>Ga0163154_10000693_pt1 | contig 52303 bp, 50 predicted proteins | sample OliLakLV19MP9P1_FD_148649 | JGI IMG/M metagenome (GOLD analysis project Ga0163154, IMG submission 148649) | Freshwater microbial mat bacterial communities from Lake Vanda, McMurdo Dry Valleys, Antarctica - Oligotrophic Lake LV.19.MP9.P1 | ecosystem: Environmental > Aquatic > Freshwater > Lake >...
GAGTAAACCGTTATACCAAGACCAATGAGTCCGTTAGGGTTATCTGCTTCGGTTCGAGATTGGCAAGCAAAAATTATTCTCTTCATTGATGAGTTCCGAGACGTTATCGGCGATTCCTTTCATGATGCGTTTCACCGCCAAAGTTAAGAATAGATAAGCGATCGGGCATAATTCAGCCGTTATGCCGAAGAGATAAGTCCGTTAAGGTTATTTACTCTTAACACAAATTAGATAAGGAATAGAAATTTAATAAATTATGCAATTAAAATCTGTAAAGCCTACATCGAAAAAAGCAACAAAAGATATGCACAGGTTATTTATTTTTCATTTCCAAGCAAGAATAGTTACCTTCGTTAGTAAGTCCGTGGAGATTATGGGAGATCGCTCATTGCTGGTATAAACATTTGCTGATAGAGCGATCGCTATTTATATAATTTTGGTAATTTTATTTATTGTAGTTTGGAGTAAAAGTAGATATAGAAATCCAGAGTTTTTAGGGTATTAGAGAATGTGCGGCAGATTTACTTTGACTGGTTCGGAAAGTGCGATCGCTAGATCTTTTAAGGTGGAAGTACCTGAATTTTTACCTCGTTATAATATTGCACCTAGTCAAGCGATCGCGGCAATTTTAGAAATAGATGAAGTTGGGAAAAGAGAATTTATTTATTTGCGATGGGGACTAATTCCAAGTTGGGCTAAAGATCCAGCGATTAGCTACAAACTAATTAATACGAGATCTGAAACTGTTTCTGAGAAGCCATCTTTTCGATATGCGTTCAAGCATCGCCGATGTGTAATTTTAGCTGATGGGTTTTATGAATGGCAGAGAAATGAGGGGAGTAAGGCTAAGAAATAGCCCTAATAGTTGTAGGATTAAATCTGAATAGAAATAATTAGACTTTAATTAAAGCATTCGATTTTTTTGATCCGAAGATTTAAACCTAGTTACGATCGCCGCGCCGCGTTGTTTAAGATGTTTGGTTTTACGCCCTGTCACTCGCTTCCGCCACATCCGAAAACTAGAGGGTTTCATTTCTCGCCGCATTAGCTCAATCACTTGAGGTTCCGACAAATCAAATTGGAAGGCGATCGCCTCAAAGGTAGTACGGTCTTCCCATGCCATTTCAATGATGCGATCGATAATTTCAGGGGTTAATTCAGACAGATCCATTTTTTATAGATTTAGGCTTAAATATGGTTGGTCAAAGTTAAAGTATCGTAGGGAGAATAGCTGTTGTTAATAACTTTTTGCTTTTCTATTATTTAGTATCACTTATATCTTTCTTGAAAAGCTAAAATCGACTCCAACTGCAAATCCATCATCAAACATTCCTCCAAATGACGGATATCTAGGTTAGGTAACAATAAGCTTTTAGTAATCTCCATATACTCGCTATTTTGCAAACTGTAAATGCTAATTTTACCGTCTTGCCAAAACCAAACTTCAGGCACACCAAGTAATTGATCCTTTCTGAGCTTTTTGGTATTGCCACTTGTTACCAACACCTCTATGCACAAATCCGAAATCTCTTTCTCTTTATCAAAGTTATAGGATAAATCAGCTTAAAACTCTGTACTCCCTTTCAGTTCTTGGGTATATGCACCTGTAGCGATAAAGGCAACACGTTTCAGTATAAAAAATTGCCCTAACAATAGCCCCAGTAAAGCCACAGTCATTTCATGTAAGCGTCCGAGTCCCACAATTTCCAAAACTCCCTCACAATAAGTCATCCGCACATCACCAATTTCGGCAAAAGCGGATTGTAAGGTCTTAAACTGCTCCCAAGATACAGCCCGTTTGACAAGATATTGGGTTTCTGATGTGGTTAAGGTTTGAATCATGGCTTTTTTTGTCTGCTGCACCTAATTAAGTATAAATCACTAACATTTTCATTATTAATTGGAGTTTCAGGATGAAATTGTTAATATTGAGCCTAATATTCAGTCTTTCCAATCTGTCAACGGCGAAGTAAACACCTAATAACCTTTGATTCTAAATCGCCTGATAGACTAGAAGCTATAACCAGTTTTTCACACTTAATTTTCACACTTAATTTTTACACTCAATTTTTATTAGTTAGTTTTTGTAATGTCTGAACCTGTAATTCTCCGTGCCTTGGATGTCGATCGCAATCTTCTTACGCCAATGATGCGGCAATATATTGATGTCAAAGAGAAGTATCCCCATACTGTAGTTTTATATCGCTTGGGAGATTTCTTTGAGGCATTTTTTGAAGACGCTCACCTCGTTTCAAGGGAATTAGAATTATTCCTGACGGGAAAAGAAGCAGGAAAAGAAGTCGGCAGAGTCCCGATGGCAGGCATTCCCTATCACGCCTTAGAACGCTATGCCAGTCAATTGGTAGAAAAAGGAATATCTATCGCTATTTGCGATCAAGTTGAAACTGCCGCCGAAGCACAGGGAGGATTAGTAAAAAGAGAAGTCACTCGGATTATCACGCCCGGTACCGTCATGGAAGAGGGGATGCTATCGGCAAAAAAGAATAATTTCTTAGTGGCGATCGCTTCTGCCGATCGAAATTGGGGACTGGCATACGCTGATATCTCCACAGGTGAGTTCCTAACTACGCAAATTCAAGGTATCGATAACTTAGTTCAAGAACTGCTACGTCTCCAGCCTGCTGAGATTCTAGTTCCTGTAAATGCGCCTAATATTTTACAGCCTCCTAATCTTTTACATAAATACAACGAACTTCCACCCGAATTTCCTACGCAATTTTGTTATACGCAGCGATCGCAGACACCCTTTTCTTTAGTAGAAGCAAGACAAAGAATATTAGAGACATATAAAGTGCGATCGCTGGAAGGCATGGGCTGTGAAGCTCTACCTCTATCGATTCGAGCCGCAGGAGGCTTATTGGAATACTTGGCAACCACTCACAAAAATACCCAAGTTCCCCTAAGACTTCTTTCCACTTATACGATCGGTGATTATCTGGTTCTGGATTTTCAAACGCGGCGGAATCTAGAAATTATGCAAACGGCAAAAGATAGAACGCTGACTGGATCGCTATTATGGTCGTTGGATCGTACCTCTACAACGATGGGCTGTCGGGCATTACGGAGATGGCTGTTACAACCGTTGAAAGATATTTCTTTAATTAGCGATCGCCAAGATACCATAGCAGAATTAGTCAAAAATCATTCACTCCGTCAAGATTTACGCACTCAGCTTCGGGGTATTTACGACATCGAACGTCTTTGCAGTCGGATCGGTGCGGGGACGGCAAATGCTAAGGATTTACAGGCTTTGGCATTTTCATTAAATAAGCTCAAAGATATAGCCGAATTAGTCCAGTCTGGGAAATCCAAGTATCTCATCGCTTTACAGACTATCGATCCAGAAATCAGCCAATTGGGCGATCGCCTAGCTCAAACTTTAGCTGATAATTTACCGATTATGATCACCGAAGGCAACCTAATTCGTACGGGGGTCGATCCTCAATTAGACGAACTCAAACAACAAGCTTTAGACGATGCCCAATGGCTGTTAGATCTGGAACAACGAGAAAGGGAACGTACGGGAATTAGTACGCTAAAAGTTAGCTTTAATAAGACCTTTGGCTATTACATTAGTATCTCGCGTGGTAAAAGCGACCAAGCTCCTAAGGATTATATTCGCAAGCAAACTCTCACCAACGAAGAGCGATATATCACGCCCGAATTAAAAGAGAAAGAAACCCGCATCGCCTCTTCTCAAAGCGAACTTCATCACTTGGAATATCAGCTTTTTACCGAACTGCGGAATGAAGTAGCAAATCATATCGATCGATGTCGGGCGATCGCCATGTCTTTAGCTGCGGCAGATGCGCTTACCAGTTTGGCAGAGGTGGCTGTAACCTATAACTACGTGCGCCCCGAACTGCTGCCCAATCGCTCGATTGAATTATTGAATGGTCGTCATCCAGTGGTAGAGCAAGCTTTACCTTCGGGGTTTTTCGTTCCTAATTCTATTAATTTAGGTAGAGTAGGATTTCCTGATGTAATTATTCTCACAGGTCCAAATATGAGCGGTAAGAGTACATTTTTAAGACAGTTGGGATTGATTCAGCTCATGGCTCAAGTAGGAAGTTTTGTGCCTGCGGATAGTGCCAAGTTAGGGATCTGCGATCGCATTTTTACTAGAGTCGGAGCAGTGGATGACTTAGCTACAGGGCAATCAACTTTTATGGTCGAGATGTTGGAAACGGCGAATATTCTCAATCACGCCCAGACTAATTCGTTAGTTTTATTGGATGAAATCGGTAGGGGAACTTCTACGTTTGATGGCATGGCGATCGCGTGGTCGGTAGCAGAATATTTGGCGGCTACAATCAAGACTAGGGCAATCTTTGCCACCCATTATCACGAACTCAACGAACTCGCAGGGTTATTCGATAATATTGCCAACTATCAAGTTACAGTCAAAGAATTGGCAGATGAAATTATCTTTTTGCATCAAGTTCAACCCGGTGGCGCAGATCGCTCCTATGGGATTGAGGTTGGTCGGTTGGCGGGACTTCCGCCTGTAGTGATCGGTCGGGCTAAAGAACTCTTAAAACAAATAGATCGGCACAGTCGTATAGCTACTGGATTGAGGCGATCGGGAAATCTTTTAGTGAATTCTACAGAAAATATGAAGGTGGAACCTCCTAAAGATCAATTAACTATTTTTGAAACGATTTAATTGATTTATCTAAGATTTATCTGAGCGATCCTTCTATAAGCACTATAGGTTTTTACTCTCACTCGTGAAGTAGGACTAAGCATATATACAGTAAAATTTAGGTTGGTAGTATGACTTTTAAATAGTTTTTATAAGTATTTTTTCATGGGAACCCAAAATTCAATCTCTCTTTTTGTATCTTTAGCGATCGCTACTTTTACCGTTAGCACCTTACCAATCGAGGCACAGCCACCTAAATCTACTCTAAAAATCAGCCAAGCCACGCGTATAGATCCCGATGCGGTTAGAAAAAATTCTCCTATTTCAGTTTCGAGCTTATCGATTAATGCCCTTGAAGCGATCGGGATGCGTCAAGATTTACAAGAATTAGTCGGGAGAATTGAAAACTCTATAAATACCGCCCAAGCTAGTCGAACTTTTCAAGAATCGCCCAAGCAAAAGCAAGCGATCGCCAATGCCAAGTTGTTATTGCAAAATTTCAACCAAATCATTCAAAGCGGTAACTCCTCTGAGGCACGAAATCGCTGGGAACAAGCCCGCCAAGAATTATTAAAAGAATACCCGACCAACACCCTCTCAAACCTCTCTGAAGTCCGAGCCATCTGGGTAGATCGAGGCACAATTGTCGCTGCGGGATCGGAACGCAAATTAGCTGAAGTCTTCGATCGCATGGCGGCAGCAGGGGTAAACACGGTTTTCTTTGAAACTGTAAATGCTGGCTATACCATCTATCCCAGTGCGATCGCTCCCCAACAAAATCCTTTAACTAGGGGCTGGGATCCTTTAGAATCAGCCGTTAAGTTAGCACATCAGCGTAAAATGGAACTCCATGCTTGGGTGTGGGTATATGGGGTCGGCAACAAACGTCATAATGCCCTAGTCAATAAACCAGCTAACTATATCGGTCCAGTTTTAGAGCGCAATCCTACTTGGATCAACCTCGAACGGAATGGCACAAAATTTGCTCCAGAAGGTAAGACATTTCTCGATCCCGCTAATCCCGCCGTTCAAAGCTATTTGCTCAACCTTTATAAAGAAATCGTTACCCGCTATGACGTAGATGGGTTACAACTTGACTATATTCGCTATCCACGCCAAGAGAATGGTAGAGATTTTGGATTTGGCACTGCTGCTAGGGGTAAGTTTCAAGCACTTACAGGCGTTGACCCGATTACACTCACTCCTAATAATCCTTCTCTATGGTGGATGTGGACTACATTTAAAGTACAACAGGTCGATGAATTTGTCGCCAAGGTTTCTAAAGAGATCAAGCAAATCAAACCCCGCACCATAATTTCGGCAGCCGTATTTCCATGGAAGCCATTGGATCGCATTAATAAGATGCAACAAAATTGGGAAGCCTGGGTGAATCGAGGCGATGTAGATTTATTGGTTCCCATGACCTATGCCCCCGATACGAGCGTCTTCTTAGAACAAGGAGTTCAGCCTGCGCTTGCTGGTGTATCTCAAGCCCCTGTTTTACTTTTGCCCGGTGTTCTAATCAAAGACTTAGGTAACGCCGAGCTTTTAGACAAGTTACAAGCACTGCGAGATCTACCTGCTGGTGGTTATTCGCTATTTGCTGTAGAACATCTTCGTCCTGGTTTTGAGAGCATTTTAAAGTATTTGAAAACCAGTCAAAATGAATCGATTCTGCCCTATCGCGAACCATTTCGGGCGGCTGTAGATCGCTATGCTGCTCTTAAGCAAGAATGGCAAACTTTAATTAAAAGCGATCGCGTCTGGATGTCTAAAGACGACCTCAGTAGTTGGCAACGCCAAATCGAAGTTTTAGATCGGGCATTACTCGAACTTAACCGCAGCCCCAATCGTAATAGTATGAAACAAGCTCAATCAGCGTTACAGAATATGTCGGCTAATCTGGGAAAATGGATGAGTTTAGAGAACCTAGAAGGACGCTATCGAGTTTCCACATGGTCAAATCGTTTAGATGCGATCGGGGCAATTTTACGTTTTGGCGATCGCACCGCAATTACCCCCAGATTTCCCACAGCTCAAAGTTTGTTAAATAATTAGACTTAAATAACTAGAACGTCTTGATTAAAATAAATACAAATAAACCAAAATGTTAATTCGTAAACTTAATGAATGTGAGGAATTTATCGCAGGCGATCGCACGATTTTACGCGAACTTCTCCATCCCGATAAGCAGCCTTTAGATCTAAGATATAGCCTTGCTCATGCGATCGTCTCTGTTGGTGATACTTCTCAGCCTCATTCCCTAACTACTTCAGAGGTTTACTATATTCTGAGTGGAGTTGGAGAAATGCACATTGCCGGCGAAACTCAAACTGTTGGATCGGGCGATGCCATTTATATTCCCCCAAATGCCAAGCAATTTATTACTAATACTGGTTCCGAACCACTGGTATTTATCTGCATAGTCGATCCTGCATGGCAAAAGCAAGACGAAACTATCTATTCCTAAAAATTCATAAATAATAATAATGAATGATATAAATGAAATATTCACTTTAAGCAGCGAGTACATCGCCCTGTGCGATCTTCTGAAGGTCTGTGGCGTGGCTGATAGTGGCGGTGCCGCAAAATATATGATTTCTCAAGGTCATATTGATGTTAACGGCATCACCGAACTGCGGAAAACCTGCAAGATTTATGGTGGATTTAAAGTCAGTGGTTGGGGCTTTACCATTGATGTAGTAAACCCTTTAGCTTAATTAGTATTTATTTTTAAGAGACTTTTTAGCCATATTCCGATCGTGATTGATATCATCAGGGCAGATTATTTATCGGCGTTGCACGACAACAGGATGATTTTGATAATTCATAAGGATTAACTCATTGGCTAGTATATGTCCAAATGGTTTTCTATCTTTTAAATGTGCAACTAAATGTGCAACGCCGATTTTGACATTCTGGAAAAAACTGTATATCTGGAAGTGCCGCCAAGGGTGGGATATAAATTTACTCAGTTTGGACTTCGCTTTGCTTCTATTTTAAATACAGTGAGAGAATTACAAAGCGATGTGGATCGCCAAAAGTTGGAATGACTACATCTAAAAGTGTAAAGATTAAACCGCGAGAAATTTCTGGACGACTTCGCTGCTGAGTTCCTTAGTTTCGCCTGGTGCCACTATTCCGCCTTTTTGCATGGCGTAGTACCAGTTAGCCTGACGGACAAAATGCAGATGTTGCTCGACTAAAAGAATAGAAATCCCTGTAGTCTCGACAATATTTCGGACTGCGGTTTCGATCTCAAAAATAATCGATGGTTGAATTCCTTCTGTAGGCTCATTGAGGATTAATAATTTTGGCTGTCCCATGATGGCATGGGCGATCGCTAGTTATTGCTGTTGCTCCCACTTAAATCTCCTCCCATCCGCGTAAGCATTGATTTGAGTAAGGGAAATAAATCGTCAAGGGTCTCGTGTGAGAATGCCTTTACGGGGGTAAAACGCTACCGTGCTGTTAGCGAAATTTATAGTAAACGCAAATCCGAACCTACTAAGAAAAATTCCTTCCCTTTATTCTTCAACAGATGTTTCATCTAAGGCTCAATTTGTTGGTTGGGAGCCGCGCCTGTGTAAGAGATATTTTTGGAACATTCCTGTCCCTCATATTGCACAGGATAGAATAATAAACGATCCTTTGACTCAAATACTGGCAGTACAGCCTTACGACTGGCAGATGTCCAGCATCCGAATACTACAACTATCTTGTCTCGATCGATCAGCTTTTTAGCCTTTTCGGCAAATGTGGGTCATTAGAATATGTTGCACTTCAAATTTGAATCGGCGCAATTTTTATTATGAGGATTACTGGCTTAAACAACTTATTTTCTTTCGTTTATGAATTATTCAGGTTGGTGCAATCTCTTATATTTTGTATAAAACATGACAGATTGCAAAGAAAAAGTAACGCAGTATATCTTCAATCAATGGAATTCGGTTAAAGCTTGCCGAATATACAGATTTTAAAAATCTGTGTGGATTGAGTTCAACTTTACTTGTTCTTTTATAAACTTAGAAAGAATTTTATGCCGAAGACGCTATTCAAGGTCGATCTCACTAAGCCAATGAGTGAGCAAGAGTTACCTGGTCATAATCGCTGGCATCCAGATATTCCAGCCATTGCTTCTGTTAATCCTGGTGATGTATTTCGGATTGAATGCAAAGACTGGACTGATGGTCAGATTAAGAATGATGATAGCGCCGATGACATTCGCGATGTTGATTTGTCAATTGTTCATGTGTTAAGCGGTCCTATTTGGGTGAATGGTGCAGAGCCTGGAGACATCCTCGTAGTCGATCTTGTGGATATGGGTACGCTCCAAGGGGATGAATGGGGCTTTACTGGCATCTTCGATCGAAAAAACGGTGGCGGTTTTCTGACTGACCACTATCCCGATCCTGCTAAAGCTATTTGGGATCTCCAAGGTATTTACGCTACTTCGAGGCATATCCCTGGTGTCAAGTTTGCGGGTATTACTCACCCAGGGCTAATTGGTTGTGCGCCTTCCCACGAGCTACTTGCTAAATGGAACAAGAGAGAAACTGAGTTGGTTAACAGCAAACCAGATCTTCGTACCTACGGAGCTGGTATCAATATAGATGGAGTGCCAGTATTGGCAGCACTGCCTAATCCATTAAATGCGGTTCTCGGTACTTTGCCTCAGTCTGAATATGCTCGTGTTGCGGCTGAAGCGGCTCGGACTATCCCCCCTCGCGAGCACGGTGGCAACTGCGACATCAAAAACCTTTCTAGAGGTACACGCATTTATTTCCCAGTGTATGTGGAAGGCGCGAAGCTCTCAATGGGAGATATTCACTTTTCTCAAGGAGATGGAGAGATATCTTTTTGCGGCGCGATCGAAATGTCTGGATTCATTGACATTCATGTCGATATCATCAAAGGTGGTGTTGATAAGTATGCCATGGTGAATCCGATTTTCAAGCCAGGTCCTGTAGAACCTCATTATTCGGAGTTCTTGGTATTTGAAGGAATTTCAGTGGATGAGTTTAGTGGTAAGCAGTATTTTATGGATGTCCATATTGCCTACCGTCAAGCTTGTTTGAATGCGATCGCCTATCTCAAAAAGTTTGGATATACAGGTGAGCAGGCTTATCTACTACTTAGTTGTGCGCCTATAGAAGGTCGGGTGAGTGGCATTGTAGACATTCCCAATGCTTGTTGTACCCTTGCAATTCCAACTGCCATCTTTGATAAAAATATTCTTCCAGTTTAAGGAGCTTCAAGAAAATATGCCTCTTTACGAATTTAGATGCGATAAATGTGATGTTTTTGAAGTGTGGCGATCGATGGCTGAGTTTGCTAACCCTGCTTATTGTCCAGAATGCAATGAGCAAGGCAAAAGGGTTTTTTCGCCGCTAATGACATTATCAAGGTCGCAGGTACCGAAGAAAGTCAGTTCGGAGCCAAATCTCGTTAAGATCGAGCGAGAACCAAAAACTCCTAGAGTCCAGTATCATTCAGGACCTCGTCCTTGGATGGTCGGACATTAGAGTTACAAAACAGTTCTAAATTATTCGGTGTGAATGTTAAAACAATTAAGGAGAATTTCGGTAAATGAAGCTAAATAGACCCAGTGACGATCGAAATAGAATTACACGTCGTCGTTTTATTAAGTATGGAACCCTAGCCGCTGCTAGTAGCGTTATGGTTGCTTGTAGTCAAGGCGGTGGAGCTCCTACCACTGGTAAGCCAGGAATTAAGGTTGGCGTAATGTACTCCACCACAGGCTCGATCGCAATTGTGGAAAAGTCATTACAAGATGCAACTTTCTTAGCGATCGAGCAAATCAACGAAGGTAAGGGACCTTGGGCTGGCAAGCAAGGTATCAGTGGACAAAAGATTGAAATGGCTGTTGTCAATCCAGACTCTAACTGGGATTTGTATAACCAAATGTCCAAGCGTTTAATTGATGAAGACAAAGTTGTTTGTGTACTTGGATGTTACACCTCAGCTAGTCGTAAGTCAGTGCTCCCAGTCTTTGAAGAAAAAGATAGCTTGCTCTACTATCCTGTTTACTATGAAGGAAACGAATGTAGCTCGAACGTCTTCTACACTGGTGCTGCACCCAATCAACAAATCACCGATTCAATCCCTTATTGCATCAAGAACTTTGGTAAAAAAGGTTTCTTCATCGGATCTGACTACATTTATCCGAAAGAAAGCAATCGGATCGCCAAGGCTGAGCTAGTCAACGGTGGTGGTGAAGTTGTCGGTGATGAATATGCTGCTCTCGGTACAACTGAATTTATCACGATCATCAACAAGATCAAGCAAGCCAAGCCGAACTTCATCTTGAGCAATCTAGTTGGTGACAGTATTCCCGCTTTTTACAAGCAGCTTAAGGATGCTGGGGTCACTTCCAAGGACATTCCAATTATGGCTTTCCCCACCACCGAAGAAGAAATTCAAGCGATGGGTTCTGAGTTTGCCGAGGGGCATTTCACTAGCTTCAATTATTTCCAATCAGTTGACACTCCTGAAAACAAAGCCTTTGTGGAACAGTTCAAGGCAAAGTTTGGTCCAGATCGCGTTACCAACGGTGTTATGGAAGCTGCATACATCCAAACATTCTTTATGGCACAAGCAATGGAGAAATGTGCTATGGAAGGTAAGCCATTTAACACTGCCAATCTCCGTGAAGCCACTAGAGGTCAAGTATTCAAGGCTCCTCAGGGAACTGTGAAGTCCGATCCAGACAACTACCACACCTATCTCTATTCCAGAATTGGTAAGTGGAAAGCAGATGGTCAAGCAGAAATCGTGTTTGCAACTAAGGCTGCAGTTAAGCCAATTCCTTGGAGTCAAGCTCTCTACAAGGGTCGTGTCTGTGTTCACAAAACCCCAGACGATCGCAGCAACTCGATCGTAGAGACAAAGAAAGATATTCCAGTCGAATTTCTAAAAGACGCGTAGATGTCTTAATAGCTTCTTCGGTTTTAAGTTTTTCTGCCTACCTACTCATTGACGTAATCTATAAGCGCAAAAATACCAAATGGTTCAATTAATAGCCAACTAATAAAGTCATGAACGTTTTGCCATTTAATTCATTATCATCGTTAGTATACTTTGCCCAAGCTACTCCGCCTGCGAAGTCTCTCGATCTAATCGCAATTGCTAATCAGCTTCTCAACGGAGTTGGAATTATTGGCATTCTATTGTTGACTGGGTTAGGACTATCGATCACGTTTGGAGTGATGCGGATCATTAACTTGGCGCATGGTGAATTTATCATGTTAGGCGCGTATACGACTTTTGTATTGCAAAGTAATTTTAAAATGGATTTGTTAATGACAATTCCATTTTCTTTTCTCTTCACAGCGATCGTCGGTGCAATTGTTGAATTAACGATTGTGCGGCGATTATATGGGCGAGCTGTGGAGACTCTCTTGGCAACTTGGGGACTGAGTATTGTCCTTCAAGGTGTGGTAAAGCTGATCTTTACTGCCCAACTTAAGTATGTCAAAGCGCCTCCATATATTCGCGGAAACTGGACTCCATTCCAAATTGGCGGTCAAGCAATTGAGATATCTTATTACCGCTTGTTTATAATTTTCATGGCGTTATTCCTTTTAGGTATTACCGCTTTCTTACTATATGGCACGACATTAGGAAGAGAAGTAAGAGCCGTGACCCAAAACCGAGATATGGCAAAGTGCTTGGGTGTTAATACTAGCCTTGTCGATATGCTCACATTCGCCTATGGGTGTGGACTTGCAGGAGTTGCAGGGACTGTTATTTCATCACTTAAGAGTGTGGCTCCACCGATGGGACAGGATTATCTGGTGGATGCTTGGATGACGGTGGTAACTGGCGGTGTCGATAAACTTGTCGGGGTTTTAGCAGGAGCCGTTTTGATTGGTCAGTCTAATGCGGCGATCGCATATCTAATCAATGACCCGACCGCAAGGGTAATTGTCTTAGCTGCTGTAATTGTCTTGATTCGCTACCGCCCAGAAGGTCTGTTTACGGTTCAAAAGCGAAGCTAAACAAAACGCTCTAATTATTAACAATCGATGGAGGTTTTAACATGGCAAAAGTAGGTCAGATTAGACAAGCAAGTTTTGTTCCGAAAAGATGGCTTATTACGAGTGCAATTGTCTTGGTAATTTTTACGATTTTCCCATTTGTGGCTGGAACATTTCAGACTAATCTGATGGCAAAGTTGCTGCTATTCGGGACTTTAGGCGTTTCTCTGGATTTGATCTGGGGATTCACAGGTATCCTTAGCTTCGCCCATGGAGTATTCTTTACCTTGGGCGGATATGCGATGGCGTATTACTTAAAGCTAAATCTCTCCGCAACGGCAAATAATTATGGCGGTTCACTGCCAGATTTCATGGTGTGGAATGGCTTAAAAGAACTACCTTGGTTTATTGCGCCATTACAGTATTTCCCAGTCGCAGTAATCGCCACAGTCGTAATTCCTGCGGGTTTTGCCTATGCGATCGGCTCGTTTATCTTTCGCTCCAAGGTAAGTGGTGTTTACATCACAGTTATTACCCTTGCCATATCCTCGGCACTAACGACTTTCTTTGTTAGTCAACAAGCCTATACGGGAGGAACCAACGGGATTACCGATGTATCAAAACTGATTCTTTTTGGCGTAGTAGTTCCGCCCACAGGAATTTATTTTATCATCTTGATTTTTGCAACATTAGTCATGGCTGGAAGTTGGTGGTTGACCCAATCTAACTTTGGTTTGATTTTGAGATCGATCAAAGAGAATGAAAATCGCATTTCCTACCTAGGGTACGACGTTGCCAGCTTCAAGATTTTCATCTGGACGCTTTCGGCTGGAATTGCTGGAATTGCAGGTGGGTTATTTGTTCCCTTGAATAATTTTATTTCTCCAGTCTATTTAGGTGTAGCTTTTGGAACTCAAGTTGTAATCTGGGTAGCTGTAGGTGGAAGAGGAACTCTATTTGGTCCAATTATTGCCGCAATTTTGTTAGGTCAGATCCAAAACTCAGTGGATCGGATTACTCAAGATTGGCAGCTAATTGTGGGTGTGATTTTGATGCTGGTTGTCTTATTTCTCCCAGATGGACTAATGAGTTTAATTCCTAAAAAACTTTTTGGGAAGAAAAATAACCAGCTTGACCGATCGCCATAATCTCTCAAGATCATGAAGTAAAGGTTTTCACAATGCTTAATCAAAGTGTTAATAATCCCGAACTTCAACAATATTGCACATCTTTAGAAATTGAAAAGGGTTGAAATTATGATAACAATGACATCCGTTGAAACTGGTATAGCTACTCATACAGAAGGTGCAGTCCTATCGGTAAAAGACCTAAAAGTAGTTTTTTCGGGATTTAAAGCCTTAAAGGGCGTGGATTTAGATGTTTGGGAGAATGAAATTGTTACAATTATTGGGCCAAATGGTGCTGGTAAAAGTACACTCCTTGATGCGATCGTGGGAAAATCTCCCGTAGCTTCTGGACATGTGTTTTATCACGGTAAAGATATTACCAATCACAGCGCTCATGAAATTGCGAGAATGGGGATTGGACGCAAATTCCAAAATCCGAATGTATACAATGAGTTGACTGTATTCGACAACATCTTACTGGCTCTCAAGGGCACTCACGGTGTTTTCGCTTCTATCAAGTCTAAACTTACTGCTAGTAAGAGAGATAAAATCATTTCCGTACTCGATCGCGTGGGGCTTTTAGAGAAAGGCTATTCTTTAGTCTCATCTCTCTCACATGGACAGAAGCAATGGGTTGAAATCGGCATGGTAATTGCTCAAGATCCTTCAGTGGTTTTACTTGATGAACCAACTGCGGGTATGACTCCAGATGAAACTCATCTTACAGGCGAGATCATCAAGAGTATTTCTCAGAATCATTCAGTTGTAGTAATTGAGCATGATATGGAGTTTGTCAAACAAATTGCCCAGCGCATTGTGGTACTCCATCAAGGTGAAAAGCTGACTGAAGGCTCAGTCAATGAAGTGCAGTCCAATCCAAAAGTTATTGAGGTATATTTAGGGCGTGAACAAATCGATGCTGCTTGAACTAACTGATGTTACCGTATCTTATGGTCAAACACCTGTTCTGTTTGGTGTGAATATGACAATTAATCAAGGCGATATTGCCTGCTTGCTTGGTCGTAATGGCGTTGGTAAGACTACTCTGCTTCGTAGTGTTATCGGTCTCAATAAGGTGCTTTCTGGAAATATTGTTTTCGATCTTGACGACATTACTAAAGTGCCGACATTTAAACGTGCCAGATATGGAATTTCTTACATTCCGCAGGGCAGGGAAATCATTCCCTATCTATCGGTTTTGGATAATCTCAAATTGGGTATGTCTGCGGCTCAGAAGAAACTTAGCAGAATTCCTGATGAAATCTTTGAGTTCTTTCCAATGCTTAGGCAACACCTTAGCCGTCAAGGTGGATTGTTGAGCGGTGGACAACAACAGCAATTAGCGATCGCCCGTGGCTTAATGAGTAGTCCCAAGATTATGTTGCTTGATGAACCTACTGAGGGAATTCAGCCTTCAATTGTGCAAGAGATTGAGGAAACATTAAAGCGGATCAACCGCGAAAAAGGTATTACCTTAGTCGTTGTCGAGCAGAAAGTTGACTTTGCCCGTCAACTAGCTCAAAAGTTCTTCATTATGGAGAAAGGAGCAGTTGTCGCAAGTGGTGCAACTACCGATCTATCTGATGATTTAGTTCATCAATATCTTGCGATTTAGAGTTGTTCTTATTTAGGAGATTTCTGAAAAACAATTTACCCTAATAGCTTTAACTCCATTTAGCTATCTCTAGAACTCTGAAGGTAGAAACTTTTATGGAAATCACCTTAAGGAATGTGGAATCCCCACCCTAACCGTATCTCAGCAATCTCAGAAAGTCGGCAAAAATGTCGCTGCATGTGATATCTACGGACGATAGTTAACACTGAAATAGAGGGCAGCGTCTTGGATATTAGAACTGCGATCGCTGAGGGTAATAAAAGGAAGTGCGTATTCTAAACGAGCGGTAAGTCGTTTGATTGGCTCCCAAATTATGCCTATACCTCCTCCTGCTAGGAAGTTTTGAGAACTGACGGGGTTGGGATTACTGGCATTATTCCAGACTACGCCCGCATCTAAAAAAGGAACTAACTGTAAGACTGGATCGCCTGCGGCATTGCGCTGGACAGTAAAGCGATTTTCGACCGAGAAGCGAGCTCCATTATCACCAATGCGGGCATTTTGGCGAAAGCCCCGAACTGATTGCCCACCACCGATTACAAATTGCTGCGAAGGCAAGAGACTATTGGGAGTGAGTTGTAAATCGGTTTGTAAAATTAAGATATTATTCTCATCTAACACTTGTAGCCGTTGTGCCTGTAACAACCAGCTAAAAAACTGCCCCGAAGGAATAGGTGCGGGATTGTTGGTAGCATCAAAAATTCCCAAACCAAAATTAAATTGCGATCGCACCCCCCAAGCCCCCACAGGATCGCGTAGTAAATAATCTTGACCAAACTTTAAAACACTGGTTTTAGTAGCTCCATTCGCATCAGCTCCGATTGCAGGAAAAGGGAAGTTATCAAATACAAAAGACTGACCGCTCAAATAATTAAATCCCAGAGATAGCGCAAATTCTTCACGGGGCGATCGCAGAATTGGTTGCCGAAAATTAAACTCAACTAAATCCGAGTTACCACGAATATTCAAATCCGAAAAAGCGGGATCGGTAATCCGAAAAGCTGAAGGAGAATAACGAAATTGTAAAGTGCCATTCATGGCATCGATCGGAATTTGATAGTTAAAATCAAACTGACTCAAACCACCTGTAAAGCTACGATTGTAGCCGAGACTGATTTGGTCGCCAGAGCCCTCAAATAGGTTTAAGTACGATAAACTCACGCCAAATCTTTCACCGCCTATGGTTGTCGGAGAATAATTATCCACACTAAAGTTGGAACTGAAAGGATTTGCTTCTTGGGCTTTAATTATTAAAATACTCTGCCCCGATTGATTGCTCGGTCTTAAACTAGCTTCAATGTTGGTAAAAAGCGGATTGACCCGTAGTAACTTGAGTTGATCTTCGAGGCTATCGCGATTAAATGGACTGAGGTTTGCCAATCTGACTCGACCGATAATGTAATCTGGATTTAACCTTTGTAAGCCTTCGACCTTAATTTCCGTAATGCTACCTTCAATTACTTGAATTTTGACGATGCCGTCGGTAATACTTTGGGGAGGTACGACTGCAAGAGAATTAATATAGCCAAGATTTACATATAGTGAAGTTATGGAATCGGCGATCGCATTTAATTCTTCTAAAGTTAAAGTTTTGTTGAGATACGGCTCGGCAATTTTAGCGATTTCATCTTTGAGGATACTATTCCCCGAAACCTCAACTTTTTTGATCGTAACTGACTGGGCTAATGACTGGGCTAATGACTGGGCTAATGACTGGGCTAGGATAGTTGCAGACTTAGCTTTTGAATCTTTTATTAAATCTGCATCTAAATCCATCAGAGACGAAGTTTGAGCGGTGGCATATATTCCCAAGGGAATCACTATTTCCGCACATAGAACATATAAAGTCGGGAAGGTTAATAGTAGAGCTAACGAATGTTTCATAGATACTTCTGGCTCCAAATACAGCAATCTTTTCAGCAGTTTACTATAGAAACTTTCATCCAGTTTTTGATGTGATTAAAATTAATACCAGTCAAAGCTGAGAATCTGTACTTTACAAAACTTATGTTAAATCTGATGAGAAATTGTAAAGAAACGCAGCATTTTCTGTTGTTATAGATCAATCAGTTCTCATACAATCCTTAGTATGATGGGCAAATATTAATAACCTTTTATATACAAATACTTAAGTAAGGTAAATCAATGAGTGTTAAAGCATCAAGCGGAGCCGTAAATGCCCGACCCAAGTTATACCAAACAGCACTTACTTCCACTATTTCTCAGGTAGAACAGCAAGATCGATTTCCGGGCAAGACGGAGCTTGATGACTTGACTACTTACTTTCAGTCGGGGCTAAAGCGCATTGAGATCGCGGCAATCCTCACAGAAAAATCTGAAGATATTGTTTCTCGTGCTGCCAGTCGGATTTTTACAGGCGGCTCACCAATGGCATTTTTTGAGAAACCCAAAGCTACGACTGAGATCAAAATGGGCATGGATGGTCGGGAGATCGACACTTCTAGAGGAATGGAGCTAGGTACAGTTACTTATGCTGAAGCTACGGGTAGTTTTTTTGATACGATCAAAAGCTTTTTTAACGCGGCTGGAACTAGCAGTGCCGATCGCACCCCAGTCAGTTTTCGCCCCATAAATATAGCTCGGTATGGCGAAGATCGGATGAAGAAGTCTTTACGAGATCTAAGCTGGTTTTTACGTTATACCACCTATGCGATCGTGGCGGGTGACCCCAATATTCTGGCAATGAATGTTAGAGGTTTGCGGGAAATTATTGAGGCGGCTTGCTCGACTGATGCCACCATTGTCGCTTTGCAAGAAATGAAACGGGCGGCTATAAACTATTTGCGTAACGATAAAGAAGCCGTAGATATTGTCTCGACTTATATGGATGTGGCGATCGCCGAGTTTAGAGCACCTACCCCATCCAATAAAGTCCGTCAACGTAATTCCGACGATTTACAAGGTTTATCACTACCTCAAAGCTACGCTAATAGTGCCGAAAAGCGTCAAAAGTTTGCCATGAAGCCCGGTCTTTCTAGCACCGAGAAAAACGATATTATTAAAGCCGCCTATCGTCAGATTTTTGAGCGCGATATTACCCGTGCCTATAGCCTGAGCATTTCTGACTTAGAGTCTAAAGTTAAGAATAACGAAATCTCCATGCGTGAGTTTGTCCGCCGTGTGGGTAAATCGCCCTTGTATCGCGATCAGTTCTTTAGCCCTTACATTAACTCTCGTGCTTTAGAATTAGCATTTAAACATTTCCTCGGTCGTGCCCCCGAAAGTCGTGAAGAAGTGCAGAAATACTTTGCGATCGTCTCCAAAGGTGGACTAGCGGCTTTAATTGATGCTTTGGTTAATTCTACCGAGTATAGCGATTACTTTGGCGAAGAGACCGTTCCCTATCAACGTGGCTTGGGACAAGAAGCACAACCCGCTCGTAACTGGGGTGCACAATTTAATCTGTTTAACTTCTCGGCACCATTCCGCAAAATTCCACAATTCATTACGCTGTTTGGAGCTTACAAGCAACCCTTACCCGATCAGCACGTTTATGGCTCTGGTAACGATCCTTTGGAAATTCAATTTGGGGCAATTTTCCCTAAAGAAACTAAGTCTCCTAGTGCTACTCCTGCTCCCTTTAGCAAAGATACTCGCCGTATTCTAATCCGTTCGGGAGCAGGCATTACTAACCAACTCAGCAATCCTAAGGCTAGAGGCGAAGCACCCGGTTCTTTAGGTCCTAAGGTATTTAAGCTCGACCAGTTACCTGCATTTGGTGGCAAAAAGTTCAATAAAAATGCTAGTGTCAAATACTCTGAAAGCTCGACTCAGGCTCTAATTAGAGCGACTTACCTCCAAGTGATTGGGCGAGATGTTTATGAAGGACAAAGATTAAAGGTATCGGAAATTAAGCTGGAAAATGGCGAGATTTCAGTTAAAGAGTTTGTGCGTCAGTTAGCTAAATCTAATTTGTTCCGCGATCTTTACTGGACTAAGCTTTACGTCACCAAGGCGATTGAGTATATTCACCGCCGCTTGCTAGGTCGTCCTACCTATGGTCGGGTAGAGATGAATAAGTACTTCGATCTTTGCTCTAAAAAAGGTTTCTATGCTTTGGTCGATGCCATTATTGATACTAAGGAATACGAAGAAGCTTTTGGTGAAGATACAGTTCCCTATGAGCGTTATCTAACTCCTGCTGGTGTCTCTCTGCGTCAAAACCGCTTGGGAGCGATCGCCGAGGATAAAGGTACTAATGTTGAAAAAACTGAAACTCCTCGCTTTGTGATTCTGGGGCAAGTCACCGAAGAGCGTTCTTTAGTATCTGTGCGCGATCGCATAGCCCAAGGTGTAAGCAAGAAGAGAGAACAAACTAAAGTATTTAAGCTTGAAAACCGCGTACCTACAGAAGTTAATACTCTAATCGGTGCCGCCTATCGTCAAGTATTTGAACGCGATATTGCCCCATATGTAGTTAACTCGCAATTCACGCGCTACGAAAGCGGACTTAAAAATGGCGAAATCTCAGTTAAAGAATTTATTGAGGCGATCGGAACTTCGGAGCTATACATCAAAGAGTTTTATACTCCTTACCCCAATACTAAAGTCATCGAACTCGGTACCAAGCATTTCCTCGGACGGGCTCCATTAGATCAACCAGAAATCCGTAAATATAACCTTATTCTGGCTAATAAAGGAATTAAAGCCTTCGTTGCGGAAATGGTCGGCAGCCAAGAATACTTAGAAACCTTCGGTGAAGATGTGGTTCCCTATAACCGTTTTGCGACCTTCCCTGCGGCTAACTTTAACAATTCCCAAATTCTGTACGATCGCTTAACCAAGCAAAATGATTCCATAGTCGTACCTAGCTTTGAGCCAGTTCAGCCTAGTATGAGCGCGATGCAGATGCCTTTATTAGCCAAAGCTATGATCGATATGAAAGCAGCCGAACTTTTACCCGATTTAACTAAGCCTCGCTTTATCGAACTTGGGCGATCGTTTGCTAATGGTAATGGTCAATCGGTAGAAGTGGGAGTAGGAACTAGCCGCCGCAAACCCGCTCGGATCTTCCGTCATACCCAAGGTACTAATTCTCCCGAAACTAATACGGTAATCAATGCGATTTACTGTCAGGTAATGGATGTATTTAGCGGTAAGCCTACCGACCTCTTCCGCATTACTAGATTGGAAAGCAAACTCCGTAATGGTGAAATCTCCGTAAGGGAATTTGTCAGAGAACTTGCCTGTTCGGAACAATATCGCAAACGCTTCTACACTCCTTATCCTAATACCAAAGTTTTAGAATTGCTATTTAAGCATATTCTCGGACGCGCTCCTGCTACTCAAGCTGAGGTACGTCAATATAATAAACTCTTGGCAGATAAGGGCTTAAAAGCGGCAGTCCAAGAGATGGTAGATTGTGACGAATATGCGAGATTCTTTGGCGAAGATGTAGTTCCTTACAAACGCTTCCCTAATCTTCCTGCTGGCAACTATCTTGGCAGTATTAAAGTCGATCGCGATCTAATTAAACAATCTTGGTCGGATCTATCACCTAGTTATGTTGGTGGCGGACGCACTCCAGTGAAACGCTAATCGATCCTAAGTAAAGATATAAACTAAAAATATATAGGAGTCCAGGGTGAGAACCTACGACTCTTTCTTTTTTGGCAATTTTTGCAGCTTTAATTTAGGTAAGATAAAATTTGCACAGACTTGACTGCCACTTCATTCGTTGGATGAGCTTTTTGAACGATTCGTAACAAGATATTAGTATCAATCAGATAACTCATAACATCCGATCTTCTCTGGTATAGATGCTTTCACGGCTAATATCTAGATCTGAAAGAATTAAAGTTTGGCTAACGCTACGGCTGTTCGCCCAGTTTAAAAACCGTTCGGCTTTCCCATGCGAGTCTGGCATTGAAATATTAGAGGAACCTGAAGATTTTAAAAAACCTTCAATTAAGCTACTTAACAAATCCTCAACTGATTTTCCCTGTGCATCTGCCTGAGCAATTAAGCGAGATTCTATTTCAGAGGACTGAAAATCTATGGATTTATAAAGAAGATTCATTTAGATAATTTTGCAGATGGTGAGCAATTTCTGGATGATTTTGCAGTTGATGATATTTAATGGCTTCGGTAAATGCGATTTTGCTGGCTGCTAGTTTTCCTGTTTGTTGTAAAGCCACAGCCAGATTTTGGTATGCTTCAGCGTATTGAGGATTAATTTCTAAAGCGTGCATATAAGCCGCGATCGCCCCTGTAAAATCATAGACAGACTTCCGCGCCACACCTAGATTAAAATAAGCAGTGGCAAAATCTGGAGCACTTTCTAGTAATTTTTCATAGCAGGCGATCGCTTTACCAAAATTAGCTTGAGCCTGATAAAGATTTCCTAAATTATTATACGCAGGTAGTTTAATTGCCTCAGCTATGTCTAATTCCAAAGCTTTTTGATAGTGTAAAATTGCTAATTCCCAATTTTGAAGATGACTGTAGGCAATGCCCAAATGATAATTTAGCTCGAATAAAGTTGGTAATTCACGATCGCTACTGATTGAATCTAAGCTCACTAAACCCTTTTTTAAGAGAGTTAAACCTTTTTCCACTTCATTAATTTCTACATATAAAGCTCCTAATTTACTGCAAATATAAGCATCATTTGGATCGGTAACTAATTGCTTTTCCATCAATCTTTGGGCGAATTCTCGTTTACGATTTAGTTCGTTTGTGTCTGTAAATTTGTAGCCGTAGTGATGAATTCCAACTTGATTTATAGTAATAATCTGCCCAGATTTATTACCACATTTATTATTAGTTAAAACCTCTAGCGCGCGATCGACAGACTCATGATAAAAGCCCGTAAAGTAAATATCAGGACGGCGGCGAAATAAGCGCACGATCGAAGAATAAGGCGATCGTCCACTGTCAATCTCAGCCCGATTTAGAATAATTGCTAAATATTCAGAATTATTAATTACAGTCTGCAAAGTTGGAATAATCGATCGCTCTAAAACCTCATCGGCATCTAAAACTAAAATCCATTCCCCTTGAGCTTGATTTAGAGCATAGTTACGAGCGGCAGCAAAATCATCACACCACTCAAATTTAGATATTTTAAAATTAGGTGTTTTAACATTAGATACATTAGCACCAAATTTTTTAGCAATACTAATAGTGCGATCGCTAGATCCAGTATCGACAATAATAATTTCATCCGCAAAACCTGTGACGCTTTTTAAGCAATTGGCTAATCTTTCTTGCTCATTTCTTACAATCATACATAGACTAACTTTAATCCTATTTTTAGCTAAAGAATTAGCCTCGCTTGAGTTATTAAATCCTTTATTTATCTTTTTAATTGCCACTTTATCTTTAGTTAAATACTTTATTTTTAGTTAAATAATTTAGCTAACATTATATTTAATAAATTTAGCGTAATTTTGAGCGGGTTTTTCTATATATTTATACATCAAGTAAGCACTAAAAATAGATACGATTAATGCCAGTATTAAACTTAAAAACTCGATCTTAAACCCCTCACCAATTAGAGAAGCAAAATATATTACTTTACCGCCTACAGGAGAATGAAGTAAATATAAAGAATAGGATAATTCACCCAAATAGCTGAAAATTATAATTTTAGGAAACTGGATAAAGGCGATCGCAAGAGACGTAATGAAACCTACTGATACGACTAAAAGCTCTTTACTAAAGCTACAGATTACCCCCAATAACAGCATCACGATCGAGTATCTAACTAAGGTTATTTTTTTTGTAGTTAACCGAAGTGCTAACATCCCAAAACCAAATAAATGTAACCAACTAAATACTAAATTATCTTGAGGAAAGACAAATGGTAACGTACATATTATTAATAAAAGAAATATTTGAAACTTTAATTTAGTACTAATTAATAGTGGATATATAAATACTATTAACAGGTAATATTGAAACTCGATTCCTAACGTCCAAAATGCTGAATTAAGCCATGGTTGTTTAACAATTCCGTTGAGTAAACCTATATGCAATGAAAGATTCCAAGGATTAAGTTGTGGATTTATAGCTTCAGAATTAGGAGCTAATGTAGAAATATAAGCAAATAATATAATTACTAAAATTGATGTTAAGTAAGCGGGATAAATACGGATTGTTCTTTTAATTAAAAACTTATGCCAATCGCATCTAAATCTAAAATTACTCCGCCACATGGAGTAGGGAATTATGAAGCCCGATAGTACGAAAAATATTTCCACACCCAGCCAGCCATACTTACCAGATAGTTTTAACCATCCATCATCTAAAAATTCAGAATTACCATTTGTGTAGTGAAACCAAGTGACTGCTAATGCGGCAAACATACGAAGTATTTCAATAATTTCCAGCCGTTCGTTTTTAACATTCTGCATTTTTGATCTTTATAGAGACAAAATTGACACAAATTTAGTGTCTAACTTGCCAGATAGCTAAGACTTGAGTTTAATAGTATTTATTACGTCAAGTACATCAAGATATCAAGCATTCCCATTAATCCACATTAATCATAGAGAAAAACAGTGACTAAACTAAGTGCGATCGCCAACATTACAGCACAAGAAATCCTAGATTCACGGGGCAGACCGACAATTGAAGCCACAGTTTATTTGGAATCTGGAGCAATTGGATTAGCTCAAGTTCCCAGTGGGGCATCAACAGGTAGCTTTGAAGCGCATGAACTGCGGGATGGGGATAAAAGTAGATATGGTGGTAAGGGCGTATTGGTGGCGGTAAGTAATGTGACAGAGAAGATTTTGCCTGTGCTCATGGGGTTAGATGCTCTAGATCAAGAAACTTGCGATCGCACCACGATCGAACTCGATGGATCGGCAAATAAATCTAACTTAGGGGCAAATGCTATTTTAGCGGTGTCCTTAGCAGTATCTAAAGCGGCGGCTAATCATTTAGGACTGCCTCTGTATCGTTATTTAGGCAGCAGTATTTCTAATGTTTTGCCCGTACCTCTGATGAACGTGATCAATGGTGGCTCCCATGCGGATAATAATGTCGATATTCAAGAGTTTATGATCGTACCAGTGGGCGCACCGAGCTTTAAAGAAGCATTGCGTTATGGGGCTGAAGTCTTTGCCAAGTTACAATCAGTTTTACATTCCAAGGGTTTGGCAACAGGAGTAGGGGATGAAGGTGGATTTGCGCCAAACCTAGAATCTAATCAGGCAGCATTAGAACTTTTAGTCCAAGCCATAACCCAAGCAGGATATACCCCCGGTAAAGATATTGCCCTAGCTTTAGATGTTGCTTCTAATGAGCTTTACAAAGATGGGATGTATCATTTTGATGGCAAAGGTCATAGTGCGGTAGAGGCGATCGCCTATTACGAGAACTTAGTTGGTAAATATCCGATTATTTCCATTGAAGATGGCTTACAAGAAGAAGACTGGGCACACTGGCAACTAATGACCGAGAAGTTAACAAATACTCAGCTTGTCGGTGACGATCTGTTTGTAACCAATCAAACCCGATTAGAACGCGGAATTAAAGAAAATTGTGCCAATGCTATCCTAATCAAGCTCAATCAAATCGGCAGCTTAACTGAAACCCTTGAAACTATTGCTACGGCTGATAAAAATGGTTATCGTTCCGTAATTAGTCATCGTTCGGGTGAGACTGAAGATACTACTATTGCTGATTTAGCGGTGGCGACCCGGGCGGGACAGATTAAAACGGGCTCTCTGTGTCGGAGTGAAAGAATTGCCAAGTACAATCGCTTGCTACGGATTGAGGCGGAACTAGGCGATCGGGCGGTTTATGCAGGCGCAGTAGGTTTAGGCGTTGCGATCTAGGTTATGACTTTATGAATCTATCTAAAGCAGTTAATCTTTTTTCTAGACAACCTTCGATCTGTCTTGTTATAGCCATACTCTCGGCACTGATAGGCATAATTTTTCTCAGTGGTTGGTTGCCTACTTCTCCAAATCGTTCAATTATACGTGATTACCAATGGATCATGGGAGCTCTATCAGGGCTGCTTACTATTTTCTTTCTGTACTGTGCTGCTTTGGGGCTGGCTCAGAAGAGGAGGAATTAATAAACTTAAATTAATTTAGTTCGGCATAATCAAACAAAGTGCTGTCATTAGTAACTCCATTTCTGATGATATGGCGATCGCTTAGTAAGTATTTATATTTATAGGCGATCGCCATTAAATTATTACAGCAGACCATTAGGATTTAGATGAGTCTTTTTGTAACCTTCAAGTTTTTCTGTTTCTTCAGCAGTGATGATGTAATTCTCAAAATTCATTAGACCTCTTTTGCTAAAAGCCTCTCTCCACAAATGGTTTAGCCTTATTCGATCTGGGTGTTTGTATCGGGAGTGTCACATAATTCACCTTAAACCAAGAAGAGCCAGAATTTTAAGGATTATTTGGTTTTTTATACAGTTAAAGAAGATTGCGTAGACGTACTTCGTGTTTTGCATGAGGCAAGAGACTTAGAGGAGATTTTACCTTTTTTAGATAATGAGATTGATTAATATAAATTAAACATTATTCTTCTGCATCAACTCCAAGTGGTTCGCGATCGCCATACAATCTAAAGGTAAAGCGATCGCATATTAATGTCTGCAAGTAGTTCGAGATCGCCCACGATTTAAATAAAACTAACTTTAAAACCTAGAGAGATTTTACTAAGGTGTCATCGTAGATCGTCTTAACATCAAGTGGTTGGGCTAATACTTTAAAGTCATACGCTGCTTTCGAGACGAGTTCAAAGCTCTTAATGGCATTCAAGGGATTCTCCAGATTAAATCCGATCTCCTTATTTCCTTCAATATCAAACAGAGTAATTCCCGCCAGTTGTTCTTTTAACTCTTCGGGTTTGATTGCTAGTTTTTCTGCGGCGGCGGCGATCGCTTCTGGATCGCTGGCTTTAATCAACTTAATCCCCCGATCGACTCCTTTGAGAAGGGCAATTAACTCAGGTCTGCGATTTGTGATGATATCTGGGCGAGTTACCAAAACGTCTGCAATTAAATTTGTGTCCTTAGTGCTAAAAATAACTTCACCACCACCTTCCTTTGCGGCTTTAGTCATAAATGGTTCAAAGGTGACGGCGGCATCAACACGTCTGGCACTAAAGGCAGAAGCAGCATCAGGCGCAGGTAAATCTTTTATGACAATATCTTTCTCAGTTAAGCCGCCTTTTTCGAGGTAAGCTCGCAAAAATACTTTTTCAAATAATACATCTTCACGCGCAACAGTTTTGCCTTTGAGTTCGGCAGGCGATTTAATCCCACGAGCGATAATCCCATCCGACCCGTTGGAATAATCGCAGAGAAAAATAATTTTTAGATTTGGATCTTTACCCGCCATTTGAATTACATCACCTACAGGCATCCAAGAGGCATCGAGCTTACCAGATAGAAATGCGGTAATTTGATCGCTATTAGTTTGAAAAAAAATGTCTTCAACTTTTACTCCAGCTTCTTCGTACAATCCCTTTTTTACAGCAACATGATGACCTGCATAACCAGACCAAGGGTTAGTCCCAACTCTGAGTGGCTGAGTTTGTACCGCATTATTAGTTGAAGTAGTAGTCGAAGTCGGAGGTTGAGGCGTGCAGGCAACTATCCAAAATAGGGCAATCAATGCCAGTGAAATTAATTTGATCGAGCGCAAGTTAAACATTTGAGAACTCCTTTAAGAATGTGAACTATTTAAGAATAGAAATAGATAACTAAATCGTCAAAAACTAAAAACCCGAAAGAGTCGCAACAGAACTAAGTCTGCTAATCGTCTCTCCCGGGCTTTTTCCCCTCCGTGTGACTGTCTTGCACTCCTGATTAAGTGATGCTCAACAGTTTACTTCTCTCGGACCAGTCATTCGCTATGTCTTATCTTGAAGCTGAATCGGAACCCTAGAAGTGATAGGTTTTAGTGCGGATTCATAAATTTAATCTTGATTCTTTTACTCCAAGCTCTGAATCTAATGCTTAAGTAATATCATTTAGCAGTAGAAAAAAAGTATCAAGAATTACGGTTTTATAATGTGCGAGTTGTTTTCCCAAAAATGAACTTAAGTACGGGTAGTTATAAGACTCTGATGCGCTCGGATTTTCGTTTGGCAATTGCTGAAAGCGCATATAATGCTCTAGTTTTAGACTTTAATTATTGCTTGTAGATTGCATATGAGTTCCAATCTTTATGTACCAACTCGCTGTCATATATTTCCCTTAGATCTCAATCACACTGCCTTGGTCGCGATCGATTTGCAGAAAGATTTTTGTGATGTTAATGGATTCTGTGGCGACAGTTTAGGGTTAGATCTTTCACCTGTGCGCGCAATTATTCCACGCGTTCAAAATGTGATTGACTGGGCGAGAAAGCAAGGTATTTGGGTGATTTATACCATTGAGAGTCACAAGAGCGATCGCTCAGATGTAAATCCTAGCAAGCAATTACGCTATGAGAATGCTGGTTATCCCATCGGTGCTGTGGGAAAAATGGGTCGATTTTTGATCCAAGGCGATCGCGGTAATATTTTAATTGAGGAGTTACAGCCTTTACCTACAGAATTACAAATTTATAAACCAGCTCAATCAATTTTTGTCGGGACAAATCTTGAAGCAACTTTACGTGAGCGCAATATCACTCATCTAATATTTACAGGCGTTACAACTGAATGCTGTGTACTCGGTAGTTATCGTCATGCCAGTGATTTAGGATTTTACGGATTGCTATTAGAAGATTGTTGTGCTGCCTTTCTTCCTCAAGAACATGATGCCGCGATTGCAGTTTTGCTTGGTGAAAACGGGGCGATCGGCTGGGTAGCAACTTCAGAACAATTATTAAATGCCTGATATTGGTTTAATATTGCCAAAGTTTTGTGGCGATCGCCAACTCGTTCGAGCGGTTCTATGATGAGGAAGTCATTTTTCTCGCAATGAGTGCAGGATTTCGCGCTTAATTTCGACAAACTCAGCCGATAATTTCATCTCTAAATCGCGATGCTCCGGCAATCCTATGAGAACTTCTAATTTCATCCGACCGGGACGCGCGCTCATTACATATACACGTTGGGACAAAAAGATCGCCTCTTCGACATCGTGGGTAATCATCAGCACGGTAATGTGAGTTTGCTCCCAAAGCTCTAATAAAAACTGCTGCATTTGCTCTTTAGTCTGGGCATCCAATGCGCCAAATGGTTCGTCCATTAGTAATATAGCTGGTTCATTGGCTAATGCCCGCGCGATCGCCACTCGTTGTTTCATCCCACCTGATAATTGTTTTGGATAAGATTTGGCAAACTGGGTTAGTCCTACTACATTCAAATAATAATGTATGCGATCGCGCTGTTCGGATTTAGGCATCTTGCGCAGTTGTAAGCCAAAAGCAATATTTTGGGAAACGGTCAACCACGGATACAGAGTGTAATTTTGAAATACCATCCCGCGATCGCTCCCAGGTCCAGTTACGGCGCGCCCATCCACAAAAACGCTTCCACTAGAAGGAATTGCCAGACCAGCCACAATATTCAGCAGCGTTGACTTTCCACAACCTGAAGCCCCCACCAAGCAAACTAATTCTCTCGAACCCACATGAAAGTTGATATTATCCAACACGGTCAAAGCAGCTCCTTGAGTCACAAATGACTTGAATAAATTACGCACCTCAAGCTTCGGAGGAGTTAGCGGAGGATTAGATGAAGAGCGATCGCTTTGTGCGCGCAAGTCTTGAAGTTGAGCATCAGGCATGGTTGTATTTTTGGTTGAGATTCAGGATTAAAACAAGAATTAAAATACAGACACTTTTATCAGTAAACAAGTTATCAGTAAATAAGTTATCAGTAAATAATTAGAAAAGAAGTTATTAGTAAACTAAATGCAAAAGATGCCTATTGTAACTATTAATACAGAAAAGCATCAGGGGCTGTTTAGACTGAATACCTATTGGATACTTGTACTACTACGTTATCTTACTCAATAATACTTTCTTAATAAGGGATGCTCCTAGTGGCTAATGCAATCGATTCTCCTAAATCTTCTCCTCACATCTATCATTATCTCAAGCCTTCAATTTTCTGGAGTATTCGTCAAGGCTTTTCGCGGCGGCTGGCAGTTTTAATTATTACGATCGCTTTGGCAGTGCCATTGATAGTTTGGGCGATCGTCAGCTATAACAAGATGGTGTCACCGCTGTTTTTACCCACCCCATCCGCCGTAGTCCAAGCTGGGATTGAAATGTTTACTCAGAATAATCTGATGTTGGATATAGCCGTGAGTTGCGGTCGGGTTTTAGCAGGTTTTGTCGTTGCTGCCGCGATCGGGGTGCCGATAGGGATTGCGATGGGGACGTTTTACAGCATGGAGAGCCTCTTTGCGCCCTTAGTCGGCATGGTGCGCTATATGCCAGTTACCGCCTTTGTGCCGTTGATCGTAATTTGGGTGGGACTGGGCGAAGAGTCAAAAATCTTGATTATTACCCTCGGTGTGGTCTTGTATAACGCCATTATGATTGCCGATGCCGTCAAATTTATTCCCAGCGATATGATTAATGTTGCCTATACTCTGGGTGCAAATCGGCGAGATGTGGTGTTTAAAGTGATCGTGCCTGCATCATTTCCGAGCGTGTTGGATACTTTGCGCGTTAATATTTCGGGCGCATGGAATTATCTGGTAATTGCCGAATTAGTTGCGGCTCAAAATGGGTTGGGATACCGTATTATTCAAGCTCAACGCTATTTGCAAACTGAGAAAGTATTGTTTTGTATTTTGATCATTGGCGTGATTGGACTGGCGATCGACTATGGCTTAAAATTGCTTTCATCAGTACTTACGCCTTGGGCAGATCAAACTCGGCATTAACGGTTCGGGTCAGCAGTTGTCAGGGTTTTGACATCCCATCAAATCGGCTTCAGTCAATCCACTGCACCCGAATTGTTAGACCGCAAACTGATTAATAAACATCGACTTTTTGCGGCAAGTTACTAAAAGTTTCACGATCAATTTCTATGGCTTCCACCTCAAGGCTAGGACTATTTAAAGCAATTTCCTCAACTTCAATTTCCCAAGCACTTATCCAATCTTGATAGCTGTTTCCAGCATCGCTCTCCTTCCATTTTTCCTCACGGTCGTCATAATACTGTTGCTGTTCTTTCTGAATTTTCTGTACAAACCCATTGGCTTTACTTGCCACCTCACTATATTCTTATACAGCATTCTCGACCTGCCCCCAAAGCTTAGTAATAGCTTCCTCTAATTGAGAGTTAAACTCTGCAATCGCTTCTTTAAGTACATCACCTTTATCTTTAAGTTGATTTAACAACTGTCTTTGAATTTGTGATTCTTCTTCATTAAGGTTTCTGAAACGTCTCATTTTTACACACAACTTATATTAGCTAACATTTTAGTCAAATCTCTCACCCAAATTGAAGCCAGATTACTGCTTTATATAAGTATGAAAGAATTTTCAACTAGCATTAAGGAACATCTCAATGTCGGCAATATGAAATGCTCACAGACAACTTGAATGTACCTCTCATAGACAATCTTGCAGTTTGATGGCTGAATTGAGCGGCAGATTTTACTTTCGCTCTCAACCAAAATATTATAATTTTGTCAGATCCAATGATTTGTTGTACTTTGATCGCTTATCAATTCTTAACTTTGGCGATCGCAAGTAATCTCTCCGAATTCAAAAAAAAGTCAGCTATTTTTGCTTGCTTAATCTCGAATAGAAATAGAGTCTCTCAATGGACTTCGCGGTTCGGTATAACTATTTATTCGCACGCTAATCAGATAATATTTGAGCGTGATGGCGAATATGGTCTTCGATCGCAGTTGCCACAAAATAAAACCCGTGATCGTAGCCTGCATGGCAGCGAAAAATTAAAGGCTGATTGGCTAATTCACAAGCTTTTTGAAAAATCTCTGGAAATAGTTGAGTCGTCAAAAAAGTATTCGCCGTCCCTTGATCGAATAAAATCGGGCGGGTTTTTACATTCTTTTAGTAGTTCATCCAGTACTTCTTTGCGAATATTCATGGCTTTTTTGGTTAGGCAAATTGTTATTCTGTCTGCTTCTTAGGATTTACACAATCTAATTTACACTCTCATCTAATAAGTGGTGAAGTTGTTGGCTATCCTGCAAGTAATGTACTTTCGGATCTTCGCGCATCTCTCTAGTGGAAATAAAATTTGAAATGATTATTTTTCACCCTTTAGCGTAACAAGAGTTAGTAAATGTAATTAGTTACTATCAAATTCGCAATAAAGAGATCGCAGTAGAGTTTTTGAATACTGTAGAATTATCGACAAATTTACTGATACGCTATCCAGAAATCGGTTCAAAAGTTCGAGGCTCAATTCGACTCTTTATCATACCTAAGTTTCCATATTCTCTTTTATATCGACTTACGGATAATCAACAAATTTATATTCTGGCAGTAGCACATCATGAGCAAAAGCCTGATTACTGGAGTAGTCGCAAGTAAGATCGAAGTTGGGATAAATTAGCTGAGCGAGCTTAAAGTCGAAGTAAATTTGTTCTGAAAAGGAGAGAACAACGTGAATACTTATAGGTATTTTCTGCTATAGCTGGTTTAAGAGTTCTGTGGGGGAGTAAATGGGGAGTTTGCTACTGATGAAGTCTTTACGATCGCGAGTAACGATCGCATCAAGTTGATTGATGTTAGCGCAGGCAAGTTGAATGCTATCTTTAAAGTCTTTCAGTCCATGGTTGAGAGCCGTTTCGATGGTCTTGCGATCGACGGCACAAAAACGGAAACCGATTAGTAGTTGATTAATGGCAACAAGTGCAACTTCCCGCCCTTCGGTTTTACGGATGATGTAGAAAATATTGGTAATGGTAGTGGCGGCGATATAACCTTCCAAATTGCCACGTTCAATTTGCTCAAAGAGAGCGATCGCGGATTCAATAAATGGTTCACATTTGAGAAGCAGATCTAGAATGATGTTGGTATCGATAAGAATTTTCACGGTAGCATTACTGGTATTTCTGGGTTAGATAGTCTGTGTATTCTGCTTGCAGGTCACTATCGCTTTTGGTTAGCTCAGAAGGTTTAACAATGCCGAGGAGTCCAGTGAGAGTGCCGAGGGGGATAGCTTTGGATTGAGAGGTCATGATTTGTTTTTGGTGGAGAAATTCAGCGAAGTTAAGGACTTCATTTATTTGTTTCTCTTGGAAGGTTTGGATTAGCTGGTAGAGTTTTTCAGCGGTTGTCATGATGTTCAGGGAGATGGATTTACATTTGTATTAAGTCTTAATTTTAGAGGTGCTTTTTCGTTAGGATACCCTCATTTCAAATTATAATGCTCGCCTTCCGAAGTTCAAACTTAAACCTAATCAAGCTCAACCATGTCTGTAGTTAAAGATGAGCTTGATCCCAACCGCACGACTCTAATTTACATGAAGAATATATGCAAATAAGGGATCGTTGATATAACATCGATAAAAAGCGCAAATAATGGAATCAAAGCTATGACTGCTCCATCCGATCCCGTAAATCTTACCGAGACAGTTTTATTTGATGGTCATCCCGCCTTATTAGGTAGTGCTACTCGTTTGATTATTGCGATCGCTACTTTAGGACTGGGGGCAATTTATTTTTGGATTCAGTCTAACAATGTTAAGTATTTAATTACATCGCAACGCGTGGTAGTGGAGGCAGGAATATTTTCTAAGAATATAGCTGCTGTTGAACTTTATCTGATCAATGATATCGAACTAGAAAAACCCTTTGGGCAAAGACTGCTGGGGACGGGAAATATAACTTTGATCGGGCAAGACCAAACCAATCCCAGTTTACGCTTGGTAAGATTACCCTTAGATGTGAGAAAACTTTACGAGCAGTTACGTCAAGATATTGAAAAATGCAAGCATTTACGCCGTGGTTATTATCGAGAACTTTAATTTTATGCCCGAATCATTAAAATTAGGGCTGTATCAGATTGAAAATATTGCCGATAGTATTGTCAAAACTCAGCTCGAACATCTATCAATTTTTAGTATTGGCTTAGTATTTTTAGCAGGATTGATTACAAGTTTAACGCCCTGCACTTTATCGATGTTGCCTCTAACTATTGGCTATATTGGCGGGTTTGAGTCTAAAAATACCCTAAGCTCGGCTTTACAGTCACTGTGGTTTGCTTTGGGATTTGCGACAACTCTATGTGGTTTGGGATTAGCAGCCGCTCTATTTGGTAAAATCTATGGTCAAGTGGGGAGTGGATTATCGATTGTTTTGGGAATTGTCGCGATCGCAATGGGCTTATATTTATTAGGATTAATTCCCGTGCAGATCCCTAGCTGGGGCAATATTGAGGTTTCTAACACGCTTCCAAAGCCAGTGCGATCGTATCTTGTAGGATTGAGTTTTGGTTTGGTGGCATCGCCTTGTAGTACCCCTGTTTTAATTACCTTGCTTGCCTATATTTCCACTACTACTAATCCGATCTTGGGTGCGGGACTTTTACTAGCTTATGCGATCGGATCGGTCTTGCCATTAGTTGTTGCAGGGACGTTTACAGGGGTTATCAAGCAAATACTCACAATTCGCCAGTGGTCGGGTGGATTAACTTGGATTAGTGGAGTTGTATTAATTGGATTTGGGACGATCTCAATTTTGAATCGCATCATTTAATCTAAGCTTGACACTCCCGCCGATAAATCGGGTGTCTTCTTGCGGAAGAAATATAAAAAGTAAAAGCATTTATTAAATGCAGTTATTATCTGGTATCAAGGTTTAGATCTTAAGTGGTTAAAACTCTAATCTAATAACACTTTTAGCGATCCTGAATAAAAAATAAACTTAATAATGTTTTCATATTAATTCCTATGGTACTTTAATCTGGAAGTCTATAGATAGTTACAGATGCAAGCAGTTTTGTGCGGTTACTACGGTATGGGTAATGGTGGAGATGAGGCACTTTTGGCGGCTTTACTACAAATGTTACCTGAGAATATTAAGCCCGTGGTCTTATCGGCAAATCCGAAACAAACTGAAACGCTGCACGAGGTTGAAGCCTGCGATCGCCGTTCTGTAGTTTCTTTAATCAAAACCCTGAAGCGATCGGATATTTTTATATGGGGAGGTGGAAGTTTAATGCAGGATGCTACCAGCTTTCGCAATCCAATTTATTATGGTGGATTAATGGGATTGGCTCAGGGAATGGGGCTAAAGACAGTAGCATGGGCGCAGGGTATAGGTCCATTAAATAGCAATTTGACCAGGTGGATTACCAAAAAAGCTTTTACTAAATGCGATCGCATTAGTGTTAGAGATAGCGGCTCGGCTCAATTATTATTAAATTGGCAAATCAATAGCACGATCGCCCCCGATCCAGTTTGGGCATTGAATTCTCAACCACTAGAATGTCTGTGGACAAAACACGCCCCGCGCATTGCAATTATGCTGCGATCGCATCCCCAACTTACCTCTAGTCGGCTTAGCTGCTTAATTCAGGCGATTAAAAATTTGCAAAAATCTACGGGTGCTTTTATTTTATTGATCCCGTTTCAACCCAGCCACGATCGCGAAATTGCTCTTAAAATTCATAGTGAAATTGATGGAGAATTAGGTAGTAAAGAAGAACAAAGTATGGTGATTACAGAGACTAATCCTCGATCGCTCAAGGGCATATTTAAAGGTGTAGAAATGGCGATCGCAATGCGGTATCACGGGCTAATTATGGCAGCCGCAGAAGGATGTAAGTGTTCGGCAATAAGTTACGATCCCAAAGTTTCGCGGTTGATGACAGACTTAGATTTAACGGGCTGGGAGCTAGAACACCTTCCAACAGATCCTAAAATTATCTCCGATCTGTGGCTAGAGCAGTATGTAAATGGCGATCCTTTAACAGTAGATCTAATTAGTTCGTTGGTGGATCGAGCTTTGATTCATGGAGAAATCTTATTAAATTTGTAAAGCTTTATAACCTTAGATAAATCCCCAAATTATCCTCAAACTAGCCAGACTGTTTAATTAGCTTTAATTAGCTCTAAGGCAAAAGTTACAGATTCTTTAAGTAAAGGGGCTACTACAGTGACTACAGCCGCAGTAACAATAATATTTCGAGAAAAGTTAAGCGTATCTCGGCTCAGTTGAAAGAATCTCTCATCCCACTTTTTAGACTCTGCCTCCCATCTTTTCGATTCAGTTTCTAATTTAGAAATGTTTAGGGTATTAGCTTCGGAAATTAGAGTAATTCGATCTAACCTAGCGTCTAATTCTTCGATTGTCATTTCAATATCTTCTCCATTCTTTATATTTGGGATATTTGGCTAAAGGATAGTAACCAATCTTAGCTTTATTCTAATTAGGGCTTACGCAAAAGCTAGAATGGGGTTGAGCCGATTAAATTTGAGCGGAGGTAATTAAGAGAATGAAGTTTAGCAAATTAGACTATTGCCAGTATCTCTTAAAAGCATCTCTATTAATTGGCATTTGACTAGAAAACCTGGGCTGAAAGTATTGATCTCTCGTTGCTTATATTCAAGAAATTTGGATTTTTAGAGGTGCCCTTAAGCAGTCAAGTAAACTACACAATTACAATTTTAGCAGATCGTAAAGAAGAATATAGTCATAACTAAATCAACCGCTACTTGAGAGCAGAAAGACTGACACTAAGACTACTTTGGCAGAATGTAAAGCCGACAATTAAGACAGACGAATCCGAATTCATGTATGTACTTTTTGATGACACGGTGCTAAACAAACGTCATAGTCGGCAGATTGAGATGAGCCAAAAGGCAATATAATGGCAATGCTCATGGCACAGTGCGAGGCATAGGTGTAGTCAACTTCGTATACGTGAATGTCAAGCTAAATGAATTTTGGGTAGTAGATTATCGAATTTACGACCCACTGGGTGATGGGAAGAGTAAGCTAGACCATCGATCAGATAAGCTGACTGGACGTTGCACTTTTAACTTAACTAATCTCGTACAATGCCATAAACCTCTCTCGACTTCTGCCGTGAGGTGAATTTACTGCCATTTCTCTTAATGTTTCAGCACTTTCTTCCCAAAGGCTGCTGTCAACTCTTAACATAGTGAACTAACCTAATTTATGACTGGAAATTAGATTACACTATTTCCGTGAAAACTATAGGTCTCAAGTTGGACGGGGTTTATCTTTAAGAATCGGATGTAGTTTTGAAGGCAGAGCAAGAATTAAATCAGTAGGACTTACGCAGCGTAAAAAGAAAACCTATATTTAAAGTGGGTTTGGGGCACAGCCCCAATCGAGGGCTTCGCCCTCAAACTCCCTCACACTAAGTTTCTATAACTTTGAGTGCGTAAGTCCTAATCAGGTTAGTTTTAAATATCAGCTAGAAAATCAGACTAAAAATCAGATAATTGCAGATTTACGCCAAGTGAAATAAAAGGATGAGCCTTTGCCAAATTCGGATTGTAGGTAAATTTTACCCCCTTCAGTTTCTACAATCTTTTTAACGATCGCCAAGCCAATCCCCGTACTTTCGCTATTATCCCGATTTAAGGTTTGAAAAATATCAAAGATGCGCTTTTGTTGGTTAGGATCGATGCCTCTACCATCATCGGTTACAACAAATTCATAAAATTCTGGAGATTCCGTATATTCCTGTACTGAGACTGCAATCTTACCATCAGGGCGATCGTGGTGCTTGATCGCGTTGCCAATGAGGTTGGATAAGACTTGGTTTAAGAGAATACGCTTGGTGGTAAAAGTAGGTAAATCCGAAGCGATTTCAATCCTAAAGGTGGGCGGCGGATCGAGAGAGTCTAAGATTTCGGCTAATAAGTCTTGCATGGATACTAGATCTGTGGAAATTACTTCTCGACCAATCCGAGCATAGCTAAGGAGTCCATTAATTAGCCCTTCCATCCGAAACACTCGCGATCGCATTAGTTGCAGTTGTTGTTTGTTTTCGGGCGGTATTGAGTCTTCGAGGTCGTCTTCTAGCCATTGGGACAGGTTGGAAATCCCCCTTAGAGGAGCTTTGAGATCGTGGGAAACAATATGGGTAAACTGATCTAACTCTTGATTACGCTCTTGAACTTTTTGCAGCAAACTCGTATAGTCCTTTTCCAATTGTTTCTGTTCTTCAATATCCGTACAAGCGATAATCCATCTGATCGCTTCGCCATTTTCATTTTTGCGGGGAATTGCTTGATGTAGGTGCCAACGATAAACGCCATCATGCTGCCTAATTCGACCTTCTGCCTTTAAGGGAATACCTAAACTTTGACTGTGTTTCCAAGCATCGTGCAGAAACTTATAATCATCGGGATGAACAAGGGATTGCAAGCCTAAATTCTTCACTGCTTCAATTGTGGCTATGCCAGTGTAGTCTAGGAACCTTTGATTCACATCGATCACTTTTCCTTCGTCATCAGATTTCCAAATCAACTGGGGAATAAGTTCGATTAAATTGCGGTAGCGCTCTTCACTTTGTTCTAAGGCAGCTTCAGATCGCGATCGCTCAATCTCTAGGTAAACGCGTGGAATTAGTTCACCCATTAGCTCTATCTCTTCTTGTTGCCAGTTAGAAGGATGACGGCGACTACCTGCCAATAAAAATTTCCACCTTCCATCACTCAAGTAAGGAACACTAACTAAAGAACGAGCTTGATAGATTTGATATGCCACACCATTGGCTTTAATTTCTGGATCATTATTTACATCATTAATGGCAACAGCTTGTCCAGATTGCAGCCGCCGCGAATGGGTTGGGCTAAAATAGGCAGAAACAGCATCGGTCGCAAATAACCTAGGAATATCAGGATCAGCGCTTGAATAAAAAGTTTGGACTTGCTCACCAGTAGTATCTATATCAATAAAAGCTAGAACTGAAAATCCAAACCAATTGCGAATCTTCTCACCAACCACGTCCATCATTTGATTGATGTCTCCAATTAAAGCAAGATCGTTTTGAATCTCAGCTAAGAAATTATTATTTAGTTCCTGCTGCTTACGATCTTCAATATCAAAACAGGAACCAATGTAGCCTAAGAATTCTCCTTCTGGGGTAAAACGGGGGTGAGCTGTATCCAAAAACCAACGGTACTGTCCATCAAAGCGTCTGAACCGATATTCCATTTGGAACGATTCTCTGGCATCAAAGGCGGTGAAGTAAGTGTCTAGGCAAAATTGAAAATCATCGGCATAGACTCCTTCTGCCCAACCATTACCCATTTCTTGCTCTAGCGTTCGTCCCGCATAATCTAACCAAGGCTGATTAAAGTAATTGCAGAGTTTATCAGTTCCAGACATCCAGATTAAAACTGGAGCAGTATCCGCCATATTTCTAAAACGAGCTTCACTTTCAGCTAAGGCTAGTTCGGCACGGGTGCGACTAATGCGTAGATAAAGCCTTGCCGTTAATTCATCAATAAGTTCTACTTCGTCCGCACGCCAGTTAGATGATTCGCGGCGGTGACCTCCCAGCATAAACTTCCACTGACCGTCGCTTAAATGGGGTGAATGGATGGCAGAACGAACTTGATAAATCTTATAGGCAGCACCACCGTCTTTGATCTCTGGATCGGTGGTCACATCCTTAATAGTTATAGTTTGCCCTGCTTTGAGTTTGCTTAAGTGAGTTTCACTAAAGTAGTCATGAAGCCTGTGAGTAGAGACTGCGTCAAAAATATCGGCATCACGATTGTTGTATACAACTCTTGCTTCATTGGTAGCGGTATTAATATCGACAAAAGACAGAATGGAAAAGCCAAAGAAGCAACGGATCTTTTCGCCAACCACGCTCATAATTTCGGTGGGATCTGACAAGATTGCTAGGTCTTTTTGAACTTCATCCAGAAATTTATTGTTGAGTTCTTGGTGTTTGCGATCGCTGATATCCGTAAATAAAATCCCAAATCTAGAGTTATTAGCGCGATCGTGAGGCGACTCAATGGGAAAAGCATTAACATCAAACCACCGATGCAGGTCGGGAACGTGATTCTCAAACCTTACCGATTTACCAGTTTGGGTTACTAAACTGTAAGTTTCAAACCAAAAATCCTCTAAGGTCGGTAGGAGTTCTCTAGCTGTTTTCCCTATAACATCAGTCAGCCCCGTCATTAATTCATATTTATTGTTGATCTCAAGGAATCGGTAATCTAACGGTGCCCCGCGATCGTCAAAGATCATTTCACATACACAAAAACCCTGATCGATGGAATCAAACAGAGTATTGTAACGGCGGCGAAACCCATCTTGGACACAATCGTTTTCAGGTATTAAGTTTTCATATTCTAGATCTCGGCTTGCATCTTCGCTAAAATCTTGACTGGTATTTTGATTAACTGGCACGATATCAAGTCGATCTAACTCAGTTACCAAGATCTCTACTGCTACTTTTAAATCTGACGACCAATTAGCGATCGCGCCTAAAGGTGTATGCGCCCAATCATAACTGCGGATTAGTGACCCAATTTCGTTCGGCTTGCCTATGTACGTAAGATCTTTCATTACTCTCTGTTTCTATGATTCAAGTAAACATTTGTAGCCAGATGACATATTAGAATGCGCCTTTTGGTCGAGGCTCTTCACACTTACAATTAAGCCAAATTGAATAATCAAAGCTTAAGTTTGTTAAATATAAGTACTCAATTTTACCTAATGCTAACAAATTTTTAATCATCAAAAGTATGAGAATAGATTTTTACATCTCTTAATGGTAGATATATTTTGTCTAACTTCTGATGAAATTACTTAAAAAGCTGAAATATTTCGCCATGCTCAGAGGTTAGCTCGCCATGCTCAGAGGTTAGTCCGCCATGCTCAGAGGTTAGTCCGCCATGCTCAGAGGTTAGCTCGCCATGTTCAGAGGTTAGCTCGCCATGTTCAGAGGTTAGCTCGCCATGCTCAGAGGTTAGCTCGCCATGCTCAGAGGTTAGCGCGCCATGTTCAGAGGTCAGCGCGCCATGTTCAGAGGTTAGCGCGCCATGTTCAGAGGTTAGCGCGCCATGTTCAGAGGTTAGCGCGCCATGCTCAGAGGTTAGTGCGGTATGTTCTAGGGTCGCGGCGATTTTTAAGAAAGTTTCTACCTTCAGAGATTATACAGATATATAAGAGGTGTCCGCAGTCAATTGTTTTTCAGTCTCCTAATCAAGTCGATCTCCCTATAGAAATAAGAAACTCTTAGGAACCAAGCTTGAAAGCTTCCAAAAACATTCCATACATCAGTCCGATTTTTATGAGATTTAGGCATTCTAAAAATAGCGATCGCCTCTTTCTATCAGCATTTTGCCCGATATTTTTTCTATAAAAAATTAAACTTGTAACCTCAGCAATCAAAAGTAAGACTGCGGCTGTATAAGGATCCCAAGTTGAATTTGCGCCAGAGACACTTGTAATTATTGATGCCAGAAAAAAGCCAAAAAGTGAAGAGATAAGATATAAAGATGTTCGCCGCCAAGGATTGAGAAACCAATTTTCTAAAGTGGAAAGACTGGTGTTGGTAATAATGGTAAGACGGGTGTTTTGCATAGATTTTGGGGAAAAGTTTAAATCGCGATCGGAGAGGATAAAACTGTTAAATCAAAAAAATATACTTGTAGTCTAATTGCAGATCAAATATAGTTATTTTCAATTTATTCATTCACCTTAACTAAAAAAGTGCTAGTAAATTTTCCTAACAATTTTGACATGGTTGCAACTGCGATCGCCGAGCCTAATGTAAATTTAGCTCCATTTGTGTTGGCGGGAGTACTGCTTAGTCTAGTCATAATTTATCTTGTCAGTAAAATTGGTGGTGAAAGTGCGAATAAGTTGGGATTTCCTCCAGTTTTAGGCGAACTATTGGCGGGGGCTGTCGTGGGCATCTCCGTATTAAAACTATTGATATTTCCCGAAAGTGGTAGCGATGGATCGGATTCGTTAATCATGCAGTTTTTACAATCTACGGCGGGCTTACCTATGGCGGCAGTGCCAGAAGTCTTTACTAAAATTAGCGAAGTTATTACAGTTTTGGCAGAGTTAGGCGTAATTATTTTGCTGTTTGAAATTGGGCTGGAGTCCGATCTCAGACAATTAATGGGAGTGGGAATTCAAGCGGCGATCGTCGCCCTAATCGGTGTGGTAGTTCCGTTCGTAATGGGTACTGCGGGCTTAATATTTTTATTTGGCATGGCGACAATTCCTGCAATTTTTGCGGGGGCAGCCCTGACGGCGACCAGTATTGGTATTACATCTAGAGTGCTTTCAGAATTGGGTAAGCTGACTTCTAAAGAAGGACAAATTATTTTAGGGGCGGCGGTAATTGATGATGTCTTAGGGATTATCGTGCTGGCAGTAGTTTCTAGTTTGGCAAAGACGGGCGCAGTTGACTCGCTAAATGTAATATTCCTAACTTTGAGTGCTGTGGTTTTTTTGGTAGGGGCAATATTGCTAGGGGGACTGGTGAATCAAGTATATGTAGCGATCGCCCTCCGATTAGAGACTAGAGGCGATACTATAACTCCCGCCTTTATTTTTGCATTTGCGATGGCGTATTTGGGCAATGCTATTCACCTAGAAGCGATTTTAGGTTCGTTTATCGCTGGCTTAATCTTAGATGAATCCGATCGCCGTAACGAATTGCAAAAACAAGTGGTGCCTGTGGCAGATTTATTAGTACCGATTTTTTTTGTGACAATTGGAGCTAAAACTAATATTGGGGTTTTGAATCCTGCGATCGAAGCAAATCGAGAAGGTTTAATTATTGCGGCATTTTTAATTACTGTGGCAATCATCGGTAAAGTGGTGACGGGCTTGGGGGCATTCGGGCAGGTGGGGATTAATCGCTGGGCGATCGGGGTGGGCATGATTCCCCGTGGTGAAGTGGGGCTGGTATTTGCAGGGATTGGAACTTCTAGCGGAATTTTATCTGAGGCTTTGAATGCGGCGATCGTGAGTATGGTAATTGTGACAACTTTTGTCGCTCCACCTCTCCTTAGATTGGCATTTGGCAGTGATAAGCCAGATCAGCAGCAAGAATTATCTAAATCATGAGGATACTTAAGATCTACATAAAATTGGTTGGTATATCTCAACAGGTCTTTTACTAATAATCTTTTTACAATAATTCTCATGGGAAGTAATGAACTTAAACAAATTGATACAGCCCTAAAAGCGATCGAGCAACAATTGATTAGTTCTCCTTTAAATGTCATAGAGGTATTAGTATTACAGGGAAGATGTCGAGAGTTGAGAGCGGCAAGGTGGCTGATTAGTCGGGTAATTTATCCTTCTAAAGATCTAAAAAATCCCAAAAAAATATCTACTCCAACTAAATCTAAATCTAAATCTAGTGCTATTTCTTCTCAAAATTATTTATCGTACGAATCTCTATATGAATCTCTGTATGAATCAATAGTTGAATGCTTAGGAATGAGCTTAGAAAATCAAACTTCCACACCGTTAGAAATTGATGTGCTTAAGGAAGATAAAAAACGCGAACTTCTGTTCATGATTTTGCAAGAATTTGGGCTTTTACTAGAAGAATTACAAAACTCTCAATTTAATGCAAAGAAATCGGAACAAAACTTAGAGAAATTATTAGAAAAAATACCCTTGATTCTCAGCGATCTGTGGCGATCGGCAACCACAAAATTTTGGGGCAGGTATTACACCCTCAAGTATGAAGGCAAAGAAATAGAACTGGTAAACGAGTTGCTAAAAGATCGACCAATTATCGAAGTCGCAATCTTAAGTAAAATTCCCTTTGTCTTCGATCTATTTAGCTTTTTACTATTTGAAACCGATTTAGTTATTAATAACACTACTTATGAAGCGCAAACCCCACAGGCGATCGCCCGCGCTAAGAGTATTTTAAGTAACCTGTTAATTCAAGTTGCCAATGCCGTAATGCAACCACTTCTAAATCATTTTGCCGATGTTGAGGAAATCAAACAAAAATTTTACAGCTACGATCTCGTAACTACGCGTGAAGTGGAACGATTTCGGAATAATTTATCGTGGCACTATCGGCTAGAGAACTCTTGGGGTGAGCCACAGGCAATTTATGAGAGTCAGTTTTATCTCTTTACTTTTACGACTTCTGGCATTAAAAAACTCAATGTCTATGCTTCCCGCCGTCACGAACTGGTAAAACTATCTGGGATTCCTTTTTTAGTCACGCTTTGGCTCGAACTTCAAGATGCGATCGCTCCCAGACTAAGGGCAATTACAGCATTTATTGGAGCGGGATTGGTTTACGTGCTTAAAAATATCTTGGGCAGGGGTATTGGTTTAATTGGCAAGGGAATTTTACAGGGAATTGGAGATTCTTTGAATTGGGGGAAAGTGAGAAGGAGAAGCGATCGGCTTTAATAATTTATTGATAATTAAACTAGAATTTTAGTCTTATCCTCAAAATAACTTTAAAGGGGACGACTATATCCCCCTAACTAACCTTACGCGGAAGAGTTTAAGACCCTCATCCTAGCCCTCTCCCAGAACGGGTAAGGGAACAAGAAAAACCTGTATTACTCCCCTTCTTTCCACTTGGGAGAAGGGGATGAGGGACAGTTGACTTCTGCGTAACATCAGCCCCTAAGTTAAGATCGGTGAAATCAGTTTAACTAAATAACTAGCTTGCAGACTCAAAAGCAGCCTTAGCCGCAGTTGCCTCATCGGGATGAATGCCCAAACGAGTTAGGTTAAAGCGACCGCGTTGATCGACTTCACGAATTTTGATGACAACTTCATCACCCACTGCCACCTCATCTTCAACCTTGCCCACTCTACCTTCTGCCAGTTGAGAGATATGCACCATTCCTTCTTTACCGGGAAGAAACTCCACAAAAGCACCAATCGGGATAATTCGCATCACTTTACCCACATAGACATCTCCCGCACTAACTCGGCGAGTCATACCTTCAATCATCTGTTTGGCACGCTTTGCTCCGTCGGCATTCATCGAGGAAATGGTTACAGTGCCATCATCTTCGATATCCACTTTTGCACCTGTCTCTTCGGTAATACCCTTAATATTTCTACCGCCAGGTCCGATGATCAAGCCAATTTGATCGGGGTTAATTTGCATCGTTAACAATCTTGGCGCGTAGGGCGATAGTTCAATTCTTGAGGTCGAGATTGATTCCATCATTTTGCCGAGAATATACATTCTGCCAGCTTTTGCTTGAATTACGGCATCCCGAATGGTGCTCATGGCAATACCCGTAATTTTCATATCCATCTGCAAGGCGGTGATCCCCGTATCGGTACCTGCAACCTTAAAATCCATATCGCCTAAGAAGTCTTCAATTCCTTGAATATCTGTAAGAATCCGAGTTTGATCGCCTTCTTGGATCAATCCCATTGCCACGCCACTTACGGGTTTAGTAATCGGTACGCCTGCATCCATCAATGCCAAGGTAGAGGCACAAACTGAACCCATAGAAGTAGAACCATTAGAAGATAGAACTTCGGATACGACCCTAAGCACATAAGGGAACTGGTTAGTAGGAGGAAGTACGGGTACGATCGCTCGTTCCGCTAAGGCACCATGTCCGATTTCTCTCCGACCCGGCGATCGCATGGGTTTAACTTCGCCTACAGAATAGGGAGGCATATTATAGTGATGCAAGTATCGTTTCTTTTCATCGGGATGCAAGTCATCCATTTCCTGTGCGTCAGATGGAGAACCTAACGTGGCGATCGATAAGACTTGGGTTAAGCCGCGATTAAATAGTCCACTGCCATGCACGCGCGGTAATATTCCTGTGTCGGCGGATACGGGACGAACTTCATCTAACTTGCGTCCATCAATTCTGACGCTATCTTCAATTACCTGACGGCGCATAAAGATTTTGGTGATTTCTTTGAAGGTGGCACTTACAGTTTTATCCGTCGCGATTGATTTGATCGGATTACCTTCTTCAAGGTTGGCGATCGCTTCTTTTAATTCTTTTTTAATTAGATCTAAAAGTCCATCTCTAACCGTACGATCTTTTTCGAGGCTGGTAACTACTTTCTTAACTTTTTCGCCAACTTGCTCGTTAATAAATGTTTGCAAGGTTAAATCTACAGTTGGTTGAACGGGCTGCACGAGGGCGATACCTAGCTCTTGCATAATTATTAACTGTGCCTTAATTAGCTCTTGCACGGCTTCATAACCAAACTCGATTGCTTCAATCATGTCTTGTTCTGGCAGTTGATTGGCTCCCGCTTCGACCATGATGATGCCTTCGGGCGTGCCTGCTACTACTAGATCTAGATCCCCTGCTTCGACTTCGGCATAGGTAGGATTAATAATAAATTCATCGCCAACCAAACCCACTCTGACCCCAGCCATCGGACCGTTAAACGGTAAACCTGCAACTAATGTGGCGATCGAAGCGGCGGTGACTGCCAACACATCAGGCGGAGACTTTTCATCCAGTGCCATCGTGGTTGCCACAATTTGAATATCATCTCTGATCCATTGAGGAAATAGCGGACGCATGGGGCGATCGATCAGTCGGCAAATTAAAATAGCTTTTTCGGGAGGACGACCTTCACGTCTTAAAAATCCACCGGGTATTCTGCCTGCGGCATAGAGCCTTTCTTCGTAATCAACCATTAGGGGCAGAAAGTCAATACCTTCACGTGTTTCGCCGCGTGTTGCCGTTACTAAAACTGCCGTTTCACCGCATTGAATTAATACCGATCCGCCTGCCTGTGGTGCTAATAGACCAATTCTTAGCTTAATCTCTCTGCCATAGAATGAGATTATTTTTTCTGTGCCTGTCATTATGTTTTCTTCTTTATACTTGTGGCAATCATATCGCTATTAACAACTTGTTAGAGGTTTATTAATTTTTTATATCGATTCATCGGGCTTAGTTTTAAGCTTAATGCGCTGCAAATAGCCCTAACCACAGGGGAATAGTTAATAAAACGCCGATACTACTGAGGGCAATACTCGAAAGAATAGTTTCTTTTTTCAGGTTATATTCTTCTGCTAAGATTACGCCTGCTAAAGCCGTGGGCATTCCTGCTTGTAAAACCATTGCCAATTGTGGCGAGCCTGTAAGTCCGAATATGCTCATGCCAATTCCTACAGCTAGGGGCAAGATCAATACTTTAACGACGGTAGCGGGTAGTGCCAGATTGAGACTATGCCAACTTTTAATCGATCTGAGCCTAATTCCCACTAGCAAAAGTGCCAAAGGGACAACGACTGTAATCGATCGCTGTAAATAGTTTGAGAGGGAATCACTGAGCTCGATCTGATTGATTTGCAGATATAAGCCCAAACCAAATGCCCATAGTGCTGGGGTCGTAATTACCGATTTGAGGTGGGTAGTCCAGTTAACTTGAATATTGTGTTCTCCATAATAAGAAGCGATCGCCACGCCCAAACCATAGCTGCCGATAATATTATGAGCAAGACTAAAAAGCACCACCCAGCTTAGATCGCTGCTTGCAACTAAGTTAGGAGTAATTGCCAAGCCCACAAACCCCGTATTTCCTAAAATCGCTGCCAGTAAAAAATCACCCTTTTCAGATTTAGGTAAATTTCGGCACAGCATCCATGCCACCCCAGAGCCAATTATTAAACTCAAGGTCACGATTAGGGGCACGATCCACAGGTTGATATTAATTTCTGACCTCTGCATAAAAGCCAAAACCTGAAGCGGTACTCCCACCCAGTAAAGCGATCGCCCAATGAGCTTTGGCACAAAATCAGGCACCGATCGCAAAAATACCAGTCCTGCTAAGACCCAAATTACTAAGGGCAAATAGATTTCGGCAAGTTGACCAATCACGATACTAAGTTAATTTACCAGATTTTAGATGAAGAGGTTTGGGGACGGAGTTCCCAAGGACTACAAACTCGGATGAGGTCTATTTTACTAAACACGACCTCGAAGATATTGCGCCATTTCGTTAGGTCTTGGTGAGTTTTCTACGGCAATTTCTTCGGTGATGCGACCGTCTTCATAGAGCTTGAGTAGAGATTGATTCATGGAACACATCCCATCAAAACTAGACTTGGGAATAATTGACTCAATTTCATCGACTTCACCGCGCTTGATATAGTCACGGATCGCATCGGTATTGATCATGATCTCGAAGGCGGCGGCACGTTTACCATCGGTAGTTCTGACTAAAGTTTGAGCAATTACCGCTACAAGAGTTTCAGCAATTTGATCGCGCATGGGGGCTTGCTGGTCGGGCTCGTAAAGGTTCAAAATCCGCTCGATGGTTTTGACGGCACTGTTGGTGTGTAATGTTCCAAAGACTAAGTGACCAGTTTGTCCAGCTTTGAGGGCTGTATTTACGGTATCGCGATCGCGCATTTCCCCAATTAAAATAATATCTGGATCTTCGCGTAAAGCAGATTTGAGCGCGTTATCAAACTTGTGAGTGTGAATTCCAACTTCGCGTTGCTTGATCAAAGATTTTTTACTGGGATGCACAAATTCAATCGGGTCTTCAATTGAGATTAAGTGCTTGGGCATTTCCGAGTTAATAAAATCTACCATCGCTGCCAAAGTGGTAGTTTTACCCGAACCCGTTGGACCTGTAATTAAAATTAGTCCTTTGCCCGTGTAACAAAGTTCGCGAAACACTTCGGGCAAATTTAATTGATCGATGGTCAGAATCTTTAAGGGGATGATCCGCATGACCAGAGCAGGACCTTTGAGCGTATCGAAAACATTGATCCGAACACGGGCAAATTCGTACTGGGTAGCACCATCAAATTCCAGCGTATCTTTAAAACCCTGAATTTGTTTATCATCCAATACTTCTGCCAACCATGAATAAAAAGTAGCTTCGTCAGGCATGGGATAATTTTCCTGCGTGACTATCAAGCCCCTCGATCTAAATCTAATTTTTTCATTGACACCCAAGTGCAGGTCAGAACATCCCTGTTCGTAGGCATCCTTAACTAGCTGTTCTAAAGTTGGTTGTCCACTGCCACGGGTATTCCTGCCATTGTTAGTATTGTTGGCAACTAAAGGCGGTGGTCCAGGTCTGACTGGAGTACGAATTTGGCTGTCCGATCGCGAAAGCGGCGGTGGTACTGCTCCAGATGTTAATGGCGAAGGAACTCTACTTGGTGGCGGCAGAGACGGAATACCTGACATATACAACCTCTATATGACTACTTAAAACTACTTAATCGATTAGAATTGTTAGACTAGAGACTATATTAACTTTTATGCTCTCATTAATGTAAAGTCAATTCATGAATATTCTTACAACTTTGCGATCGCGTGCTACTTCCATCAAAACACAAGACATTAGAACTCAAGATAAACCTAAAGCCGAAGCCTCGCCCAAAGCTACCAAAGGTATAGAAATTAAATCAAAACGCGAGCTAGAGATCATGCGAGAATCAGCGCGGATCGTGGCAACGGTACTCAAAGAAATTTCCCAAATAATTGCCCCTGGAATGACTACCTTGGATTTAGACGCTCATGCCGAAAAAAGAATTAGAGAAATGGGGGCAATTCCTAGCTTTAAGGGCTATCACAAATTTCCTGCGACTTTGTGTGTGAGCATAAATAACGAGGTCGTGCACGGCATTCCCAATGGCAGAAAAGTTATTAAGGCGGGTGACTTGGTAAAAGTAGATGTGGGAGCTTTTCAAAACGGCTTTCATGGCGACTCTTGCATTACTCTGATGGTTCCGCCTGTAAGCGATCGCGTTGCCCGATTAACCCAAGTGGCAGAAGCAGCTTTGTATAAAGGGATCGAGCAGGTAAAGGCTGGTAATTATTTATTGGATATTGCTGGGGCGATCGATGACTATGTTAAAAGTAATGGCTATTCAGTGGTTGAAGACTTTACAGGTCATGGAGTCGGTCGAAATCTGCACGAAGAACCCTCAGTGTTTAACAATCGCAGTGCAGTGACGGGCAAAAATCCTTTACCTAATGTTAAATTACGGGCGGGTATGACCTTGGCGATCGAACCGATTATCAATGAAGGCACCAACCGAGTTAGGATCTTATCTGATAAGTGGACGGCTGTGACTGTGGATAATAAACTTTCAGCCCAGTTTGAACATACAGTTTTGGTGACGGAAGAGGGCTATGAAATTTTTACCGATCGCACTAAAGTTTAGAAAGAGTACTTAAAAAAATAAGTAAAAAACAAGTAAAAAGCTTGAGTAAAAAGCCCAAATAGAAAGTTTTAGGAATATCTCTTGCTTCTGAACAAAAGCTACTGCCTTAATCCTAGCTGCAATCATCAAAACCTAGAACAGTCTAAGTTTTGTCAAAATTGTGGCTCACAGTTACTTGTAAACGATCGCTATCGGGCATTAAAAATTATTGGGCGCGGTGGATTTGGGCGCACGTTTTTGGCGATCGATGAAGCTAAACCATCCCATCCCCAATGTGTAATTAAACAATTTTTACCTGTAGAAAATGAGTTTGTGCACGAAGCCAGACGTTTATTTAAACAAGAGGCAGTCAGACTGGACGATTTAGGTAAGCATTCGCAGATTCCAGAGCTATTTGCCTATACCGAGCAAGAAAGTCGTTTATATCTGGTGCAGCAATTTATCAATGGGCTAAACTTAGGCAAAGAACTGGCGAAGGAAGGGGTTTTTGATGAAGTCAAAATTCGTAAACTATTAAACGACCTGCTTCCAGTTCTGCAATTTATTCACGATTCTCAAGTCATTCATCGCGATATTAAGCCCGATAATATTATTCGGCGTAGGTCAGATGATAAGCTTGTTCTTGTGGATTTTGGTGCTGCTAAATTTGCCACAACCACGAATCTAGCCCAAGCTGGTACGACTATTGGTACTGCTGGCTATGCTGCTCCCGAACAAAGTTTAGGTAAAGCCATTTTTAGTAGTGACATCTATAGCCTTGGTGTAACCTGCATTTACCTTTTGACCAAGGTCGAACCCTATAATTTATTTGATGCTTCGGAAGGATTTATCTGGAGAGATCGCACTGAGGGGGTAAGCGATCGCCTTGCTCAAGTGTTAGACAAAATGATTCATACTGCGGTCAAACATCGCTATATAAATGTAACCGAAGTATTGAAAGATCTAAATACCGCTCCACCATCTACGGGAAAACCTAAGGCGATCGCCAAAAACTCTTTATACATTAAGCTCAAAAAATTTAAATTTGAAACGGTAAATCTAAAAGTAACTGGAAGCAAACAAGCTGGTTTATTTGGACGCAAAACTGGAGCAAATATCACTTTAGAAAAGCAGACTTACCAAGTTGACTACTTTATCGATGCGCCCGTTACTGACCTCATGATTGAAATGATTAAGGTACCTAATGGTAATTTTTTAATGGGTTCTCCCCTCACCGCAGACGAGCAAGTCAAAGATGAAAATCCTCAACATTCGGTCAATGTCCCTGCTTTTTTTATGGGTAGATATCCCGTCACCCAAATTCACTGGGAAATGGTGATGGATAATAATCCTTCGCAGTTTAAAGGAGCCAATCTACCCGTTGAAAATGTATCTTGGCATGATGCTCAAGAGTTTTGTCACAAACTATCTGAGGTTACAGGAAAACCCTATCGTCTGCCTACCGAAGCTGAATGGGAATATGCTTGTCGAGCGGGAACAACTACGCCTTTTTACTTTGGTGAAGTAATTACTGCCGACATTGCCAATTTTAACGGGCAGGTTAGCTATGGCGGCGCGCCTAAAAGTAAGTATCGGCTACAAACGACCGAGGTTAATACTTTTCCGCCTAATGCTTTTGGACTGTTTGATATGCATGGCAATGTATGGGAATGGTGCCAAGATGAAGCCCACGATCACTATAGAAATGCGCCCACCGACGGAAGTGCATGGGAAACTACAACTACCAGTAATGGCAATCGCAGTCGAGTTTTGCGTGGAGGAGCGTGGAACTCTAATCCCAGTAATTGTCGTTCGGCTTTTCGGAATGGCTACTTCCCCGACAGTCGATTTGATCGCTGTGGATTTAGAATTGCCTTCTCGATTTAGAGATCGCATTTATATCGCATTTATTCTGTGACTATCCCATCTAGCCCATAATTTGCGGAACTTTAAAGAACTCATCTTCGCGATCTGGAGCGCAATTTAATAATGCTTCTTTATCGGGATAGGGATTAGAGGTATCGGTGCGCGTAATATTGACTGTGGCGATCGCCCGTGTGGTTGGTTCTACATTTACTAACAATTCATCCAGTTCGTTTAGCTGCTCGAAATAATTCAAAATATCTCCAAGCTGAGAGGTAAAAGCAATTTCTTCAACCTCGGTTAGCTGTAATCGGCTGAGACGGGCAATGTGTTGGACTTGGAGGCGATCGATCATAATGTGGCGATAGTTATTTCTTCACTTTAAGGATAGCCTTGAATTAACCTAACTTTAAAAATTAGAAAAATTAGCTCGACCATTTGAATTCGGAACTCGGATTAAATGGCTTCAGGATTTGTAGAGTATTTTCACACGGTCGAGTTAGCGAATTTTTCAATAATTATTATTGAGGATAAAGCTAAAATACTATCGAAATCTCGGTACAGTTAACAGCGATATTGATAATGAGTGGATTGGGCTGAATGTCTTGGATGCTTTAACCAAATCTTTTATTGGCAATTCTCTTTTTATCAAGCAGTTCTCCAATTTGGAAGACAAGAAGGATTACGAGAACAAATTAATTTAAGACTACATCTCTTTACGCTTCGTTACGGTGAACTTTCCATCGCAAAACAAGAACAAGTGCGATCTCTCCCAATTGATATTTTAGAATCACTAGGTAAGACTCTTCTGGACTTTAGAGAGATAGAGGATCTGGAAGTTTGGCTGTAAGAAAATGTTAGTCGTTAAGCGTGGTTTAATTGCGATCGCTAATTTTGCTAAGATCATACAAAATAAGTTAGCGGGTCAAAGACATGGTTAACCTTTCATATCTCCAAGACCAGATTCTGCCCACTGCCGAACAATTGCCATCCTCTGACGAGACCCCCGTGGACAATCAACTCCAAAATGATATTCCCAA
>Ga0163154_10000698_pt1 | contig 52181 bp, 60 predicted proteins | sample OliLakLV19MP9P1_FD_148649 | JGI IMG/M metagenome (GOLD analysis project Ga0163154, IMG submission 148649) | Freshwater microbial mat bacterial communities from Lake Vanda, McMurdo Dry Valleys, Antarctica - Oligotrophic Lake LV.19.MP9.P1 | ecosystem: Environmental > Aquatic > Freshwater > Lake >...
CGACGCCGGCCGCTTGCCAGTCGTCGGCCACCGCAATGGCGAATTCGGCCCGGGTCAAGCCATCTGGCGACGCTGTTTCGATCACGTAGCGCGCCTCGCCCACCTGCACCTGCTTGGCGTAAACCTGGGTGAGGGCGATCAGGCCCACATGCCGCACATGGTCGACATCTGTCAGGTAGACAAGCATGGAAGGCGGCAGGTCCGACAGACTCACCAGAAAGCGGCTGTAGCGCGACTCCGGGCTCAGTTGGCGCACGAAGGCGCGGGTCAGGGCGGCATCCGCTGGCAGCACCGGTCGGATGGTCACGCGGCGCTGGTCTTCGAGCTCCCAGGCCGCCGAGAGTTGTGCCGGGTAGTGGCGTCGGGCCTGGCCCGCACCGGGCCGGCCGCAGACGAGCGTATCAGTCATGGCGGCGCGTTTTCAGGCGTGGAGGCGCGGCGCCGCAACGGTCGCCGCATCCTCGATATCGACATCGGCATCTTCCAGGCCATAGATCAGCATGCTGCCGGTGCCGTTGCCGACATGCGATTGCCCCGGCATGAGGACGATGTCGTTGCTATCGCGATCTTCGGTGATCCAGACGCTGCCGCTGGAAACCGAGACGCGCGCGCCGCGCGTCTGCGGCAGGCTGACGATCTGCCGCGGCTTCAAGTGGAGGTGGATGGACGGGCTGTCGAATCGCATGGTCAAACTCCTTGTGTGGCCGTTGGTGGTGTGTGGCCGTTGGTGACAGTGACATACGCTATAGTCATGCCTGTATCGACCGCCGCAAGCGCGGGCACGTTGCGGCTTTGCGGCATTGATGTGACTCAAGTATTCGCCAATGCCGCGACCCTCACCAGCGATTTTTGGGAATCCTTACCATGCGTATAGAGAATGCCTGATTCCGCGCAGCGCCTGCCGCCACTGGACCTGATCAAGGGCTTTGAGGCGGCCGCGCGGCTGTCGAACATCACGCTGGCGGCCGGCGAGTTGTTCCTCACGCAATCAGCGGTGAGTCGGCAAATCAAGGCGCTGGAGCAGCACCTGGGAGTGGCGCTGTTCGTGCGCCAGCATCGCGGCCTGGAATTGACCGAAGCGGGTCGGCGTTACTTCGATGCGGTCGCGCAGGCGCTCAAGTTGCTGCGCGCCGCCGGTGACGACGTGCGTGGCGCGCCGCGGTCCCTGACGGTGACCACCACACCCGGCTTCGCGTCACTCTGGCTGATTCCGCGCCTGACGGAATTCACCCGCACCCATCGCGACATAGACGTGCGCATTTCCGCCACCTACGAAGTCCTCGATCTGCAGCGCAAAGGCGTGGATTTCGCGATTCGCTATGGCGCGGTCAAGCCTGCAGGTGCGGCATGGCTGTTCGGTGAGCGCCTGATGCCGGTGGCCAGCCCGCTCTTGCTGGACGATCCCGGGCGCCCGCTCAAGAAGCCCGCCGACCTGCGGCACCACGTGCTGCTGCACATGGACCAGGATTCCACCCAGATTCCGTGGATGGACTGGAACACCTGGTTTCGCGCGGTCGGCATCGACGAAGTCAAGCCGGCCGGGATTCTGCGTTTCGCGCGCTATGACGAGGTGATCTCGGCGGCGCTGGCCGGGCAAGGGGTGGCGCCTGGCGGCATGCCGCTCCTGAAGCAGCACTTGCGCGACGGCCGGCTGCTCGCATTGTTCGGCAAGTCGCTGGCGACGCCGCGCGGCTACTACCTGGTCGAGTCCGCCAGCGCCGGCAGCAGTGAGGCGGCGCGCGATTTTGCGCGATGGGTCAAGCGCGAGGCCGCCGCGGCCAAAACTGCCGCGCCATGACGAGCGTCGCCAGCGACCCGCGCACCACCGCATACGACGGCCGCCGCCGTTCTTGCGCACCCGTTGAACCAGCAGGCAGCGCCCGCCGCACCTGTGGCACGGGTTCCAACATAAAATCCGTAGCTTGACCTGGCCCAAATGCGATACGGACCGGCTTTCCGAGCATGTTCCCGCCCCGTAACATGTCTTTGGGCGCTTTCCATGGACGGTCTGACGCACTGAACCTCACGGCAAACGAATTCCAACCTTAGCAGGCCCGATCTCCATGCCGATTTTCATGCAAGCCTTCGATCCGCACACCGAAACCGCATTGGTCACCGGCGCCGGCAACGGCATCGGTCGCGCCATCGCTTGGGGCCTGGTGGCCGAAGGCGTGCGCACGGTATTCGCCGATATCAAGCCCGATACCGTGGCCGCCGCGGTCGAGATGGCTGCCGATCCCAAGCTTGCGATTCCCTGGGTTGGCGATCTGGCGCAACGCACCGAATGCGACCGGCTGCTCAGCGAAAGCCGCGCCCACCTGGGCCTGATCACCCATTTCGTGCATAGCGCCGCGCCGCCGCGCAGCGAAGCCGACCATGCGCTTGCGGTCAAGGACGAGACCTGGGTGCAGATGCGCGCGGTGAACGTGGATGCCGGTTTTCACCTCGGGCGCGAGTTGGCCAAAAGTCTGATCGCCGCCAAGGTGCCAGGCTCGTTCATGTACCTGACCTCCCTGCACGCCGACACGCCGCGCAACCTGCCGCACTACAGCACCTCGAAAGCGGCGCTGGCCATGCTGGTGAAGGAATTCGCCAAGACCCTCGGGCGCTACCAGATCCGCGTCAACGCGCTGGTGCCCGGCGCCATTGCCGCCGGCGGCTCCGTCGCCGATCCCGCGCTGGCGCGGCACATTCCGCTCGGGCGCCTGGGCAAGAGCGACGATCTGGCGCCGCTGGCGCTGGCGGTGCTGTCGAACCGCATTTCCGGCTACGTAACCGGCGCGGCCATCGTCATCGACGGCGGCATCTCGCTTACCAACTGGTTCGATCCTCCCGTGCTGGAAGATTGAATCCGCAACCCGTAACGAAACAAAGGAACCCAATGCGCGCAGCAACCTACCGAGCCGCCGGTCCGGCCGCCGATGTGCTCAAGGTCGAGGACTTGCCGACCCCGCAACCCGGCCCGGGCGAAGTGCGGGTCAAACTGGCCTTTTCCGGTGCCAACCCGTCGGATGTGAAGTCGCGCAGCGGCGCCTCCAATCGCGGCTGGAATTATCCTGTCACCGTTCCGCACAGCGACGGCGCCGGTGTGATCGACGCCGTGGGTGCCGGTGTCGACGCATCACAGGTTGGTCGCCGCGTGTGGGTCTACAACGGCCAATGGGAGCGTGCTTTCGGTACCGCCGCAGAGTACATCGCCCTGCCGGCGGCCCAGGCCGTGCCTTTGCCTGCGGGCGTGTCGTTCGAGGCCGGTGCCTCGATCGGCATTCCGCTGATGACCGCGTTCCATGCGGTGGCGGCCTGCGGCAGCCTGATCGGCCGCACCGTCATCGTCGCCGGCGCGGCCGGCAGCGTCGGCCACTACGCCACGCAACTCGCGCGGATTGCCGGCGCGCGCGTGATTGCCCTCATCAGCAGTGCAGCCAAGGCCGCCATCGCGCGCGACGCCGGCGCGCACGACAGCGTCAACTACCGCGAGGAAGACGTGGCCGCGCGCATCAAGGCCATCACCGGTGGACGCGGCGCGTCTTGCATCATCGATGTGGATGGCGCGGGCAACGGCAAGCACTACGCCGCCTGGCTGGAGTTCGGCGGCAAGGCGGTGATCTACGGCTCCAACGCAAAGGATGTGTCGGTTCCTTTCGGCCCGATGATCAGCAACTTTGTGACGATGGTTTTCTTCATCGTCTACCGGCTGCCAGCGCAGCAGATGCGCGAAACCGTCAACGGTGTCACCCAACTGCTGGAGGCCGGCCTGCTCAAGCACCCCGCAGCGGCCATCTACCCCCTGGACCAGATCGCCGCTGCTCATCAGCGGGTGGAGGCGGGCGCGAATGCCAAGGTGCTGATCAAGCTATAGGCGTTTTATTCCCAAGGCGCGGACCGCAAGGCCGCGCTGCCGCAGTTCCGTCGTGGCGCGCTCGCGCGTCGCGGCGTAGCCTTGCTCACATGGCCGGCATCGAAAGGCGGTTGCGGGTCATATTTGATCGCCAGTTGCGCCGCCTTGGCCGCATCCTCGCCCTTGAGTTCGGCCAGGAACGTTTCGCCGACACCTGGGCCTGCCAGATCGGTACGCTGGGCGGGGCCAACCATTTCATCGAGGTGTGCACCGACGAGGCGAACCAGGTGTGGGTGATGCTGCACTCGGGCTCGCGCGGCATCGGCAACGTGATGGGGCGCTACTTTATCGAGGCGGTGCGCAACCTGGCGATGAAGAACCAGGTGCGGCTGCCGGACCGCGACCTGGCGTGGTTCGACGCCGGCTCCCCGTGGTTCGACGATTACGTTGAAGCTGTGGGCTGGGCGCAGGACTACGCCATGACCAACCGGCGCGCGATGATGCGTCTGGTCCTTGATGCGCTGGACCGCGTGCTGCCGCAGGGCAGAAGCCGGCCGCGCGTCGCGGCCGAGGCGATCAACTGCCACCACAACTACGTGGCGCGCGAGACGCATTTCGGCACCCCGCTCTTCATCACCCGCAAGGGCGCCATCAGCGCGCGGCAGGGTGAACTGGGCATCATCCCGGGCAGCATGGGCGCGCAGAGCTACATCGTGCGCGGCCTGGGCAATCCGCAGTCGTTCTGCTCATGCTCGCACGGTGCCGGGCGGCGCATGAGCCGCACCGAGGCGCGCAAGCGCTTCAACCGCGACGATCTGGAAGCACAGACCGCCGGCGTGGAGTGCCGCAAGGACAGCGCGGTCATCGACGAGATCCCCGGTGCCTTCAACGACCTCGATGAAGTCATGGCCAACCAGCGCGATCTGGTCGAGGTCGTGCACACCCTCAAGCAGGTGGTGTGCGTGAAGGGCTAACGTCCCTATACGAGCGGCAACATCACGTGGGTGCGAAAGGCCGGGCGCTCCTGCAGCCGTTCGTACCAGCGCTGCAGGTTCGGGAAGTCGCCGTGCGGCATGGGCAGGGCGTTCCAGCGGTAGGTCAAGCAGCCCACCGGAATGTCGCCCATCGTGAATGTGTCGCCAGCCACATAAGGCCGGTCGGCCAGGCGGGCGTCGAGGATCTGCATGATCCCTTCGGTTTTCAGCCGTTCCGCCTCGATGGCTTCCGGATCGCGTTTCTCCGGCGAGGTGCGGATCATGCCCCAGAACAGCGGCGTCATCGGCACCGTCAGGGTGGAGGTGGCCCAGTCCATCCAGCGGTCGGCGTCGGCGCGCACCTGCGGGCTCGCGGGCCAGAGGGTGCCGGTGCCATGCTTGGCCGCCAGGTAGCGCACGATGGCGTTGGATTCGTAGAGCACGAAGCCGTTGTCGTCGATCACCGGCACGCGGCCGTTGGGGTTCATCGCGCGGTACCACGGCTCGTTGACCCCGCCGTAGTGCAGTCCGGCGTCGGCGCGTTCGTGCGCCAGCCCCATTTCGGCCACCGCCCACATCACTTTTTGCACATTGACCGAACTGGTCCTGCCCCAGATTTTCAGCATGTTGGCTATCTTTTTCTGATTGATTTGAATCGGAGGATTCACATGTCGCTTGCCACACCCGAAGAGTGCGGCCAGTACGGATCATGACGTTCAGGTCACGGTCACCCATGGATTGATCACGGGTACTCCGGCAGCAATAAACGGTTGTGTGTCTCGGGTCGCCACCTTGAATTCGTGGCTCGTCGCGATAGCCGCGATTTGTGCGTCCGCCAAGCTGATGACACCGCCGGTGCTGCGTGCCTTGCCGATCAGGGGGGCATAGGCTACGGCAGCCGGCTTGTCAAAAGGCAGGATGCGCGCCCCGAAAAGCCTTTCAAGGATGTCGGCCAATGCGGCGGCGAGTCCGTCACGGCGCTTGCCGCTTGGCAACAGCTCAATGCCCACCAACAACTCTGAAAGACTGGTGGCTGTCAGGAAAAGCGTTTCAGCGCTTTGCTGGTCGAGCCAGGCTTGCACAGCCGGGTTCGCGTTGGCCCGCATCGGCTCCGATACCACGTTCGTATCGAGAATGATCATTCGAAGAGCGCGGGCTCGGTTGGACCCTGATCGCGCCCGATGTCGAGGTCGAGTCCTCCAAAGCGCTGTCCGAATGCCGCAAGTTCCGACCCGATCTTCAACCGTGTCGTGGGGCGGACCACGTCTTCCAGGATTGCACGGATTTCAGCCTCAGTACTGCGGCCATGCTGGGCCGCGCGCAGTTTGAGGGCGCGATGGGTTTCTTCAGGTAAGTTGCGGACGGTGACGACAGACATTTGACTTCACTCCAGGAATAACGCCTTCAATGCTAGCATATTATTAAAAACGAAGTCATTTCTAATCAGCGTAGCCCTAGAAACACCGGCATGGACGTCCGAAAGGGAGAGCTTTCTGGCTTCGGTCGCGGCGTTCGTGACCGTGAAGTAAGTATTGTCATAAAGCTGTGTGAGCCAGTAACAGATGACTATCGGTCAAGCTCGGGATAGTGCCTGAAGATGCCGTTCTGGTTGAACGGGATGCGGCGTTTCGAGGCGAGGTAGCGCGCCACGTTGGGCACTTGCGCGGTCGCCTCGTGCAGTGCCACCAGGTTCGGGTAGCCGGATTCAGTCCGCGCCATCGCGCGCGGGAACGCGTAGCGCATGCCGGCGATCAACTGAAATATCGACAGGTCCACATAGGTGAGTGACTTGCCCAGCATATGGCGTGGCCCGGCCGGGTTGCGCGTGAGCACGTCCTCGAAATAGCCGAGGTATTTGGGCACCCTGTTCTCGAGGAACCCCGCGGTGTATTTGCGTGCTTCGCGCTTCTGGTCCTCGTAATAAAGGTGCGTGGCGATTGGGTGATGGGTGCTGTGGGCCTCGTCGACGAAATCGGCGACGGTCAGTTGTAGTTGATGCGCCCAGCGCCGGTTGGCCGCGTCGCGGGGAACCAGTTTTAGTTTCGGCCCCAGCCAGTCGAGGATGTTGGCGGATTGCGCCACCATTTCGTCGCCCGCCACCACAAAGGGCGGCGCCAGCGGCGCGTGCGGAGCGGCGCCCTGCATCAGCTTTTGCATCGCCGCCACGCCGCCGCCTCTCGCGGCTGGCAGGCGTGCCACGTCTTCGTAGGTGGCGCCGGCCGCCTCGAAGGCCAGGCGCACGAATTCGCCGCGACCCTGGATGCCGGGCCAGTAGTAGAGCTTGTATGTCGACATGGTCACTTTCGTGGGCACTACGTTTCGCGCCGGCGGGCTGTGCCGGGCTTGCGCGACTAAACTGGCGCATTATCGCCAACCTGGCCGAGAGAATTATCCCGATGCGAAAACTCCTTGCGTGCGCGCTCCTCATGGCAATGCCGGTCGTTCCTCTGGCACAGGCGCAGCCCTGGCCTGCCAAACTCATCAAGCTGATCGTCCCCTTTCCCGCCGGAGGCCCGACCGACCTGGTGGGCCGCGAGGCCGCCAGTATCCAGCGCACCGCATTGGGCCAGCCGGTGGTGGTGGAAAACCGCGCCGGCGGCAATGGCACGGTCGGGCTCGAAGTCCTGGCCAAAGCGGCGCTCGACGGCTACACCATTGGCCTGACTGCCATCACCCTGTCGATCGCGCCGCACCTGGGCCACGCACCGTTTGATCCGTTCAAGGATTTCTCGCCCGTCACCACGACCGTTTCACCGCTATCGGCGCCACCATCAGCACCAATGCCTCGCCCGAAGAGTTCAGCGCCTGCATCCGCAGCGAGTACAAGCGCTGGGGCGAGGTGATCCGTGGCGCCGGCATCAAGGTCGCGTAATGTCCGGACCATCCCTTTGCACAGGCGGGTGCCCGGCATGATCGTAGCGGCACATGTCTGACGAAGATCAGGGCTGGCAGCCGGGCCACAAGCCCGGGGTGCGCGATGCGCTGCTGCTGCTGGGCTCCTCGATGGCGTGTGCCGGCCTTTTTTATCTCTGGCTGGGCGCGCTCGGCGAGTCCTTGTTCTACGGTTTCCTCACCGGCTGCGCGCTGGCGGCGATCGGTGCCGAATTTTTCAAGTTCATCCGTTCACATCGCGCCGAAAGCGCGCCTGGCAGCACCGCGCAAGCCGTGCGCAGCCTGATCGGACAATCGTTTCGCATCGGTTTCATTTCGACTTTCAGCCGGATCCTGGGCGAGCTGTTCAAGCTGGTTGGCATCAAGCTCCTTGTTTCGGCTGTGATCGCTCTGACGGCGCTGTTCATTGCCGGGCGCCAGCACTGGTTCTGAGCACGCCAGGGCCCTCGAGGCACCCGCCCAAGGCGGGGTGGCTGGCCGCTGCATGCGTTGTCCCTGGCGTGCGGATCCGCCGCTCCGAAAAAAAGGGGCGGGAATCGCCCGAACCAACGCTTGATGTGGATGTCTGAGATGATCCGCCCCCGGCCTTACTGCTTGACCCTTCCATGAAACTGCCCAACTGGTCCTGCGTCATGATTTCTCACCTTTCGCGCGCTCTCTCCGGCAATGCTGCGAAAAGTCCTGAATCGACCGTGCGCTTGCGCTTGCGCAGCCTGGCCCTGGCCGGCGTGACGCTTTCGCTGTTGTGGCAAGCCTCGGTTCGCGCCGATACGCAACCAGGCGAGCCAGCGCCGAATGCGTCCGCTGCAGTGGCTCCGGCAAGCGTCGCGCCGGCTGCCGCCGCCGATGCGAGCGATGTCCTCACCCGCGATCTCGACTGGTTCGACCAGGCGCGCCAGCGCGCCGTTCCGGTGCGCCTGTACCTGCCGCCGGGAGCCGATCCCGCTCGTGCCTTGCCACTGGTGGTGTTTTCGCACGGCATTGGCGGCTCGCGTCGCGGCTACAGTTATCTGGGTCGTTATTTCGCCAGCCAGGGCTATGCCAGCCTGCACCTGCAGCATGTGGGCAGCGATCGTTCGTTGTGGGCGGGCAGCATGTTCGGGCTGGTGGGCCGCCTGCATGGCGCGGCGCAGGAAGAAGAAGCCATCGCACGTGTGGGCGATCTCAAGTTCGCGCTCGATCAAGTGTTGGGCAGCGGCGAGCTGGGCGTGAAAATCGATGCCACACGCATAGTTGCGGCAGGCCATTCCTACGGCGCCAACACCATGCTGTTGGCGGTTGGCGCGCGTGTCGAGCGCAACGGCCGCGTCATCGAGCTTGCCGATGCGCGCCTCAAGGCGGCCATCATCCTGTCGGCGCCGCCGTTCTATGGCGAGTCCGATCCCGCCAAAATACTTTCGGCCATCCGCGTGCCGACCCTGCACATCACTGCCACCGAAGACGTGATCCGCATTCCCGGCTATTACTCGGGCGCCGAAGACCGGATCGCCGTCTATGAGGCGATCAGCGGCGCGCGCAAGTTCCTGGCGGTGTTCGAAGGCGGTTCGCACAGCATGTTCACCGACCGTGGCGGCAACGGCGGGACCACGCTCAACCCGCAGGTCAAGAATGCGACGCGCGAGCTCGCGCTGGCGTTCATGCGCAGCGTGTTCGAGCGCGAAGAGGCCGCGTTGACCTTGTGGCCCAAGCGATTCGCCGGGATCCTCGCGCGCTTTAACGCCAGCGAGCGTTAGGGAGCGCTTGCGCAAAGGGCGGGACATCGGGTTCCCGATCATGGGTACCTGGTGTCGCGCCGTTATATGGGCATTGCGCGTTGACGGGCCGGCGCCTGAACGCTGCGCACGGATTTTGCTTGGCTTTGGTAAGGTGTGCGGTACGATGAAGAGCGTACGGATAGCGGCCTGATAATGTCGTCTTCCGAGGCCATTGAAGCCAGCCATCGCCACGCATGAGCCCGACCATCAGCCAGATCACCCGAGTGGTGCGTGTCGAATGGGGCCTCATGCGGCGCTATTCGCGGCTGCGCCTGTCGGCTTTGGGTGTGCTGATGCTGCCGGCGCTGTACGCCCTGATCTACCTGTCGAGCGTGTGGGACCCGAATGCCTACACGCAGGCGCTGCCGGTGGGTCTGGTGAGCGAAGATGCGGGCCTGATCTATCGCGGCATCAGTGTGAACGTCGGTCGCGAACTTCTGAGCGCGCTTGAGGCCAAGCAGGAGTTTGCGTACAAGCGCTATGCCACAGCAGACGCCGCGCGCGAGGCGGTACGCCGGCGCGAGGCAATCTTCGCACTGATCATTCCGGCCGATTTCAGCCGCCTGGCCACCCCGGGCGCCGAGGTGCAGCGCGGACGCCTGATCGTCTACACCTCCGAGGGCAACAGCTACACCGGCGCCGGCATCGCGCGGCGCTTCGCCCCGGAAGTGGCGCATCAGGTCAACGAAACCTTGAACGAAAAGCGCTGGTCGCTGGTGCTGGATTCCAGCGCCGGTTCGGCGCGCACCCTGCAATCGTTGCGCAACAACGTCGCGCAGCTCAAGGATGGCAGCGAGCTGCTGGCCGAGGGCATGCGCCAGGCGCAGAAAGGCAGCGCCAAGCTTTCCACCGGCACCCGCTCCGCACAATCCGCCGCCAACCAGTTGGGCGGTGGCGCGACGCAGTTGGCCGATTCCGGAGTACCTTTGGCTGACGGTTTTCGCCGTACTGCGGGCGCACTGCGCCAGATGCAGGCGCGGCTGCCGGCGGAGGGCGAGTTGCGGAGCTTGCGCGCCGGGGCCACCAGCCTTGCCACCGGCGAAGCGGTGCTGGCCGATGCACTCGATCAGTTGCAAAAAGGCTCCGGCCGGCTGGCCATCGGGCTGGGTGAATTCAAGGGGCGCAGTGAAGAATCGTTTTTCGTAGGGGCCGAACTCGCGCGCGGTGCCGAACGGCTGGAAGCGGGGGCGATACAGCTGAACGACGGTCTGCGCCAGGCCGCCGCCCAGCAGGAAAGGCTGCAAGGCGGGGTGAAGCAACTCGAAACCGGCGTCTATCGCCTGGCTGCAGGCGTCACCGCGCTTGGCAACGGCTTAGGCGGCTTGACCGCTGCGTTGCCCGAGGAACGCAGGCTCGACGAGTTCGTCAGCGGCCTGAAAGAAACGGCCAGGGCAGCGCAACTTCTGCAGGGCGGCATGAAGCAGGTCGACGAGGGAACCACCGCGCTCGGCACGTCACTGACCCGGCTCGACGATGGCGCGACCCGCCTGGCCAGCGGAATGCGTCTTCTGGCCATCTCACTGCCCGCCGAGACGCCAACGCTCGACGGCAGTCCCCCGGGGCTGGCCGCATCCACCGAGTCGGTGCTGGAAGTGGTGGCGCCGGTGCCCAACAACGGCACCGGCCTTGCGCCCAATTTTGTGCCGATGGCGCTGTGGGTGGGGGCGCTGATGACCTGCTTCCTGTTTCACGCGCGCCGCTTGCCGGCGGCGGTTGCCGATGCATCGCTGCCGGCGCGCTGGCTGGGCAAGCTTGCGGTACCGGCACTGCTGGTGCTGGGGCAGGCGCTGGTGATGCTTGCCATGATGCTGCTGGTGTTCGATGTGCGGGTGCCGAACCTGGCCACCTTCATGTTGACACTGGCGATCGCATCGCTGTCGTTCCTGGCGATCGTGTTCGCCATGGTCAAGCTGCTGGGCGACATTGGCAAGGTGTTGGCGATGCTGCTCCTCGTCTTGCAGTTGTCTTCGGCCGGCGCCTTGATTCCCATCGAGTTGACCAACGAATTCTTCCAGAAAATTTCGCCTTTCCTGCCCTTCACCTGGGTGGTGCGTGCCTTCCGGGCGACCTTGTTTGGCGCCTTCGACGGCGACTGGCAGCTACCCTGGGTGCTGGTGATCAGTGCCGGCATTGTCGCCACCGTCATCGGCACCTTTTTGGGCCGCTGGAAGATCGTCGCCGATCAAGCCTACGGCCCGGCGATCGAAATTGATTGAAGCGAGCCATCCTTTTTGGGGAGCGGCCGTGGTGCTTGCCCCGGCCCGGCATGGCTGGTATTGCCGCGTTTCCGCAGCGCGAAAGAGGTCAGCTTCGCTGCGGCGCTGCCGCGCCACCCGCCCCGGGCTTGCCACCGCGCCGCCCTACGGAATGAACCCCGCGTTCTTTTGTTAACCTTGCATCCGCCGCCAAACTGGTTGCGTAATATATCCTGCGGAAAAGCCGCAAACGGGGTACGAGACGTTTCTCACCGCGCTCGGGCCGAAGATCAAACAATATGGGCTTGGGCGGGATGCAACAAATCACTTGGTGCATGAGCGAGGTGCGGATGGCGCGTTCGACATGCGGATCGGTCGCGTCATGAGCCAGGCACCCCGCTCGCTGGTGCTGTTCAATTACGACTGGGATGCCGACTGCTTTTCCGCCCTGAAGAGCGATTACCCGCACGACAGCGCCGGTTTCGACCTGTTTTCGTTTCCCAGCAACGTCCGCCTGGCCGCTTTTGACCTTGAACGCTTTGTCGGCCGCCTGGCGCGCCAGGCCAAACGCCGCCACTGGCGGGCGGTAGTCTCCAATCATGAACAGTTCGGCGCGCTCGGCGCGGCCATGCTGGCCGAACGCATGGGCTGGCCCGGCACGCCGGTCGAGGCGGTGTTGGCCTGCCAGCACAAGCTGTACGCGCGCGAAGTACTTGAGCAGGTGTGCCCGGAGGCCAACATCCGTTTCGCGCCGCTGGATGCCGAGTATGGAGCGCCGGCGCCGCAAGGGCTGCGGTACCCGCTCTTCGTCAAACCGGTCAAGGCGGCATTTTCGGTGCTGGCGCGAACCGTCAACAGTCGCGCCGACCTGCATGTGCACACCCGTTTCGGCATCTGGGAGTTGTGGGTGATACGTCATCTGGTCGAGCCCTTCGAGCGGGTGGCGCGCGCGCGTCTGGCGCAAGCCGGCAGCGCCCACCGCATGATGGTCGAGGAGCCGGTGCACGCACGCCAGTACAACCTCGACGGCTATGTATGGAACGGTCGCGTGCATGAAATCGGCTATGTCGATTCGATCATGTATCCAGGCACGGAGAGCTTCATGCGTTTCGATGCGCCCAGCCGGCTTGATGCTGCCGCCCGCGCGCGCGCGCGCGATATCGCGCAACGCTTCCTGGCTGCAGTCAATTTCACCCATGGCGCCTTCAACATGGAGTTTTTCCATGATGAATCCAGTGGCCGCATGGCGGTGATCGAATTCAATCCGCGCCTGGCCTCGCAGTTCAGCGACATGTATCGGCGTGTGGCGGGCAAGGATCCGCATGAAGTCACGTTCTGGCTGGCGCATGGGCGCGACCCCGCCGGTATGCCCGAGCGCGTTGCAGCGTTCGGCGCGGCGGCGAGTTTTGTCTACCGCACGTTTCCCGGCTGCGGCGCCCCGCCGATGCCCACGCGCAGCCAGGTGGCGCGGCTGGAAACGCGCTTTCCGGATGCCATGCTGCTGACCTTTCCGAAAGACGCCGTGCAGATCGCGCGCGATTACAAATGGCTGGGCAGCTATCGGCACGGCATCCTGCACCTCGGTGGGCGCGATGCCGCCGACCTGCGCGCACGCTGCGAGGAAGCCAGCCACATACTTGGCTGGGTGCCCCCATACGGCGCCTACCATCGCCAATCCGCTTCTGTCATGCCGTCCGGCGTGCCGGTGATTGCCTGAGCAAAAGGACTTCCCGCCATGCTTCGTATGTCACGCCTTTTCTGGATTGCGGTTCTGACCCTTGCACTTTCGGCCTGCGGTGCGATGCGTGCGCAAAACCCGGGGATGGCCGTAAGCCCGGTCAACGCGGTGCCCGAAGGTAACGATGCCCGCGTCATGCTCAAGGGCGCGGACGTGGTGGCCTATTTCACCCAGAATCGCTACGTTCAGGGTCAGGCGCAGATCAAGAGCGTTTATGAAGACGTGACGTTTCGCTTCGCCAGCGCCGAAAACAAGATGCTGTTCGACCGTGATCCGAAAAAATATCTGCCCGAGTACGGCGGCTATTGTGCCAACGGCATCAGCTACGGCATCCCCTGGGGCGGCGATGCCGACCGGTTCAAGATGGTTGGCGGCAAGCTCTACATTTTCGGCGGGCAAGGCTCGCTCGACGGCTGGAACATCGACGAGAAGCGCAATCTTGAGCTGGCCGAGAAATACTGGAAGGAAGAGGTCGCCGGCAGCAACAGTATCTGGCAGCGCACCAAGCGCCTGATCTTCCGCGTGCCCCATTACCGGAGCGGTGAGGAACTGGCGCGCGATGTGGCGGCCGCCAAGGCGAAAAAGCCCTGAACTGCAGCGCGCGCCCCGGTTGTTGAAGCTTGTCCCGCTCGCACAAGTGCGCATCTCGCGCCGCCCCTGCGGCGGCATCCCGCCTGCGCGGGAACGACAAGCAGGGAATCGCGTTCTTTGGTCAGACCTTCACATCAATCGGGATATCCAAGCGCCGCTTGGCTGTGGCCTTCGGCCGCACGCCAGCCGGGCGGCTTGGTAAAGAGGTTGGTGAACATGCTGCCGACGTCGTAGACCGGCCATGTCTTGCCGGGGTTTCTGGCCTGCCACTCGGAACGAATCTGCGCGCCGTTCTTGTAGTGCGGCACCTTGGAAACGTAGCTGCCCAGCGACTGGCCACGCCAGCCGGTATCGGCCATCGCGGGCCACAGGCGATCGCCATGCGCAACATTCCATTGCGGATCGATCTGCCAGGCGGTCTTGCCCAGGATGTCGCCGAAGATGAACAGGCGGCCGTTGTAAATCTCCCATGCCGTCGGGTCGCTGCCCAGCTTGATCGCAAACGCCGCGCCGCTGGCGCAAAAGCCGCCGTATTGCGGCTCGTACTTGACCGGGTTGGCGATGAACAGGGACCGATGTTCGGGCGTGGCAAAGTAGTAAGTGCGTTCGGGTAGATCTACCTTGAGTTCGGGTTTGCCGCGCGCCGGCTTGCCCTGTGTGAAGTAGGCCACCGGATCGTGGCCCAGCAACATCACCGGATCACCGCCACGATTTTTCACGGTAGCATAAGGTGTACCGCAGCCGGCCAGCCAGGCGCAGGCGCCGAGCACCAGTAACGATTGCAGGATTCGCAGCATGAACATCCCTCCAGTAGGGTCGGCATTGGAAACGCAAGACTGCCAAGCATACTCCGGCGAGCGTTGCCGGGCCCAATCCCTCGTCCTGTGCCGGTCACCCGCTGCGCAGGGCTTGCCTGACGCTGCCAAATGGTCGCGTTGATCAGCGGACCAGCGCCACTGGCCAAGCGGCGTCGCATGCTGCAGGCCGCGGGGCTGTCCGCCCCGATGCTGAGCGGTGGTTGCGCCTTCGATGTCGACCGTGACTATCGCCAAGCCGATGCTCCCAGCTTCAAGCCGCTGCGAAAGAAAGTGCGCGTCGCCTGGGTGCTTGGCTCGGGCGGGCCGCGCGGCTTCGTGCATGTCGGCGTAATCAAGGCCCTGGACGAACTGGGCCTGGCCCCCGATCTCATCGTTGGCGCCTCGGTAGGCGCGCTGGTGGGCACGCTCAAGGCAGCCGGCTTGTCGGCGCTGGCGATCGAAACCATGGCGCTCGAATTGCAGCCCATGACGCTGGGGCGGCTGGCGATCGGCGCGGAAGAAACCTTGAGCGGGGCGCCGCTTGCCGCATGGGTCGAGGAGCAGGTCGGGCAGCGCCCGCTGGAAGCCTTGCCGGTCGCGGTGGCCTGCGTTGCCGTGCGACTGGCCGATCAGGCTGTCGTGCCTCTTACAGCAGGCAATGCCGGGCTCGCGGTGCAAGCCTCCGCCGCCATCCAGGGGCGCTTCGCGCCGGTGCGCATTCTCGGCCAACGGTACGTCGATCCAGACCTGTTTCGGCCGCTGCCGGTGCGCGAGGCGCGCCTGCTCGGGGCGCAGCGGGTGCTGGCGATCGATGCGTCGGCGCACGAGGACCGCGCGCCCGAGAGCGCGCGGCGCTTTCGCGAAGCTGATCTGCGAAAGCGCGGTCTGACGCGACCGGATGCGCAGGCGGCCGACCTGCTTTTGCATCCCGATTTTGGCTACTGGGTCAGCCTGTCACGAGATTTCCGCGAACGCGCCATCGAAAGCGGTTATCGCGCCACGCTCGCCCAGGCACGGTCGCTGCGCGCCTTGCACACGGCCTGAGAGCCTCGGAGTATTTCTGCTGCGCCCGCCGACCTCGGGCTTGTGCCTTGACGGAACAGTAAGCAGGATGTCCACGATGCGACCCCGAAGCCTCTGCGAATGTGATCGCACCGACGATACAAGCGCCCTGGTCGAGCCCCGGCACCGCAGGCACGGAGCAGCGCGTCAAGCTGCTCGAATCCCACCACCTGTGTTCCGGCATGCACCCAGGCATTTGTGCCGCCATAGACCAGGCCGCCGCCGTCTGGCGGCTTGCCGGGCGGCGGAACGACCACTTTTGCCAGGTGCCGAAGCCCTTTGAAGGAATCATCAGCCAAGGTAATGCCCGCCTTGATTTCGATCGGAAAAATTCCGTTCGCCAATTCGAGTATCAAGTCAACTCCAGCAGCCCCGTTGTCACGGTAAAAGTACAAGTTGTCACGCAAGCCGCGATTGAGCCGGAACTTGAGCGTTTCCATGAGTATCAGGTTTTCAAACAGATGGCCGCGCAACGGGTGAGTGACCAACTGAGCAGGGCTTTCAATTCCGTTGAGCCAACTGGCAAGGCCGACGTCGTAAAAATACATCTTGGGCGACTTGATGAGGCGCTTTGTCGTTGGCCAATAATAGGGTTGCACGAGATGCACGATGAAACTGGCCTGCAGGATCGTCAGCCAGCGTCCGGCGGTCGCGTGCGCAACCCCCAGGTCTTGCGCAAGATTTTGCAGATTCAGGACCTGCCCCACGCGGCCGGCGCAAAGACGAACGAATTTTTCGAATTGTGAGGCGTCCGTGACGTTGGTCAGGCTTCTGACATCGCGCTGCACGTAGGTGGAGAAGTAGTCGCTCAGTACCTGGGAGGGCGGCAGGCGATGATCGTAGATGCGCGGATAAAAGCCGGTGAACATCCATCGATTGGCGCGTTCAAGCCCGTTGCCGGAGGCAGTGCCACAGGTCGATGCCGGGGTCACGCGCGCCGCCTGCAACTCCTGCATCGCCAGCGGAAGCAGCTTGAGAAGGCCCACGCGTCCGGCCAGCGACTGGCTGACTTTGCTCATCACCTCGAACTGCTGGCTGCCGGTCAGGATGAATCGGCCCGTGCGCGGGTTCTCATCGACCACGACCTGAATGTAGGACACAAGTTCGGGGATGCGCTGGAATTCATCCAGAACGGCGCCCTGCGGAACCGATTCGAGGAAGCCGCGCGGATCGGCCTCAATGCGAAAACGCGTATCGGGCGCTTCCAGGTTGAAGTATGGCAAATCCGCGAACTCGGACCGCGCCAGGGTGGTCTTGCCGCTTTGTCTCGGCCCGGTGACCGCGACCACCGGTAGTAGGAAGCAAGGCGCCTGAGATGGGCGGCGGCCGATTTGTTTGGAATCGAGACTGAGGGATTGGTGGAGCGGTGGGGCGGGTTGGGCAAATAGCCTGCGCCGCTTTTACGCGCGCCCTTTCCGCCGTACTGCGGACTTTTCCGGAGGCCGGCTCGACTCATCCGGCCAGAGCCTGAAGGCCGCGAACGCGGACGGTTTGACCACACCGAAATGCCGCCGGTCCAGGCTCAGCACGTCCGGTGCGCGATGCCGTTCTGAAACCGCCATCACGGCGGCATCGGCCAAGCCCAGTTGCAGCCGCGGGTATTTTTCGATCAGCGCGACGCAATAATTCGCGTCTTCGCGGGTGAACGGCTCGATCACAAAAAAGCCGGCTACGACCCCGCGCAGGAAATCGGCGGCAGCGGCAGGCGCCAGGCACACACCAAGCATGTAATCGATCTCGGCCAGAATCGCGGCAGGTACCAGTCGCAGCGCCGCACTCCGCACGCAAACGACGGCTCTGGCATGCTGTTGCGCGCTGGCGTCGTAGAGCGCCACCACGCCGCTGGTGTCAAGAACAAGCGTCGCGGGATGTTCGACGGCCGTGCTCACGCGCGACGCCGCAACCCGCGCGCAGCGGCGGCTTTGCGCACTGTGGCGCGCGTGTTGGCCGCCAGTTTTGCATCGCCGCTGCGATAGCCGCCGATGCCCGGCGGCAGAGCGGGAACGGCAGCGGTTTTAGCGTACTGCGCCACCGCTTCACGCAGGATGTGCGTCTGCGTACAGCCCTCATGCGCCGCCAGCGAGCGTAACGCGTGGCGCGTCTTTTCGTCGAGATAAAGAGTGGTTTTAAACATGGCAGCGGCTCCTCCAAGCAAACCAGCTCATAGATTACCATATATGGTATATGGCTTGATTAATACCGGATTGTTGACGACCGGTCCGCCAAGAATGGCTTCTACAGTTGTTGTCATGACATCAATAGTCGTAGATCGGCTCTGGCAGCGGCTTTCAGCGCAGCGCCATGTTGAAGTTTTTTATTTCACGGCACCTGCACTGCGCCAATCATCACCGCGTGTAGCACCGGAGTATATGCATCACAGCATCCGAAGGCTCCCTTGTTAGATGAACGGGCGCCATTTCGAACTGCACCGAAGGGCAGTTGTCGACTCACAACGGCCAATCAGCCAACCAATGTCATGTGATTCCTTGTGGCAGTAAGCAGCCGCACAGTCCGACGTCATCTGAACCCCCATAACGACCCTGAGCTGGCGTACACCCGAACGATAAGGGCGCCCGGAAGCAGTCACCTGCTGTCGAGTCGCACCATGACGTTGGCGCAGGTGGGCCAGCCCGCATCTGACCCTGGCAACTCGTATAGTCGACCATGACCGCCTCCTTGCTAACCACCAAGCTTTTCGCGCCGCCGCCGCCACTGCGGAGCGTGGAACGTCAGCGGCTGATGCAACGCTTGGACTCGGGTCTGCAGGGCAAGTTGACGTTGGTGTGTGCGCCGGCCGGTTTCGGCAAGTCGACCCTTCTGGGCGCCTGGGCCCAGACCTGCGAGCACCCAAGCGCTTGGCTGTCACTTGATGAGGGTGATCAGGTCTTGTCGGGCGTAGGTAGCGCGCTGATCGGCTTTACCGCCCCCCGCTGCCCTGGCTCATCGTCGTGGCCCTGCTCGGCTTGTACAGCATGCTGGTGATGGCCGACTCGTCGGCGCTGACCGCCGGCACGATCGCGGCGGCCAGGCTTGAACAGCGTGGCATCACATTGGCGCTGCATTCGACGCCGGGTTTTGGGGCCGGCATGATCTCGCCGACCACCCTGTTTGGCTGGATTTTCGACGCGACGGGCGGCAATGCAAGCACCGCGGCCTGGGGCTTCGCGTATGCGAGCCAGGGCATGTTCTGCCTGTTGGCGCCCTTGCTGATGTTGGGCTACCCCACACCATCAGGCGCCAAGCGAGGCTGATCGCTTGCTTGGGTAGCCTCGTCCTGGCGACGTGCGTTCAAACGCTGCCTACAAACCGCCGGTCACGTCCAGCACGCTGCCCACGACATACGACGACGCCGGCGACAGCAGCCACAACACCGCTTCGGCGACCTCGTCGGCGGACCCGGCGCGCCCGGCCGGGCCGCTGGCGCCTATCCGGTGCACCACCTCCATGCCGCCGTGCCCCAGGTGGATGTCGGTGGCGATCGGCCCGGGGCGCACGCAGTTCACGCGCACGCCCTCTTTGCCGACCTCGCGCGCCAGGCCCTTGGTCCAGCTCTCGATGGCGCCCTTGGTCGCGGCATAGTGACACTCCAGCGGCAGGCCGCCGGATGCCGCCGCGCGCGAGGACACGTTGACGATCGCGCCGCCCGAACCGCCGTGTTTGGTCGACATGCGCCGCAAGGCCTCGCCGGCGCAATACATGTAGCTGAATGTGTTGACCGCGAACACTCGCGCGATCTGTAGCGCGCCGATCTCGTCTGCACCGACAACGCCGCCGATGATTCCCGCATTGTTGACCAAGGCCGTGACCGGCCCCAGTTCGCGATCGACCGCAGCAAACAGCGCAGAGACTGCCGCCGGCTCGCTCACGTCGGCCTTAACGGCGAGGGCGCGCCCGCCGGTCCGGCGGATCTCGGAGACAACTTCGTCGGCCTCTGCGGCGCCGCTGTTGTAGTTGACGCACACGGCGTAACCACGCGCCGCGCCCAGGCGCGCGGTGGCCGCGCCAATGCCGCGGCTGGCACCGGTGACGAGCAGCACGCCGACGTCGGTCATGGTGTCCCTGCGAGTGCTGCCGCGACGCGCGGATGGCGCAGCACCGCCGGATCGACCAGGTGTTTGGGTACCCGGCCGTTCAGGGCATCGACCACACTCATGAGGCCGGTCTGGGCGATGCTGCGGAACATTTCGTCGGTCCAGCACAGGGCGTGGGGCGACACGATGACGTTCTCGAGCTTCAGGATCGGGTTGTCGGCAGGGGTCGGTTCCTGCTCGAACACGTCCAGGCCCGCACCGGCGATGCGGCCCGCGACGAGGGCCGCATACAGGGCCTTCTCGTCGACGATCGGCCCGCGCGCGCAATTGATGAGGTACGCGCTGGGCTTCATCAACCCTAAGGTGCGGGCGTTGATCAGGTGGTGCGTGCTCTCGTCCAACAGACACAGCAGCACCACCACGTCGGCCTCGCGAAGGAGCGTATCGAGGTCGGTCAGGGCCGCGCCCAGGGCTTCGACGTCCGCGCGAGCTGCCTTGGGATCCGCCGCCAGCATGCGCATTTCGAATATGCCGGCCATGCGCAGGAATTCGCGGCCGATGCCGCCCGCACCCACCACCCCGAGCGTGCGGCCAGTGAGACCCGCGCCCATGTGGTCGGTACGCTCGAACCAGCGCCCCGCCCGGGTGAGGCGGTCCTTGACCAGCATTTTCTGGGTCAGCGCGAGCATGTAGGTAATCGCCATGGTCGCCACCGGTCTGCGCACGGCGGCCGGCGTGTTGGTCACCATGACGCCGGCCGCGGTCATCGCGGCGACGTCGACCGAATCGAACCCGACCCCGTGGCGCGCCACCAGGCGCAAGCGGCAATCGGCGCGCATCACCGCCTCGGCGGGAACGCTGGCCGACAGCACGTAGATGGCGTCGTAGCGCGCGCAATGGTCGGCGGTGATCGTAGCGACCCGCTCGGGCAGATACTCCCATGCGATTTTCGGATCAGCGGCGAGGATGGAAAGCGGCCCGGTGCCGAAGGACGGCTGGCCGTTTGAGTCGAGCGCATCGCTGGTGATGCCGACCCGAAAGGCCGCGCTCACGGGGCACCCCGCAGCACGTCAAGCTGGCGCTTGATCGCGTTCTGCAGCATCAGCTGATCGAGCCCGGAGGCGATCATGCGGAACCCCTTGGCCAGGTAGTCGCGCCCCCACGCCTCGTCGGCCGCCATGAAGCCGGCGGCGCGACCATGCTTTTCGCAGGCGGCGACGATGCGGCCGACGGCATCGAGGTAGCGCGGATGCTCGAACTGCCCGGCGATGCCCAGGAAGTTGGTGAGGTCGAAGTGCCCCAGCCACAACACGTCGACCCCGGAGACGGCCGCGATCGCGTCGACATTCTCGACGCCGCGCGCGGTCTCGATCATCGGGATGACCAGGGTGCGTTCATGCGCCGCCGCGATCTTGGCGACCACGTCGCCGCCTTCATAGTCGTCGTGCGCGAAGCCGAACGCGGCGCCGCGCCGACCTAGCGGCGGATAGCGCGTGCACGAGACGATGAACTGCGCCTGTTCGGCAGTCTCCACCATCGGCACCATCACGCCGAACGCGCCGGCGTCGAGAACGCGGGCGATGAAGTGGTATTCGGTGGCCGGCACCCGCACCATGGGCGCTAACCCCAAGCCGCGACACAGCGCGAACTGGGTCTTCATGGTCTCGATGCCCATGCCCGTGTGCTCCATGTCGTAGAGAATGAACTCGGCACCGGCATTGCGGCATATCTGCGCGATCCCGGGCGTGAAGAATTCGAACACCATGGAGCCGAAGGCGCGTCCGCCCGCGGTGATTTTCTGTTTGACCGGGTTGTCGCGCATTAAGTCTCTTTTTTCGGATGTGGTTTACGGTAGCGAGATGTAGCGCGGCGGCCCAACGGAAAAGTTGCGCCTTCGCTTGTCGAACAGACGGCCGGACGGCGCGCGCCGATTCCTCGAATGATATCCCCGATGACCTGGCGGCATCGAAATGTATGTCCCGGCGCAACCATCACCGATTATTGAAATCGATCGGATACATTCTGCCGCCCGAGGCGGAAGCGAACCAATATCATCAGCTTTCCTGGCGGGCCGAACCTGCCTGACTCCAACCAACGGGCCTCCACGAAGCGCAGATTGGGTCAACTGGGATTGCACCGGCTTTTGCGGTGATTCCTTTGCCGGGCCCGGGCTGAGACGGGGGATTGGTACGGGCATTGGGGCGCGTCAACAAATGGGCAACTGCCCGCCTTGGAGGCATCGACATCAACTAGGATTACCATTGCCGCGAAGCGCAGGAGATATTCGTTGAACGATATCGGCATGCACCAGCGACTGGTGGCCATTTTGGCGGCCGACGTGGTGGGCTACTCGCGCCTGATGGCGGCCGACGAGCGCGCGACGGTCGCCGCGCTCGATGCGACACGGGACGTCTTTCGACACTGCATCGCTGCCCAACGAGGCCGTGTCATCGACATGGCCGGCGACTCGGTTCTGGCCGAAGTTGGGACGGCAGCCGGCGCAGTGGCCGCTTCACTGGCCGTCTAAGCGGCGTTCGAAGCCGGTCATGCGAATGTTCCCATTGATCGTCGAATGCGTGTTCGCATCGGGGTGCACCTGGGTGATGTCATCGAGAAGGCCGATGGCTCGATCTACGGGGATGGCGTCAACATCGCCGCGCGCCTCGAAGGCCTGGCAGAGCCGGGTGGCATCATGGTCTCGGAGTCCATCCATATCGCGGTGCGCGTCGGCGCGCGTGTAGTGCAGCTTGCCTATCGAGGCGACATGGTGCCCCGCGTCCATTAGCCGATGCCCCCACGAAGCCGGCGTGCCGTCGTAGGCGATCGCGTTGTCCCAGCAGCGCACATCGTGCACATGGCGGCCGGTGGCGAAACTGGCACGCGCGGGCACGCAGATCGGGCAGTTGGTGTACGCGGCGTCAAAGCGCGTGCCGCGTGCCGCGCGCCGCCAGGGCGTCCAGGTTGGGCGTGCGTATCATCGGATGGCCGTAACAGCCGGTGATCTTCTTGTTGTGTTCGTCGGAAAGAATGACAACGAGATTCTGCGGCTTCAATCTGTGCTCCAGGGTGGATGGGGCAGGCACCAAGCGTGCGCCCCTGAACGCGCTTCTCCCGGCGTTGCGCCGGGAGCCAACTATATCGCCGCGCCCGACGCCTCGTCGAAGAAGTGCATGCGCGCCGGGTCCAGCGCGAAGCGCAGCTTGTCGTGTGCCTTGACGCGCATCGCCGGGTCCACGCGCGACACCATGGCCGCGCCGCCGGCGCGGAAGTTGATGAGAATCTCGTTGCCCAGCGGTTCCACTACGTCGGCGACCGTCTCGAAGCAGCAGTCGGCCGGGTCGGCGCCGGTTGCCGGTTGCATTGCCTCTGGCCGCATGCCAAGCGTCGCCGCTTTGCCGATGTAGGCGCGCATGCGATCGACCAGTTGCGGCGCGACTTTCAAATGGAGGTCCTCGGCATCGGCCCACAGCGCCCCGCCCGTCTCGCTTATCTTCACCGCGGCGAAGTTCATCGCGGGCGAACCGATGAAGCCGGCGACAAACCGGTTGGCTGGGTTGCCGTAGAGTTCAAGCGGTTCGCCGATCTGCTGCACCAGGCCGTCCTTCATCACCACCACGCGGTCGCCCAGCGTCATCGCCTCGACCTGGTCGTGGGTGACGTAGATCGCGGTCGTCTCCAGGCGTTCATGCAGGCGCTTCAACTCCACGCGCATCTGCACCCGCAGCATGGCGTCAAGATTCGACAGCGGCTCGTCGAACAAAAATACCTGCGGATGGCGCACGATGGCGCGCCCGACCGCGACCCGCTGGCGCTGCCCGCCGGAGAGCTGGCGCGGCTTTCTGTCGAGCAAGGATTCGATGCCGAGGATGTCGGCCGCTTCCCTGACGCGCTTGTCGATGTCGTCCTTCGCATATTTGCGCATCTGCAGGCCGAAGGCCATGTTCTGGTAGACGCTCTTGTGCGGATACAGAGCGTAGTTCTGGAACACCATCGCGATGTCGCGGTCCATCGGCGGCAGGTCGTTGATGATGCGCTCGCCGATGCGAATCTCGCCGGAGGTGATCTCTTCCAACCCCGCGACCATGCGCAGCGTCGTGGTCTTGCCGCAGCCCGACGGGCCGACAAGTACCATGAACTCCTTGTCGTGGATTTCCAGGTCGACGTCCTTGACGGCGTGGAAACGGCCGTCGTAGATCTTGTTGAGCTTGCGGATCGTTACGTTGGCCATGTCGGCTAAGCTTCCTATCCCTTGACCGAGCCGGTGAGGCCAGTCACGTAGTATTCGACAAAGAACGAGTACGCAATCGCGACCGGTATAGAGCCCAGCAGGGCGCCCGCCATCAACTGGCCCCAGAAGAAAATGTCGCCGCGGATCAGTTCGGATACCACGCCGACCGGCACGGTCTTCATTTCCGCCGAGGACATGAAAATCAATGCGTAGATGAACTCGTTCCACGATAGCGTGAAGGCGAAGATTCCGGCCGAGAGGATCCCGGGGATCGCCACCGGGAAGATGATGCGCACCATGGCACCAAAACGCGTTGCGCCGTCGATGCGCGCGCACTCTTCGAGTTCCTTAGGGATGGTCTTGAAGTAGCCCATCAATAGCCAGGTGCAGAACGGGATCAGGAACGTGGGGTAGGTGAGCATCAGCGCCCACGGCGTATTGCCCAGGTGCATGTCGCGGATGATGTCGGCCAGCGGAATGAACAGGAGCGTCTGCGGCACCAGGTAGGTGATGAAAATCGCGGTGCCGAGAAACTCGGAACCGCGGAACTTCAGGCGCGCCAGCGCGTAGCCCGCGAACATGCCGCAGATGAGCGAGATCACCGTCGAGACTATGGCGATGAGCATCGTGTTCCACAGCCAATGCGGAAAGGCTGTCGTCTCCAGCAGGTTTTTGAAGTGCTCCAGGGTCGGCTTCAAGGTCCAGAACGGGGTCGCGTTGGCCTGGCGCCAGGTGCGATACAGCTCCTCGTCGGGCCGCAGGGCCGTCACCGCCATCCAGTAGAACGGGAACAGCGTAAAGACGATGAAAATCGCCATCGGAATGTAGAAGTAGAGCCACTTTTTCCACTTGCGTTCGATCACCATCGTTTTATGCCCCGTCCATGCGCTTCATGAAACGCAGTTGCATCCAGACCACCGCGAACAGCACCGGAAACATGAACAGGGACAAGGCGGCGCCTTCTCCCAGAAGCCCCGAGGCGACCCCGACCTGGTAGGCGTAGGTGGCGACCAGATGAGTCGAATTGGCCGGGCCCCCGCCGGTGAGAACGTAGATGAGCTGGAAATCGGAGAAGGTCTGGATCACCGAGAACACCACCACCACCAGCGTCACCGGCATGAGGAGCGGCCAGGTAACGTGCCAGAAGCGGTACCAGGCATTGGCGCCGTCGAGCGCCGCCGCCTCGTGCAGGTCCGGGCTGATGGTTTGCAAGCCGGCCAATAGCGTGATGGCGAAAAACGGCATGCCGCGCCAGGTGTTGACCAAAACGGCGCACCACATGGCCCAGTCGCCGTCGGATAGAAACGGCAACCGGTCGGTGATGATGCCGGAGTGAAACAGCACCCAGTTCATGACGCTGAAGGTCGGGTCGAACATCCAGCGCCAGGCGAACGCCGAGAGCACCGTCGGGATGATGAAGGGCAGCAGCATGGACGCGCGGATCAGGCGCTTGAAGCGGAAGTGGCGATTGAGCAGGAGCGCGAGCCACATGCCCAGTGCGAACTTGAAAATCGTCGCCCAGAAGGTATAGAACACGGTGTTCCTGAACGCGTTCTGGAAAATGGTGTCGTTGAAGGCCTTGGTGAAGTTCGCGAGACCCACGAACGTGCCCGGATCTCCGACCCGGATGCTGGTGAGCGAATACCACAGCGCCATCACGAACGGGTAGGCGATGAAGATCAGCAGGATGGCAAGGCCGGGGACGAGCAACACCGTCGCGAGCAGCTTCTCGCTTTCGAGCATGCGCTTGGCGCGCGAAACGTGGACGCGCTCCCCCCGGGGTGCCATGCCGTCGGCACCCCGCGCACCAACTGCGACGATTTCCTTCAAAGCCGGGCGATCACGTATAGATCTTGGCCAGTTCGCCCGCGGCCCATTTGACCGAATCCTCGGGTTTCAGCTTGCCGTTGGCGGCCTGCGCGTACATGTCGACGATGATGTACTTGTTCCACGCCTCGGCGGCCTTCTTGTCCGGCGGGCCGCCAAAACCCATGTGCCGTCCCTGCTGCGAGGCAGTCTTGAAAGGCAGCATCACCGGGTCCACGTCCCACATCGGGTGCTTTTCCCAGTCGCGCGTCGGCGCGATCGCAAAGCCTTTTTGCACCACCACCCATTTCTCGTAATTGGCCTTGGTGTGCGCCCAGCGCAGGAACTCCTTCGCCGCCTTGGCGTTCTTCGAATACTTCATCACCATGTGCGTGAACGCCGTGTGATACGGGTGCGAGCCCTTGGGGCCGGAAGGCAGCGCCGCATGCAGGATGTCGGTATGCAGGGGCGCGCCTTTCTCGGTCTTGAACTTGTCGCCGCCGTTCAATGCCGCCACGTAGATCGAAGCGCCGTTCAGGGTCGCGCACACGTCGCCCGACAGGAAGGCGCGGTTGTTGTTGCTGTCGTCCCAGGCGAGGCCCCCTTCATCGTGCGAATCCTTCCAGAACTGCGCCATGAAGCGCACGGAATCGACGGTTTCCTTGGAGTTGAGCACCACTTTGCCCTTGGCATCGACCTCCTGGCCGCCGTAAGACCATAACAGTGGATAGGCGAAAGTCGGCGCATCGCCGAAGGTGTGGCCGAGGGTCTGGCCGATCGCGCGCTTGGCAGCCTTGAGCTTCTTGCCGGCCTCGTGGTATTGCGCCCAGGTCTTGGGAAACTCCTTGACACCTATTTCCTCGAACCACGACTTGCGGTAGGCGATCATCGCAGGCACTGTCGACCAGGGCATCGCCACCCACTGCTTGCCGACCGTACACATTGCCTGCGGCAACCCGTAGATGCCGCCTTGCGCCTTGCCGACTTCCGCGGCGATGTCGCTGACGTCGACACTGCTTGAGGCGTAGAGCTGTGGGTAATTGTTGAGCAGCATGAAGATATCGGGGCCATTGCCGGACTGGATCGCCGCGGTGGCGCGCGCCGGAATGTCATTGGCGTTGACCGTCTCGACATTGAGCTTGATACCCAGCGCCTTTTGCACTTCCGGCGCGAACACCTCGCGCAGCACCTTGTCGGCGGCCGGGACGAAATCGTTCCAGCGCAGGATATGGACGGTACTTGCCTGGGCGAATACCGGCGCGCGATGTGCGGCAAGAATGCCCGCCAGACCGGTCATCGCAATGCCCGAGCCTGTTGCTTTCAGAAACTTTCTGCGTTGCATCATCTCTCCTCATCGGTTGAATTCGCGACCGTCGATTCCTTGACCCCACCAGCCGCGGCGCCCCTAATTTGCATCTTTCCCAGGGCAAAGTCAACCGGATTCAAACGACCGCGCCATGGCATCGTGCGAACGGGGCGCCGTGTCGAACGAGCCGAGAGGGCGGGCCGAAAAAGGTGCGCGAGTCGCAGGCATGGCAGATATAGGGCCTCGCGCCGGGCCCGATCTGCGCCGGACGGCGGGTCACTTACGCGAAGGTGATCGCCGCGCGCCGGTCGGGCGTGTCGAGATGGGGAATTGCGTTGAACGCCAACATACGGAAGTGGCGCGTGGCGCCAGAACCCCCGGCGGGCGCAATACCGCAGCAGACGTTCCAGACCATCGCGCTCGTGGGCCTCGATGTGTACCTTTGCATCGACCGAGAAGCCGCCGCCGTGTTCCCACTTGGCCATCACATGCGCATCGTGTGCCGACAGCAGCCCGCGCCGCAGGGCCGCGCGCAGCAATCTTCGCTGCACGGCGACCTGAACCTCGCCGATTGCCGACGCATCCAGACCGCCGGCTGGGTGAAAGCTGGCACCACCTCCCGCATCGCCGTCGAACACGCCATGGGCGATTGTCATGAAATAACATTGCCATGGTGATGAAGGTATGCCCACGGCGTTTCGGTTAGCGCGGATCGCCCGGCTTGATGGTCCGACGCGGGGTCTTCGAGATCGCCGGCTGCATGCTGATCTGGCGCATCGCTGGCAGCGCGGGTGTGTTCGGGAAGTTTGCGCGGAGCCAGCCATCTTCAAATGACATTGCGCTTGACATTTTTGATGAAATAAAACAATATTATTCAATTTCGTCAAGTGGTGACGCAATGCCAAAAGCATCCGATTCAGCGGCGCAAATCGACTCGCCCCTCAAGTTCGAGCGTTGGTTGCCCGCCGCCAGCGCAACGCCCGGCTTTTCCGCACAAGAACCCGGTCACGCTGGCAACGCCTATCTTGTATCGGTTGAGGACGAAGCAATGTCGCGGGTTCTGGAAGCGATGATGCCGGTGCTTGGCCGCGTCCTCCGGGAAAAGATCGCGCAAGTGCGCGAACGCAAGCTCGAGGAGTTGGTGGATTTCATCGCCGGTCAAATGGTGTCGCCCAGTGGCGTCGAACTGCGCATGGCGCAGCGGATTGCGGCGCGCCATGTACGCGTGCTCAACGAATTCGGCTTTGCAACCGCGGAACAGTTGGCCGACCTGAACCAGTCGCGCGCCGCGAACCGCAATTCCCTGGCCGACAACTGGAAAAAGCGCGGCCAGGTCTTCGCGGTGCGCCACCCTGACGCGGACGGGCGGATGCGCGAGGTGTTTCCGTTGTTCCAGTTCGAGAACCACCAGCCGATCAAGACCGTGCAGTCGGTTCTCGAAGCGTTCGGCGCGCAGCGGTCACCCTGGAAGCTTGCGCTGTGGTTCACCTCGAACAACGGCTGGCTGGCGGGCCAGGCCCGGCCGGTCGATCTGCTGACATCTGCGTCGGATGCCGTGGTGCAAGCGGCGCGCCGCGATGCGGATGGGAGCGCCGCTTGAGTTGTCGGGCGCCCGTCCCGCCGCTTGACGCATTGATCGATGCATGGCCCGCCGGACAGGCGATCCACGTCATTCATGATGGCGCCCACGAACCCGAGAGTTTCAACCCTGGTATCGACGCCAATGGGGGACTACGCCACCCAACCAGGTTCGCGCCCATCCGCGACAGGCGGGGTCGCGTAGTGCCATATCTGTACGGCGGCTCGTCCCTTGCGTGCGCGATATTCGAGACCGTGTTTCACCACGTACCGATCGATGCGCCGGACAAATTCGTGAACCTCGACTTGTTCGAGACCCGTGCTCATGGACAGCTCGCCCCGCGACGCGCCCTGCGCCTGATCAATCTGACCAGCGATGGCCTGCACCGTTTGAAGGTACCCAAGGCGGAACTGATCACCAGTCCGCCGCGCGACTATCAGGACACCGCACGGTGGGCCGAGGCACTGCACATGCAATATCCGAAGGTGGACGGCCTCATCTGGATGTCGCGGCAACGCGATAGTGACCAGGCGCTGCTTCTCTTCGGCGACCGCGTCGGCACGGCGCTCAAGGGCAAGCGCATGGGGGGCCCGCTGCGTACCGATGACGCACTGCGCCAGGCTGTTCTCGCCCTGGCTTTGCGCGTGGGTATCGACGCGAACTGACCAATTTGCTCCTCTCGAATCGAGCGTCTGGCGGGCGGCGACAAACGCACCCAGGATGCCGACATCAAACGCGCCATCAGAATCGCACGTGAATGGGAGGAATGAACCATGGCTGAAAAGTTTTCCCGCTGGGACGTCACCGATTATCTGAAAACGGACGAGGACATGGCGCTGTATTTCGAGCTCTGAGCCGCCGCCGCCGCCGGCGACGGCAGCCTGATCCGCAGCGCCTTGCGGGCGCTTTCCCGCGCGCGTGCAATGACCCGGCTCGCGCGCGACACCGGCATCTCATGCGACGGCCTTTACACCGCACTCTCACCCGAGGGCAACCCCAGCTTCGCCACGATCCTGAAGGTGACGCGCGCGTTGGGGCTGACCTTGCATGGCGGGCCGCTCGCCGGCAACCACGAATGAATTGGACCCGCGCATCCGTCCGGGCGCAGGCCGCATCGGCTTGAGAATAGAGTTGCGTCATGTCGCTGACCCTCTACCCTGGCCCAGCGTGCCGCTGGGGCGAGGCGTGACCGACCTGGCGGTGATTTTCGGGGACCTGCGTGCGGTCGGCGGTCATGGAGCGCGCATTTTACGTCGCGGGATTTGCATGGTGCCGATAGAGCCTTGACCGGGTTGCGCGGAAAATACGCACAAGCTCTCAGTCGTAGATGCGCCGGGCCGGCAACCAATAGCGCGTGCCGCGGCCCTGGCCGGTTTTGGTCAGCACGCCACGTTCGGCCAGGTCGGTCAGGTCGCGTGTGGCTGTCGCCTTCGAAGCGCCCGTGAGGTTGACGTATTTCTCTGCGCTCATGCCGCCGGCAAATCCTTCCGCGCCGGCGTCAAGCAGCTTTTGCACGGCTTTCGCCTGCCGCAGACTCATGGGCGGTGCTTGCTCCCAGAAGCGCGCTTTATGTACGGCCGCGCGGATGATGCTCTCGGAGGCGAGGCAGGCCTCTTCGAACTGGCCCACGAACCACAGCACCCAGTCGGTGCCGTCGAGGCTGCCGCATTGCGCCGCGTTGAGTTGGTCGTAGTACTGCGCGCGGTTCTGGTGAAGGCGGGTGGCGAGGCTGTAGATGCGGACTGGCGAGCCGAGCTCCTGGGCGAGCGCGAGGTCGCAGATCGCGCGTCCGATCCTGCCGTTGCCGTCTTCGAAGGGGTGAATGGTCTCGAACCATAGATGGGCGAGCGCGGCGCGAACGGGCCCGTCGACCCCGACCCGCCCGCCGGGCGCGCTGTCGCCGAACCAGTCGAGGAATCGCTTCATTTCCCTGCGCACCTGCTTCGAGGGTGGAGCGACATAGTGCACCTTCTCCTTGCCCGGGCGGCCGCTCACGATCTGCATCGGGTCTCCGTGCGTGCGGTACTCGCCAACCGTGATGGCCGCGAGGCCGGAGCGTCCGGTCGGAAACAGCGCGGCCTGCCAGGCGAACAGGCGCGCGTGCGTCAAGGGCGCGGCGAAGTTGCGTACGGCATCGTCCATCACGTCCACCATTCCGTCCACGTGTCGCGACGAAGCGCCGTGTCCGGGCATGCCGATCTTGCGCATCACCGATGAGCGCACGCTGTCTAGATTGAGGGTCTCGCCTTCGATACCCGCCGTCGCCATGACCTCGCCGGTCCAGATGTCGCGCAGGATGGCGGGGTGGCGCTCAACGCCGATGCCGTGCGCCATCCCGAGCACGGTGCCCTGCGCGAGGCGGGCTGCGGCGAGGCGTGCGGCGACCGCATCGGCGCGCCAGGTAAGGCGCGGCCAATCGGGGTGAGTCCAGATGTAGGCAAGGGCGGGCATGAGCCGTATTTTATTCAATTACGGCTCAATTTGTGTTTAAAAATGAGCCGTAAAATGGCGTTTACGGTTCACAGGAGCAGGCCGCACGGAGCTTGCCAAAACTGTCGATCGCAATCGCGTGCCATGCTACAAGCTACTGGTTTTCGGCCCGTGCACGAACCTTGAACCGGGGCCGTTCAGGCAAATCAGGTTGACGTGAGACTCGTGAGCACCTGCACGTTTACCCGGCCGCAGCGCCCTTGCCAATACCGCGTCGCCACCCTTGCGCCGCATGTTGCCTGGCCGCGCTGCGTGGGTCGAGCGCGTAGATCAGGACGTTGGTGTCAACGAAGACCGGAGTTGATGCACTTGGGGTGAGTTGTGAGGCGTCGGGAAATCATCTCAATCTGTCATTAAATAAGACTGGAAAACAGCGCTGTTTTATGGTCTAATTGTGATTATGACGAAGAGCAGTGGGTTCGGCACCAGCCCTCGCCCTATCCTCCGGCCCAATCAGGAGCACCATCATGCAAGCGATCCGCGCCGAAACATCCATCGGCATCACCGACCTGAAAAAAAATCCGTCGGCCGCCATCCGCGAGGCTGGTGACAGCACTGTAGTGGTCCTCCATCACAACAAGCCCTCCGCCTATCTGGTGCCGGTCAAGACGTATGAAGCCATGATGGACATCTTTGATGATCTGGGGCTGGTGCCATTGATCCAGGCGCGGCTCGCGGCGGCGAATGAGCATCCTGATGAAATGATCGAGACCTCGATTGCGCAACTGGAGCGGGCGGCGAAAGCGAAGATGAAACCCGCGCCCAAAGCCAAACAACCAGCCAAGCGATCAGCCTGACGGCTGGCGGCACAGCATCTCCTCTTGACTTCACGACGGCTTTCATCTTGGCAGGTTATCGATTGCAATTTTTGGCAGTTGCAAAAGCGGAGTGGGACCAGCTCGACGGCTCGTTGCAATTGCAATTCACCAAAGTGCTGGCCAAGCGCCTGGAGCATCCACGTTTGCCCAAAGCCGCACTTGCGGGCATGCCCGACTGCTACAAAATCAAACTGCGCGCGGCGGGCTTCCGGCTGGTTTATCAAGTGCGTAATCAAACATTGGTATTGCTCACTGTTGCCGTGGGCAAGCGCGAGCGCAATGCGGTCTACGATGCCGCGCTGGCGCGATTGCCAGTCGCAGCGCCGGTGGCGCCACCCGCGCCAACGGTAAAACCTGTGGGCAAAGCCAGCCCCGGGAAATCAAAGCGTCGGCGCTGACTTCCTACGGAAAGACCCCGGCAAAACCCGTCAACCGCATGCGCGCAGTACACCCCGGCAAGGTGTTGCCTGACGACTATCTCGCGGCGCTCGGGTTGAGCGTCAACGCGCTCGCGATGGCGCTGGGTGTGCCGGCGACGCGGATTCACCAGATCGTCAAGTAGCGCCGTGGCGTGACAGCGGATACTGCGGCGCGGCTGGCCCGCCACTTCGGCGGTGACGCGGCGTCGTGGTCGATGTTGCAGGCCAGCTATGACCTCAAGACGCTGCCGGCCCGGAAGGACATCGAGGCTTCCGTGTCGCACGTCATATTGGCACGCAGGGCCGGCATCGGACGCGGCCGTGACTTAGGCTCGCCCAGGTGGCCGAGAATAGCCTGGATCGCCGCCGTTTCGGTGATGAAGGCGATGATGCGCATCGCGCCACCGCACCTGGGACACAGCAGGGGCAGCACCTCGTAGATGCGCGCCAGCAGCAGCGCCCGGACGTAGCGGGCTGCCGGGCGATGCGCCGGCTCGTCGGTCGCCTCGGCCGCTGGCGCGACGGCGCAGGCCATCAACCAGGCGTTGCACAAGCGCCCGACTTCGACCGGGTTGCGCTACCGCCTGCAATGGCAGCCGCTGGGCGAGGACTAAGGCACGCCGGTCGGACTCGAAGCCGCGCCGACCTCTGGTCGGCGCAAGACCGGCGCGTCGTCGGCGCCAACGAGGGCGTGTACGTCGAAACCTTGGCCGATACGAAACGTAGTCATAACGCGGTCATATTGTTGGGCATCGCGCTTATACCCCGGCTCTTGGCGGCTGTGCTCGCCTACATACGGAACGCAGGCCCGACACCGGCGCCACGCAACTGCCGCGCCGCCTGTGCACACAACTCATCCATCAGGTTCGCAAGACAGGTCCAAAACGCTGCCTGCTCCACAGTCTGCGCCGCCAGATCCGGCGCCAGGAAGCGCTGCATCTCCTGGCGAAAGCCGGTGGCGACTTCGGGGTCCGCTTTCAAACTTTTCCGGCGCCCATCCAACACCGCCAAAAACAGCCGCACCGGGCTGTGATGGTCTTTGAGCTTGGAACGCAGCAATGCAAATGCCGGTGTCACCCCCTGTTGCCGCAGCCATGCCCGATCCCAGAGGTCGCGGTGCTTGATGCGGTTCGGGCGCAGGGCAAACGCGACGATCTTGCTGGCAAAAATTTCCTCGCGGCTTTCAGCCTGAACAATCAGGCCGCTGGTGCCCATTTCCACGCCGTAAGGATTACGCAACAGCATGGGCCGCGCCTGATAGCTCGGGATGGCGCAAACATCGATGTTGATGCGCTGGGCCGGCAAGTCTTTGCGGCCCGGCCGCATCTGCACCTTGAGCTTCCAGGTGTCGGTGTTGCCGGTGTCGCGCACCGGCTCACTCACCTCGACGTTCAGTCCGTACTTCACTTTCAAACTGGCGATCAGCTCCTCGGCCATCGCCGCCAGCACGTTGCGGTTAAAGCCTGTGCCGCCGGTGAAGTTCAGGTCTTCGCTCAAGCGGTTGGAACCGTAGCAAGCGCGCAGGCAGGTGCCGCCGATGAAGGTGAGCTGCGCCAACAGGCCGGCCCCGCTGAGTACCCGCAGAATGTCGTGATGGAGCAACTCCTTTTCCACCACCATGCGCAGCGGCGCGAGGCTGCGCTGATTTTTCAGCGCCTGATCGACCAGATCGTCAAACAAGCTCATGGGCGGCGCCCCAGTCAACCAGATCAGTGCTGCGATGGGTGGCGCGCATGTCGCGCAGGGCCTGCGCCACATCCGCGCGCCACAAGCGGCAGCGCGGATCATAGGTGAGGTGCCCGCTTAACTCCTGCGCTCTCTGACGCGTGTGTACAAACTCAATCTTGCCCCAGCGCCCACAGGAAATCAGATTGCTGCGGCCAGACGACATGATGGTAACGCGCTGAATCGGCACTTGCGAAATCACGCCGGCATCGCTTAACGCCGTCTCCAGACTGATGTAGTTCAAGCCGCCGGCGCGCAAGCGCGCAGCGGCATGGAACAACATCAGACCGGACTCCGCTGCGCTCGGCTCATAGAGATAGATGCCCCGACAGACGCGCGCCAGATGCCCTTGCGACGCGGCGCGCGAGAGCAGCGTCTTGAATGCCGCATCGGACAAGCCTGGCAATAGCGCACGCAGGCCGTCCGGCGTGAACAGGCTCTGCTCCGGACTTGCGAGCGCCCCCAGCTTTTGCAGCAGCAGACGGACAGGTTGCATAAAAACACTCATCATTAAGTTTCACTTAGTGTAACTTAGTGCGTTGTCACATGCAAAGCATGTCATCGATAAATCTGTGCAGCCTGGCGCATGCCCGGCCCCGGCTTCACGCTCTCATAAACCAGATGCCCGGAGTCGATTTCACGCAGCCGTTCCAGCGCAAAGGCGGGACGGGCGCAATACCGCAGCAGACGTTCCAGACCATCACGCTGGTGGGCCTCGATGTTTACCTTTGCATCGACCGATAAACCGCCGCCGTGTTCCCACTCGGCCATCACCTGCGCATCGTCCGCCGACGGCAGTTCGCGCCGCTGGACCGAGCGCAGCAGGCATCGGCGAAATGTTAACGTGTGCCGCGTGGATTGACAGGCCCCGCGGCGCCGGCCTGTCACACAATCTTCATTTGACGCAAACCTTGCGCGCCGCTACCCTGCGCAACAATTTTCAGGAAAGCAGTCGATGCGCGCATGCGCCGCAATATTTCTATCGGTCGCACTTGCCGGCGCAGGGTTGCCGCGAGCGGCCATCGCCCAAGCCGCTGACCAGGAGCAATGGAACGCCAAGTTTCAGGCCACCTACGTGTGGCAGCGCAAGGCTGCTTTTGACGCACCCTACTCCGGCACCAACAGTCTGGCCGCCGCGCGCCAGAAAAGCTATTCCTTCACCGCCAGCGCCGCTTTCGGCGTGCGGCCGTGGTCCGGCGCCGAGCTGTACTTCAACCCGGAAGTGGCGCAGGGCATACCGCTCTCGGGCCTGACCGGGCTGGGCGGCTTCACCAACGGCGAGATCGCGCGCACCGCCGGTTCCAATCCGACTTTCTATCGCGCACGCCTGTTTCTGCGCCAGACCTTTAGCTTCGGCGGCGGGCGCGAGAAAATCGAATCCGATGCCAACCGGTTGGCCGGCTCGGTAGACCGGCGCCGGCTTGTGCTCACCGCCGGCAATTTGTCGCTGCTCGACATTTTCGACGACAACGCCTACAGCCACGACGCCCGCACGCAGTTCCTCAACTGGTCACTGCTGACGCACGGTGCCTATGATTTCGCGGCGGACGCGCGCGGCTACACCACTGGTTTCGCAGTCGAATATTTCCATGATGACTGGGCCATCCGCTTTGGCCGCTTCATGCAACCGCGCGCACCCAACCAATTGCCCCTCGACTATGCCCTGTTCAGAAACTACGGCGACCAGATCGAGATCGAACGCGGCCATGTGCTCGGCGGGCAGCCCGGCCGCTTGCGCCTGCTTGCCTATCGCAACGTGGCGAACATGTCGCGCTTTGAGGACGCCCTCGATCGCGCCGCCGCGCTGGGCGGGGTGCCGGACATCAACCAGGTGCGTTTCGGCCGCAAATCGCGGCATGGCGTTGGCGTCAACTTCGAGCAGGCCTTGACCGGCAACGCCGGCCTGTTCGGGCGCGCCATGTGGTCGGACGGCAAGACCGAAACCTACGCGTTCACCGAAATCGATACTTCGATCTCGGCAGGCGCGCTTGTCAAGGGCGGATCCTGGGGGCGCGCCGCCGACACCGTGGGCCTGGCCTTCGCGCGCAACGGGCTATCGAGCGAACGTCGCAACTATCTGGCCGCAGGCGGCCTTGGCTTCTTCATCGGTGACGGCCGCCTCAACTACCGGCCTGAGGCGATCTTCGAGACCTTCTACAGCATCGCCGTGTCGACGAATTTCCGGCTTTCGTTCGACTGGCAGCACATCCGCAACCCGGCCTACAACGCCGATCGCGGCCCGGTTAATGTCGCCACGGTCCGTTTGCGCACCGAGTTCTGAGCGCCCGGCCAGGCAGCATCCCGACTGCTGCTGTCAGGTTACCGCTGCCGCTATTTTCGCGCTTCGATGCCGGTCACGGTGTACTCCCCGCCGATCTTCTCGGCGGTGAATCCGACGCGGTCGCCCTGCTGCACCCGATCAAGCAGGGCCGTGTCCTTGACCTTGAACACCATGGTCATCGGCGGCATGTCGAGGTTCTTGATCTCGCCGTGCTTGAGCGTGATCTTGCCTTGCCCCTTGTCGATCTTGCGTACTTCGCCGTCCGTCATGGCAGCACCGGCCTGGGCGATTACGAGAGGCCTGGCGTCGTCGCCCTGGCCCGCATGGCTCGTGTGGTCGGCGGCGCCGATCGCGCTGGTGGCCGCAATCGATGCCAGGACAACGGTGGTGAAGAGGCCGACGATTGGATGTTTCATGTTGCGCTCCTTGAAAGTGGCATTGCTGTTTGAACAAAGCGAATGGCTATTGCCGGACTACTTCGCGACCACATTGATCGCGCCCTTCATCCCGGCCTCGAAATGGCCGGGAATCAGGCAGCCGTACATGAACTTTCCGGCCTTGGTGAAGGTCCAGGTGATTTCTTCCTTCGCACCGGGCTTTACATGCGCCATGTAAGGCTCATCGTGCTCCATGGTCGGGTGCTTTTTCATCTGCTCCGCATGCAGGCGCAGCGCCGTTTCGGTTCCAATGACCATTTCGTGCATCACTTTTCCGCTGTTGGAGACCACGAACCTGACCGTCTCGCCGCGCTTGATGGTCAGCTCCCCCGGCGTAAAGCGCATGCTGTCGGCCATGTCGACGCGAATGGTGCGGCCGGCTTTTTTCGGATTCCCCTCGCGTCCGAAAGCATGCTCCTCCCTGGAGAGCGGCCTGGCGACGCTTTTTTTCCCGTGATCAGTGTCGCCGTGCGCCAGCGCAATGCTTGCGGGTACAGCCAGGGCGGCAGCAATCAAGGCATGCAGCGGTTTCATGTGCAACTCCTTTCAATGGCCGGCATGTCCGCCGGCGGGTTTGCGAACCGTGACTTCGATTTCCTTGACGGCCCCGACGGCCTTGCCGGTGTTCGGGTTGATCTCGGTCATGCGCGAGGTCGGAGCGCGGGTCGGGTTCAAGGACTCCCCTGTCCATTTGTACGCCACCGTGTTGGCGGGAAACTTGTAAGGCCCGGGGTCCTTGTAGTCGCCGCGCGCCAGGCCCTCGCGCACTTTCAAGGTGGTGAACATGCCGCCCATCTCGATCGGCCCGAACTGGCCCTGGCCGGTCATCATCGGCAGGGTGTTGTCGGGGATCTGCATTTCCATCTCGCCCATGTCGGCCATGCCGCGCTCGCCCATCACCATGTAGTCGGGCACCAGCTTGTTGATCTTCGCGGCGATGCCGCGATGGTCGACGCCGATCATGGTGGGCACGCCATGCCCCATCGGGTTCATGGTGTGGTGGCTCTTGTGGCAGTGGAACGCCCAGTCGCCGGGTTCGGTGGCTTCGAACTCGAAGGCGCGCATCTGGCCTACCGCGATGTCGGTGGTGACTTCGGGCCAGCGTGCCGATGGCGGGGTCCAGCCGCCGTCGGTGCAGGTGACCACGAATTCGTGCCCGTGCAGATGCATCGGGTGGTTGGTCATGGTCAGGTTGCCGACGCGGATGCGCACGCGGTCGCCCATGCGGCACACCAGCGCATCGATGCCAGGGAAAGCGCGGCTGTTCCAGGTCCACAGGTTGAAATCGAGCATGGTGTTGATCTGCGGGGTGGCGCTGCCGGGGTCGATGTCATAGGCGTTCAACAAAAAGCAGAAATCGCGATCCACCGGCATGAAGCGCGGGTCTTTCGGGTGAGTGACCCAGAAGCCCATCATGCCCATTGCCATTTGCGTCATTTCGTCCGCATGCGGGTGATACATGAAGGTTCCCGCCCGGCGCGCGATGAATTCGTAGACGTAGGTTTCACCGGGCTTGATCTGCGGCTGGTTGAGGCCGCCAACTCCATCCATGCCGTTGGGCAGGCGCTGGCCGTGCCAGTGGATGGTGGTGTGCTCGGGCAGCTTGTTGGTGACGAACATGCGTACGCGGTCGCCTTCGACCACCTCGATGGTCGGCCCCGGCGACTGGCCGTTGTAGCCCCACAGGTTGGCTGTCATGCCGGGGGCGATTTCGCGCCGCACCGGTTCGGCGATCAGGTGAAATTCCTTGTAGCCGTCTTTCATGCGCCATGGCAGGGTCCAGCTGTTGAGGGTGACCACCGGGTTGTAGGGCCTGCCTTTGGAAGGCGGTGGGGTAATGACGGTGGCGGCCGAATCACGCAGCGGCGCCTCGGGCACTGCGGCCTGGGCCGCGCGCGAGACGGCGGCGGCACCGATCAACGCAGCGCCAATGCCGGCCCCTTGCGCGAAGAAGCGGCGGCGTGCGGGTGCGGAGGTGTTCATGGGTGTGGTTTTCATGCTTGTCATGGCATCAATGCCCGCCGCCGGCCGGCTTGGCTGGCATCGGTGTCATGGCGCCGCCAAGGCCCAAGGCCGAAGGCTTGCCGATCAGGGCCATTTGCAGATCCGACTCGGCCAGCCAGAAATCACGCTGTGCCTCGATGGTGGCGTTGACCGCCAGCACCTGCTCGCGCGAGTCGGCCAGCAGTTCGAACACGCTTTTCAACATGCCGTTGTAGCGCAGCAGCATCTCGTCGGAGATCTTCTTGCGCAGCGGCACGATTTCGTCGCGATAGTGGCGCGCCAGGTCGTGCTGGGTGCGATAACTGGAATAGGCTTCGCGCACTTCGCTCTGCGCGGTGACCGCGATTTCGCGAATCCGCTCGGCTGCCTGCATGTAGCGCGCCTCGGCGCCGGCGATGCGTGCGCCGCCGAAGTCGAACAAGGGAATATCGAAGCCCACTTCCCAGCCGCGCTTGCGCGGCTCGCGCCCTTCGTCGACGCGGGCGCGGCCGATCTCCAGCACATTGGTGAAGCGCGTGATGCGACTCAAACCGAGTGATGCGGCCAGCGATTCCGCCTCAAGGCGCGCGGCTGCAATGTCGAGACGCTCCTGCAGGGCTTCCCTGGCAATTGCGTCTTCGTCGCGCGCCGCGCCCGGCAGGTCCGGCAGGCGCTGCGGCAGACTGAACGAAGCAGGATCGGTGAGGCCCATCAGGCGGGTGAGTTGTTCGCGCCCGGCCGTGGCCGCATGCTGGGCGCGCGCCATCTGCGCGGCGGCATCGGCATAGAAGGCATGCTCGCGCATTTGCGTCAGACGCGCGAAGTTGCCGGCGCGCGCCATGCGCCGTGCCAGTTCGGCGCCCGCTTCGGCCGACTCCTTCACCTGCGCCATGTACTGCAGGGTCTGCGCCGCGGCCACCGCCTGGACCCAGGCCTTGCGAGTATCGGCGGCGGTGCGCAGCATCTCGGCGGTGACCGCGCGGCGCGTGCCTTCGAAGCGGCGGCCGGCCGCCTCCATGCGCAGCGGCAGGGTGATCAGCGACATGACGCCGAACGACAGCAGGCTTTCGATCTTGACGTCATTCTCGCGATTGATCACCCGCATGAAGGCAAAGCGCGGGTTGTCGATGCGGCCGGAAGATACGAGGTCGCTCTCGGAAATGCCCAGTTCCGCGTAGGTGGCCTGCAGGCCGGGGTTGTTGTAGAGGGCGATCTGCACCGCGTCGTCGGCCGACAGCGGCTGCGCCAGCAGTGCCGTGACCTTCTGCCGCACGCTTTGCGCATCGCTGTCGCTCCTGATCCACACGGCGTCGCGGCCGAGGCGTTGCGCAGCCGTCTGCTGGGTCAGGCCAAAGCCGCGATCCTCGGAGAAAGTGGCGCAACCGCCCAGCATGATGGCAAAAGCCGCCATGCCCAGCGGGCGTATCGTTGGCTGTTTCATTTGCGCTCTCCAGGCCGATGCCCGGCGTGCGGATCGGCAGCCTGCATGGGTTTTGGCGCGGGTGCCGCGCCGCGTGCGAAGCCGGTGATGCGGTAGACGTCGCCGTCTTTTTCGAGCGTGAAGGCAATCCGTTCGCCGGGTTTGACCTGGTCGGCCAGGGAGGGCGCCTTCAATTGCCAGAAAGCGATGCCGGCGGGCCAGCCCAGCGGCTTGATGGCGTCAGCGTCGATGCGCACCCTGCCGGCCGCACGGTCGATCTCAAGGACGGATCCGTTGGCTGTGACGCTTTTCTCGATTTCGCGCAAGTGCGCGTTGTGGCCGCCCAGCACCGCCATGGTGTCGTTGACGTCGCGCCAGTTGGCGGGCTTTTCGTCGCGATAGCCCTGGTAGTCGCGCAGCGCGGACTGGTGCTTGGGTGGTGCGACGAAGGTTTGCGCCTGTACCGCGCCGATCAGTAGTGCGCTGGCGACGACGGCCAAGCGCGGTCGGTGTTTCAAAAGCATGAGGACTCCTTGACGACCAATGAATGTGGGCGCGCCTTCAGGCGCAGGCTCGCGCAGTCAAAACGTCAGGGAGTCAAATGCGCAGGCGCGCGGTACTCTGGTAAAGCGGCGGAGCGCCGCCGTGATGCGTTGCTTCCGCCCGATTGGCCGCAGGCGGAACTGTGCCACGGCCGGCGAGGCTCGCGCATGCGGCAACCACCAGATAGGCGTGGTTGGCGTCGTCGGCCATTTGCGCATGCGGATGATCCAGGGTCTGTACCGCGTTCTGGCAATGCACCTTGCACAGGAGCAGGGGCGCGGGGTCGGCTGCGGGCTCCTGGCAGTGGCCTTCGGCGGCGGTATACGCCTCGCCGGATGCAATCGTCTGCACCTGAGGCATCGGTATCTCCAGACCTTGCGGCGCGCGCGCAGTGGCGTGCAGCGACACCATCGCATAAGCAGCGATGAAGGCGCCGAGCAACACGCGCGCAGCGCCGCGCAAGGTTTTGGAATGGATCATGGACAAATAAGTATAAGCGGGTACGGCGGATTTGCCAAACCTGCTGCAATAGGAGTGCTACGCATGGCCATTGGTTCCCCTGGACGGCCTGGTTGCGCCGGGTCCTCGCGCGAGATCCTCGAGTATCGGGCAATCCGGCCGCTCGTCGCCGTGGCATTGCAAGGCCAGATGTTCGAGGCTGCGGCGCATCTCGGTCATTTCGAGAATCCGCGCATCGAGTTCTGCCATGTGCGAAAGCGCCAGGGCCTTTACCTTGCTGCTGGCGCGGCGGCGGTCGCGCCACAGGCTCAACAGCGCTTCGATCTGCCGGACCGAAAAGCCCAGATTGCGCGCGCGGCGGACGAAGCGCAGCATGTGCACGTCGGCCTCGGCATACACACGGTAACCGGAATGCGTGCGCCCAGGGGGCGGAATCAGGCCGATCTCCTCATAGTGGCGGATCATCTTGGCCGAGACACCGGAGGCGCTGGCCGCAGCGCCGATGTTGACCGGATAGCTATTGGTTGGCTGTTCCATGATTTACGTTTCGTAGGTCTTGTGCAATGCCGGGCGCCAGCGCTTGAGCAGCAAGGCATTCGACACCACGCTCACGCTGGAGAACGCCATCGCCGCGCCGGCCAGCATCGGGTTCAACATGCCGAAGGCAGCCAGCGGAATGCCGAGCGCGTTATAGATGAACGCCCAGAACAGGTTCTGGCGGATCTTGCTGTAGGTACGACGCGAGATCGCGATCGCGTCGGCCACCAGCAGCGGATCGCCGCGCATCAGGGTGATGCCGGCGGCGTGCATGGCGGCATCGGTGCCGGTGGCCATGGCAATGCCCACATCGGCCGCAGCCAGCGCCGGCGCGTCGTTGATGCCATCGCCCACCATCGCAATGCGCCCCTGCGCCTTGAGCGCGGTGATCACCTCGGCCTTGTCGGCCGGCAACACTTCGGACCTTACGCTGCGAATGCCCAGGCGGTCGGCCACTGCCTGGGCAGCCCCTGCGTTGTCGCCGGTCAGAAGAACCGTATCGATGCCTTGTTCGGTGAGGCGCCGGATGGCGTCGGCGGCGGCGGGCTTGATGGTGTCACCGAAGGCCAAAAGGCCCAGCACGCGACCCGGTTCGCTGAGCCAGGAAACCGTATTCCCCTGTGCTTCGAGTTGCGCGGCGCGCCCGGCCAACGCGCCGGGCGTCAGGCCTTCCTCGCGCAACAGGCGCGCAGCACCCAGCTTCAAGCGACGGCCTTCGACCATTGCGGTCACGCCGCGACCGGGCAGGGCAGCGAATTCGTGCATGGCCGGCACCTCGATGTTGTCACGCGCCGCAGCCTCTGCCACCGCACGCGCCAGCGGGTGCTCGCTGCCGGCCTGCAGCGCAGCGGCCAGGCGCAGCACTTCGCCGGTGCTGCGGTCATTGCCTTCGATCGCCGTCAGTACCGGGTGGCCGATAGTGAGCGTGCCGGTCTTGTCGAAGGCGACCACCCTGACCGCGTGCGCGACTTCGAGTGCCTCGGCATCGCGGATCAGGATGCCGTGGCGCGCCGCCACCCCGGTGCCGGCCATGATCGCGGTGGGTGTGGCAAGGCCCAGCGCACACGGGCAGGCGATCACCAGCACCGCCACCGCGTTGAGCCAGGCGGTGGTCCAGTTGCCGCCGTAGAGGCCCCAGCCGAGCAGGGTAACGGCTGCGGCCACCACCACCACCGGCACGAACACCGCGCTGACGCGATCGACAATGCGCTGGATCGGCGCTTTTTTGGCCTGCGCCGATTCGACCAGGCGAATGATGCGCGAGAGCGCCGTCTCAGCCCCGATGGCGGTGGTGCGCACCGCGATCAGGCCTTCGCCGTTCAGGGTGCCGCCGGTGACCCGGTCAGCCACTTTTTTTGCCGCCGGCCAGGACTCGCCGGTGATCATCGATTCGTCGGCGTGGGTCGCGCCCTCGATGATGATGCCGTCAACGGCGATGCGCTCGCCCGGTTTGACCACGACGATATCGCCCAGCACCACTGCGTCGAGTGCGATGTCATTCTGGCCATTGGCGCGCCGCACCCGCGCCGTGGGCACCTTCAGGGCCTGCAGGGCGCGGATCGCCTCGGTGGTCTGGCGCTTGGCGCGCGCCTCCAGAAACTTGCCCAGGAGCACCAGTGTTATCACCACTGCCGCCGATTCGAAATACAAGTGCGGCATGCCCGATTGGTCGGTCAGCCACAAGTAGATCGACAGGCCGTAGGCGGCTGAGGTGCCAAGCGCCACCAGCAGGTCCATGTTGCCGGTGCCGGCTTTGAGCGCACCCCAGCCGGCGCGGTAGAAGCGCGCGCCGAACCAGAACTGCACCGGCGTTGCCAGCAGCCACTGCATCCAGGCCGGCAACATCCAGTGCTGCCCGGCCATCTCGCCTGCCATCGGCACGACCAGCGGCAGCGAGAGCAGGGCACTGGCGATCACCGGCAGGCGCTCGCGCCATGCACGGGCGGCGGCGCTGGCGGCCGGGTCGGCATCGGCTGGCGCCTGCGTAGGCGGCGCGGCCCGGTAACCGGCGCGCGTTACCGCTGCCACCAGCAAGGCCTGGGACACCGCGCCCTTGTAGGCATGCACGGTGGCGCGTTCGGTGGCCAGGTTGACCTCGGCACCGACCACCCCGGGCACCGCCTTGAGTGCCTTTTCGACCCGGCCCACGCACGAAGCGCAGGTCATGCCGTGGATGTCGAGCAGCATGTCTTCGTGCGGCACCGCATAGCCGGCGGCGTCCACCGCCTGCGCCAGCAGATTGCCGGTCACGCCGTTGCCGCCGGTTACGGTTGCCGCTTCGGTAGCCAGGTTGACCGCGACGCTTTCCACTCCCGGTACCTTGGCCAGTGATTTTTCGACCCGGCCGACGCATGAGGCGCAAGTCATGCCGCTGATCGGCAGTGTGAAGGTGGTGCTCATGATGCTGTTGTGTTCCGCCTTGTGATTCGCTTGGTCGCCAGTTTCAAGCTTCCCATCATGGGAATGTCAAGCGATGATCGCATTCATGCTTGGCAAAGGCTAAGTTCGGCGGCGCGCAAGCTTGATTCTCATCGATTGGTTGACATTCCAAGCATGGGAAGGTTCAGAATCGAGTCTGGACCATCAATCGGGAATTCAAGATGCTTACATTTCAAGTCAAGGACATGACCTGCGGCCACTGCGTCGCGACCATCACCAAGGCGGTGCATGCGGTCGATGCCGGCGCAGCGGTCGAGACCGACCTCGCGACGCATCAGGTAAGGGTTGAATCGGGGTTGCCGGGCGCCGTGATCGAGGCGGCGATTCGCGATGCGGGGTATACGCCGGGTGACCCAGGCGCCTGATTTGATTCAATACGGCGGCAACAGCCGTCGAAATCCGTGTACCAGTACTACCGCCAGGAACATCAGGTTGCGTAGCGGCGCGGCGAAAATGAACGAGCGTACTTCGCGCATGCGCGTATGCGAAAGGCGGGTGTGCGCCAGGCGTGGCTTGCGCGAAGAGTCTCGGTTGCGCGGCTTCGTGCAGCCACGCGCGCGGTCCAGGCATGCCTGATGCCGCTGCCGGCCAGGGCCAACAGGTACAGGCCGGTGCCCGGGTCGAGCAGCAGCGGCAGCCAGAACCAGCGGTTCAACATCTCAACGGGCGCACTTGCCAGCGCCGCCGCACCCAGCACCCCGCCGATCAGCGGGATCGGCGAGAAACTGCGGGCGGCTGTGCCGCGCAAGGGGCGCAGCAAGCCCAGCATGCCGGCCCAGTTCGAACCGATCGCCAGTAGCGCGACACCGGCCAGTCCCACCGTGATAGCCCATGCGATCATGTGCATCCTCCTTGCCTGCCAGGCGAATCGACTCGCCCCAGTGGTTTGCCTCAGCCTGGAATCGGCAGCGCGGTCGTGTCCTTGACGCGTTCCAGCGCGAAGCTTGATTTGACATCCACCACGCCGGACTGCTTCAACACCGCGTTCATGATGAAGCGGTTGAAGTGGTCGAGATCTTCGACGTAGACGCGCAGCAGGTAGTCCATGTCGCCGGTCATCGAGTGACAGGCCACCACTTCGGGCCAGGTCTGCACGGCGCGGCGAAACTGCTCGATCGGCATGCGGCCCTTCTTTTCCAGCTTGACCGTGACATAGGCCAGGAGGCCCAGGCCGAGTCGGGCAGGGTCGAGCAGCGCCACGTACTGGCGGATCAGGCCGGCCTCCTCCAGGGCGCGCACGCGCCGCAGCACCGGTGCCGGTGTCAGGTTGACCTTCTCGGCCAGTTCCTGGTTCGACATGCGGCCGTCGTTTTGCAATAGTTCGAGGATGCGGCGGTCGACGCGGTCAAGGGCCAGGCTGTTCATGAGTTGCGCAGGATCAATATAAAAAGCAACATTATTGCGCAAATATGCCTTTATTGATTCCATATTGCAATCACCTTGCGCACCGTTCGGCATAGAATTTCGTTTTTACCCCCATCCTGCAATTGCCCGAGGCCGCCATGAACCCACCCGATTCCCCTGTACCGTCTGCAGCCCGGAGCGACACTTCAGTCGACAATCCGATGGGCACCGACGGGTTCGAGTTCATCGAATACGCCGCGCCGGACCCCGCGGCGATGGCCGCGGTGTTCGAGCGCATGGGCTTCAAGGCGATCGCCCGGCATCGTCGCAAGAACGTGACCTTGTATCGCCAGGGCGGCATCAACTTCATCATCAACGCCGAACCGAATTCGTTCGCGCAGCGCTTTGCGCGCCTGCACGGCCCGTCGATATGTGCGATTGCCTTTCGCGTGCAGGATGCGGCGCAGGCCTATCACCGTGCGCTGGAAATGGGCGCCTGGGGTTTCGAGGGCAACAGCGGCCCGGGCGAGCTCAATATTCCGGGCATCAAGGGCATCGGTGACTCGGTGATCTACTTCATCGACCGCTGGCGCGGCAAAAGCGGCGCGCAGGAAGGCGAGATCGGCAATATCGGCTTCTACGACGTCGACTTCGAACCCCTGCCCGGCGCGCAGCTCTACCCCCAGGGCCACGGGCTGGTCAACATCGACCACCTCACGCACAACGTGCATCGCGGGCGCATGGATGAATGGGCCGGCTTCTACGAGCGACTGTTCAATTTTCGCCAGGCACGCTACTTCGATATCGAAGGCCAGGTCACCGGCGTCAAGTCCAAGGCCATGGTGAGCCCCTGCGGCAAGATCCGCATCCCGATCAACGAGGAAGGCAACGAGCGCCAGGGCCAGATCCAGGAGTACCTGGTTGCGTATCACGGCGAAGGCATCCAGCATGTGGCGCTCGGCTCGTCCAACATCCATGCCACGGTCGACGCGCACCGCGCCGCCGGCGTGCGCCTGCTCGATACTATCGATACCTATTACGAACTGGTCGACAAGCGCATTCCCGGCCACGGTGAAGCGGTGGCGGAGCTCAAGCAGCGCAAGATCCTGATCGACGGCAAGGCCGGTGCCTTGCTGCTGCAGATCTTCAGCGAGAACCAGTTGGGGCCGATCTTCTTCGAATTCATCGAACGCAAGGGTGACCAGGGCTTCGGCGAGGGAAACTTCAAGGCCCTGTTCGAGTCGATCGAGCTCGACCAGATGCGCCGCGGCGTGCTGGCCTCCGCGTAATCCCCACGAAACTTTCCGAAAGCTGTTGGCGCCATGAAACCACTCGATGCCGATACTGTTGCGCAACACTTGAAAACCCTGACCGGTTGGCGCTTCGACAGCGCGCGCGCCGCTCTGCGACGCGATTTCAAGTTTGCCGATTTCAACCAGGCCTTTGCCTTCATGACGCGCGTGGCGCTGTATGCCGAGCGCCACGACCATCACCCCGAATGGTTCAATGTCTACAACCGGGTCGAGGTCACGCTCACCACCCACGACGCCGGCGGCGTGACCCAGCGCGACATCGACCTGGCGCGCTTTGCCGATGCAGCGTCCCATGGCGCTGCCTGAGCCAGTGACCGACGCGGCAGCGATGCACGCTGATGCGGGCGCAGTGCGCGCGTCCGATTGGACCATCGCGCAGGGTTGGGAGGCCTACACCGCGGCCGAACACGCTGTGTGGAAGACGCTGTTCGAGCGGCAGTCGCGCCTGCTGCCGGGCCGTGCCTGCGACGCGTTCGTGGCCGGCATGCGCGACTTGCCGATCGGCGCTGACGCCATTCCCGATTTCAGCCGGCTTTCCGAGGTGCTGATGCGGCGCACCGGATGGCAAGTGGTGGCGGTGCCCGGGCTGGTGCCGGACGAGGTTTTTTTCGAGCACCTGTCGCAGCGCCGTTTTCCCGCCGGCAACTTCATTCGCCAACCGCACCAGCTCGACTATCTGCAAGAGCCGGACGTGTTTCACGACGTATTCGGTCATGTGCCGATGCTGATGAATCCGGTCATGGCCGACTTCGTGCAGGCCTACGGCATGGGCGGTCTGCGCGCGCAGCGGCTGGGGACCCTGGAGCTGCTGGCGCGCGTTTACTGGTACACGGTTGAATTCGGACTGGTGCGCGAAGGCGCCGCCACCCGCATCTACGGTGCCGGCATCGCCTCCTCGCGCGCCGAGTCGGTGTTCGCGCTGGATCATCCCTCGCCCAACCGTGTGCGCTTCGATCTGCAGCGTGTCATGCGAACGCGCTACCGCATCGATGATTTCCAGGAAACCTATTTCGTGTTGGACAGCCTGGAGCAGCTGCTCGAACTGGCGCGCATCGACTTTGAGCCGATCTACGCGCGGGTGGGCAGGCTGGCGTCTTTGGAGCCTGGCGACATCACCGCGACCGATACACTTGTCGCGCGTGGCAGCGGCGCCCACCACAGCACGCGCAGTCGCGCAGGATAGGGTTGCGCGAAGCCGGCCCGCGAGATGCGGGCGCGCAGGCTCCGTCCGCTGCGCAGCGCGCCGATGCCCTGCGCCATTTGTGGTCGACACCCCCGCAACGCCTAAAATGCCGCTCTTCCGGTGCCGCATCGATCCTTCGCGCCGGAACGTGAGCGCGGTGGTGCCGGCACCGCATTGCGATTGAGTGATCGGGACGTCCAGCGGGAATCAGTGTGGCAGCTACAGGTGGTGCGCAGTCAAGCCCGGTATCGATGCCATGGCTGATCGTGGCCGGCGTAGGCGCGCCGTTCGGGTTCAATGTCATTCCAGCGCTGTTGCCGGCGATCCAGGCGGAGTTCGCGCTCGATCCTGGCCGCATGCAGTGGATGGTGTCGATCTACGCGTTCACCATGGCTCTGGGGCAACTGGTTGCCGGACCGTTGTCGGACGCGTTCGGCAGGCGCATCATCCTGTTGGCCGGGCTGGCCATTTTCGTGGGCGCAAGTATCGGTGCAGCGCTGGCCGACTCCTACAGTCACTTGCTGGCCTGTCGTTTTTTGCAAGGCCTGGGTGGTTGCGTCACATTGATGATTCCGCGCGCGGCGGTGCGCGACCGCTTTGCCGGGCCGGACGCGGCGCGCGCCATGGCCATGATCATGATCTCGATGAGCCTGACACCTGCCATCGCGCCGCTTGTGGGCGGCCTGTTGCAGACCTGGTTCGGCTGGCGCTCGGGGTTTTATGCCTGTGCCGTGGTGGGCGGCGTTCTCCTGGTTCTTGGTTACCGCCTGCATGGCGAAACCCTGCCAGCGGCCAGCCGTGTGCGTGCCCGCCTGGGCGCAACGCTGCGCAGCTACGCGGCGCTGTTCGCCTCGTGGAAATTTTGCGCCTACGCGTTCGGCTTCTCGCTGCTCAATTGCAGCTTCATCGGCTTTTTCGTCATCGGGCCGGCCTTCCTGACGCGCTCGTTCGGCATGACGCCAATCGGCATCTCGCTGGCCATGCTGGCGGCCTACGGCGGGTTCGCCGCCGGCAATTTTCTGGCGGCGCGTCATGTCAGGCGTGCCGGCGTCGACCGGCTGCTGGCCTTTGGGCTGGCATTCGGCTGCGCCGGCACGCTGTTGCTGATTGTCGCGACCGGCCGGGCGGGCTGGGAGTGGGTGCAGGCGGCGATCGCCGTGCAGTCCTTCGGCACCGGTCTCGCATTCGCCGCCGGCATCGCCGGCGCCACCGCGGTATATCCGGAGCGCGCCGGCACGGCGTCCGCGCTGGTGGGTGCGGTTCAGCTGCTCACCGGTGCGTTGTTCGCCGTGGTATCGGGGGCGATTGACGATGGCAGCTTGAAGCCGCTGGCGTGGAGCTCGGTGGTTCTTTGCGCGGGCGCGGCGGCATGCATCTGGCCGCTGTGGCGGCGGCGCGAGGCGGTGGGCGTGCGCTAGCTAGGGCGCGCCAGGGCGCGCGCGTAGCGAGAGTCCTCAGGGGATCGCTCCTCAGCGGATGGCGCCGGCGCTACGCAAGGACTCAATGTCGCCGGGGCCGTAGCCTGCCGCCGCCAGCACGCCGGCGGTGTGCTCGCCCAAGGCCGGTGCTTGCGGATTGACCCGACCCGGTTCGCGCGTGAACTTGATCGGAATCCCCAGGTGGCTGGTGCCGTCGGGATAATTGATCTTCAATTCGCGCGCCGCCACCTGTGCGCTCATCAGGCCTTCACGCACACCTTTGACCGGTGCCCAGCAGCAATCGATCTGCTCGAGGAACGCTTCCCAATGCGAAAGCGGCCGGGCGGCGAATGTGTCGGCGAGGAATTTTTTCACCGGGTCGTGCACCGGCCCCGGCGGCAGTTTGCAAATGTCGATCAGGTCCGGCCGACCCAGCGCGGTGAGCACGTTGCTGGCGAACTTGATTTCGCTGCCGCCCATGGTCAGGTACTTGCCGTCGGCACAGCGGTAGACGTTGTAGAAGGCGTAACCGCCGAAGGTGCGTTCCTCCTTGGCCTTGAGTTCGCGGTCTTCCGCAAATACCGGGCTCACGATATTGGCCATCCAGGCGGTCAGGCTGTCGTGCATGCCGATATCCACATAGTCGCCCTCCCCGCTGGTGGCGCGGCGCAGCAGGGCCATCAGGATGCCCGACAGCGCCATCAGCGAAGCCGCCAGGTCGGCTGAAGGCACGCTGGGCATCACCGGCGCGCCGTCGCTGCCGCGGTTCAGGTCCAGCAGGCCGCATTCGGCCTGCACACTCATGTCGTGTGCGACGCGCTTGACGTATGGCCCGGTCTGGCCGTAGGCGGCGATCGAGCAGTAGACAATGCGCGGATTCACCGCCTTGACAGCGGCATAGCCGATGCCGAGGCGCTCGACCACGCCGGGGCGGAACGATTCGAGCACCACGTCGGCCTGTTTGGCCAGGCGCAGAAAGGCCTCGACCGCGCCCGGCTTCTTGAAGTCGAGCATCACGCTTTTCTTGCCGCGGTGGGTGCCGCTGAAGTAAATGCTGGTGCCGTCCTTGTACTTCTTGCCGATGTCGCGGTTCGGTTCGCCGCCGGGCGGCTCGATGCGGATCACCTCCGCACCGTGGTCGGCCATCATCATGGTGAGATGCGGGCCGGGCAGGAAGTTGGAGAGGTCGAGAACGCGGATGCCTTCGAGTTTCATGGTGGTATTGGGAACGAATGTCGTGTGGGACTCGCAGTTTAGCTGTTCGGTGGTGCCGTCGAAGACCGGCTATGGTTGTCAGGGAGCCCTTTGGCGCGCGGTTTCTTCAATCCCCCGATCTCATGAAGCGCCAGCCCTCGCGGCCAGCTAACGTCACCCTGCGCCAGATGCGCGCCTTCGTCGCCGCCTGCGCGCCTTTCCTCGCTCATTTCAGGCGCGCCATGACGGAGTGGGTCGCAGCACCAGTGGCGCGCGCGTCGCGGTCAATGAGCTTAGGCAGCCACGCGCATCGCATGCCAGGCCCGCCATCGCGCCCCGGATGCACCGTGCCGCACGCCGGGCAACGGCGTGCCGCCTCATCTAAGCCATAGAACGCGTTGTAGGCTTTGGGCAGGTCTTCGACTATGCTTTGCAACTGCACTTCCGCGCGATGCACCAGGGTCGCGCACTTGCCGCAATACCATTCGAACGCATCGATCACACCGGCCGGCCGGCTGCGCTCGATCACCGTGCACATGCTGTCCGCTTCGGGGCGTTGCGGCGAATGCCGCACATGCGCCGGCAGCAGGAACATGTCGCCCTCGTGCAGTTCAATGCGTTCGAAGCGGCCGCGATCCCAGGTCAGCAGATGGGCATTGCCGCGAAACTGGTGAAAGTATTCCTCGTACGGATCGTCGTGAAAATCGGTGCGTTGGTTGGGGCCGCCGACGACGGTGCAAATCAGGTCGGAATCGGCCCAGATCTGCTGGTTGCCCACCGGCGGCTTGAGCAGGTGCGCATGGGTGTCGATCCATTGGCCGAAGTTGATCGGCATGCCGTATTTCATCGATGGCCTCGTGTCTGGTTGACGGTGTTCACTCTACCTTGATGCCGGCGTCCTTGATGATCTTGCTGTACTTGGCGATTTCGCTCTTGATGAAGATCATGAAATCGGCAGGGCCGATACCCGAGGGTTCGGAACCCAGGCGTGAGAGGGTTTCGCGCACATCCGGCCGCGCCAGCGCCTTTTGCACCTCGCGATGCAGTTGGGCCACGATGTCGGGCGGGGTCTTGGCCGGGGCCAGGAGGCCGAACCAGGCCAGCGTTTCATAGCCGGCCAGCCCGCTTTCGGCCAGGGTCGGCACCTCGGGTTGCGAGGCAGCGCGCTTGGCGCTGGTGACCGCCAGGGCCTTGAGCTTGCCGGCCTTGATCAACGGAATCACCGTCGGGATGTTGATGATCATGGCCTGCACCTGGCCGCCTGCCACATCGGCCACACCCGGCGCGGCGCCCTTGTAGGGCACGTGCAGCAGATCGAGCTTCGCCATCGACTTGAGCAACTCGACCGACAGGTGCGACAGGCTGCCGTTGCCGGCCGAGGCAATGG
>Ga0163154_10000699_pt1 | contig 52179 bp, 50 predicted proteins | sample OliLakLV19MP9P1_FD_148649 | JGI IMG/M metagenome (GOLD analysis project Ga0163154, IMG submission 148649) | Freshwater microbial mat bacterial communities from Lake Vanda, McMurdo Dry Valleys, Antarctica - Oligotrophic Lake LV.19.MP9.P1 | ecosystem: Environmental > Aquatic > Freshwater > Lake >...
GGGGTAATCGTCCCGGTGGTGGTGGCGGCGCAGGCGGCAATCGTGGCGCACGTCCCGGCAGTGGTACGGGCAGCACAGGCGGCACGCCCGGTGGCGGTGCCGCAGGCGGCAATCGTGGGCGCGGCGGCAATCGCAGCGAGGGTGGCGGCGAGGGCAGCAGCAATGACGGGCGTCGTCGTGATCGCCGCGACCGTGAGCCACGCGAGGAGCGCGAAGAACTCGATGAGCGCGTAGTCGATATCAAGCGCGTTGCCAAGGTGATCAAGGGCGGGCGGCGCTTCGCGTTCCGTACCGTCGTGGTCGTCGGGGACAACAAGGGGCGCATTGGTATCGGCGTGGGCAAGGCGCGTGCCGTGCCGGACAGCATTCGTAAGGGTACGGATCGCGCACGGCGCAAACTGTACACGATCCCGCTGTCGGGGACGACCATTCCGCACCCGATCATTGGGGAATACGGCGGCGCGAAAGTGCTGCTCAAACCTGCTGCGCCCGGTACGGGCGTCATTGCGGGCGGTGGTGTGCGCGCCGTGCTGGAAGCAGTCGGCGTGCGCGATATTTTGACGAAGAGTCAGGGCAGTTCCAATTTGCTCAACGTAGCGATGGCGACGTTGATGGCGCTGCAACAATTGTACAGCCCCGAACAACGGGCAGCGATGCGCGGTGTGCCGATCAACCGTGTTCGTCCGTTCTGGGAACGTGAAAAGCGTGAACCCGCGCTGACGCCGCCGCCCCCAGCGGATAAGCCGACGGAGTAATGAACGATGGCTGAAAACAAGAAGCAGCTTCGCGTGACGCTGGTCAAGAGTGCGATTGGCTACGAAAAGAGTCAGGGCATCACCGCGCGCGCCATTGGCTTGACGCGGATGCACAAGACCGTCGTCTTGGAAGACAACCCGACCAATCGTGGTCAGATCAACAAGATCATCCATCTGGTCAAGGTGGAGGAGGTCTAGGATGAAATTACATGACTTGAAGCCCGATCCCGGCTCGCGCAAGAAGCGCACCCGTGTTGGGCGTGGTATCGCGGCGGGTAAAGGCAAGACCGCTGGACGTGGTACGAAGGGCGCGGGCGCGCGCGGTCGGAATGCGCGCAAGGGTCCCATGTTTGAAGGCGGTCAGCTCCCGCTAACGCGGCGGCTGCCGTTCAAACGCGGCTTTACCAACTTGTTCCGCATCGAATATCAGGAAGTCAACCTCGTTGACCTGCAAGCGCGCTTCGAAGCGGGCGAGACGGTCACGGGCGCACTGCTGGCGGCGCGCGGTTTGATCCGTGACGCCGACAAGCCGATTGTCGTGTTGGGCGGCGGCGATCTGGACAAGGCGCTGATGGTCAAGGCGCATCGCTTCAGCAAGACGGCGGCGGAAAAGATTACGTCAGTCGGTGGCTCGACCGAAAAGCTGGAACTGTTGGTCACAGGTGCGCGCGCGACGATCAAGCTGCTGCGCAAAGATCAACTTGCAGCCTTGAAGAAGGACTAAAACGCATGATCGCGGCTTTAGGCAATGCGTGGCGGCTCCCAGACTTGCGCAACAAACTGCTGCTCACTGGCTTGATTCTGCTGGTGTACCAGTTTGCGGCGCATGTCCCGGTCGTGGGCGTGGATCGTGTCGCGCTGAGCAATCTGATTGAAGGACAAGCGGGCGGTTTGATCGGTGTGTTGAATCTGCTGTCGGGCGGCGCGTTGAAGAACTTCAGCGTCATCGCCAACGGCGTGTATCCGTACATCACCGCGCAGATTATTTTCCAGGTCTTGATTCCGGTGATTCCACGCCTAGAACAAATCAGCAAAGAGCCGGGTGGACGCGAGAAGCTCGAAGTCTATACGTATTATCTGGCGATCCCGATGGCGATCTTGCAGACCGTTAGCCAGATTCAGATTTTCAACGCGCTTGGGGGTACGCCGATCATTCCCGGCTTTGGCAGCGATATCTTGCTGACCATGACGGTGGTCGTCACCATGACCGCCGGAACGATGTTCGCCATTTGGCTCGGTAATCTGATCACCGAACAAGGCATCGGCAATGGGTTGTCGATCATCATTTTCGCGGGCATCGTCGCGCAAGCGCCGAGCAACCTGATCCAACTGATGACCAATTCGACGCAGCCGGTCTTCAACTTGGTGGCATTCATCGCCATTACGTTGGTGAGTGTCGTGGGCATCGTCATCATCCAAGAGGGGGTGCGGCGCATCCCCGTGCAATATGGCAAACGGGTGCGCGGACGTAAACAATACGGGGGTGCGGCGACGCACGTCCCGCTCAAAGTCAACCCGGTCGGGATGATCCCGCTGATCTTCGCCCAGTCGATCATCACGTTTCCGGCGCTGTTGGTCAATCTGTTCCCGGATGGACCCCTGCGCCAGTCGATCAACACGTCGTTTGGGCAGCAGCAGGGTTTGCTCTACTGGGGAACGTTCTTCCTGCTGGTCGTGGGCTTCACGTTCATCTATTCCGACATCATGGTTGGCAACCAAGATTTGTCGGGGAACTTGCAGCGCAACGGTGGCTTCATTCCCGGTATCCGTCCCGGCAAGCGCACGCACGATTATATCGTGAGCGTAACGCGCCGTATTACGCTGGTGGGCGCGTTGTTCTTGGGCATCATCGCCATCGTGCCGGGCGTGATGGACTTCATCAATCGCCAATTGTTCCCCAATGAGGTCGTTAGCGGCGTGGCGGGCAACCCCGCGCTGGTGCTGTCAGGGTCGGGCTTGGTGATCGTCGTCGGCGTCGTGATCGACACGCTGCGCCAGCTTGAAGCCCAGTTGGTCATGCGCAATTACGACCGCTTTATACGCTAAAAGAAGGACTGAGGACTGAGGTAAAAGAACTGAGTGCAGTGTTTTTCTCAGTCCTCAGTCCTTTTACAGCCGTCCTAAAAAGAGGAAAAATGGGCTTATATCTCATTTTGATCGGCGTTCAGGGCGCGGGCAAGGGTGAACAAGCGCGCTTCTTGAGCGGCGAGTATGGCATTCCGCACGTTTCGACGGGCGATCTGTTCCGGGCGATGAGAACGCGCACCGATGATTTCGCGGTCAGCATTCAGCAGACGATGGCAGCGGGCAAGCTGATCGACGACGAGACGACCAACGCGGTCGTGCGCGAACGTCTCAGCCAGCCGGACGCCGCAAACGGCGCGATTTTGGATGGTTATCCGCGCACGCCGATGCAAGCCGATTGGTTTGCGGGCTTCTTGGGAACGCGCGGCGAGTCGCTGCGGGCAGTCATGTTGTTCGAGTTGGATTTGTTCACGGCGTTTAAGCGGGCGTTCGGGCGGGTTTCGACGCCGGACGAGAAGAAAAGCTACAACATCTATTACAACGCCGATGGATTGGCGTGGTCGTTCGAGGATCACCCAGAGAAGGCGTATCCGCCGCGCTTGGTGGCAACCGCGAAGGGTGAGACGCTCAAGCGCCGTCCCGACGACGCCAACGCGCACGCAATCATCAAGCGGATCGATTTGTTTTTGGAGCAGACCGCGCCGCTGATCGCCTACTACCGCGACAAAGGACTGCTTCACACCATCGACGCGGTGCAGCCGATTGCGGACGTGAGCGACCATTTACGCAGGTTGATCGACACAAAAACAACGTAGGGGCGAAGCACGTTTCGCCCGTATGAGGGATAAAAACGGATGACCTTCAACCGGAATCGCGCGAGCAATCTGCGCGCGGCGGCACAAGTGCGCGCTCAACAGCGCCAAGAACGCCCACAGCGCCCGCCGATGCACATCAAAACGCCGGACGAGATCGCCCTCATGCGTGAGGCAGGGCGGATCGTGGCGCGTGCGCATGTGGCGATGCGCGCAGCGGTGCGTCCCGGCGTTTCGACGTGTGATTTGGATCGCATCGCTGAGCAGGTGATCCGCGATCATGGCGCAGTGCCGTCGTTCTTGGATTATCCCAAGCAGGACAGCCCGAACTATCCAGCGTCGATCAACGCCAGCATCAACAACGAACTGGTGCATGGCATCCCGCGTGAGGATCGCATCCTCAAGCTGGGCGACATCATCAGTTTGGACACCGGCTGCATCTATCAGGGCTTCGTTGCCGATGGCGCGTTCACGATGGGCGTGGGCGAAATCGCCCCCGCCATTCAGCGATTGTTGGACGTGACAGAACAGGCGCTGTACGTCGGCATCAAAGCGTCGGTCATGCCGCACGAGACGAAAGATGTGTCGGTGGCAATTCAGCAGTTCGTCGAGAAGCACGGCTACAGCGTCGTCCGCGAATATACGGGACACGGCGTCGGGCGCTCGATGCACGAGGAGCCGCAAGTGCCGAACTGGTATCCCGGCAACAGCCGCCAACAGCAGTGGAACAGCATCAAGCTCGTGCCGGGTATGACCTATGCGCTCGAACCGATGGTCAACGCTGGACGCCCAGATACGCGCGAGCTGGACGACAAATGGACGGTTGTGACGCAAGACGGCTCCTTGTGCGCGCACTTCGAGCATTCAATCGCCATCACCGAGGGCGAGCCGATCATTTTGACGATGCTTTAACTCACAGTCGAAAGTAATGAGCGATGAGTAATGAGGAAGGCAAAGCGTGCGACTCAAACAACTCATCCCTCATGTCTGATTACTTCAATTCCTGTTTTAGGGGACTAGACGGCACAACCAACATCAGGTATACTTTTGCGTCCATTTCGGACGCCTAGCTGGATAAGGTGGCAACATGCGCGTATCGACATCGATCAAGAAACGCTGCCCCAAATGCCGCGTCATTAAGCGCAACGGGGTCGTGATGATCATTTGCTCGAACCCGAAGCACAAGCAGCGTCAGGGTTAAGGCGAGGTTCTTATGGCTCGTATTGAAGGGGTTGATTTGCCCCGTGACAAACGAATCGAAATTGGGTTGACCTACATCTACGGGGTTGGTCGCTGGACAAGCAATCAACTGCTGGATCGCACGGGCATTAACCGCGATACGCGCGTTAAAGATTTGACTGAGGCGGAAACGCAGCAGCTTCGTGACGCGATTGCCGCGTTAGGCTTGACCATCGAAGGCGATCTGCGCCGCGAGGTTCAGTTGAACATCAAGCGTCTGTCGGAAATCGGCAGCTACCGCGGGCTGCGTCACCGTCGCAACCTGCCCGTGCGGGGACAGCGCACACGCACCAACGCGCGCACCCGTAAGGGCATCAAGAAGACGGTACCGGGTCGTGGTCGTCGTCGCGGTGCAACCAAGAAATAAAACACAGTGATGAGTGATGAGTAATGCGTGATGAGTGAGAAACTCGGCGCTCACACTCATTCCTCATCACTGACAACTCATCACTGAGGAGATCGAGATGCCACGTTCACCAGCCCCGTCGGGTGGGGCAAAAAAGGGCAGCGACCGCAGCGGGGCGCGCCGTACCACGACCAAAAAGTCGACCAAGAACATTCCGTATGGGCAGGCGCATATCAATGCGACCTTCAACAACACCATCATCACTATGACCGACCAATCTGGCAATGCGATTAGTTGGGCAAGCGCAGGTACATCGGGCTTCAAGGGCAGCCGTAAAAGCACGCCCTACGCCGCCCGCGTCGCCGCGCAGACCGCCAGCGATAATGCGTCGGGGCAGGGAATGCAAGAAGTCGATGTGTTCGTCAAGGGACCCGGTCCCGGACGCGAAGCCGCGATCCGCGCCATTCAAGGCAGCGGTATCAAGGTGCGTTCGATCACCGATGTGACCCCTGTCGCCCATAACGGCGTCCGTCCGCCCAAGAAACGCCGCGTGTAAGGACAAACCGCGGGCGAGACCTGTCTCGCCCAACGCATTCAGCGGCTTGTGATTTCAAATGGTGGCGTCGTCTAATTGATAAAGGAAACAACGAGTGAGGGAGCAGGTGGCGTTGGTGACCAACAGTATGGTAACGCCCCATAAGGTCGAGAATGACGCGCCGACCCGTAATTATGGGCGGTTTATCATTAGCCCCTTGGAAAACGGCTTCGGGCAGACGCTTGGTACCGCCTTGCGGCGCGTGCTGCTGTCGTCGCTGGAAGGCGCATCGGTGACGAGCATCCGCGTCAGCGATGTGCATCACGAGTTTTCCGCCATCCCGAACGTGCGCGAGGACATGACGCAGGTTATTCTGCAAGTCAAACAACTTCGCTTGACGTTGGTCGATGGCGAATCCATGCGCTTGAAGCTGGAGCATCGCGGCGAAGGCACGGTGACGGCAGCGGACATTGTTTGCCCGCCCGAGGTGGAGATCATCAACACTGATCTGTACCTGTTCACGGCAGACTCGCCCGATGCCCACATCGAGATGGAATTTGAAGTCCAAAAGGGGCGCGGCTACAGCCCGGCGGAAGATCGCGGACGCTTGCCGATTGGCGAACTGCCGATTGATGCGATTTTCAGCCCGATCCGCCGCGTCAACTTTGAAGTGGGACGCGCGCGCGTCGGTCAGCGCACGTATGACCGGCTGATCATCGAGATTTGGACGGACGGCACGATGCGCCCGGAGGACGCCCTCAGCGAAGCGGCGAAAATCCTGATTAAGCATCTGACCGTGATTGGCGGCAGCAGCATCGACTCTTACGAGAGCGACGCGGGCGAAGAAGTGATCAAGGTCGCCCGTCCGCACGAGCAGTTGTACGAGAAGCCTATCGAAGAACTTGACCTGAGCGTGCGGGTGTTCAATTCGCTCAAGCGCACGGGGATCACGACGATTGGCGATGTCTTGGACATGCTCGACCGGGGTCCCGATGCGATGCTGGCGATCCGCAACTTCGGTGAGAAATCGCTGGATGAATTGGTCGAGAAATTGCGAGAAAAAGGGTATCTGCCGAAGGAAATTCCCAACGGCGACGCCCCCGCGACTGAGTAGAGGGTTCTGAACGATGCGACATCGCGTAAAAGGCAAGCACCTCAGCCGCAACATCAACGAGCGCAAGGCATTGATGCGCTCGTTGGCAACAGCGCTGCTGACCCATGAACGGATCGAGACGACGCAAGCGAAAGCCGATTTCGTCCGCGATTACGTTGAGAAGTTGATCACCGTCGCCAAGCGCGGGCTGGCACACGAGGATCCGGCACGCGCGATTCATGCGCGCCGCATCATCGGCAGCCGCCTGTACAACAACCGCGATCTGGTCAAGAAGATTTTCGATGAACTCGCCCCGCGCTACGAAACCCGTCCGGGCGGCTACACGCGCATCCTCAAGCTGGGTCCCCGTCGGGGCGACGCCGCACCGATGGTCATCATCGAATTGGTAGATCGTTCGACGGCAAGCTAAAAAAGTGCTGAGGACGGAGGGCTGAGAAAAAGCAAAAATGAGTGAGCCAAGTTTGACACTCGAAACGCAAGCCTCAGTCCTCCGTCCTCAGCCCCCAGTCCTTCGTTACCGAGCGACGCTGGCATACGATGGCGCGGCGTATCAGGGTTTTCAGCGGCAGGCAGCGGGCATCCCGTCGATTCAGGCGGCTGTCGAGCGCGCGATCCAGCGCGTGACCGGGCAAACGGTCACGGTGGTGGGCGCGGGGCGCACGGATACGGGCGTCCACGCGACCGGGCAGGTGATCGCCTTCGATGTGGCATGGACGCATGGTGATGCTGCGCTGCTGCGTGCGCTCAATTCGCGGCTGCCCGACGATATCGCGCTGCAAGACCTCGCTGCCGCGCCGAACACGTTCCAACCGCGCTTTGAAGCGTCATCGCGCGTGTATCGCTATCATGTGTATGCCGCATCACAGCGTCATCCGGCGATGGCGCGCACGACGTGGCAGATTCGGGGCGTGCGGGACGAGGCGGGGCTGCATCGGGGCGCAGCGTGCTTGGTGGGGCGGCGCGATTTCGCCGCGCTCGGTCATGCGCCCGACGTCAAAAGCGTCAATACCGTGCGCACCGTGTGGGTATCGGCGTGGACGCGCGAACCGTTGTACGCCGGGATGCTCTGGACGTACACGGTCGAAGCGGATGCGTTCTTGCAGCATATGGTACGGCGCATGGTTGGCATGTTGATGGATATCGGGCGCGGCTGGCGTACAGTGGCGCAGTTGGAACAAACATTGGCGCGCGCGCAGTTGGGAGCAGATCGCTGGTCAACTGCGCCGCCGCAAGGGTTGACGTTAGAACAGGTCAAGTATGACCGCGAACAACGGGGCGGACGCCCCTCAGAGGACTAAGCATGATTACAAAAACGTATACCCCCAAACCGGGCGATATCGTACGGAAATGGTGGGTCGTCGATGCTGAGGGGCAAACGCTAGGGCGTCTCGCCTCGACTATCGCGCCGATCCTTCGTGGCAAGCACAAGCCGATGTACACGCCGAACCTCGACGTGGGCGACTTCGTGATCATCATCAATGCCGAAAAGATCGCCGTGACGGGCAACCGCCTCGACGACAAATATTATCACCGCCACTCGCACATCATCGGCGGTTTGACCAGCACGCGGCTGCGCGATCAGATGACGCGCTTCCCAGATCGCCCGCTGCGCGACGCGATCAAGGGGATGCTGCCCAAGAATGCGCTCGGACGCGCCATGTTCCGTAAGCTGAAGGTCTATACTGGATCGAAGCACCCGCACGAAGCGCAAATGCCCGAAGTGTTGAAGCTCGACCTGTAAGGGGCGCGCCCGTACCTAAGAGAAGGACAAAGCAATGTCGGCACAATATTACGAAGGCATCGGACGCCGCAAAGAAGCATCGGCGCGCGTGCGGCTGTTTCCCGGCGGGACGGGACGCATTATCATCAACGACCGCGACGGCAACGAGTACATCAGCCGCGAGGGCGACATGGAGATCATCCTGCAACCGCTGGCGGTGATCGGGCAAGAACGCGGCTATGACATCAGCGTGCATGTCAACGGTGGCGGGACGAGCGGACAGCGCGACGCGATCCGTTTGGGTATCGCGCGTGCGCTGTTGAAAATCGATCCTGATTTGCGCCCAACCATGCGCGATCACGAGATGCTAACACGCGACGCGCGGGTCAAGGAACGGAAGAAACCCGGTCTGAAGCGTGCGCGCAAGGCACCGACGTACACCAAACGCTAGATCGACGCGGTTTTGTGCGGGCGTGCCAGCGGTACGCCCCTACAGCGCACTAATGCGAAATTGAATTTTGAAATCCATGATGGGCGTGCCAACGGTACGCCCCTACTTGATTCTTGCCCCGCCATGATTTAGCATCCATCGCGTACACAAGGAACAGACCGATGAGCGCCAACGTCATTCGCGGCGTCACCGTCTACATCGTTTTCGATTTTGACGACGAGCGCCTGCTCGACAAAGCCAATCCCGTCCGCTTGCTGTGGGCATTGTCCGATGCAGGCTGGCGCTTCCTGAAAAAAGCCATCGTTTGCGACGATATGCCCGGCGATCTGCACGTCCCCGCCGCGCGCGACTTGTTGGCGCGCGCGTGGGACAACGCGATCCGCGCTGCGCCGCGCTATGGCAATGGCTATTGGATGGAGGCGGAGGACGCACGGGGGTTTCGGTTCTCGTTCGGCATCTATGTCGCGCAGCCGCGTCGCTTGTTCCTGTCAACAGATAAAAATGCGCTCGGCGGCAGCGACGCCAACGCGCGTGCCTTCATCGCGGCGGCGGAACTCGTATATAGCGCGCTGTATCCGGCGTCCGGCTTCGGGCTGTTCAACTATGACGCGCACGATCTGCCCGCAATCGGGAAGGGCTTGGATGCCGTCTGGGATTACAACTTCTACGGCACGGGGGCAGTTGAGCGCGTGGGGCGTGCTGCGCTGGAGGCGTTGGACGCGCGGCGCGTCCCCTTTGACGATGGGGGGATGTTGATCGCGTTCGCGGATAATCCGGTGATCGGGCTGTCCACGAGTCGCAAACGCTATCAAGACGCAGCGGCGCGTTTGAGCATCAAGTCGATCTATCAGGGGGGATGAACATGACGCTGACGATTATCGGCTTGGGTCCCAGCAGCGCGGACGATGTGACGCGGCGGGCGTGGCGTGCATTGGAGACGGCGGAGACGGTCTTTTTGCGCACACGCGAGCATCCGTGTGTCCCCGATCTGCCCATGGCAGCGTACACCAGCTTCGATGAACTATACAACGCGACGCCACATTTCGATGCGATCTATACGACGATTGCCGCGCGCGTCCTCGCGGCGGCGCAAGCGGGTGAGGTCGTCTACGCCGTGCCGGGCGATCCGCTGGTCGCGGAAGAATCGGTCACGCGGCTGATCGCGGCGGCGCGCGCGGCAAACGTGCCGTATGCCGTGATCAACGGCGTCAGCTTCATCGAGCCGATCTTGGCGCTGCTCGAAATCGATGCGCTCGACGGCTTGCAACTGCACGACGCGCTCACGATTGCGGCGCTGCATCATCCGCCGCTTAACCCCGATGTCCCGGCGCTGTTGGCACAAGTCTACAGCCGCCAAGTCGCGTCCGATCTCAAGCTCACGCTGATGAACCAGTACCCGGATGATTTTGTCGTGACGCTGATCCACGCGGCGGGAACGCCTGACGCGAAGCTCGAACGGTTGGCGCTGCACGAAATCGACCACAGCCGCGATATCCGCTACCTGACGGCGCTATACGTCCCCGCGCTCGGTGAAATGTCCAGCTTCGAGCAGTTCCAAGAGATTATCGCGCATCTCCGCGCGCCCGAAGGCTGCCCGTGGGATCAGGAACAAACCCATCGTTCGCTGCGGCGCTATCTACTCGAAGAGACGTATGAAGTCTTGGAGACGTTGGACGCCGACGATGCGCAATCGCTCTCCGGCGAACTGGGCGACTTGCTGCTGCAAATCGTCCTGCACACGCAGATCGCCATCGACGACGGCGAATTTCGGATGGCGGACGTGCTGCGCGCGGTCAATGCGAAGATGGTGCGGCGGCATCCGCATGTGTTCAGGGATACGAAGGTCGCTGGTACGGCAGAGGTATTGAGCAACTGGGACGCGATCAAAAAGCAGGAACGCGGCGATCAGGAACAGCGCGTGTCGCTGCTGGATAATGTCGGACGCGGCTTGCCCGCGCTGATGCAGGGGATTGGTTATCAGAAAGAGGCGGCGAAAGTCGGCTTCGACTGGACGAACGTGGCGGATGTGATCGCCAAAGTGCGCGAAGAACTCGATGAAGTCTTGACGGCGACCACGCCGGAACACCGCAGCGACGAATTGGGCGATCTGCTGTTTGCGATTGCGAATTGGGCGAGGCATCTGAAGGTTGACCCAGAGACGGCGCTGCGCGCGACCAACGCGAAGTTTTATCGGCGCTTTCGGCACATCGAACAGTCGGCGGCAGCAGCCAATTGCGCCTTGGCGGACATGACATTGGACGAGATGGACGCGCTCTGGAACGACGCGAAGGCGAAAGGGCTGTGATGGGCGGCGTAGTGCTGCAAATTGTTGCTGGAATCATCCTGTTGATCATCGCGTTCATCGGCATGGCGGTCTCGACCGGCGGCTTGCGCTTGGCGCTGCGTCAGCGCCGCTTGGATGCGCGCGGCGTCGATGCGACGGGGACGGTAATTCGCCATCGGGAGCAAGCGCCCAATCGCTTTTTCACCTATCGCTTCGAGGTAGACGGCAAATCGTATGCGCACGAGGAGGCGCTTGGCGGCGATATCGAGGCGATGCCGCCGATTGGCGCGAGTGTGCCGATTCGCTTTCTGGCGGCGCAGCCGAAATATAATGGCATGACGGGCGACACGCCCTATAGCGGTGTGTATCGACGCATCAATCCGCTGGTCACAGGCGCGGTGGTGCTGATCTTCGCAGCGGTGGGGACAGCGGGCGCATGGCTGATTTTGAGCGCGTCGGGGACGGGGTGAATGTCAAATCAGTTGCGGCGTGCATTCCTCGCTCAATCGCTTACAAAAAAAATGTAGTATTTATTCACCTACCCGTGCAGACCGCATTTTGCCCCAGTCCTATTGGGTTCATTATGTGTTTCTTGGGTTCAAATTTGTGGATTTTGAGCTTAATCCCATGGATAGGTGAATAAATACAAAATGTAAGCGGTTGGGGTTCAGAACGGATCAAGGCTGCACCCGATTCAAACGCTTACAACTTGTAGTTTTTTCAAGCCATAACTTATCACGCTATACAACCTGAGTTTTGGATCGCTTCACCTCACCCCCAACCCCCTCTCCATTGCATGGCTGAGGGGGCTTTCAAACCCGTTGTGATCTGTCCTGCCACAGCGTGGAGAGGGGGTTGGGGGGGGGGAGGTGAACGGTTTAGTGCCTATCCAAAACTCACGCTACATAAAAATCTCCACTTGTGATCAACCCGTGTCTACGCTAATGTTACCGTGACAAAACACGGGTGAAAGTGGGGTTCCATGCCCGATTTGCAACAGCAGGTGGACGATCTGCGGCGGCGCGTGCGCGCGCTTCCCGACAGCCCCGACGCCGGATCGGTCGCTGATCTCGAACGGAGCGCGCGCGGACTGCTGACCGACGCCAAAAACACCCCTTATGAGAGCGAAGCCCAAGCGTTGTTCGCGGAACTGGCGCGCGCCAGTACGCCGCAAGCTGTCGCCAACAACGCGACGCAAGCGACGGTGCGCGGCTTGCTGCGCCGCGCACGCATCCGCGTCGAAATCGCGGGGGACGACGAAGATATCGACGAAGCCATCGATATTTTGGCGCAAGCGTTGGAACTCAGCCCGCAAGACTCCGATGTTGCTGCGCTGTTGGACGATGCTGCGCGCCACGATGCGCAAGCCGCGCGCCGCGTGTCCGATCTGTTCGCGCGGCACAACATTTGGCGTCCGACTGACGCCGAGCCGCCGGCGCGCGCTGGATCGAATGGCGACGCCGCCGATCCGCGCGTGATCACGTCGTTGACGCCGCCCGCCGGAGTCGCGGCGCACCGGGGCGACGATCCGCCGCCCGCACAGCCATCGGCGGGTTACATTCCGCCCCCGCGAGAAGCGCCGCGCGCCCCGACACCGCCGCCCGGACGTGGCGCATCCTACGAATCGACGCGCGAGGCACTGCGCGATGCCGCCCGCGAACCATCGCAGCCGCGCGAACCATCGCGTGATGCGCCGCGTGATACGGGAACGGCGCGCAACGTCAGTACGCCGTCGGCGGACAGCAACGCTGTGGTCGAATCCACGCTCTCCGAACTGACACAAGCGTACTACGCGGGCGATTATCAACTCGTGGTCGATCTAGCGAATCGCATCATCAACTTGAGTCCCGGCAACGCCACCGCGCTCGATTATCGCCAGAAAGCCGAAGACAATCTGATTCGCGGCGTCGTGCCGGATCATCGCATCCCGTTTGAGGCGCGTGTGGCGTACAACCGTGCCAATTCGCTCGTGCGCGCGGGCAACTACGACGAGGCGGAACGTTTGTACCGCGAGGCGCGCGATAACGCCGAACGGAGCGGCATTTTGTCGTGGAAGGACGCCGAACAAGCACTGCTCGACATTCAAGATTTGGCGCTGGCACGCGAACTTTTGCTTGAAGGCGACCGCCTGATGAGTGCGGATAGCTGGCAGGAGGCGCTGCGCAAGTACGAGGGCGCGCTGCGTGTCGTCGCCAACGATCCGCAAGCCGAAGATCGCATCGACAAACTGCGGCGCATCCAGCAGGACACCGAAGCCATCAGCGTGCAGCTCAGTATGTTGAGCGGGGCGATGTCCGATCAAGCGTCGCAGTTGCAGAACATCCTTGGAGCGGTCACGCGCTTGCGCCAGTCGCTTCCGAACAGCAAGCGGCTCGGCGCGCTGGCGGCGGAGGCGAACAATCGGCTGACGGCGATCAAGACGCAGTTGACCGATCAATCGGAATCGCTGCTGCGCCGCGCGGCGAACGCGCCGGGCTTGGACGAACGCCTGAACCTGACTAATGATGCGCTGCAACTGTTAGAACTGGCGATCAAGCTCGATCCCGCCGATGCTGAACTCGCCAGTCGCACGCAGGAAGCGCGCGCCGCCGCATCGGATATGCAGCGCGCACGGCAGGTGATCGAGCGCGCCGCCGCGTTGATCGCGCAGAATTTCGACAACGATCTGCTGCAAGCGCGTTCGATGCTGACCGGACTGCTGCAATACGCGCAGGATTCGCGCTACCGCGCCGTGGTCGGGGATTTGCTGGCGCGCTACTTAGAACGGGCGCAGGTCGCGCTTGACGATGCCGATCCGGTCGAAGCCGATGCGCTCTTGCAGACGTTGAAGGAAGAACCCTTCAACATTCTGGGACGGCGCGCGGAAGTCGCACGGCTGGAAAGCGGCGTGCGCGACGCTTCACAGCGCAGTCGCTTGCGCTTGGGTGGGATCATCGGCGGCGGCATCATCATTGTGTTGTTGTTCCTGTTGTTCACGCGCGGCACATGGCAGCCTGTCCTGTTCCCGCCGCCGACCGAGACGCCGACCCATACACCGACGCCATCGAATACGCCGACGCCGAGCGAAACGCCCACACCGTCGAACACGCCGACGCCGAGCAATACGCCGACGCCCTCGTTTACGCCATCCGCGACACCCACAGCATCGCCGACGATCACGCCGTCGTGGACATGGACGCCATCGCACACGCCGACGCATACGATCACGCCGTCCGAGACGCCGCGCCCGTCCGAGACGCCGCGCCCGACCGAGACGTACACGCCAACGCAAACGCCCACGATCACGCCCACACCGACGATCACACCGACGTTGGAGACGGTCTGCACCGTGATCACGCGCCAAAGCATCAATGTCCGCTCGCGCGCCAGCCGCACTGCCACGCTGATCGCCCAACTGCCGACGGCGACGGTTTTGCGCGTCTTGGGCGTCGAGACGGGCTTCGATGATGGTTTGCTCTGGTATCGCGTCGAAGGCGACATTGATGGCTCGATCATTCGCAACGGTTACGTGCGCTCGGATACGGTCAATCAGGTGACGCCGTGTCCAGTGTTCTAGCGCTGTGCTGCGTAGAGGATGCTGCGTCAACGATGATTGATCCTTCACGCCGCAGCCAACGCCAAGCAATGAGTAGTTGTGGATAGGCTCTAAACCGTTCACCTCACCCCCCAACCCGCTCTCCATACAATGGAGAGCGGGTTGGGGGGTGAGGTGAAGCAATCCAAAACTCAGGTTATTTATCGACGGCGGCTTCTGTTGATCGATGCGTTGAATTCTTTTTCGATGCTTTATCACCAGCTTGTTAGAAGGATTTTTAATGTCTCAATATATTCTCGCGCTCGATCAAGGCACAACGTCATCGCGCGCCATCCTGTTCGATCAAGCTGGGCAGATGGTCGCGTCCGCACAATCAGAGCTGCCCCAGATTTATCCCCAAGCGGGCTGGGTCGAACACAACCCAGAGGCGATCTGGTCGTCGCAGATTCATGTCGCGCTGGCGGCGCTGGCGAAGGCGGGCGCAGCGCCGAAAGATATCGCGGCAGTCGGCATCACCAATCAGCGCGAGACGACCATCATCTGGGATCGTGCCACCGGAAAGCCGATTTACAACGCGATTGTCTGGCAGTGTCGGCGTACTGCGCCCATGTGCGAACGACTCAAGGCGGAGGGGTTCGACGCGGTGATCGCGGCGCGCACCGGACTGGTGACCGACGCTTATTTCAGCGGCACAAAAGTCGCGTGGCTGCTCGACAACGTGCCGTTCGCGCGCGAACGCGCCGAGCGCGGCGAATTGGCGTTCGGCACGGTGGACAGCTTCCTGATCTGGCGGCTGACGGGGGGGCGTGTCCACGCCATCGACGTGAGCAACGCCAGCCGCACGCTGTTGTACGACATTCGCGCGGGCGATTGGGCGGACGATATTTTGGCGCGGCTGAATATCCCGCGCTCACTGTTGCCGACGGTCATGCCCTCCAGCGCGATCTACGGCGAAACTGACGCCGCGATGTTCGGGCATCCGATCCCGATTGCGGGCGTGGCGGGCGATCAACAGGCTGCCACCTTCGGGCAGTTGTGTTTCGACGCGGGCATGGCGAAGAACACGTATGGTACGGGCTGTTTCATGCTGATGAACACGGGCGCGGAGGCGGTCAGCTCGAAACACAATCTGCTGACAACCGTCGCGTGGAAAGTGGGCGACGCCCCGACGCAGTACGCGCTCGAAGGCAGCGTGTTCATCGCGGGCGCGGCGATCCAATGGCTGCGCGACGAGATGAAGCTGATCGCGTCGGCGGCGGAGAGCGAAGCGGTGGCGACCAGCATCCCGGACAGCGGCGGCGTCATGCTGGTGCCAGCGTTCGTGGGACTCGGCGCGCCGTATTGGGACTCGTTCGCGCGCGGGACGATCCTCGGCTTGACGCGCGGCACGGGTCGGGCGCATGTCGTCCGCGCGGCGCTGGAGAGCGTGGCGTATCAGACGCGCGATGTGGTCGAGGCGATGCGGGCGGACAGCGGGATCGCGCTGGCGGCGCTGCGCGTGGACGGTGGCATGGTCGCCAACAATTTCCTGATGCAGTTCCAAGCGGATATTTTGGGGACGGTCGTGCAGCGCCCCGTCGTGACCGAGACGACGGCGTTGGGCGCGGCGTATTTGGCGGGGCTGGCGGTCAAATTCTGGTCGTCGCCGGATGAACTGCGGCGGCAGGGACGCATTGAGCGCGAATTTACGCCGCGCATGTCCGCCGATCAGCGCGAGCTGCTGTATGCGCGCTGGCATAAGGCGGTCGAACGGGCGAAGGCGTGGGCGTGACTCGTAGGCAGGTGCAGCGTCTATGCTTGGGCGGCGATTTCGGCGCATAACCCAACATAGTGAGCGTTGCCAACACACCCTCTAAAGCATCACCATTGAATCCCAACATCAAATGGGTGGAAACGCCGTCTTTGTTCGGCGGATACAGTTCGAGGACGAAGCTATCGCGTTCATAAGCAGCATGATTTCTTCTTTGTCGTAACGGTTACATCCGAAACACGCCAAAGCGCGTCGCCGCGACGGGCGCGCCCGCTGCCGCCGCCAGCGCCAAGCCCAGCACGCGCCGCGTCTGTGCCGGATCAAGGATGCCATCATCCCATAGGCGCGCCGTCGAGTAGTACGGGCTGCCCTCGCGTTCGTATTTGTCCACGATTGGGCTGGTGAACGCCGCTTGCTCGTCCGGCGTCATATCCGCCGCACCCGCGCGCGCCAACTGATCGCGCTTGACCGTCAGCAGGACGTTGGCGGCTTGCTCGCCGCCCATCACGCTGATGCGCGCGTTGGGGAACATCCACAGCGCGCGCGGCGCATAGGCGCGTCCGCACATGCCGTAATTGCCCGCGCCGAAGCTCCCACCGATCACGATTGTGAATTTCGGCACGGCGGCGTTGGCGACGGCGTGAACCAGCTTTGCGCCGTCTTTGGCGATGCCGCCCGCCTCATACTCCTTGCCGATCATGAATCCGGTGATGTTTTGTAGGAACAGCAGGGGAATGTTCCGCGCGGCGCACAATTCGACGAAATGTGCGCCTTTCAGCGCCGATTCGCTGAACAGTACACCGTTATTGCCAATGATCCCGACGGGGTAGCCCTCGATGTGCGCAAAGCCCGTGACGAGCGTCGTCCCATAGTTCGCCTTGAATTCGCGCAGGCGGCTGCCGTCCACAATGCGCGCGATGACCTCGCGCACGTCATACGACTCGCGGAACGTCGTTGGCAAAATGCCATACAGTTCGTCCGCGTCGTACAGCGGCGCTTCGGACGGCGCGCGTTCGACGGTTGCGCGCCGCCAGTTGAGCGATGCGACGATATCGCGCACGATGTCCAGCGCGTGCGCATCATCGTTCGCCAGATGATCCGCCACGCCGGAGATGTGCGTATGGAGGTGCGCGCCGCCGAGTTCCTCCGCCGATACGTCAACGCCCGTCGCGGCTTTCACCAGCGGGGGTCCGCCCAAGAAGATCGTCCCCGTGCCGTTGACGATCACCGTCTCATCGGACATTGCCGGGACATACGCGCCGCCCGCCGTACAGCTTCCCATCACGGCGGCGATCTGTGGGATGCCCGCCGCGCTCATCGTCGCTTGGTTGTAGAAGATACGCCCGAAGTCGTCCGCGTCGGGGAACACTTCAGCCTGCATCGGCAGATACGCGCCGCCGCTGTCCACGAGATAGATGCACGGCAGCCGATTTTCGAGCGCGATCTGTTGCGCACGCAGATGTTTCTTGACCGTCATGGGGAAATAGGTACCGCCCTTGACCGTCGCATCGTTGGCGACGATCACGCACTCTACGCCGGACACGCGCCCGATGCCGATCACGATGCCTGCACCCGGCACGCTCTCGTCGTACAGTTCCCAAGCAGCCAGCGGCGCGAACTCCAAGAACGGCGATCCGGCGTCGATCAGCGCGTCGATCCGGTCGCGGACGAACAGCTTGCCTTGTTCGCGGTGGCGCGTTTGATAGGTCGCGCCGCCGCCCTGCCGAACCAGCGCGAGCCGTTCGCGCAGTTGGGCGACAAGCGCGCGATTGTGCGCGGCGTTGTGCTGAAAAGCGTCGTCGCGCGGGTTGATGAAAGTCGGGAGCGCGTCCATTTATTGTCCTAAGGTTATCTGGGCATGGCACCCCATGCCCCATAGCTGTCAAGTTAAGCTTCTCATCTGCCGCCTGTGGCTCAAAGCCACAGGCTATCGAAAGCAAGCCAGCGCGCCATACAGGGCGGAAGCAGGCTAAAACATACGAGTCTTTCAGCCTGCTTTAGCAGGCTTGGGGTGACTAGCCAGAGGCTTTGAGCCTCTGGCGAACGGCGGAAAATCCTTAACTTGACAGGTATGGGGGGCATGGCGCGCCATGCCCCTACACGATGAATTGATGGCGAACTGGAAAAACGTTGGCGCGTCGTAGGGGCGTGCCGCTGGCGCGCCCGCCGCATCACAACATCACGCAGATTGAACCGGCGCGGATGCGCTTACACGCCCAACTGTATGAGCAGCACGCCCGGCGCAGAACCGCGCCCGATCATGATTACGTCGTTGGTCGCCCATCGGATCGGCATCCGCCCACAGCAGGTCGTCCCGTACAACCGCTCGCCTTGCAAGATCAGCGTGCCGGGTTCGCCCGGCGCAAGCGTCAGGTACAAACCGGATGCCGCTGGGTTGACGATATCGTTCACGATGTACGCCAGTGCCGAGCCGCGCGGCGACCAACCCGCGCCCATGATCCTTGGCGCGTCGGGATCGCCCTCTGCCTCCGCTTCCAACAGTGTGGGGAAACGCGGATCGATGTCGCTGATGTCGCCCGTCTCGGTCGAGACCGCGCGCATCGTCATCCCGCCATTCCTGAGGATGCTATAGTTGAACGTCATCAGATAGCGCCCATCGGCAGAATAATCGAGCTGCGTGGGCACATTGAAACGCTCTGGGATGGGACTAATCGCGCGCAGGTTGTCGCCATCCAAATCGCCCTGCCAGATGCCTTGCAGCGGCTCCGTATTCTGCACATCGTAGTTGAACGCGGCACGCTCCCGTCGTGGATCAACAGCCAAGACATAGACCGACAGTCGGAAGTTGGTGGCGATGGGGACGCGCAGTTCGGGTTCGTTCAGTGCGCCGTTTGTCGGCACATCGACTGTGTAGATCGCGGGCGGCAGCAGTTCATAGGGGGCGCCGCCCGTCGGTGGGAGGCTGCCATAGCGTAGGAACGCGATGGTATCAGCATCCAACCAGCGCGCCGCCAGATCGAAATTGCCCGTGTATTCGTCTCGCATCAAACTCGCTTTCGAGCCATCGTCCGTTAAGTTGATCATCGTCCCGCTTTCGGTATCGAGGACGCGAATATCGGTGTCGCGGAAAAAGCGGAGCGCGTCTTCGTAGGTGGGCAGCGTCAAATAGCGTCCGCCCGGCGACCAGAAGATTTCTTCAGGAACTCCAATCGCACTTGAATCGATCTCGAAACAGCGATCTTGCGTCCAGCGCGTTCCCGTTAAGGCGTAGAGACATGCTTGATCGCTTTGAAAATGGACAAACTGCGTCCCGTCGGGCGATAGATGCGCGGCACTATATCCGGTCGCGGCGAGCAGGTCGAATTCCTGCACGTCGATCACCCTGTAGCCCGTGTAATCTGGCACCGCGCCAATCGCGGTAGCAGTCAGCGCGGCGTCGAACAGCGCCTCGATGGTCTGCGTCGGCGCGATTTGTATGACCGCCGTTTCCGTCAACGCTTGATTGAACAGCATTTCGACGGTCTGCGTCGCGTGGGCGTTCGCCGTCGCCGTCTGGTTGATGATCGCGTCGGCGGTTAGTGTCGCTGCCGCCGTTCCGGTCTGCGCGAACAACATCTGGACGGCGGCAGCGTTGGTCTGCGCCTGCGCCGTCGGGTCAATCTGGGCGAAAATAGCGGTGGGCGCGCTGCCGATGAAGGTCAGCGCGGCGAGGGCGAGGCATAACAGCGCAATCGTTAAACTCGTGCGTTTCATGACGACTCCTCTATCGTTTGTTGGTAGAGCCGCTCGTACTGCTGCACGACTCTCCCCCAACTATAGCGCGATTCGATCAACGCGCGCCCGTTCGCGCTCAATCCCTGCCGTAATTCCGCATCGGATAGCGCCCGCACCAGCGCCGCCGCGAACGTGTCGGGATCGGCGGCTGCGATCAGGATATCGTGTTCATGTTCGGCGGCGATCCCGTCGGCGCTCAACGGCGTGGCGACGACGGGACAGCCCATCGCCAGCGCTTCGAGGACTTTGTTCTTGATGCCCGCGCCGAAGCGCAAGCCGCACGCGAATGCCGCCGCGCCCGCATAATAGGGACGCATATCTGGCACACGCCCGACGATTTCGACGCGCTCGGACGCCAGCGCGGACATTTCAGCCGTCGGCGCGTTGCCGACAAGCTGCAAGGTTGCATCGGGGATGCGTTCGCGCACGCGCGGCATGATTTCGCGCGCCAGCCACAGCGCGGCGTCGGCGTTGGGCGCGTAGTCGTAATTGCCGACGAACAACAGTCGATGCGGCGCGCGTTCTACTGCGATGGGCGCGAAATAGTCGAGATCGACGCCGTTGGGGATGATTGCCAACGGATACGCCGGATTGAGCGCGCGCAGTTCGTCAGCATCCGCGCTCGACAGCACGATGATGCGGCGATACGGCGTCAACGGCGGCGGTGGCGCGAACATGAACGCTTCGCAGCGGCGCGCGAGCCAATATTTGACCGCACCCGCCAACCCCTTCTCCATTCTGGAAACGCGCGCATCGACGCCCGCTCTCCAGATTGAGAGCGGGCGGGGGGGGGCGGTTGCCCGTTGGCGTTTCAAATACAAACTGTAGCTTTCATACGGCGTGATCAATGCTGGAAGCGTCCCCAATGCCCCTGCCATTTCGTAGACCGATATGCCGCCGAAAACATGCGCAACGTCATAATGCTGCTGTGCGACGTGCGTTTCAATCGCCGTCCATAGGTCGGGCGACCATGCGGCGGCGGCGCGGCGCGGAAAGCGTGCTGACGACAGCAGCGCGCGGCGTAAGACGCTGAAAGGGGAGCGCGGCGCATCGGGGAAGAGCTGAACGGACGCAAACAGATCAGCGTACTCATGCCGTGATCGGATGTCGTCTAGATCGTCGGTTAACGCGAGCAGATCGATCTGGTGTCCGCGTGCATTCAGTTCGCGCGCCAGATGATAGACGATCAGGCGGTCGCCCAAATGCAGCGGGTAGGGCGGACAGCGCGAAATGAGCAGGATACGCACGCAACACCCCTTCGTTAGCCGAATGCGCCCGATTATACCCCCAATAGTCGGGGGGATATGCCCGCCGATTGATGGACGACAGTACAAGAAATCTTAGCGATAATCAGAGTGGGCAGGATTTTCGAGGACAAGGCTGATGAACGAAGACGAACGAAAACGCCAAGCACATGATCAGCATGAAGCCGTTTTACAGGCACTCTACGGCATCGGTTTGGGCGCACAGACGGCGAAAGCCATGTTGGAGCGCGATCCAGCGGCGGCGCGCGCGGCGCTCGATTATCTGATCGAACTGACCAACAGCGCGCTGTCTGATATGCGCACGCTCACCACCCAATACCGCCCCGCGCCCGTCGCGGACGGACGTCCGCTTGAACGCCCTCACTGATTGTCGGTTCGTGTCTCATGGGACAGATCGACCAAGCCCGTCGATGCTGCATACAGCGACGCCTGTGTGCGGCTGGTCACGCCCAATTTCGACAGAATGCTGCTGACGTGCGATTTGACGGTCTTTTAGCCAATTCCCAGTTCGCGCGCGATCTCTTTGTTCGCTTTGCCCTGCGCCACCAACCGTAGAACGTCGATTTCGCGCTCGGTTAGCTTCTCCGGCACTTGCAGCGGCTGTCGAATCTCGGCTACGAGGCGTAAAGCCGCTTTGGGCGAGAGTTGAACTTGTCCTTGGGCGGCGGCTTTGATGGCGCGGATCAGCTCTGGCACTTCGGTATCTTTGAGCAGATAGCCAATCGCGCCCGCGCGCACGGCATTAACGACCGACGAATCTTCGATCACGCTGGTGAGCGCGATGATTTCGGTGTCGGGCAGCTTGCGCTTGATGATGCCCGTCGCCTCGACGCCGTTCATGACGGGCATGAGCAAGTCCATCAAGATCACGTCCGGCTTCGTCTGCATGGCGATATCGACGGCTTCTTGCCCGTTGATCGCTTCGCCGACGATCTCCAGCTCGGGATCGGTCGTCAAGAAGAGCTGCAAGCCCTGTCGGACAATCGCATGATCATCAACAATTAATATTCGTATTGCCATCGCTCGCCTCTTCATGGTTCAAGCGACCAATTATAGCGTAACGTGGCGGGCAATGCGTACAGGGTAAGGGGTTAACGTGGGGTTATCGCGCGAGGATACAAGGTATCACTCACCTCACCCCCAACCCCTCTCCACGCAGTGGCTGAGGAGAGGACACCTTTTCAAGAACCTCACCCCCTGACCCCCTCTCCACGCAGTGGAGAGGGGGCTGGGGGGTGAGGTGAATCAGGGAGAAAACCAAACATGTCCTCCCCTCAGCCATGCAATGTAGAGGGGGTGAGGTGAACGGGTTAGAGCCTATCCAAAACTCAGGTTAAGTTAGGGCGCGGCGTGCCGCGCTTCTACCGATTTCAAATCCGTACCGATCCCCAGCCGCGCCCTACAGCGTCAGCAGGAACGCGATCAAATCCTCCAAACCCGTGGCGCTCAGGGAACGCGCGTAGTGCGGGTACATCACATTGGGGAAGGTGGGGACGATGAAGGCGCTTGGCTCAAGGATGCTCTGCCGCAGGTAATCGCCGGCTGATGTGAAGGTCACGCCGTCGATGGTTCCCGCCGCTGCATAGCTCGCCGCGCGCGCGCCCACGTCCGCCAAGTTGGGACCCACTGAATGGAACGCGAAGCCGCCGCGTGCCGTCTGATGGCAGCTCGTACATGCGGGCGCGCCCTCGCTGGCGGTGCGGAAGACCGCTGCGCCCCGTTCAACGTCACCTGTCATGGAGGGAGTCGCCGTCGGGGCGGACGTGCTGATTGGGGTTGGGCGCGGAGTCGGCGTTTGTGCGTCCCCGATCAGCGCCGTCCCCAACAACATTCCCATGATGAACAGCCCGGCGATCAGCAGCAGCCACAGCGATTTTTGAGCCATGATGTCTCACATCAATGATTATTCGTCCAGAAAGAAAAACATTTAAAAGAACCGCACCCCCTCAGCCCTATTATGGAGAGGGGGCGCAGTGCAATCCTACATCCCGCCCAAGTTCACGACCGTGCCGCTGCCCGGCGCACCGAACGCCGCGCCCGTCGTCACGTAGATGTCGCCATCTGCTGTTTCTGCCAGCGCATAGGGCAGCATCAGTCCTTCGGCAATCGGCGCGAAGCCGTCCGCCGTGACCGTGCCAACCGCGCCGGATTCCATATTGGGACCCTGTTCACCAAATTCGCTGATCAATTGCACCGCATAGACCGTGCCATCTTCCGTCACCATCACGTCGGTGACGGTCGTCATGCCTGCGAATGTCTCGACGAGTTCGCCCGCCGCCGACCAATGCTCGATCTTCGCAGCACCGGGCGCGAGTCCTGCCGCCAAGAAGCCGACGTACACATCGCCCGCAGCGGTCACATCGACCGACGTGGGAACTGGATTATCCGTCCATGTATGGAACACGCTCAAGCCCGCGTCCGCCGTCCACATATAGACGGTGTTCGCGCCCGTGTCCACGATGTAGATCGTACCATCGGGCGCAAGATTGAGATCGTTGGGATTGCTGTCGATTTCGTTGCCATCGGGGTTGTTCGCGGCTTCATACGCCGCCAGATCGACATAGGTCTTCATGCGCATCGTCGTGCGGTCGAGTTCGATCAACGACGCAGTGAGCGGGAAGCTGGGATGCCCTTGCGCCGTTAGTATCCAGTATGACTCTTCAGTGACCTGAATGCCGGACACACCGGTCGCTTCGGGACCTGCCAACAAACTGGGCATGTTCGGGATGACGTTCTGGCGCGTGCCATCTGCCATGACCATGACCACTGCCGCGGTGTTGCCCGCCGTCGCTTCCGAATCGCGCACCATCATGGTGAGTTCGCCGCCGACGCCCGCTTCCGCGATGTACAGATTGCCGTCCGTGTCGAAGCTGATCGCGCGCGGATAGTTCAGCCCGTCAACCACCACATCCATCGTATCTTGTGCGCCGACGACCGACGCTGCCAATAGCACGCCCGTCCCCAACACGACCCCTACCATTTGTTTGAAACGCATCATGGTTCGTTCCCTCCCTTGTACAGCAAAAACGCTCAATCTAGGTAACAGCATAACCTGCGGCTTCGCAGCGCGCGTCAACCTTCCACCGGAACTTCATCTCCGTCTTACGAACCCGATGAATGGATGAGGCAGTCTCCGCCTAAAGTCGCATGGCTGCAAGATTTATTGTACATCCGATGTAACTACTCAGCCATCACGACTTTTTGGCTCATAACGGTTGACAATAGACCACTTTGTAGTGGATTTTGGTCGTGATCTTCGTATTTATTCACCTACCCGTGCAGAACGCATTTTGCCCCAGTCCTATAGGGTTCATTATGTGTTTCTTGGGTTTAAATTCACAGATTTTGAGCTTAATCCCATGGGTAGGTGAATAAATACTGATCTTCGTGCCACGAAGTTCTTTATGGACATCTAAGGCTTATATAGGGTCATAACCCAGTGAAGATACCGCGATGGCTGAGTAGTTACCATCCGATATTTCAAAGGGATCGCGTTGAATGATAAGAAATCTTCTTGTGCTTGTCTTTGAGGTCGAATTGGCGCTGACACATCTATAGATGATGGGGCAGCGCCGTGCCGAGCGCGGGCGCATATACCTGCTGGGAGTGCGGCGGGAGGGTCGAATATGCGGCAGATGCGCCGTTCGCGCGCTGTACCTACTGCGACGGCGCGCGCGGGGTCGAGGCGATGCCGCCCAAACACGCCGAGTCTAGCGGTAAATCCCCCACTTGACCTAGCGGCAATCTACCCATGCGTGCCATGTATGCGCGCGACGCATCCGCGATAATCGGATCAATTGAATTTGGCATGACGAGTGGGGGAAAATCAACATGGATTTCATCGGGAGCATTGTCGCATCACCATTCATCTGCATCGGTTGGATCATCATCGGCGCGATTGCGGGTGCATTGGCACGTTCGCTCACCAAATCGACGGATCGTCCGTTCATCATGGATATGATTTTGGGCATCGTGGGCGCGTTCATCGGTGGTTTGATCGGTAGCGCGTTGGGCTTGCTGCCGCAGACGGATGGCGGCTTGGAGCGCGTGTTGGTCAACTTGGTGGTGGCGACCATCGGCGCGATTCTGTTGATCGGCATCGGGCGGATGGCGCGCGGACGGTAGGACGAACCATGATTCGGGCTATCATCTTCTGATAAGTCCGCGCACGGTGTAGGGGTTTGGCGTGTGTCACGTGCCAAACCCGCGCATAGGGCATGGCACGCCATGCCCTATAGATCATTTTCACAAGCCGTTTAATCGGATCAACCGCGTGTTATCCCTACTGCCCCTGCCCCAACGAATAGCCCGCTTCACCATCGAAGACACACAGATTTTCCGTCTTGATGAAATCGAACCCCGCCTCCGCCATACGCCCCAACAAAGCGATGATCTGCGTGTGCGAAATCCGCGCGCCGTCAGTGGTGGACATAAAACGGCAGCGCCAATGATCCACACAGAAGGTTTCTGGCAAGCCGTTCGGATAGACTTTTTGCCCACGATTGCTGATCATGACCAGCTTCATGCCCGCACCCGCAACCGGTTCGAGCAGCGCCCCCAACGCATTGGGATCGCGCTCGCGCCAGTGCAAGAACACATCCACGCCGACAGTTTCCTTGCGGGCGGGCGTCTGGCTCGACGGGGTATAAGCGGTCGAAATCACCGCCGATGTGCCGTCCGTGCGGACGTACTGCACCGCTTTGAGCGTTTCGGGCGTCTTGCCCAAGCGCGCGATCACGGCGTCCGCAAATTGACTCGTACCGACTTTTTCGCGGCTGACGCCATCGGCATAAATGTCGTAGGTGTGGATGCCTTCTTCGAGCGTCCGCAGCCAAGCGTTATGCACGGTTGCGGCGACTTCGGGCAAGCCGAGATGGATCAGCATCATCACGCCGCCCAAGAACAAGCCCGATGGATTGGCGACGTTTTGCCCGGCACGGCGCGGCGCGCTGCCGTGGATCGCCTCGAACATGGCGGCGTGCTGCCCAATATTGGCGCTGCCCGCCAAGCCGACCGATCCGGCGATCTGTGCCGCCACATCCGACAAAATATCGCCGTACAAATTGGGCAGCACGATCACATCGAACAATTCGGGCGTGTCCGCCATCTTTGCCGCGCCAATATCGACGATCCAATGCTCATTTTGCAGGTCGGTATACTCGGCGGCGATCTCGTCGAAAACCTTGTGGAACAAGCCGTCGGTCATTTTCATGATGTTGTCTTTGGTGAACGCGGTGACTTTCTTGCGTCCGTTGGCGCGCGCGTACTCGAAGGCGTAGCGCACGATCTTTTCGCAGCCCGGACGGCTGATCAGCTTCAAGCACTGCACCACCTCATCGGTCTGGCGGTGTTCGATGCCCGCGTACAAATCTTCCTCGTTCTCGCGCACGATCACGATGTCCATCTTTGGATGCTTCGTGTCTACGAACGGATGATACGAGACGCACGGGCGCACATTGGCATACAGCCCCAACGTCTTGCGCGTGGTCACGTTCAGGCTTTTGAAACCGCCCCCTTGCGGCGTGGTGATCGGCGCTTTGTAAAAGACTTTCGTGCGCCGCAGCGACTCCCACGCCGACGGTTCGACGCCCGCCGAATTGCCGCGCAGATAGACCTGTTCCCCAATTTCAATCGTCTCGATTGCCAGTGGCGCGCCCGCCGCCTCCATGATGCGCAGACATGCGGTCATGATTTCGGGTCCGATGCCGTCGCCATGCGCCACTGTGATCGGAATTTTAGTCGTCATTGTTCCCACTTCTCTCCAAGTATCTCTGATCCATCGCAGACATAATGAGCGCGAATGATCGCGCTCCACAAATAAAACTTTTGGCTGTTTTAAAGGGGGCGAGCGACTCTTTCGCTTGCCCCTCAGTGATTGTAGCCGCAGCGTTAAAAAATATCGAACACTTCGCCCAAGAAGCCGCGCTTCTTTTTCTTCTGCGCGTCGTCGTCATAACGCGGCTGTCCGGGCTGGGCGTAGCGACGGCGATCATCATCGTCATCATCGTCATCGCGCGGCGGATACGGTTGTGGCGGCGGTTGCGCGGGGTAGGGCGTCGGCGCTGGCTGTACCGGATAAGGCGCTTGTGTCGCTGTGGGCGGGGTCGCGGGGCGCGCATTGTAGGTGCCTTCGCGCTCGATGATCTTGTCGAGTTCGCCGCGATCCAGCCAGACGCCGCGACACTTGGGACAGTAGTCGATCTCGATCCCTTGGCGGTTGCTCATCACCAAGTCGGTGCCATCAATTGGACATTGCATCGTTTCCACTCCATTCCATTAAATTCACTGTCATTTGCGTTGGGTATGGCACGTCATGCCCCGACAAAACGAACTACTCCCTCAATTGCGTCAGGGGAGACCCCCTCCCCACCGGACGAAGCTATCCGCGTGCGTGGGAAGGGGGACGAACGAGATTCACCGCGGGGAACCAGCGGGAAACGCACCTTATTTGAGGACACCGCGCCGCATCAACAGCTTTTCCAATTCCACGACCCAGAACACGACCGTGCTGAGGACGAAGCACAGCGCCAGTTGTCCTACCGTCAGCGGCGTGGTGCCGAAGATGTCGTTGAAGAACGGCGCATAGACAGCGATCAGTTGCAGGATAATCGTGACGATCACCGCGCCGATCAACAGTCGATTACCGAATAGGTTCATGCTAAACAGGGACTCGCGGTGCGAGCGCAAGCCGAGCGCGTGTCCCATTTGCGCCAAGGTCAAGAACATGAATACCAGCGTGTTCCAAACGGGTTGTCCCGCGTCATTGGTCATGCCGCTGCTGAACGCCCAATAGCCCAAGCCCAAGCCCGTGATGCCGAGCGTCAAGCCGATCAACACGACGTGCCGCCCCAAACCGCGCCCGAACAGACTTTCGTCCGGCGCATAGGGCGAACGGTTCATGCTGCCTTTCTCGGAACGCTCGACGCCCAACGCCAGCGCCGGAATGCCATCCGTGATCAGGTTCATCCACAAGATTTGCAGCGTCGTCAGCGGGATGCTCATGCCCATGATCAACTGGGTGAACAACAGCACGATCAATTCGCCCGTGTTGCTCGCCAGCAGATACTTGACGAAGCGGCGCACATTGTCGTAGATCGTGCGTCCTTCTTCGACCGAACTCACAATCGTGGCGAAATTGTCGTCCAAAATCACCATGTCCGACGCTTCTTTCGTGACCGCTGTCCCTGTGATGCCCATCGCCACGCCGATATTGGCGCGCTTGAGGGCGGGTGCATCGTTCACGCCGTCGCCCGTCATGGCGACAATCTGTCCGCGCTGCTGCAAGGCGCGCACGATATTCAGCTTGTGTTCTGGCGAGACACGCGCATACACGCTCACGGTTTCGACGGCGTTTTCCAAGTCCACTTCGGACATGCCCGCCAGATCGTGTCCGGTCAGCACGCGGTCGCCCGCTGTGGCGATGCCGATTTCTTGCGCGATTGCCAGCGCCGTCAGCGGATGGTCGCCCGTGATCATCACGGGGCGAATGCCTGCCATCTTGCAGACTTGCACGGCGTCTTTCACCTCTTGGCGCGGCGGATCGATGATGCCGACCATGCCGACGAACACCATGTTTTGTTCGACTCCTGCCACTGTCGCGGGGGGGAGCGCCTCGAAGCGTTTGAACGCCAAGCCGAGGACGCGCAAGCCGCGTTGTGCCAAGTCATTGTTGGCGCGTTCGATGCGGACGCGCAGTTCCGCCGTGAGCGGGACGATCTTTCCGTCCAGCCACGCGCGATCACAGACGGAGAGCAGCGAGTCCGCCGCGCCCTTCGCAAACGCGATGTATTGAGCGTTCTCGAACGACGTATTGAGCAGTTCGAGCAAATAGGTTTCGTCCGCGCTCAGCGTCGGTACATCCGCGAACTGATGCACTGTAGACATGCGCTTGCGATTCGACTCGAAGGGGACTTCGCTCACGCGCGGCAGCAGCGCATCCAAGCGCGGTTTGCGCAGCCCGAAGCGCGCCGATGCGGTGATCAGGGCGCCCTCCGTCGGATCACCGACGACCTCGACGCCGCCGGGGGCATCCGCTTTCGGCTGTTCAATCGCATCGTTCGCCAGCGCCGATCCGACCAAGACGAGCGCCTGTGCGGCGCGCGGGGACGATAAGCCGCTGCCGTCGAGGCTGATCCGTTCGCTCAGCCCGCCTGCCGCGCTGTCCATGCTGGTGTTGTGTCCCGCCACATCCACGACCGTGACGGTCATACGATTTTCGGTCAGCGTGCCGGTCTTGTCGCTGCAAATCGTTGTGACGGAGCCGAGCGTTTCGACGGCGTTCAGCTTGCGAATCAGCGCGCGCCGCTTGAGCATCCGCTGTGCGCCCAACGCCAGCGCAATCGTGATCACGGCGGGCAAGCCCTCCGGTACGACGGCGACGGCAATGGCGACAGCGTTCAAAATAACGGCTTCCTCGTTCGGGCGCGTGGGGTCGGGCAGGATCGGATCGCCCGCGATGATGCCGACGATGAACGCAAGCACGATCACGGCGAACGCGACCTTGATCAGCACCGAACCAAGTTCATCGATCCGGCGCTGCAAGGGCGTCTTTTCATCTTCGACCGACTGGATCAGCTCCGCGATGCGCCCCAACTGCGTCCGCATCCCGGTTTCGACCACCAACGCCGTCCCGCGTCCGTAGGTGATCGATGTTCCCATGTAAACGAGGTTGAAGCGGTCACCCAACGGGGCGTCGGTTTCGGACAGCGCGGCAATGTCCTTCTCGACGGGCTGCGATTCGCCCGTCAGCGAGGCTTCTTGCGCGCGCAAATTGGCGCTTTCGATCAACCGTGCATCGGCGGGGACGATGCTGCCCGCTTCGAGCAAAATGATATCGCCGGGGACGAGATCGCGCGCTTGAATGTCTTTGATCTGTCCGGCGCGGCGCACGCGCACGAGTGGGGCAGCCATCTTCTTGAGCGCCGCCATCGCTTGCTCGGCGCGATATTCTTGCACCAAGCCCAAGACCGCGTTGAGGATCACAATCGCCATGATCGCAATCGTGCTGTCCGCCTTGCCCAACAGCGCCGACACCGCCGCCGCGCCGATCAGCAGCAGCACGAGCGGATTGGTGATCTGCTCCCACAGGATCGCCCATGGGCTTTTGAGCGGCTTCTCGACCAATTCATTCGTGCCGTAGGTCGTGATGCGCGCGGCAGCGTCCGCTTCGGACAAGCCGTTGGCGTCGGTCTGGAGGCGAGTCAATGCGCTGGTCGCATCGACGACATGCCACTGCGGTTCGAATTCCAGTGTGGGGTGAACCGAGCTAATCTTTAAATCGGGCGCAATCGTCCTCATTATTTCCCTTTCGCAGCTTAACGGCAGGCAGGATCAAATCAGCGAAGCAGCGCCTATGTCTGCTCGTTGAAAATCGTCATTCACCTGAATTTCACTGATTGTTGAGCAGTGTAATGTGATCTGGCGCTAGGATAGCATCGAACTCATCCGCACTTCCCCCGCAAAATTGGGGGGACTGTATGAGGAAATGATGAAATCAGACGAACACGTGGGCTATACTGAGCGCAGAGACGGAATGGTAATCATGGTCTACCTCCCCGAAGTGGGCGCGCCACGTGTCGGAGAAAATTGCCAGCGATCTGGCGGCGCAAACGACGGTATGGGCGGTCTATCCCGACGAGAACCGACTGACGGTGGTTGCGCCCGGTGTGCCGCCAAAACGCCTAACGATGGCGGATATGCTCGATGGCGGCGATGGGCTGCCCGGATTCAGCGTGCCAGTCAAAGATTTATTTCCGACAGCGAAGTAATCAGCGCGGGGCAAACGTATCAAAATAAGGTATTGGGTCAAAAAGAGTCACAATTGGTGTGTAGGGGCTAGAGACCTTACCCCCGACCCGCTCTCCGGCATGGAGAGCGGGTCGGGGGTGAGGTTGCTTTTATCTACTTTCTTGACGGACTACTACGTCTCCATCTTCTGGCGGATGAATTTCTGTTCGCCTTCCGTTATACTCCGAACATGTATTCATATCCGTTCCGAAAGCTGATACGCCATGCACCTCACGCCTGAACACGTCCGCCATGCGCTGATCGCCGCGCAAGGCTTGAGCGCGCGCCCCGAACAGCCGACGCGCCAACACGTCCTCGATATCATCCGGCAGATGGGCGTGCTGCAAATCGACACCATCAACGTCGTGGCGCGCAGCCCGTATTTGGTGCTGTGGAGCCGCTTGGGCGCTTATCAACCCGCGTGGCTCGATGATTTACTGGCACAAAACGAGATTTTTGAATATTGGTCGCACGCTGCCAGCTTTTTGCCGATTGAAGATTACCCGCTCTACCGCCGCTTCATGCTGGATCGTGTGCATACATGGGCGCGCGCGCATACATGGACGGAGACGCATCCTGAAATCGTCAATCGAGTGCTGGGTCGCATCCGCGAGCAGGGCGAAGTCCGCGCGTCCGATTTCGAGCGCAGCGACGGACAAAAGGGCAGTTGGTGGAACTGGAAAGATGAAAAGGTCGCGCTGGAGGCGCTGCACACAAGCGGCGACCTGATGATCGCGCGGCGGCACAATTTTCAGCGCATCTACGCGCTGCGCGAACGTATCTTGCCCGATTGGGACGACGCCGAAGCGCCGACAATGGATGAAGCGGTGCGCGTCTTGATCATGAAGTCCGTGCGCGCGCTCGGCATCGCGCCAAAAGCGTGGATCGCGGATTACTTCCGGCTCAGTCAGGATCGCGTCAAGATGGTGGACAAACTCGCGGACGCGGGGTTGCTTGTGCGCGCTCAAGTCGAGGGGTGGGTGCAGCCAGCGTTCATCCATCCCGACAATCTCGCGCTCGTGGACGACGTAGCAGCGGGGCGTGTGCGGCATACCGACGCAGTGTTGCTGTCGCCGTTCGACCCCATCGTATGGGATCGCAAGCGCGCGCTGGCGCTGTTCGGCTTCGACTACAAAATCGAATGCTACACGCCCGCGCCCAAGCGGCGTTATGGCTACTTCACGCTGCCGATCCTGTGGTGCGGCGCGCTGATCGGGCGGCTGGACGCGAAGGCGCATCGCGCGGATGGCATCTTCGAGATCAAGGCGCTGCATTTTGAACCCGGCGTGGCGCTGACCGATGCGCTGGTCAGCGACGTAGCCGACGCGATCCGGCGCTGTGCCGCATGGCACAACACGCCGACGGCGCGCGTGGCGCTGTCCGATCCGGCGGACGCGGCGGCGCGTTTCAATGCGGCGCTGGCATAAATCATGTGCTTCATGAAATCTTCGTATTCCTCATGGCTCATTGAGATAATGTTGATATAGAATAAAGGTGGTGATATAGCAAAATTGTCACAAATTAGGAAATTGACCATGCCCAGCATTCTTGTCGTCGAAAATGAACCCAATGCCCGCGAATCCATCGCGGAAACGCTGCGCGAAACCTACTTCACGGTTGATGTCGCACGTAATACCACCGATGCGCTGCTCAAAGCGCAATCAGGCAAGCACGAATTGATCATTTGCGACGAAGGAACGCTGCATCTCAATGGAGTCGAACTGCTTGAACTCGTGCGCGCTGATCCCCGCACGCGCGTGACCCCGTTCATTTTGATTGCGGCGCGCTATGATAAAGATGCCATGCGCCGGAGCATGAATCAGGGCGCTGATGATTACCTGATCCGTCCGCTGACGACCGATGATCTGCTGGAATCGGTGGTGGCGCGCTTGAATCGTTTTCAGGCGATCTTTGAGGCGGCAGAAGTGCGCCTTGACATGACCAAACGCAGCATCGCGCGCTTGCTGACCCACGAACTGCGCACGCCGTTGATCTCGATGAACACGGCTATCGAAATTCTCTCGCGCGAGACGGGCATGTTCTCGCCTGAGGAAACGCGCGATTTGCTTCAATCGTTAGCGGCGGGCGGCACCCGGCTCGGACACCGGATCGAACAACTCACGTTCATGACCCAAGTGCAAACCCATTCCATGACGCGCAAGACCATCGCCAAGCAGGGCATCGAGGCGCGCTTGTCCGATCTGGTCATGACCAGCATCAATCTGGCGCACCGCTTGACGCGCATCGACGCCGACGCGCACAGCATCAAGCAGGGCGATGCGGCTCCCAATGCGCTGGTGATCTGCAATCCGCACGCACTCAAACAGGCATTGGCAGAGTTGATTGCCAACGCGCTGATGTATTCGCCTCATGATGCCCCCATTTACATCGGGCAGAAATACGTCGAAGAAGGCGTGCGCATCACGATCACCGATCAGGGCGCGGGCATGTCCGACGAACGCTTGGCGCAGGCGATGGAATCATTCACGCAGTTGGATCGAGACACCAACGAGCAGCAGGGCTTGGGCATTGGGCTGCCGCTGGCACAGCGGTTGATCGATGTACACGGCGGCATGTTGGAGGTGCGTTGCATCGTTGGGGAAGGGACACAAGTGCTGATCTATCTGCCGCTCGCGCCCCACGCAAGCAAACAACGCGCCGGTCAAAATCCTGAACAGGGCGGACAGTCGCGCTGGGGACAGACACAGCTCCTCCCCGCGCTGGAGAGCATCCGCGCTCACAACGAACGTCAAGTCCAATCTACATCGTAATCCCGGCTGCAACTTTCATACTCCCCCTCCGTATAGTGGTGTAGTTGCACTAACGCACGCCCATCCGTTAGGGCGTGCCATCGAAGGGGGAAGAAGAATTATGGCTGAAGCGCTTTCATCAAACCCAGCGCGCGCTTCCAGACGTGGCGCATCGCTGTGGGCGTTTGTACTCATTGTCGTCGGCGTGATCTGGTTGCTCGGACAAATGGGCGTGTTGTCGGCTGCCAACTTCATCGTTTTGTATCGGCTGTGGCCCGTGATTTTGATCGCGGTTGGCATCCAACTGTTGTTCGGAAACACCGCGCGGGTCGCATCGCGGTTCATTTTCTTCGGATTATTGGGCTTCGTGGTCGTAGCGATGCTCGTGGGACCCGCGCTCGGCTTCGCGGCGCTCCCCGAAGCGCAAATCGCGCGGTTCAGCGAACCGCTGGACGGCACAGCCTCAGCGGAAGTTGAATTGGGCTTGGGCGTTGGCAGTTCGTCGGTAAATGGCGTGCTGTCCGATTCGCTTGATCTGATTCAAGTGGACGCTCGCTATTACGGTGACATAGAATTCGATGTCGATCAGGACGACGACGCGAAATCGATTACGCTGCGCCAGACTTCTGAGTCGCAAACGATGTTCAACATCCCGTTCCTCAACATCGATTTTAACACCCCCGATCCTAACCTCTACACGCGTGCGCATTTGTCGTCCACCATCCCGCTCGACCTGAAGATCAATGGGGGTGTTGGCACTGCGACGGTCGATCTGGCGACGCTGACGCTGACACGCTTCGCCATGAACGCTGGTGTGGGACGTGTCGATCTTACGCTGCCCGTCGTGCGTAGCATCGACGTTGATATCAACGGCGGCGTGGGCGAGATTATCATCAACGTACCGGACGGCGCATCATTCAGAGCCGACATCAACGGCGGCGTGGGCAATATTCAGATCGATCTCCCCGATGACGCGCCGATTCGCATCGAGGCGTCAGAGGGCATCGGCAGCGTATCGATGCCGTCGTTCTTGCACTCTGTAAGCGATGAAACATGGGAATCAGTGAACTTTTCGGACAGCGCCGACGAAGATCAGATTGTGATCAGTTACGACAGCGGCGTAGGCGGCTTGATCGTTCGTTAACGCAGCGTAGAGGCGCGCCGCTGGCACGCCCACACCATCAACCGTAGGGACGCGCCGCTGGCACGCCCAAATCAAGCAAAGGGACACTATCATGAGCGAACAAAAAGATAAGAAATACGTCAAAGAGTGGTCATTCTCGTTCGACAAACTCAGCGACCAAATCGGGGACTTCTTCAAGTCCGTCGGCGTTTCCGCCCAAGATATGCAAGACGCCATTCAGCATGGACAGTTCAGCGCGCCGCTGGCGGGCGGCACGTCCGCGCGCGTCCGGCTCGATCTGTCGGTTGGCGAAGCGACGATTAAGCCGCTGGCTGCCGCGTCCACCAACTTGATCGAAGCCGACTTGACCTACGTCGGAGAAATCAAGTTTGTGACCGAAGGCGAGACCGAGCGTGTCGTGCATCTGGCGCAGGTCGCGGGCGCGTCGGACTGGTTCCGCAGCTTCTTCAGTTGGGTTGGCAGCCGCCGCGCGCTGCGCTGGGATATCGCACTATCGCCCGCGCTTCCGATGGACTTGGAAATTCATACCGGCGTTGGCGAGAGCGACCTCGACTTGAGCGCGCTCAATGTGACCGCGCTGCGCGTGAGCGGCGGTACGGGCGAAATCGAACTGACGCTGCCCGGCGCATCATCGGCATACGCGGCGACGATCAACAGCGGCGTGGGTGAGACGACGCTCACGCTGCCCGACAATGTGACCGCCGATTTGCAGGTACGCATGGGAACAGGCGAAAGCACGCTCCGCTTTGGCGAAAACATTTCGGCAACGGTGGAGATGTCCGGCGGAATCGGGGAATGCACGTTGATTTTCCCTGAAGGCGCAGCCGTGCGCATCGAGGGCAAGCAGGGCATCGGCGCGGTGCGCGTGCCAGCGCGTTTCGCACGGTTGGGCGGCGCGGACGGCGCATGGAACAGCAGCGGTGTCTGGCAGACGGTCAATTATGACGCCGCCGAACGCAAAATCGCGGTCACGTATGCGGGCGGCATCGGGGAACTGCACGTTAAATAACCTGATCCTACACGGTGGCATCAGCGCGGGGATGCGCGGCTCACGGTTAATCCGGCTTCGCCGGGTGACTCACGTCGAGATGTCCATTTTCATAGACCACCAACCGTTCAAACGTCTGCCGATGGTAAGCGTCTTGTTGATCGAATCGCTGCATCATTCGGCGTTCGAGCGCGTCAAGCTGCTGCGCGAGATTGCGCACGCCCATTTCCGCCCGTAGATTGACTTCATATTCGATGTCGTTGCGCACTTTGTCATTTGCTGCTTGTCGCGCTTGCTTGATCAAGATGAACAGCGACAAAAATACCATCTCCAGCGAGACGATCATCGTTAGCAAGCCGAACGGAAATGGATCGAAAGGCTCCACGCCGGGCAGCGCGCCCATATTCCAAGCGATCCAAAGCACGAACCAGACTATGCTGAAGAACACAAAATAGAGATTGCCAGAAAAGCTTGTAAAAAAATCGGACAGGCGATCCCCAAAGGTCAGTTTGACCTCGATCATTTCGTTGGCGTTGGGGACGACCCGTTCCTGTACCAGCACGGTCGTTGCGCGCAGTCGCTTCGACATTAGTTCCAGTAAATGCACCGCAAGCGTGGGATTCTTGTGTGTGGCGTCAATCAGCGCATCGCGTTCAATGACCATGAACTCGGTCTCGGTGAGCGTGCGCGCGCTGGCTGAACGTGGGCGATTATCCAGCAGCGATAGCTCACCAAAAACATTGCCCGCTTCGACGATCAACAACTGCACTTCGATATGGGCGCGATCCTTGGTGAACAATTCTACTTTGCCCGCTTGGACGATGAACATCGCGCCGCCCGCGTCATTTTCGTTGAAGATGGTAACGCCCGCATGATACGTTTTGATATAGGCGTGATCGGCAAGGCAGGCTAAGGTATCATCATCGAGTCCAACGAACATTGGTGTTTTGCGTAGGGTTTGAAGGTGGGAGAGCGACATTGAAAGGCATCCAATTGAAAGACAGACTCTAAATAGCCTTCATTTAAACGCGCCGCGTGCGTGGATGCGATAGCCAGAATATGTGGAAATTGCGGACAGTTTTTGTCTGCTATCGACAAGCCTCCTCCACCAGCGCGCGGCGACGCGACGGGCGAAGGCGTGGACGATGTGTTGATACACAGTCGTGCGCTGACCGTGCGCCGGGACAGACCAACGGCGTCGGCACGGACGAAGCGTGGGCGCTCGCCGCCTCTTAATCGGCGCAGCGACAACCGCATCAACACAAAAACGGGGCATCCATTGGATGCCCCGTTTGTTTTTGGCTCACATTCATATCATGAGGGGCGCGCCGATCAGCCCGCTCCCACCAGCGACATAATCCCCGATCCCATCGCCAGCGCCCCCAGCGCCAAGATGATGAAATAGATGATCGTCGCCACCATGAACAGATAGCCGATCAAGATCGCCACGCCGTCGCGCTGCAAGATGCCCGCCGCCAAGAACAGGATGCCCCAACCGGGCAGCGTATTCGAGAACGGGATCAAGCCGAGCGGGAAAATCAGCAGAATACCGCCAAGCAGCAGCACCAAGCCATTGACGCGGTTCATCACTGCACCCGTCGTCAAATGGTTCAGACGAGGCTTGACGATGCGATCCAAACGTTCCATCATCTTCGAGCCGCGTGCCATCGCCTCGCGCAAGCCCGCCGCCGCGATGGGGCGCTCCATCAGCGGGCGCGGCAGCCACGGGATGCGGTTGACCGTGATTCCCAGTGCGATCAGGATGATCACCGCGCCGAAGACGGTACTGACGCCGGGAATCGAAATCGGCACCAGGAAAGGAATCGTGAGGAACATGCAGAACAACAGCAAGCCTTGTTCGCCCACGCGCGCCATCAATTCGCGCACGGTCACATGATCGCCTGTGATCGTCGCCGCCATATCATTTAAGGTCTGACTGAGGGGTTTATCGGAATCTTGGAACTCAACTGCCATCGCGTTTCTCGCTCTCGCTGTTTATCCACTGCTTATGCGCCGTAGTATACTGAACGATATTTGGGAAAGGAATAGGGCGGATGCAAACGTTGGATCGCTTGTCCAAGCTGGTCGGGGTCGCATCATCGGCGGCGTCTGCCGTCACCGATGCTGTGCGGCGCGGCGAACAATTGCGCTTCACAGTGAGCGCGGGTGCGGCGCTGTATCTCCACGCCGAACATGCTGACGTAAGCGTGACACGCACCGCCGCGACCAGTGCGAATGCGCCGCTGACCATCACGATTGATGCGCGCTGGCAGCCGCCGTTCGCGTGGCGGTTGGTCACCGAGCAGGACGACGCCGGAATTTACATCGTGGCGATGCGCCACCGTGTCGCCAAATGGATGGGGAGCGTCACGGGCGGGCTGACGACCATGCGGCTCGACGTGAGCGCGCCGTTGGGCGTGGCGATCCTCTTGCGGTTGGAGGGCGCGCGCGTGACGCTGGATAACATGAGCGGGGTGATCGAACTGCCGCCGAACGGGAACGTGCCGATCATTCGTTAACCTGAGTTTTGGATCGGCTCTAAACCGTTCACCTCACCCCCCAGCCCCCTCTCCGTACGTATTTATTCACCTACCCGTGCAGACCGCATTTTGCCCCAGTCCTATTGGGTTCATTATGTGTTTCTTGGGTTCAAATTTGTGGATTTTGAGCTTAATCCCATGGATAGGTGAATAAATACCTCCGTACCGGAGAGGGGGAGCAGGACAGGTCACAACGGGTTTGAAAGCCCCCTCAGCCATTGCATGGCTGAGGGGGTGAGGTGAAGCGATCCAAAACTCAGGTTCGTTAAGGCGCAGGATAGCTTTCGTTCGCCACATAATCCAACAGCGGCGCCAGCGCATCGGGCAGCGTGCCGCTGTACGACAAATACAGCCGCGAACGCGCGCGCGTCATGGCGGTGAACAGCTTGCGGCGCATCGCGGCGATCCGTTCGGCATCCGCGTCCGGCTCGAAGGCGTCCTCCAAGTGTGGGATGAACACCGCCGCGAACTCCAAGCCCTTCATCACATCGAAACTGGTGATGTGAACGCCCTGTTCGCCCCACGCCGCCCATCCATAGACCCCGCGCTTGCTGTAGCACAAGATGGCGATCTGGTCGAGCGGGACACCCGCGCTTTGGAGATCGCCCAGTTTCGCATCGATAAACGCGCGTTCTGCCGCCGCGTCCGCACACGCAATCAGCGACGGCAGCACGCCGCTGTGCAGCTCGTAACTGGTGAAATTCGGCTCGATGCGGTCGCCCGATGCGCTCAGAATTGGGTCGGCTTCGATCAAGCTGTGCGCCGCCTCGCTGATTCGGCGCGTGGAGCGGAACGGGACGCGCAGATGGATCGTGCGCCCGCTGACGGGGACGCCCTTCGCGCGCCACGTATAATCGCGGACGATGCTCTGGGTTGGATCGTCGCAGATGAATAATTGACCATCCGGCTTGAGCAGCGCCTTGACCACCCGCATCCACGACGGCGCGAAGTCTTGCCCCTCATCGATCAGGATCACGTCGTAACTGTGGCGCTGCGGATGGGTGTCCAAGCGATCCAGCGCCAAGAAGGGGACATCTGCCCAATCGGTCGATTCTTTTTCGCGCCCCCGTTTGTACTGTTCGTAGCGCGCGAAAATGCCGTTGATGATCGCGCGCTTCTTGGTGTCGAGCCGATAGCCGCGCCCGTCGCGGTTGGCATTCAGATAGGCGTCATCCGTCGTCAAGCCATTTTCGCGCCGCCATTCCAATTCGGACGCCAGAAACGCGACTGGCATCCCCAACGCGGTCAGTTCAGACGCCGCGTACTTGGTCAGCCAATCGGCGGTGACGAGCGGCGACTGCCAACCATCTTTGAGGATGTGCGCGCACAATTTATGAAAGTTGGTCAGCATCACGCCCGCCAGATCGCGCCCGATGCGCCGTTCTAAGTCCGCCGTCAGCCGCTTGTTGAACGTCAACACGAGGATGCGTGCGTCGGGGTACTGCGCCGCGAGATACTGCGCGCGCCGCACCAGCACGAGCGTCTTGCCGCTGCCCGCCACGCCGCGCACGAGCCGCACCTCATGATTTTCGATGATGCCGACGGTTTCGCTCGATAAATCGTCGTCGTCCGGTGGCAAGAGCGGCAGTTGTTTCGGATCGAAGCGCGTCAACCGTTCGCGGATCAGCCGATCTTGTTCGCGCGTGAGCGTACCGACAAGCTGTCCGTCAGCGTGGATCGCCAGCGATGGATCGAGGATTTCGCGGATGATATCGAGCATGTCCGGCGTGAGCGCGCGCTCGATCTGAAATTTGTAGGGCAAATTCTCGATGAATGCGCGCAGCGCCGCCGGACTGGCGAACGCCTCGCGCCCCGCGACTGTGCGCGGCGTCCAGATGCCTTTGTCCTCGAACGCCGCGATCACCGACTGCGCAATGTGCGGCAGCCCGACCATCACTTGCCATGGGAATTTAAGCTGCGTGCGTCCGCGATACTGTTCCCACAGTTCGACGCGCGTCTCAAACCGTTTTTTCAGATCGTAGGCGTAGCGTTCGGCGGTATTGTAGGGGTTGTCGTAGCTGGCGCGCGCACCATCGGCGCGGATCGTATCGATCTGTTTTTGCGTGCCGCTGACGATGCGCCCCCAATCTTTGATTTCGAGGACGATGACGCCGTGCCGCGCGCTGACGATCACGAAATCCGGCTTGCTCGACGCTGCGCCGTGCGCGTCGTCGCTGATCAAGCGCGGCTCGTAAGCGTAGAAATACGCTTGGCGTGGGAACGCCTCCAACAGCGCCAGCGTGAGCGCCTCACCGCGCGTCATGTGTCCTGCCAAATCGGTCATGGGTGACAATACCAGCTATCCCTGTAACCGCACTTTCCCTTCATCATACCAAATTCAAATGTAAATTTGTTCGCCAATCTTCGAGAAATTCCTGTGCCTTCGTCTCCATCCAGTAACCTGAGTTTTGGATCGACTCTAAACCGTTCACCTCACCCCCCAACCCCCTCTCCACAGCGTGGAGAGGGGGAGCAGGACAGGTCACAACGGGTTTGAAAGCTCCCTCAGCCATTGCATGGAGAGGGGGTGGGGGGTGAGGTGAAGCGATCCAAAACTCAGGGTGTAGTAATCAACGTTGTCCTCGTGCGGAATAGGAGCGCGCCCTCCATTTAGCGGTTTCCGATAAGCACAGCCGCAGCGCAAAGCGCCTGACTCTCAGCCGCTTTTCGTTTTCGTCCATCTGGCGCTGCCGCCAGCGATAGCTTGTGCAAAGTCACTAAAAAATATCTACAAGGGTTAGCTTGAATTGTGCATCTATGCTGATAGACTTGGGTTGCTTTGTGTTTCGTACAGTCTAAAGGATCGATGATGACCCAAGCACTCCGTGACTTTCTCGAAATTCCCTACGCGCAGCTCGAAGAACTCAACCTCCAAGCGAAGGCACAGCGGCTCAACCGGACGCCCATGGACACGCTGCGCGAAGAGCGGATGCGCTATCTGACCGACGAAAAGCGCATCAAAGCCGTGACGGTGTGCTTCAGCGATCTCGAAGGTCGGCTGCACATGCTCGATTATGACAAGAAATTCCTGCTCAAGTCCGCCGACAACCTGACCTTCGACGGGTCGTCGGTGCGCGGCTTCTCGCAGCAGTCGGAGTCGGATTTGCGCTTGGCGATTGACTGGTCGGCGTTCTACTGGCTGCCGTCGGACATCTTCAGCCCCGGCAAGGTGCTGGTGTTTGGCGAGGTGTTGGGACGCGACAGCGCGCCGTATGCCGCCGATCTGCGCTCGCTGCTGAAGGCGTACAGCACGACCCAGTACGAACAGAACGGCTATACCTTCAATCTCTCCAACGAAATCGAAGGCTTCGTCTTTCGCGGGCGCAACGCCGAACAGATGTATATCGATACGGGCGCGTTCGAGTTCGTCTCGACGGGCGGCTACTATCACTCGCTGCCCGGCGACACGCTGCGCGCCTTCATCGATAAGGCGGCGGAAGTTCAGCGCGCGCTTGGCTTCGCCAATGAGAAAGATCACCCCGAAGTCGCGCCGTCACAGTTCGAGATGAACTATTCGTATGCCGAAGCGGTGATCGCCGCCGATCAAGTCCAGTTGTACAAGCTGATCGCGCGCCAAGTCGCCCAGCAGTTGGATTTGACCGCCAGCTTCCTGCCCAAGCCCGTCACGGGCATCAACGGCAGCGGGATGCACACCAATATGTCGATCTCGAAGGGCGATACCAATCTGTTTTATCAGGCGGACGGCAAAGACGGCGTATCGTCGATGGCGTGGGATTTCGTAGAGCGCATCCTCAGTCACGGGCGCGAGATTTGCTTGATCCTGAATCCGAGCGTCAACGCTTACCGCCGCCTCGACCCGCACTATGAAGCGCCGAATCAGATCAAGGCGTCCGCGATTGATCGCGGCAGCATGGTGCGCATCCCGATTGGCAATTCGCGCTCGGCGCGCATCGAAGTGCGCTCCATCGCGCCGGATGTCAACCCGTACATGGCGGTCTACACGCTGTTCCGCACCGGGCTGGAAGGCACGCTCAACCCGAACCTGCCCGCCGACGCGATCCTGCCGGACAACATCTACGACGCAATCAGCGACTTCCAAGCGGGCGCGTTCGTGGAGACGCTGTTGACGGGCGAGATTTGCAGCCGCTATGCCAGCCTGAAGCGCATGTCGGCAGATCGCTGCCCGCGCCTGTTGGGGACGCGCATCAAGCCGTCGGAAATTCAGTTCCATCACGAAGTGCAGAATCAATACTATTGGAATCTGTTCTAGGCGAGAACCTCACCCCCCAACCCCCTCTCCATGTGGAGAGGGGGAGTCAGACCGCATCCCCAACATGATCGTGTCGATGCGGCGTAGGGGCGACCCGCTGGGTCGCCCGCCAGCTTCACCACAACCTCACCCCCCAACCCCCTCTCCATGTGGAGAGGGGGAGTCAGACCTCAACCCGCGACATCAGCGGGTCGATGCGGCGTAGGGGCGACCCAGCGGGTCGCCCGCCAGCTTCACCACAACCTCACCCCCCAACCCCCTCTCCATGTGGAGAGGGGGAGTCAGACCGCATCCCCAACATGATCGTGTCGATGCGGCGTAGGGGCGACCCAGCGGGTCGCCCGCCAGCTTCACCACAACCTCACCCCCCAACCCCCTCTCCATGTGGAGAGGGGGAGTCGCCGTGCGGGTCTTGCGCGTCAAGCTCATGCTTTTTTAGCGGGCTGCGAAAAAGATTCAACACAGAGAACGCAGAGACACAGAGCAATCGGTAGGGGTGATCCGCTAGGTCGCCCATACTTTATGCGCTGCGTTCAATCTTTTTACTCAGCACTCAGCACTGTCTTTTCCTCAGCACTCAGCACTTCCCTCACAATCCCCGCCGTCGCCACGCTGACCGCCACCACGCGCCCCACCAGCTTGACGATGTAGTGCGCGTCGTCGCTGTAGCCGTTCGGGTCGCTGGTGATGCCGCTGCGCTTGTCCGTCTTGACCTGATACTGGTCGATCACCCACTCCAACGCGCTCCGGCTGCCCAATTTGTAATCGAACGCCGCTGCGGGGATGCCCGTCAAGGTCAGCGAGTCGTTGACGACCACCGATGTTTTGTCCCCCGACAGGCGCATCTTCTTGACGGTGTAATCGACGGGCTTGCCCGGCTTCCACTGATACACCAGCGGATACGGCGTCACCGTCTCGTAGCCGATGTGCAGGTCTGCCAGTTGTTTGCCCGCGTCCGCCAGCGCGCGAAAGTCCGGCGCATACGGCAGGCGCGGCAGATCGCGCTTGAGGTTGGCGGCGTAGCACGTCCGATAGGCGGGCTGATGCAGCAGCGCATACGTATAGTGGAAGATATCCCACTTGGTGATGGCGGGATCGGCGTAATGGGTTTGGAACTGCCCCAGCGCCCAATCGGTGATGTTCTCGCGGCGGTTGGAGCCATCGGGATCGTAGGTGTAGAAGGGGAAACACTGTGAGCCGCCGCTTGGCATGATATCGACAATGGTATTTGCCATCAACGCATACATTGGCACTTCCGTGCCGACTTTTAGCCAGATGATGCGATTTTCTTGTTCGCTTTCAAGCATAGGGAAAATTTTATGTAATACATAAACTTCTTCGTTCAAAACCCGGTCAAAATATAGAATTTTTTTACAGAATGGTCGGTATATACCTGCGCGTAGTTTTTGTTCCGCATATTCAGCGTAAATGCCCCTTTTTAGATCATCTTTGAGATCACGACTCCATTTCACTTTTTCATAATGCACGAATTGATCCAAGTCTTTCGGTTTGCCTGCACGACGGAAGCGATCTACTTCCGCATTGTAATCTTCAACGAAGGTTTGCACGCGCTCGATTAAAGCATTCCGGTTGAAATCGTAAACGACTTCATCGCGGTTGGTTTTCACGCCGCCTGAAAACAGCTTGAAGATCGCTTGGCTCTCTTGTTTAGTGCGTTTCGCCGCTTTCGTTCCCATCGGAATGAACGATGCAAATTGATCGGCATTCTCCGGTACAACCCATGTATGACGTGAATCGGGTGCTGGCGTTTGCCATTCCGACGATTTCAACACGCCCTCTTTCACCCGATTCGTGAGAAAACTCAACTTTTCTTCTTTGCGCCAGAACTCCGGTAAGCGCTGATAGAACAATGTGCGTTCCGCATGTTTCGCGGAGCGAATTGCAATCGTCACACCGACGCCGACCTGAATCCCAAAGACGTTATGCGTCGTTCCACTCAGTTTGGGGTTAGTGCGAACATTCCCATGCAAATCAAGGTGATAGACGCGGGTGAAATCCTGTAAGAGATGTTTACGCATCCCATCGAACGCGAATTGATCGACAAAACTGTTGTTGCTGACGTAGCAGACGATCCCATCGCGCCCCTGTAAGCGATCCGACGCCCACCGGAAGAACTTGACATACGGATCGTAGAGCGCCTTTTTGTTCGTCGCGGCGCTGTCCTTCGCATACGTCGCACGCACCCGCCCATCGATCACCGGATAAGCGCGATTCTTGTTGTTGTCGTTCTCATTGATCTGCCCGACATTGTACGGCGGGTTGCCGATGATGACCGTGATCGGCGCGGCGCGCTGGCGGACGACTCGTTCGGTGTTGCGCTCGGTCAAGAACAGCGGCGGCTGCACGCCTTCCGCCAAATCCAGCGTATCGACAAAACACAGCCCGTCGAACGGCTCATAGTTCTTGGTCAGTTCCATGAACGAGTGTTCGATGTTCAGGCTGGCGATGTAATACGGCATCAGCATGACTTCGTTGGCGAACAGGCGCTTGCGGTAGGCGTCGGGCAGCGCGGCGGGGTTCTGCGCATGGATGCGGCGCATCAGGTTGATCACGAAATTGCCCGTCCCGGTACACGGGTCGATGATATATACGCTCTCGTCGCCCAGTTTCAGCCCGAATTCATCCTGTAACGCGGCTTCGACCGCCGCGCCCATGTACTCGACAATCGGCTGCGGCGTGTAGACGATGCCGTGCGTATCCGCGACGTTGATGGCGTAGCCCTGAAAAAATCGCTCGTAGACATTGTTAATGAAGGTTTGCCGCTCCTCATAATGGATCAGGGTGGCGGCGGCGGCTTCGATGGCGCTGTAGAAATAATCCAACTGTCCCAAGAACGAATCGCGCGAAAAACTCTGGCTGGTCAGCGCATCAATCACCGTCTCGATTTCCGCCGCGATCACATTTTTGCGGTTGAAATCGCGCCGATTAAAGACGCTGCTCATCAGCCGCTCGGTCAACAGATGCTGCACGAGCATTTCATCGACGGCGGCGCGGCTGATATTCGGGTTGATGGCGTTTTGGCACAGCATGTAGAACGCGGCGTAGGCGGTCTGGAACGTCTTGTTGGACTTGTGCGCGCCCGCGATCAGGTCTTTCAACCCGCGCGAGAGGTCGGGCATGTCTTGTTTGAAGATCGTGACTGCCTGTTCAAAGTTCCTGACAGCGGGTTTGGCATAGTCGAAGAAGCGGTTGAGCAGTTGGGCGACCTGTTCGGGCAGCGCGAGATCGTAGGCGGCGGCGCGCGCTCCATCTTGGTACAAAACGGCGCGGCGCGTGTCCTCAAAGATAATGTTGTCGTCGGGATAACCGCGCCCGAACTTCTTTTGGATTTCGGCATCGAGATCGTCGGCGGTATCCTTCGCCTCCCAATAGCCGCGCGGAAAGTTGGAGTCGTGGAAGGTGCCATCGGGACGGACAACGCGCTTGATGCCCTGAACGCGATCCTCGGTGATCAGCGTCCAGCCCTTTTTGAGCGCCGCCGCCGCATCAAACAGCAGCGTTTTGAACGCCTCGCGCGTGGCGAGTTCATGGGTTGCGCCCTGCGCGGCGATCTGCTTGCGGCGCTCATAATAGGCGGCAATCGCGGGGTGTTTGGCGGTTAGGTGGGGGGCATCCGGCATGGATTAACGACTCCTGATACGCCTGTGAAGATAGCGCATACAGGACGGATGTGCAAAAAGACGCGCGCGATCTGGGTGAACGGCTCGATGAGCGCGGCGAGATCGTCGCGTTGTTCGGGCGTGAGCTTGGGCATGGGCGGCACTCGTCACAGCGGATCGTATGCTGATATGCCGCCAATGATAGCGCAGCAGTGAGCGCGCATCAAAATCGACTTACTGGCGACTCCCCCTCTCCGGTACGAAGAGGGGGCGGGGGGTGAGGTGATTTTTCTTTTAGACGGGGATGATCAGCGTTGTGCCGTAGTAAATATAGTCCGGGTTGACGATGCCGTTGACGCGCGCAATCGCTTGAATCGTCGTGCCGTAGAACGCGGCGATGGTCGAGAGCGTCTCGCCCTGACGCACAACGTGATACAGCACGCCCGCCGTCGGGGGCTGCGGCGGTTGGGGCGTCGCGGGGGTCAGCGGGAGCGTGGGCGCGAACGGCACGAACACGCTGCCATCTTGCGGCACGGTGCTGCGCACGGGGACGCTGGCGACGATGTAGCGCGACTCGACCCAGCCGACCGTGCCATCATCCAACTGAATTTGCGCCCAGACGCTGTTGTAGCTGCGCCCCAACACTTGGAAGCGGGTGTTGAGCGCGACGGTGCGGATGATTGGGTTTTCGGTGCTGGGGGCGTCACGCAGATCGAGCGTGTAGGCGTTGGAGCGCCCGGTCGGGTTGATGTCCGACGAAATCGGATAATCGGTGATCGGCAGGCTGCGGGTCGGATACTGCGTGAACAAGAAATTGACATTGACCCAGCCGGTCAGCCCATTGGTGAGCTGAATCAGAATCCAGTTGCCTTCGCTGTTGCGGGCGATCAACGGGACGCCGAAGCCGAACGGCAGCGTGGCAATCGAGCCATATTCCAAGCCGGGACCAGAACGGATGTTGAGGCTGCCGGTGTTGATCGAGCCAACGGGACGATCCTGCGCGGACGCGGGGACGACGACCGCCAACAGGCAAGTGAACGCGAGGACGAGCAAGAGGACGCGAGCGCGCATGGAGCATACCCTTTCAATCAGCAGATGAGATTTTGATTACAGGATAGCGGGATTGTGAAAATGGCGCAATACGTCCGGCACGATCAGGGGATGAATCATGGATTTGCCGACATTCGTTCGCTCGTTCAGCCTCATACAATCGTCACCATGACCGCATCCAGCGGCTTCTTGTCAATCGCTGGCACGCGCGCATCGTCCGCCGGATAGCCAACGGGAATCACCACATACGCGCGTTCGTTGGCGGGGCGCTCCAGAATCGCGCTCAAGAATGCCATTGGATTCGGCGTGTGCGTCAGCGTCGCCAAGCCGGCTTGATGCAAGCTGGCGATCAGCAGTCCGACGGCGATCCCCACCGACTCGACCGCGTAGTAATGCTTGAACTTCGTCCCATCTGCATTGATGCCTTGCGCCTGCATGAACACGACGATCAGATAGGGCGCGTCCTCCAAATGCGGCTTGTGCCAATCTGTCCCCAACGGCGCGAGCGCGTCAAGCCATTCCTGCGCCATACGGCGCTCGTAGCTCTCGCGTTCTTCGGCTTCGGCGGCGGCGCGGATTTGGCGCTTGATATCGGCATTCCCAACGACGACGAACGTCCACGGTTGTTGATTCGCGCCGCTCGGCGCGCTGGCGGCGGTCGCAATCGCATTTTCGATCAACTCAAATGGCACGGCTTCGCGCGAAAACTCGCGCACGGTGCGGCGCGTGCGCATCCGCGCCAAAAATTCGCGCGAGCGGGCAAGCTGCACAGCGGGATCAAGGCGCACGAAGTCGAGCGGGACGAATTGGGATTGTGTCGCCAAAAAGATTGCTCCTGATGATGCGTGCTTACATTGATTATAATCAAACGGATAAATAAACGAAATGTCCATGCCAATGCTCAATCAAATTATGTGTGGCGATTGTACCGATCTCATCCGCGATCTGCCGAGCGCGAGCGTGAATCTTGTGATCACCTCACCGCCGTATTATCATCAGCGCGATTATGGCGGCGGCATCGGCAGCGAATCGACTATCGAGGCATATATCGCCACTTTAATCGATGTCATGCGTGAATGTTTGCCCGTGCTGCATCCGACCGGCAGCATCGTCTTTAATCTGGGCGACAAGTACGAGGACAGCAGTTTGCTGCTGGTGCCATACCGATTTGCTATCGAGGCAACGAAACAACTCCCCCTTACGCTGGTGAACGCGATTACTTGGGTCAAGCGCAATCCGACGCCGCGTCAGTTCAAGCGTCGTCTGGTGAGCAGCACCGAGCCATTTTTCCATTTCGTGAAGTCAGATGAATATTACTACGATATCGATGCGTTCCTGCGCGCCGACGAGGACGAAAAACCGTCGAATGGGGGCGGTGTCAATCTGGGTCGAACCTACTACGACTTGATCGAGCAGTCGAGCTTATCGACTGCGCAAAAAGACCACGCGCGTGCCGCATTGGATGAAGTTATTCAAGAAGTCCGCGACGGCAGGATAGCCGGCTTTCGCATGAAGATTCGTGGCATCCACTCCGAACCTTTCGGCGGACAAGCGGGCGGACGGCAAATCCAAATGACGAAAAATGGGTTCACCGTGATTCGGCTGCATGGTAATCCGATGAAACGTGATGTGATCGAAATGGCGGTCGAGTCTTTGAAAGGACGCAATCATCCCGCCATGTATCCGGTCGAACTGGTCAAAGAATTTCTGTATTTGCTGACGCGCAAGGGCGATACCGTGCTTGATCCGTTCATGGGATCGGGATCGACGGCGGTAGCATGTAAATTGACGGGGCGCAATTATATCGGCTTCGATTTGAACCCAGATTACTGCCGCGCGGCGGAAGAACGATTGGCGAACGTTCCTCAACTAAAGTTTTCGTCTTTATGGCATTAACTTCCCGCATAATAAGTATCGATATTGACTCGATCTCATGAAGGAAGCCATTTATGATCAAACAAACACGTGTAATTATTGCCGCTGTTACTGTAATTATGGTAATTATGGAGGTGGTAATTATAACTGGAGTGTCGCTGCTGCCGCGTCTGAACATTGAACCGCCGACTGCCAACTTGTTTTCGAGCGCAACGCTTGTCCAAAGCGTGAAGCCGCTCGGACAGTTAGTCAGCATTCGCTGGCAAGTGGCAAAAGCAGGTATTCTGGTCGATATTCGACAGGGTGTGGGGAATGTGTGCCATATTTTGGGCAAATCATGTCGCACAAGGTACGGTCGAGGCGGGCATCGACTTGGATAACATACAACCCCAAGACATCAGCTTCAATGCGGTGACCGATACCTACACGTTGGTACTGCCCCCTGCACAACTGACAAGTTGTTATCTCGACGCGGTGGCGACCGAGCAGTACGACTTTGGCGGCGCAACGCCGGTTTGTCCTGCCAATTCAGATGAGATGCGCCGTCTTGCCAGCTACGAAGCCTTGAACCAGTTCCGCGATGATGCCGTCGAGAACGGGATTTTAGATCAAGCGGAGAGCGCAAGCGAAACAGTTTTGAGCAATTTCATTCGCGCGCTAACGGGCAAAAATGTGGTGATCGTCTTTCAGGATGCTGCAACGTCCGCTATTCCGCAATCGTGCGCGCCTGAACCGCCTGGCACATGGCGGTATAATGTGGAACAGGATCGATGGATGCAATAGCACCTGATCGTTTCAAATTTAGGACGCCATCGACCGATGGAACACCCTGAAGCCAGCCTCCTCGAAGGGCTGATCGCCGTCGCCGCTGCGCTCGATGCCGCCAGCCGCCCGATCCAGCGCCTCATTATCGACCGCGACCGCCGCGACTACGAGACGATCAAGTTGGTTCGCGCTGCCAATGCGCAAACGATCCCCGTCGAGCGCGCGTCCGCCGCCGACATTGACGCGCGCGCGGCGGGCAAGACGCATGGCGGCGTGATCGCGCTGGTGGGCGAACGCCGCTTCGTCTCGCTGGATGCGCTGCTGCCGGATGGACGCGCTGCGTTCGTCGTCATGCTCGATGGCGTCGAAGACCCGTATAACTTTGGGCAAGCGGTACGTGCTTTCTACGCGGCGGGCGCGGATGGCTTGGTCGTGCGTCCGCGTAACTGGATGAGTGCGGCGGGCGTGGTCGCGCGGGCATCGGCGGGCGCGTCCGAACGCATCTCGACGGCGGTTGCCGAAACGGTGCAGGACGCCGCCGACTTTTTCCGCGCGCGTGGGCTGCGCATCGCCGTCGCCGCGAAGGAACGTGCCGTCTCGATCTATGACGCCGATTTGAGCGCGCCGCTGTTTCTGGTCATCGGCGGCGAAAAGCGCGGCGTGACCCGCTCGTTCGCTGACGAAGCGGACATGCGGCTGCGCATCCCGTATGGGCGCGCATTCCCGCACTCGCTCGGCACGACTCCGGCGGCAGCGGCGCTGGCGTTCGAGATCATGCGGCAAAGGCAGAAGGGAAGGATTGAGGACTGAGTGGAAAGAAAAAGTGTGTCGCTGAAACCCGCGGTTTCACTTTCTCAGAGATCATTTGAGAAGTTTTTTCACCTCACCCCTCAGCACTTCTTTTAAGAACGCGCCCACCACCCGCCGAAAGCCGTCCCAATCCTCATCGTGGATCGCATGTCCCGTCTCGAACATCGCCACGCGCCCCTGCTGTGCGCGCGCTGCGAATCGCTGTCCGTGCGTTTCGGGATTGAGCGTGTCTTGCCGTCCAAGCAGGATCAGCAGCGGACAGGCGATGCGATGCGCGTTGTTCAAGCTCACGTCGCCGCCCGCGTCGATCATCGCTTTGAAGCCGTGCATCCATGCCAGCGCGAAGGCGTCCACATCCGTGATTTGGTTGCGTTCGCGCTCATCGTCTTTGATCCATGTGCCGGGAAACATACCTTGAATCACGGCGCGCAAATCGTCACCGAAGAAGCCGACCGCGCCCACCGTCGTCACCGACAAGCAGCGATCCGGCGCGAGTCCCGCCGCCGCCAATGCCGTCTCGCCGCCATCGGAATAGCCGAAGAAGTGCGCGCTTTCGATGTCGAGCTTATCCATGAACGCCAGCACGTCGTTGGCGTCGCGCAGATAGAAGTTGGGCGGAAAATCGCGCGGTTTCGGCTCGGACAATCCGAAGCCGCGCAGCGTCGGCGCGATCACATGGAACGGCGCGAACGGCGCGGGTGGGACGCTGTAATCGGCGTCGGCAGGCGGTACAGCGTTGGTTTGGCTCAACCAGTCCATCAGCCGACTGAGATGCGCGCGTCCCGTTCCCATCAAGCCGTGCAGGACGATGAACGGCGGCGCGTTGGGATCGCCCGCTTCCTCGTAGAACAGCCGCGCGCCCGTCACCGTGTCGATAAATGGCATTATCTGAAAAGCGCCGTAAAACCCCTGCCTTCAGGCATGAGGATAAGGCGTCGGTCTTGTGTTTTTGCTGCTGAACTAGGGTATGATCGGGGGAGGTTGAGGATGCGGAAACACCCCCAACCAACTCCCGACGTAGGAGCGTCGAAAGCATGAGCGATTCTACCACTAT
>Ga0163154_10000701_pt1 | contig 52114 bp, 46 predicted proteins | sample OliLakLV19MP9P1_FD_148649 | JGI IMG/M metagenome (GOLD analysis project Ga0163154, IMG submission 148649) | Freshwater microbial mat bacterial communities from Lake Vanda, McMurdo Dry Valleys, Antarctica - Oligotrophic Lake LV.19.MP9.P1 | ecosystem: Environmental > Aquatic > Freshwater > Lake >...
CCAGTATATTAACTAAAATATTAAATATTTGTTAAAAATAATTTTGATTTGCAAATAATTGATTATCAGGTATTTAAAAAATAATGAGTGCCTGAGTAGTTACTTCTCAAAGCAATAGGGCGAAATATTGAAATTCGTGGCGGGCAAAGCCACTTATCTACTGACGAAGGCGTAACACGGCATGCCTTCCAAATGATGAAGAAATAGACTTTTGTGCAGCTCCTTTTTCTATTGGGCAGGCAAGTTGCCAAATATTTAACCTATCGCCTTGCCTGCCCTCCTTATACTTTCGCAACAAGTCTGCAACCCATAATAATCTTACTATCAATTATTTAAACAATAGGTTAAAAATACTTTTTAGCCTATTGTTTTTTTTAATGTTTTCTCATGAAAATACACTATTTTTGCAGTTACCTTAAGCATAAAAAGAGCCAGTTATGACAAATGAAATAGCCGAACAAGAAAAAGATTGTTATGTAGTATGGGAGAATTGCCTCCGTACAATTCGCGAAAATACCACGCCTGAAGCCTTTATGACATGGTTTGAACCTATCATACCCCATAATCTTATCGGAGACGTGTTGGTGATCCAAGTGCCAAGCCACTTTTTTTATGAATACCTCGAAGCCAATTTTATAAAATTGATGCGGAAAGCTATTGATCTGGCTATTGGAGACACAGGCAGGCTTGAATATTTCATCGTAGAAACTCAAGTGCCAGACCAACTACCCAATAATTTTTTGAAGCCCAATAACTATAACAACGGACAATTTAAAAATAACAACTATAATAACAACAACTATAATAATAATAACAACAGCAACTATAACAACAATAACAACATACAAAACCCTTACTTGTTATCAAAGGAAATGTATGAGTTTCAAAAAACGCAATACGCTACCGCGCTTAATAAATTTTATAGTTTTGATAATTTTATAGAAGGTGATTGCAATCGTTTGGCACGTTCCACAGGATTCGCTGTTGCACAAAGACCAGGCGTTACAGCTTTCAATCCACTCATGTTGTATGGTGGAGTCGGATTGGGTAAAACACACCTTGTGCAAGCAATCGGCAACCACATCAACGAACACTATCCGAACAGAGAAGTCGTGTATGTATCAGCTGACCGCTTTACCGACCAGCTCATTGATGCCTTAAAAAACAACAGAGGTGACATGTTCAAGCAATTTTATATGCAGCTGGACGTGCTGATGATAGATGACGTGCAGTTTTTGGCGAATAAAGAAAAGACACAAGAAATATTCTTCAGCATTTTTAATCACCTGCACCTTTCAGGAAAACAAATCATCATGACAAGTGATCGCCCACCTGTAGAACTTACAGGATTGGAAGACCGTTTGCTCACTCGTTTCAAATGGGGTTTGACAACTGACCTCAAACAACCCGACCTCGAAACGCGCATGGCTATCATTTATCGCAAACTACAAGAACGCAATCAGACACTGCCCGATACAATTATTGAGTATCTTGTTCATAGCATTGATAGCAATGTCCGCGAACTTGAAGGGGCTATCAATTCCCTAACAGGACTTTCCGAGCATGGGATTTTAATAGATATGGACGTAGCCAAGCAAACTGTTGAGCAAATTGTGCAGTTTACGGAAAGCAAACAGGTAGGTATTGCAGAACTACAACGTCATGTAGCCGATTATTTCAACATCACAGTAGATGACTTGAAAGATAAAACGCGCAAAAAGGAAATTGTGATAGCCCGCCAAATCGCTATGTATTTTGCCAAAGAACATACAGGCTTTTCTCTCAAATCTATAGGTTATCATTTTGGAGGACGCGACCATAGCACGGTTATTCATGCCATACAAGCTGTAACAGATATGATACAAGAGAAACGCGAAATTCGTATTTATGTAGAAGATATAGACCGTAAACTTCGTGGGAAATAAAGCATGAAACTTGCTATCATCACAGGCGGTACTAAAGGTATAGGAAAGGCTCTTGTGCATAAATTCGCAGAAGAAGGTCTTGCCATTTTTACTTGTGCGCGCAACAAAGAAGACCTTGAGGCTTTGCAAAAAAAGATAATACAAAAATACCAAATCCCACTCTATTATCAAGCAGTTGATTTGGCGGAAAAACAAGAAGTGAAAGCCTTTGCTACTTATATCAAAACTTTCTTGTCGGATAATAGCATAGCCGTTTTGATAAATAATGCAGGCGTTTACCTTACAGGCAGCTTATTAGAAGAAGACGAGCTTAATTTGGAGCGTATGTGGCGCGTTAATGTGGAAAGTATTTACCACCTTACACGCGAAATAGCACCCATAATGGCAACACAAAAAAACGGGCATATATTCAATATCTGCTCCATAGCAAGCCAAACAGCGTATGAAAACAACGGTTCTTATTGTGCTACTAAATTTGCTTTGTATGGTATGACGAAAGTATTGCGCCAAGAGTTGAAAAAAGACAATGTAAAGGTTACAGCTATATTGCCGGGTGCAACTTTTACCAATAGTTGGGACGGGGTTGCTGTTAATCCAGCAAGACTTATAAAGCCTTCAGATGTTGCAGAGGCGGTTTTTGCCGCCTATCAACTATCACCACAGGCACTTATCGAAGAACTTACAATCAGACCGCAGTTAGGCGACTTGTAGGCAAGGAAAGTTAGCTTTTATCTTTCGGCATTACGATACCCATTACTATATAAATAATAGGCGACAAGCCAGAAAAAAGTCCTAATATAAACAGCAGCCGTATAAAAGTAGCGTCAACACCAAAATACTCACCTATGCCACCACACACGCCCATGATTTTCGAGTCGCGGGCAGAGCGCGTGAGGCGATTATCTCTTAACTTGCGCAGTACGGCATTCACGGGTGTTTCTTTTTCCTCTTTGTTATTGCCTCCTTTGAGGCTACTTTTAAAAGCGCGGGTAATATTTTTAAAGTCCTCTTCCCATGACTTCCAGTCGCTTGCTACGTTGTCAAAAGGTGTCGTAACGGTGGGCGGATTGGTTTTGCTGCCAACGCTTTTATTTAACTCGCCTGCTAATTTAAAAGAGGCATCATGTTCAGAGTCCACCTGCAAAGCACGTTTTACAAAGGTTTTAGCTTTTTGCAAAGCCTCTTTGTCTTTTGTAGTATGCCAAATGTTTTTATACGCATTGGCAAGACCATACAAAACGTCTATGCTTGCAGGGTTGAGTTCAAAGGCTTGCTCAAATTCTTCTATGGCACTTTCCCAATCTTCATAACGGCTGTAACCCTGTCCACGTGCTACATAGTCTTTGTATTTTTTTTGGACGTAGGCAAGGTCTTCTTCTGTCATACCCAATTCTTCAGCAATACGCTCCATCTCTCGTTGGTCAAGAGGGCGTTGCTTTTGCTCTTGTTGAAGCAGAAGAACCTTTTGGATAAAAGATTGTAATAAGTTATCTGACTCGTTCATAGCTAACGATGGCTACATTGGGTAATAAATTGAATAGAATGTGTATTGAATAAATCGGGCTGGTCAATATTGACTACATGCCCCGAATTGGGTATGACTTGCAAGTACGCGCTTTTATGTCGTTTCACCAAATTTTTTACTTGCGGCAAAAACATGTGGTCTTCATCACCCATCAAGTATAAGGTCGGAATGGGTACTTCTTTTTCAGTAAAATAGCGGAGCAGTGGATTTACTTCGCTTGTGAGTTGATACCATCTTATAAATTCTTTTTGGCACAGCCGTTTGGCTTCATTGATAAACAATAACCGCGATTGTTTGTGTCGTTTGCGTGGCATTATCACCCATGCAAACAAACTATAAATCCACATGTAAGGTACAAAACGTTTGATGCGATTGCCCATGCCTATCAAAATTTTGGAGCGAACATTCAGGCGTATCACTGCGCCTCCGAGCGTCATGCTTTTTATTTTTTCGGGGTGCCTTTCGGCTAAAGAGCGAATAATAATGCTTGCCAATGAAATACCTACAAAATGTGCGGACTCAATGCCGTTGTGTTCCATAACTTCTACAATATCTTCGCTGATATCTGAAAAGGTATAGTCATTTTTCATGTATGCCTCAAAAAAATGTTGCGACTTGCCGTGCCCACGCAGATCCAAAAGCAAAATATTAAAATGCTCTCTGAATGAACGCAGTTGCCTGAACCAAATGGAAGAGCTTCCACCCGCGCCGTGTATGAATATTACCCACTCTTTGTCGGGTCCCAATTCGTATTTTTTGTGGTACAACAACATAATCCCTCTTTTAGTAGTTAAAAACTTTGTTTTGTTACTTTCCAACTACAAATATAACAAAAATAACGCGCTTTTGTATATTTTAGATATAAAAAACACGCATATTTAAAAAATATGCGTGTAGGCTGTGTTTTTTTCAAAAAAAACTACTAACTTAGCGAGCATTTAATGCTTTCTCAAGTGTGTCAAGGAGTTTTTGAGCAACTTTGCGCGTGTTTTTTGCTTTGTATGCTTTCAAGGTGTCGAGTGCTTCTTCAGCTACTTCATACAAACCGATAGGGTTTTTATCTGCATTGAAACTTACTACAAGGTAGTCCATTTTATCAACTATAGCTTTGAAGCCTTCGCCGTCCAACTGTATAAGTTTTTCGCGTGTTTCTTGGCACACCTGCGCAAGTTCTTGGTGATGGATAGCGTTTTCGCTCATGGTAATGGTCATCATGTTTATGGGTTTTTAGAAAATTAAAAAGGTTTTTCAAGCAAACCATATTTATCGGTTGCTTTATGGTGCAAAATTAGAAAAAAACAAGATATAAAAAAAGAAAAAGTGCTTTTATTCTCTTATTTTTGCCTTTTCGTATCTATCAAATTGTATTATTTTAAGAAAAAAATGTATTCCAAATATAAAATAAGCCTATGAAAAACAACATCTTGATTGTCATGTTTTATTTCCTTGCCTACACACACAGCCAAGCGCAGGTAAGTTATGGAGGTACTCCGTATAGTTTTGGTAGCGATTTTAAAAAAACCAACCTTGTGCAAAGTGCGCCACCTGTTTTTACTATTCCTATGCTTGACATGCCCAAAATCAAGCAGCAAGACAATGAAACCGTAAATTCCACTCGTTTTGCGGCGGCCACAGCAGTAGCTATCAATATAGAAACGCATGGACTCTGGCAGACCTTGCCTACAGGCGACAAACTGTGGCGCATACAACTCCAAACAATTACTCAAGAAGTTACAGGTATGCGGTTGTTTTTTGAGGCGTTTTCCTTGCCTGCGGGAGGCAAGTTGTTTATCTATAGCCCCGACCATCAAATCATGCTGGGCGCATTCACAGAAAACAACAATAAGCCGTCCTATACTTTTGCTACTACACTTATTGAATCGAAAAACGTCTGGATAGAATACATAGAACCCGCAGGCAGGCAAGGGCAGGCAAGGTTGAAAATAAACAGGATAGACCAAGCCTACCGCATTACGGGCGGCATGCGAAAACGAACAAGGAATGACAAAGCAACCTCGCCTGCCGTAAGTCCTGACGGTTTTGGTAGCGCAGGAAGTTGCAACATCAACGTTAATTGTAGCACACTTGCAGATACATGGCGTGACGAGCAACGCGGCGTCGTGCGCATACTCACAGTTGATAATAATGGTTCGGGCTATTGCAGCGGCTCGGTCATCAACAACGTTGCCCAAAATTACAAGCCTTATATTTTGACAGCAAACCATTGCATGGAGGGCGTAACAGCCAACCATTTGAATAATTGGACGTTTGATTTTAATTATGAAATCAAAAATTGTAATACGCCTGGTACCGGCCCGCCTAACACTCAAAATATAACAGGTGCGACTATGAAAGCACAATATGCCCCTTCTGATGTTGCTTTATTGGAATTACAGCAAAATATACCCGTAGAGTTTAATGCCTATTACAACGGTTGGGATAGGGGAGGAGCAAACGTTTCGGGAGCAGTGTGTATCCATCATCCAGCAGGCGATGTCAAAAAATTCACTTTAGACACAGATATAAACAGCACCAACAGCTATTACAATGACCCCCCAAATGGCAACACACACTTTCGCCAAGTTTGGAACAATGGCACTACAGAAGGAGGCTCGTCTGGTTCGCCATTATTCAATAGTATAGGCAATATTATCGGTCAATTGCATGGCGGAGATGCCTCTTGTACTGCGCAAAACGCTCCTGATTGGTTTGGCAAAGTGTCTGTTTCTTGGGCAGGCGGAGGTACTGCCGCGACTCGCCTGTCCACATGGCTTGACCCTTCAAGCGTGGGCGTAGTAAGTTTAAGCGGTTTTGATGCCAATACGACCGCTACCGAAAATGGTAAACAAGCTAACCCGTTCAAAATATATCCTAATCCTGCTCAAGACCTTGCCTACCTTGCCTACGATAATATGGTTTGGGGTGGGCAAAATATTGAAATTGTATTGCATACTATCGAAGGGAAACTTGCCTACCAAGGCAGGCAAGTGCTGGATAAAGAAACCACGCTTGTCGCATTTGATGTCAAATCCTTGCCTGCTGGTACCTATGTTTTGCGTATCAAAACACTAAAAGGTACTTTCGAGGATAAATTGATTAAACGATAGACTCAAAAACAGACTTATCTCCATAAAAAAGCCTACGTCTTTCAGATGTAGGCTTTTTTACTATCGCAAACAGCTGTTCTTTGGTGCTGACAATTTCAGTGGAGCAAGCTATGAACTCCATAGAAACACTTGTGTTTTCTATGTTTCTATGTTTCTATGTGGTTCAACACAAAATTTGTCAGATTACCTGTTTTTTTATTTTTTTGCAACTTTTTATTTCTATATACGTAAGCGTAAGTGTGCGAAAACTTTTTTTTCAATTATTCGTCTATTAAAACTAAACTTAATTTGTTAAAATGAAACAATTATTATTCCTCACTTGCTTGTTTCTCCTGTCTCATACGCTTCAAGCCCAAAAGGATAAAAATCCTAAAAAAGATAAAACTGAAGCTAAAAAAAAGGAAAAAGAACCAAAACCTACAAAGGCTGAGAAAAAAGAATATAAACGTAAAGCCGCTGAACTTCGCAAAGAATTTAAGGAGAAGTATAAAAATCCAGAAGATTTTACCAAGTTTAAGAAAGACAATGCCGCCGCCAAAAAAGAATCAGACAAACTAAGCGAGGAGGCAAACAAAATGAAGAAAAATGAGGATACGCAAAAAGAGCAAGTCGCTACCCTCAAACAAATGAATACAGAAGACGAAGCCAAAATAAAAGAGCTTCAAGAAAACATTAAAAACAAACAAAAGGCGGCAGGTAAGGTCGTAACACCTGCTACAATACCCACCAAAGGAACATTTTATGCCGTGCATATCGGCGAGGCTAACCCAGAAGCCTTGAGCAAAATCCTTGAAAACGACACTACCGAACTGCGAACCAGCCAAGGTGCAGATGGCCAAAACTTTTATGTATTGGGGCTTTTTGCTGATGTAAGAGCCGCTTACGCGCTCAAACAACAAATCACAGCTATGGGCATTCGCAAGGCGAACGTTGTTACAATTAAAGACGGTAAATTAAGTCTTTAAATCGTATTATTTTATTGAAAACAGCAATTAAAATCTAACATTTTTTATGAAAAAGATCATACTTACGGCTTTATTTTGTGCTTTGATAATAAGCCATAACGTAGTGGCTCAAAGAGTTTATAGCTCTCGTTACAATTATCATACGGTCGGATTTCACCTAAATAGTTTTAATTATCTTGGCGATTTGAACCCAAAAACAAATGTTATGAGTACAAATTTAGCTCTTACATCTTTTGGTATTGGTACAGACATCACTTTTAAAATAGCGCAAAATGTCCGTTATCGTTCAATGCTTTCTATAGGGCAAATACGTGGGAATGATGCTTCTTCAGCTGACCCCAACGATGACAAAGCCGTGTTTCGTTACGCCCGCAATTTACATTTTCGCAATACCATAGTGGAAGTAGCACAGCACATTATATATGACTTTGTACCGGGAAAAGGTAGATTTTATAGAAGACCAGCAGTCGCTCCGTATGTTTTCACTGGTGCAGCTATAGTATACAGCAACCCACGTGGACGTACTCCTGATACATTGGGTTACGGTGGGAAATGGGTGAATCTACGCCCTTTGCAAACTGAAGGAAAGAAATACAGCGCGTTTAGTATAGCTATTCCTATGGGTCTGGGTGTGCGTTTTAAAATAGGCGATAGAATAGATATTGGTATAGAAGGTTGTCTGCGCCTTACATTTACAGACTATCTTGACGACGTAAGCGGCAATTATACATCACTCGACAAACTTCCCAATGATTTAGCAAGAAGAATGGCAAATCGCACTGCTGAAACTGTTTCGAGATTCAATGATAAAACACGCGACATGTCAAAACTCACGCCTATACTTGGCACACCACTCACTGAAAATAGCACAGATGGCGGCGGTTACCGCAGGCTTGCTGGTATGGGTACCGAGGGAGATATACGCGGCTTGCCTGCCAAAGACGCCTATTTTACTTTTGGTGTAACAGGAAGCTACGTGATAGGCATAAAACAATATCGCCCTCGCAATCAAAAAGGCAGGTAAGGAATTAGGCATGCTATTTGCTATGTAATATTCATAAATAAAAAATTACGAAAATGAAAGCCACACTCCTTATTATTTTAGCTGGGTTTGTTTTTTTAACTCAGGCTGAACTCATGGCACAGAAAACAAAGCCAAAAAAAGAAACAAAGAAGAAACCTGATAAGAAAAACTCGCGCGAAGTCAAAAGAGAAATGCAAGAGTATTATTATGATATTGAAAAGTACGAACATACGCGCAACGAAGTTGCGGTAGCTAAGAAGAAGTCAGACTCTCTTAATCAAATTGTTCAGGAGCTTCGCAAAAAGGAAACTGAAAATAATGATGCGATTCAAAAAATACATGATGAGCGCGCCAAAAACCAAGAAGTAATAACCAAATTGGAAGAAGAGGCTAAAACAGGAGAACGCAAAGAAGTTCCGCGCGAAGGTGTTTTTTTTAGCATTCAGATAGGCGCTTTCAATCAAAGTACTATCAGTGAAGTGTTTAAGAACAATACAGTTGAGCTAAAAGTTGAAACTGACCCCTCAGGATTTAAAAAATACATGCTTGGCGGTTATACTTCTTATGAAGATGCCGCCGCATCACGCAAAAAACTACGCCAAATGGGTGCAAAAGATGCGTGGATAGTCGCCTATAAAAATGGAGGTCGTGTGCCAATGACTGATGTACGCACCACACCTATTCCTGCCGAAGAAATAAGAGAGTTAGAAAATATCAAAAAATATTAACCATAAGCCTCAAAAGTTTAAACTTTTGAGGCTTGTTTTTTGATGAAAAGTGGCGTTTGTATCAAAAGCTATCGTTTTATGATTAACCTTTTCACCTCTTTGTATTCAGGTGTCAATACAATTACATGATAAATACCCGCATTTAGTTTACTTGTATCAAATTCATAATAATAAACACCCTGCATACGTTTTGAACGTTCCAAAGGAACAAGCATTGTTTTTCCTTGAAAGTCTGTTACAGTTATTTTTACTTGGCTGCCATCTTTCATTATTCTGTAACTTATGTTTACTCTGTCCTCTGCTGGGTTAGGAGCTAAAGTAATATTACCACTCAAATCTGAAGTACTTGCTTGATTTTCACTGTCATTTAATCTGAAAAAACGATGCTCTTTATATATCTGTGAGTTGCAAAATGTACTTATCTCTGAAGTAAGCATAGGCGTAGGAATAGGCTTATTGCATATTACATCGCTGTTAAACGGTACAAGTCCAATAGGAAAATTACCACTTATAAGAGTAGCCGCCTGAAGCGGATAAGTTACTACAAAAAGTACATTTTGTGTTGAGTCGGTGCTACCAATGGGTTTCAAATTGAAAACATATCGTATCCTAAATTTACAATCATCTGCATTTATGGCAAGATTGCCCTGAGCAGTAATATGTGCATAGAAATCATTTAAACAAGCCAAATCAACCAATGGAGTGCCATATACAGTTCTTCCATCTGTAACATCTATGCTTTCTATTACAGAAAAGGTAGAGCTAATAATTCCACATGGTTTTAAAGTGCGCCCATCTATAGATTTAGCAAGCAGTGCCACACGTACATCCTGTACTTGTAGTTTTGATGCAGGTTTTAGCACATATTTCGTACTGCCAGTAAAGCGATAGCTATTTGATATATAACCAGGTACATAATTATCTTTTGTACCAGTACCATATTTTCTATAATAGCTTTTCTCTAAAGTAGGCAAGCTAAAAATGTTCAGAGTACCCAACACTTCATCATACCACGGATAGGTATTGTCCAAACTATCAACACGATGATTGCTACCAGGATTCCAAATATGGAAATTGACTTTGGGGACGGATAAACTTATAGATCCCGTCAAAGCTACATCAAGGCTGATAGTCATGGGTGTAAGTTCTACAGGAGCAGAAGGACTGCTTTCTGTTTTACCCCCCGTTGTCAGAAAATCAATACCTGCCAACGCTGCCCCTAACCAAGGCAGAGCCTTTAAGCCTGTTTTGAGGAATGAGCTTTTTTTCATTTCTGTTCCTAAATTTGTTATACCACTTTTGGTTTCGCTTACATTAGATTTTCCAGAAAATAGGCTAACAAAGTCTGAGGTTGTTTTATGTGCTTCTGTAACTTTTTTCATAGTACCAAAAATAGTTCCTAAAACCTTGCTAAAACCACGCGATGGTCCGTCAGCTACAGTGGGTTTTCCCGATATAGGGTCTGTAGGCGTTAAAGAACCATTAATGCTTCCTGTTAAGGTCAGGTTAGCATTTTGTATAAGTTGAACTTTAATACTTATATTGGATTTATGATAGCAAGTGCAAGCATCATAGATAATAGGGAAATCGACATAAAACCATCTTGCATTTTCATCTGTGTACTTGGCTACACCTGTCAAACCCGGTATGCGCGTAGAGTCGCCAAAAGGCGTATTGAAAGGCAACAGCGGACGTTCTAAATTGAACATATCCGTTTTGATGGTATTGGAGGTAGGAGCTTGCAAACTCAAGTCTATTTGTGCTGCATTGAAGGGGAAGTTACCTGTTACTTTGGCTACAAAAGTACGCAAAATGGCTGTTCTACGATTGTAAAGCATCAAAATAGGAAACTCTATTTGCTCATTGTTAATGCTGAGTGGAGCAGGGTAATAACCTGTTCTATAAGCTACGATTTCCCAATCGTCTTTGGGTTTGTTATCCTTGTTGTAATAGAACTGGATAACATTGCCTACCGACTGATAAAAGGGAGAAAGAATACTGGGGTAGGCGGGTTGATTGAGTGCAAAATTAGTTGCAGTCCAATCAAACGTGTTTTTTTTGTAAGGTATAGGATTTGTAGCTGATGCAGGGTTAGTGCTAATGCCTTTCGGCGCACATTCTTGTGCATGGACAGTAGCGAGGCTACAAAAAATAATTATTGGCAATATTTGGCAATATTTTTCATAAAGATAAAAATTTCTAAAGGTGAGAAGGTAGTTTTTAAGGAAGTCGGATACCTATGAAGCGTTCTTTTACACGTACTTCTTGTCCGTTTTGTATTTCGGACACTGTATAGTCTATTCGAATGGTATTTTGGCTGATGAGTTTTGCCCCACCCATAGGTTTTTTACAAGCAGGGTCTATGTCAGAATGCCAAAGATTGTAGTTATCAAAATAAAGGGTGTCAGCACCTGTTCTACAGGCTCCTACATTATAGCCTATTCCTATATCGTTATTGCCATAACCATCTGTACGCATTCGTACACAACCCTTATTCAAATTTTTGATAAAGTACCCTGTTTCCCTTGAGAAAGTACCAATGTGACGTTTGATAGTAACATCAAAAACGTCCGTTTCGCGTCCTACTACCGAGCCTCTGAATACGCCTGCCATAGGCGAATCCTCTACTGGATACACATAGAGCAGTTTTTTGAGCGTATCGATTCCTGTAACTTGTCCTCCAGAGAGTGGGCATTTGTTGCTTTGAGAGCGAGCTGCTATGAGCGTTACTTCGAATATACCGGGCGGCATTCCTAAAAGAAGTGTTTTTTGATAGAACACACGTTGGTCTGTGCCTATTTTCCACTGCACCCAGTCGTATTTTTCTTTTGGGTCTGCTCGGAATATAATTTGCCCCGATAAAAGAGAGTCAGAAGCATAGGTAGTATTTTCGAATACCCAAAAATCTTCTGTTGTAAATTTGGCTTTGACTTTCACAAAGTCTTTGCAGGGGTCTTCGGGTTCTATGTGTTTCTTTCTACATGTCTGTAGTAGTGTAACACACACCAGTAAGATGAGCCATGCTTTGAAATAATTTGCACTCATAAAATTGAATAGTTAATACCGCAATCGTTTGCGATATATTGCACGCAAATTTATGTGATATTTTTGGTAACCTGACAAATTTTTGTTCAATGACATAAAAAATATAGCATTTGTAGTCGATATTTGCTACGCAAAAAATCTCAGCATACCAATATGATATGTTGAGATTTTTGTGGGTAGTTTTTTAGACGGCTATTTTGTCTTAGTACTTATCAACTAAAATTACCGCTTTCCTAATTTTTAACACGTGCTTTTTTGTATTTAAGCTTTGGATTGTACGATTTGGCTTATTTTTTCTTGGAGTTGTTGTTTTTCAAGTTCAAGGTCTTCTATATGTTTTTGAGCATCTAAAAGCGCCTGTTCTATTTTCTCCTTTTGGTCGACTACGGTTACATTATTGCGTTGTAATTCCTCTTGTGCCGCCATAAGCTCCTCAAGATTTTGGCGCATTTCCTCTTCTTGAGTTTGCATTTGTTCTTGTAACTGGAGAGATTCTTTCAGTAATTTTTGGGTTTGTTCTGTATTTTTTACAGAAGCGAAAGTAGAGGCTATACTTTCCCCCAATTTCTCTACGAACTCTATTTGATAAGGTTCAAATTCTCGGAAGGAGGCAAGTTCTACTACGCCGTATATATCTTCGTTAAGTTTTAAAGGTATTAGCAAAATACTGCGCGGGTTGGCTTCTCCCATACCTGAAGTAATATTCACGTAGTCAAGGGGAACATCTGTCATATAAATAGTGTCGCCTTCTCTGTATGCTTCTCCAACGAGTCCCTCGCTGAGTTCAATTCGTTTGGTCATGAACTTGCGTTTTTCGTAAGCATAAGAGGCTACTAATTCTATATATATGTCTTGTCTTTCGTTGTCATTTACAATAAATAAACCGCCTTGGTTAGCATTTAAGTATTTCACTAAATTTGATATGATGATGTAAGTAAAGTTTTCTGCTTGGTTTGAGGCACGAAAGATGTCAGCAAATTTGGCTACACCTTCTGCTACCCAGTTACGTTGCCTATCAGCTTCTGCTACGTAGCTCATTTTGTCACGCATGTCCAATAATGCCGTTCCCAATCTGTCATTATTTGTTTCGCTTTCTACAAGTTTTAGGTCTGCTGTATCCAATTTGCCCTCGCCTATAGTTCTGATAAAATCGGAGGCATTGCGCAAATTGTTGAAGAGTTTGTTGATAGAGTTTGCTACTTTTCCCAATTCGTCTTCGCGTTTGTAGTCTATGTCGCGTGCAAAATTCCCGTCGCGTACAATACTTTCAATCTCATTGAGTTTTGAAATAGGGCGCACGACATTGTAAACGATATAGACAACCATCAAAATAACAAGTACAATGTTGATAACATAAATCATTTGCAAGACAAATTCTCTACTGTCTTGTTTTGCATCATAATAATTAAGGTATGCGTCGCTTAAGTCGCGATTGCGTGTCGTGAGGCTTTCACTATTTTTTTTGATTTGCTCGTATGCGACTAAAACTGCAGGGTTTTTAGAACCATCAGGCAAGAATAAATTTTTGAGTACGATTTCTTCTGCATTTTTTTTATAATCTGCCCATTCTCTTTCGTAAGAGTTGAAAAAGGCGGCACTTAATTCGGCTGGAATAGCGGCGATTAGAGCTTTGTTTTCGGGGCTTTGCCCACCTCTTTTGAGTACTTGGAAAATATCTTCAAAACGACCTATGGCATCATTCAGTTGGGATTTATCTGCTTTGGCATCTTTTCCTTGCTCGCTACCTTGTGCAACATATCCTGCATAAAGGGCTATTTTTAACGAATATGCCATATTTCTGTCCACCAAATCTACAGTTTTCTCCACCTCTGAGAGGCTTTGGTCATATTGCAATACGACTAAATAGTTGCCTGTTATGAGCGCGGCTATAACAAATAATTGCAAGAATACGCTATTTCGAATGGTAAGTTTAAAACCGAACATAATGGAGGGTTATTTTTTGATGTAAAAAACAAATCTTTTCTTTAGATTTTTACAATGGCTTTTGCAAATTTTTAGCCAACTTTGTGTTACTCGTTTAAACAAATAAAGTTACGCTATATTTTTTGTTGATTGCTTAAATAAAAAGCACTTTCGCAAGCTGTCTATGTATAAACTATTGCGCATGAGGCTTTGTAAAATATTAAGGTATAGGTAGTATTTTCTTGTCTTTGAAAGTGGAAAGAATAACCATAGATTGCATGTTGCTTATTTCTTCTATTTCGCTTATCCTTTCTAAAATAAGCCTCTGATAGGCTTGAATATCAGATGCAATCACTTTGAGTAAGAAGTCGCAAGACCCTGTGATGTGGTGGCATTCTATAACATTTTCTATGGCATTTATCTTTTCTACAAAAGCGTCTATAACTGACTTTTTGTGGCTTTGAAGGAAGACTTGCACAAAAGTACTCACGCCCAAGCCTACTTTTTCGGTGTCCAGCATAGCATGATAACTTTTGATTAGCCCCATGTTTTCCAGCTTCTTCACACGTTCAAGTGTTGGTGCAGGGGATAAACCAATTTCCTTAGATAATTGCGCGTTGGTTATTTTCGCATTCTCTTGCAGAATATGCAAGATTTTCTTATCTGTCGTGTCAATTTTTAGGGTTTTCATAGATTAAAAGAATGTTTTTGAAGTGCAAATAAACAAAATAATATTTGGAAATATAGAAAAAAAAGATTTTTTTTTTATATTTGCTTAATTTTAACACTTATTATGAATACTAAGACGCTAAAACGCACAGTATTGGAGGGCATGGTAATGCTTGCTTCACGTGGCTCAGCCATTACCATGTGGGTTGGACCTACACTTGCCTCTCAAATTAGCCACATGCTTGTAAAACCTGACTTTAACCTTGAGGCTTGTTTGAACGAGCTTGAGCTAAAATATGACCTTGATGACATAGCTTTAGACAATGCGTTCAAGGCTATTCAAGTTCAAAATGAGTTAGACGAGCTGAAAAAAAAACGCTTGTAGCTGTTTAAAAGGACGAAAGCCACACCGTCTGCTCCTCCCTCCAAATTGGAGGGAGGTTTTTTTAGAGAACTTAATACTTTTGTCATGTCATGGGCAGGCAAGGTCGCGTATGAATATGAAACCTTGCCTGCCTACTATATCATGGGCAGGCAAGGTCGCGTATAAATATGAAACCTTGCCTGCCCTTCTTACCTATTTTATTTCAAAATTCAGCATCTCTTTGTCTTCAATAAAGCCTATCAATCTATCGCCTATTTTTACGGCACTTACGCCTGCGGGTGTGCCTGTATAAATAATATCGCCTGCTTTCAACGTAAAATATTGCGACAAATAACTGACAATATAATCAAAATCATACAACATCAAAGCGGTACTCCCTTTTTGACGGAGTTCGCCATTGATTTCAAGGCGAAAGCCAATGTTTTTCAAATCAACGAAATCAGTAACAGGCAAAAATTTGGAAACGGGTGCAGAACCATTGAAGGCTTTTGAGGTTTCCCAGGGCAATCCTTTTTCTTTAGCGCGTTGTTGTATATCGCGGGCAGTAAAGTCGATGCCAAGTCCTATTTGGTCATAATATCGCGAGGCGAATTTTTGGTCAATATGTTTGCCCTCTTTACAAACGCGCAAGACAAGTTCAACTTCATGGTGTATGTCTTGGCTGAACGAAGGATAATAAAACGGTTCATTATGTTGTAACAATGCCGTATCGGGTTTTAGAAATACTACAGGCTCGCCCAACTGTTCGTTGTTCAGTTCTTGGATATGCGCAACGTAGTTGCGCCCGATAGCTAAAATTTTCATATACTTTTTTTTGCAAATATAAGCAAAACCCCTTTGCTTTTATGTTTGGAGGCTAGAAAAAACATATTATTTTGATTTTATACAAAACAAGAAAGCGCATTGAGTATGAGTCAATGCGCGATTTTCTATTTCTTACGCTTGGGGTGCATTTCAAAACTTTTTCTTAAGACCTCACGCTTGCCCGCTCCAATTCGGAGAAGGGGTGTCTTGTTAAGCCAACAGCCATGCTGGGCGTGTGATGCGGACATTGGCTTTTAATTCGTTCAATAAAGAATATATACCAAAATAAGTGCGGTTGATATACAGAGAGTGACGCGAGCCACGCGCTTCTTTGCCGTTCATTATTTCGGGTTTTTTGGCAAGCGATTCACCAAATTCATATATTTCTTTGAAGTAGCCATCATTGCTAAAATCAAAGGTTTCATGCCTGAAAGGGCGTGCTAAGAGTTCCAACATTTGTTGAAAAAGCTCTACAAAGAAGGTTATTTGTTCGGGGCTATCAGTAGGCAAAAGAAAGTCCATTTTATAGAATATTTCATGCATTCTTGCCTCGTTTTCTAAAAATCGGGGGTGCAGAACTGCGAAATAGTCGTCATAAAAATCGGCAGGGATTTCTTTGACACAGCCGAAGTCAATGATGCCCAATGTGCCATCTTCGCGCATCAGGAAGTTCCCGGGGTGTGGGTCAGCGTGTACTTCTCTAAGTACGTGCATCTGGAAATCATAAAAGTCCCACATCGCCTGCCCTATCTGATTGCGTACTTCTTGGCTCGGGTTGGTTTCAAGAAACTCTTTCAAGTGTTTGCCATCTAACCACGTCATGGTCAAGATTTTTTCACAAGAAAATGCAGGCAAGTATTCAGCAAAGACGAGGTGTGGAATATGCGCACATGCTTTTGATATTTCGATGGAGCGGCGCAGTTCAAGCGCGTAATCGGTTTCTTCCATGAGCTTACTTTCCACCTCTACCAAATACTTATCTATGTCTTTATCAGGCAATTGGAGTATAATAGAGGCAAATGGCTTCACCATTTTCAAGTCAGATTGGATACTATTTGCTACGCCTGGGTATTGGATTTTTACAGCGAGTCGTTGCCCTTTATAATAGGCTTCATGCACTTGCCCCATGGAGGCGGCATTGAGCGCGTCTATGCTAAAAGTATCAAACATTTCTTGAGGATTTTTGCCAAAATACTTTTGAAACGTCTTGATAACCAGTGGTCCCGAAAGAGGCGGCGCACTGTATTGCGCCATTGTAAACTTATCGACAAATGCTTTTGGCAATATGTTTTTATCCATGCTCAACATTTGGGCTACCTTAAGAGCAGAGCCTTTCAATTGACTGAGGGCGTTGTATATATCGCGGGCATTGTCTTGGTCCAGTTGTTCGCGTGTGAGACTGGGGTTAAAGACTTTTTTCGTATAATGTTTCAGGTAATTTGCCCCTATTCTCACGCCTGTAGTTACAAACTTTGCGGCGCGTTGTACTTTGGAAGTAGGGATACTTTTTTGTTCTTTCATGATAAGAAGCATAGGTTTGGTTGGAGTGCAATTCAAATCGGAGAGGGTAGGGGCGAGGTCTTAGAAAAGGTTTTGAAATGAACGCATTTGGTTGATGGGTAATTAACGTTCAAATACAAATTTTAAGTACTCAAAAGCGGAGTCAAGGAAAGAACGGCTGAGCGCATCACAAACAAAATTGATGTTTTTTTCAATAAACACGTCCGACTTTTCAAAGTTTGCGCTATGGTCTTTTGTCCAATATTTTAATACAGACCTTGCCTGCATGAGGAGCAGCTGCGGATAAACGTTTTGGACAAACATGCGTTCAGGAAACTCGTCAGTTTCGCGCGCCTCTTCCATCAACTGTTTTGCGTAATCCAAAAACGTCTTTTCCATGTCTTGCAAGTAAGAGGGACGGAAATCGAGCAAGTCTGTATTCTCTAAAGTATGCACAATATAACTGCGTTGTGGCTTCAATACTTCTATCCACGTGTAATAAAAAGAAAGCAGTTTTTCACGTACGGCGTAGCCCGCATATACTTCGTCTTCAGTAATTCGAATGTATGTGTCTGTGAAGAACGTAAGCCAAAGGGCTTTTTCAACGGCATCGATGGAGGCAAAGTGCGTATAAAAGGCTACTTCGTCTATCTCCAAATGTTTGCACAATACATAGACAGATGTTGGTTTTTCTTTTTGTGTCAAGACATAGTCTGTATAGCCTTGCAAAATTTGCGAAAGTGTGTCTTCCATATTAGTTTTTTAGTTTTATAACAAAGCATCTTTGTAAATTGTTGCTTATTTTGAAAATTATTTTGGTGCGCGTACTTGTTTGTAAGCACAGTCTGGTTTTCTTGGATGGGCAGGCAAGGCAAATTTCAAAAACGCTTCAAAAAAGCATGCTTTTTTTTTCATAAGCTAAAGTTAGTTTTTTTTTGTATCTTTGCAAACTTTTGAACGATTATGCTTTTTAGAATAGGTACACGCGGTAGCAAACTCGCACTTTGGCAAGCCCATTGGGTAGCCGAGAAACTAAAGAATGCAGGGGCTTCTGTAGAAATAATAACTATAGAAACTAAAGGCGATAAAATACAAAACAAAGCACTCTCAAAAATAGGTAGCAAGGGCGTTTTTACTGAAGAATTAGAAACTGCGTTGCACAACAATACTATAGATATAGCTGTCCACAGTGCCAAAGATATGCCTGCAGTCTTCCATGAAGATTTGCGTTTAATAGCTTTTACAGAACGCGAACAAGCGCATGATGTGGTAGTAAGTTACAACCAAAGTTTTAGGCTTGAAAAAGCTACAGCAAGAAGTTTGGTGGGTACATCTTCTACGAGGCGCGTAGCCACCATAAAATGTCATTATCCACAAATAAAAACTATAGATGTGCGTGGCAATCTTCAAACACGTATGAAGAAACTTGAGGAGGGCGCGTGTGATGGTCTTATCCTTGCCTACGCAGGCATAAAGCGTATGGGGTACGAGGCGTATATTTGCCAACATTTATCGCTGGATATATTCACTCCCGCAGTGGGGCAAGGCACTATAGCTATACAAACGATAGTAAACTTTCCTGAAGACAAGCAAAATATATTGCGCGAAACGCTCAATCACACACCTACAGAAACTTGCCTAATAGCAGAAAGAAGTTTTTTAAAAACCTTGCAAGGCGGCTGTAGTATTCCTGTATTCGGATTAGCGACTTTGGAAAACGACATTGTCACTTTGCAGGCAGGTATTATCAGCCTCGATGGGAAAAAACAACTAAAAGTAAAACAAGAGGCGCAGATTCAAGATGCACACGTATTGGGGCATAATGTAGCCGAAAATTTAATTGAACAGGGTGCAGGCGAAATTTTAAAAGATATTAGAAGCAAAATAGGACACGAAGCCATTTTATAAGGATGTGCTAAAAAAAATGCGCTTATTTATAGACTGAAACCCGTACTATAAAAAAATATTTTTATGCGTGTAGAACAGCCTCTTAGCCTGTTTTGGGTGTCTTTTATACAGTTCCTAACTTCTGAATATAGACAAGGATTTTTACAAGAATATCAAAAGACTGTTTCACCATCATTTAGAAGCACTTCTTTGGTGTTCTTTGATGTCTAATTTTATTGTGAGAACTGCACTCAAATTAGCCATGCTGTAAGCATCTCTTGTCGCTTTAGCACCCTACAAAAGCTGGATTTTATGTTTTTTGATGTGCTAAATTTACCTCTTCTTCTTTTCAAAAATATTTAAATCTATATAGCGTTTTGGATTTTCGCGTAGGTCGAGAAGAACCTTATCTAGATCTTGGGTGATTTTTACAATTCCTTTGTGTAGCGAGTCTGACTTCACGAGTGCGCCTATAGAGCCTTTTCCTTGTTGTATGCCGTCTATCAATGCATTGAGTTTTGTGATAGCTTCTTGAGCCTGCTTCAAAGGTTGTTCTATCTCAAGTTTGGCAAATTTATCCGCCATTAAGTTTACTTTGTTGGGGAAGGGCTGTAAGTCATTGAGTAGTTTGTTCAATGTTTGTGTGGCTTGGTTTGAACTGGTGAGTAGGCGGTCAATATCGCTTTTTTTCAAAGTATTATTGAGCGAGCCAGTCATTTCTTTTACATTAGAAACGGTTGCTTTCAAGTCGCCTTGCATACCATTTAAGCTCTTGACCAGTACATGAATGCTTTTCATGATGGAGTCGGTTTGTAATAAAATGGGGTCTGCTTTTTTGGTTATTTCAGCCATCATGCCTTCTTGGACAGTGCCTGTCATTATACCATTATTTTTTATGATTGATTTATCCTGTGTTACTTTCAGGTCAATCATTTTCCCACCCAAAAGTCCGTTATCGCCTAAAACAGCCTTCGTTCCTTCACCAAGTTTGAGGTCGCTTCGTATTTGAAGTTCTACTCTCATTCGGTTGTCTTTTTCTTGCAAGATTTCTATGTTGCTTACCTTGCCTACCGCCAATCCGTTTACCATTACAGGGTTGGAAGTAGTAAGTCCGTTCACATTACTATAATAGACATAATAATGTTTGGTTTGAGAGAGGAAATCGGTTCCTTTCAAGTAGTTGAAGCCTGAATATAACAAGACACCTGACACTATAGTAAGGAGACCTATTTTAAGTTCTTTTGACATGTCGCAAAAATAGTACAAGAATTTGAGAAACAAAAATTTAGAACACCTCTTTCACGCACAAACCTATAAAGTTTTTAAAAACTTTATAGGTTTATGCATAAATAAGGATTTCACTTATCAGACTTCTTGCGAAATTTCTTTTTCCTGTCTCCAAATTGGAGAGGGGCAGGGGTGAGGTTTTAAGAAACACTTTGCAAGAAGTGGAGCATTTCAAAATCGTTCCATATACCCTCTCAAAATTGGAGGGGCGCGGGGGTGAGGTTTTGAAATGCACACGTCTATTGGATTAGTATGTTATAGGATTGGGGTTCATACGAATGATACGCAATAGCTGTAACATCTTGATAACGGGGTAAGTAGGGTCTAATTCAAACCAACGCGCACCAAAGTTCACACGGTTAGGCAATTTGTGGTGGTTGTTTTGGAAAAGCTCGCCCATCATGAGTATATCCCAAGGAAGGCTGTTTTTAGATTTGTCGTGGTTGTCAAAATTCGAGTAGCCGTATTTGTGTCCGCTCCAGTTTACGATAGCACCATGAATAGGTCCCATGAAATAATGAATAGGCACAAAAAAGAAACAGAACCATGGCATTTGTGCATACATGAATAAAGCAATATACACCAAAGTATAGGCAGTACCCCAAGCTATGCGTGACACCCAGTTTTCGCCTAATTGCTCCAGCTTTTCCCAGATAGGCTTCATATCAAAACGTGCTTCGGGAGTGATGCTGTTGCGCACATATCCTATATAAATATCTTTTGTCTTCCACATCATAGTAAACAAGTTTGTGGAATTGTGGGGCGAGTGTGGGTCTTTTTCAGTATCACTAAAAGCATGGTGCATGCGGTGCATAATGGCATAAGCGCGTGGGCTTAAATAAGATGAACCTTGCGTGATATAAGTGAAAATACTGAAGTAACGCTCCCAAAATTTGTTCATAATGAACATTTTGTGTGCCGCATAGCGATGCAAAAAGAACGTTTGGCTGAATAGTGATAGATACCAATGTATCAGTAAGAAAAGGATTGGAATTAACATAGTTTAATGTTTTTTTTTTCAGTCCACAAAATTCCAACTTTTTTTTTGCAATTCCTAAGAAAATTTTGTTTTTTAAAGATTATTAACATTTTACAAGCAAAATATACTAACTTTGCGCACTTTTTATGGGAGAATTTAGTTGTTGAAAACTTATTAAAAAGCAAGCTGATATGAAAGACAAACTTGACCTTGCCAATTTGCCTAAACACATTGCCATCATCATGGATGGCAACGGTAGATGGGCTAAAAAACAAGGCGCGATGCGCATTTTCGGGCATAAAAACGCCGTGAAAGCTGTACGCGACACCACAGAAATTTGTGCAGAACTGGGCATCGAATACTTAACATTGTATGCTTTCTCTACCGAAAACTGGAGCCGCCCCAAAATTGAAGTTGATGCGTTGATGCGCTTGTTGGTGAGAACCATAGCAGGCGAAATAAAAACGTTGATGAAAAATAATATTCGCCTATCTACTATAGGTAATATGCAAGACTTGCCTACCAAAACCCGAAAAGAACTCGAAAAGGCAATGGAAACTACCGCAGGCAATACAGGCATGACGCTCCTGCTTGCGCTGAGTTATAGTGGCAGATGGGAAATTGTGGAGGCAGTAAAAAGTATCGTGCAAAAAGTACAAAATAACGAACTTTCTCCGCAAGACATTACCCAAGAACTTTTCGCTACGCATTTGAATACCGCGTATATACCTGACCCTGAACTCCTTATCAGAACGAGTGGCGAAATGCGGGTAAGCAATTTCTTGCTCTGGCAACTCGCCTACACGGAACTGTATATCACAAATATTCTATGGCCCGATTTTAGACGCGAAAACTTAATAGAAGCACTGCTTGACTATCAAAAACGGGAAAGGCGATTTGGAAAAATTAGCGAACAGCTGAAGTAGAAAGCTAATAGCCACTCTCTATTTTGGAGGTAGAACTTGCGAAAGAAGTCTAATAAAAAATTAGCCTTGTAAAAAACAACAACTATCTTTGTAAATAAATAAGCATCTGCTTAAACCTTTATCCAACTACTCGCTCGTGGGTAGCCTTTTTTTTATTAGCTTTTAATAAACCATCAAGTTGCAACCTCTGAGGTCGCTGTTATCTACACGCCCTAATATTTTAAATTGGTTATGGGCGGTTTTGGTAGCAAGGTCTTGTGTTGCAATGAAGGCGCAAGATTCCACGTTTGCCAAATCTATAAAGTTCATGACACCCGAACGCTTTTCGAAACTATAGTCAAGCGCATCATTTACATCCCGTAGCATAAAGCCGCACCATGCAGGCAAGGTAAAAACGCCATCTTCTGTGCTGTATGCTTGCGAGCGTAGTTCGGTCATGCCGTATTCTGCATGCACTGTTTTTATTCGAAATGCTTTTGACAACAAAGCATGCAATTCCTCTCTTATCAACTCTTTCCTACGCCCTTTCATGCCGCCTGTTTCCATCACAATGACATTGGAAAGGTTGGGCGCATGCTGTTCTGCAAGGTCGAGCAGAGCGAATGTTACACCTATTAGCAGTATTTTCCTATCGTTTTGTTTGTTCAATAAAGCTATAGTTTGTAACAGTTCGTTTGTGTTTTGCAAATAAAATCCGCTATGTGTGGAGTTGCTTTTTTTGATAAAAGCCTCTGCCATATATACCAATGATGAATTGGAACGCTCTAAATAAGACGGCAGGAGCGCAAGTATGTGATAGTTTTCTAACTCGCCGTACTTTTGTTCAAAAGCATATAGGCTTATTTGTGTATAGAAATCCACATCGGCTACATAATGCTTGCTATTCACTTGTCCTGTAGTACCACTACTTTCAAAAACGCGCCCTTGTATTGTATCAAATGAATCATTTTCGGCTTCTTTAGTAAGAATTTGATGGTATTTGAAGCACTCAATTGGCAGGAAAGGTATTTGTGCAATGCCTTGTACGTGTTCAGGCGAGATACCTAAAGCTGTTATATATTGTTTATAAATGGCGTTGTATCTTGCCTGATATCGAAACAAGTCTAACGCTTTTGCATCAAAATTTTCAGGCGTGGTATGGATCAACGCATTTTTGAAAGAGGTGCAAGAGAAAGACATAATTTTAAAAGGATAGTTTTTTTTGATAGATGTGCGCTATGCCGCCAAGTTTATAGGGCGAACAACCAAGCCGTCCATAGCATCAACCAAGCGCATTTGGCAGGCAAGTCGGCTGTTTTGAGGTACATTTGGCAGTGTGTCAAACAGATCCCACTCTGCTTCAGAGGCACTTTTAAAAGCTTCGCCTTCCAATACTTCTACATGACAAGTAGCACAAAGTGCCATTCCACCACAGGTAGCAAGTATATCGTATTCGCTTGCTTTTAGCACTTCCATGAGGCTAAGGTTCATATCTGTAGGCACTTCTATCGGCGTGCGTGTTCCGTTGGTTTCTTCTACAAAAATAGTGATCATAAAAGTGAGAGAGGGAGTGAAAAGAGTGAATACGTGAGAGAGTGAATGTGTATGAGAGTGAATAGTTGCAAAAATAAGATTTTAATTTTACTCAATCATCTAATCATTCATTCACTCTCCACTGTTATATGCTGGTTTGGGCAGGCAAGTTTCTTTCGAATAATTTACTTAAAATCCTTGTACGCCGTTTACGGTTGTATATTTCAAAGTTAGCTTTTGGCCTGGGAATACCAATTTGTACGCGCTTTGCGCCATGAGAGCCGCTTCGTGAAACCCACACAAGATAAGTTTTAGCTTGCCTGCATAAGTGTTGATGTCGCCTATAGCAAAGATGCCTTGTACGCTTGTTGAATAGTCAAATGTATCTACTTGGATAGCGTTTTTGTCGAGGTTCAATCCCCAATTTGCCAAAGGCCCCAGCTTGGGGCTAAGTCCATAGAGTGGGATAAACTCATCGGCACTGATGCGTGTGATATCGCCTGCTTTGTTGGTGATGTTCAAGGCTTCAAATCTGTCCTTGCCTTCGAGGGAGTGCAATTGGCTGCTCAAGTACAGTTTTACCTTGCCTGCCTCGGCGAGATGGGCTACCTTTTCAGAAGAGTCGGGCGCGCCTCGAAAGCTTTCGTTTCTATGCACGAGGGTAACTTCTGAAGCCACGTTTGCCAAAAATATAGTCCAATCCAATGCTGAGTCGCCTCCTCCGGCTATAACAATGCGCTTATCGCGATATACTTCGGGGTTTTTGATGATGTATGCGATGCCCTTGCCTTCCAAGTCTTCAATGCCTTCGAGTTCGGGTTTTCGTGGGTCAAAACATCCAAGTCCGCCTGCGATAACGACTATTTTGCTGTGTACTTCTGTGCCTTCGTTGGTACGAATTCTAAAAGTTTCATCGGGCATTTTCTCTAATTCCTCTACGCGCTCTCCGAGTGTAAAAGTAGGCGAGAAGGTTTCTATTTGTTGCATGAGTTTATCCACTAATTCTTGTGCAAGAATGGTAGGATAGCCCGGAATATCATAAATAGGTTTCTTGGGGTAAATTTCAGAAAGTTGCCCACCTACTTGAGGCAGGAAGTCCATCACGTGGCAACGCATTTTGAGTAAGCCAGCTTCAAATACGGCAAACAGTCCTACAGGACCCGCGCCTATAATGCAAATATCGGTTTGTATCATTTTATGAGGGGAGTATTGAACGATCAGGTGCAAAATTAGTATAAATAAATTGTTTTAACAATAGTTAGTATAGCAACTATTTAGGTAAATATATGATTATTCCAAGTTTTTATAAATTTTATCAAGAATTTCTTTAAAATTTTCAAAATCTTCTTGTGTCATGTGTTGCCAGGCTTGTTTTCTGATGGCATCTATTTTTGGGGAAAGGTCGCGCACTGTTTGTTGTCCGATAGGGGTTAGGCAAACAAAAAACTTGCGGCGGTCTTCAGAATCCAATTGTCTTTCGACCAGTTTTTTATTCACCAGTAGGTCGATGATGCGTGTAAGTGTAGGCGCATCTTTGTTTGTAAAAGTTGTAAGGTCGCTTTGGCTACAGCCTTGCACTTCGTTTAGTTTTTTCATCACTGCCCATTGGTCTACAGTAACACCAAAACTTTGTTTTTTAAATTGTTTTTGAGCATATTGTTTTATACGCCTTGAGGTGCGGTCGAGCAGGAAAGAGTAAGCGTTAAAATTTTGGGTGTCCATATTGTATATTTAACTGTTTTTTGCACTAAAAAATACTGGTAGCTTGTAAGAGAAGCTATCAGTAAGATTTTTAGTGTCTTTGTATTTGATTTATATGATCAGCCCACCGTCAGCCACATATACGCCGCCTGTGCAGTAAGAAGAGGCTTCGGAGGCAAGGAATAAGGCAAGTCCTGCCATCTCTTCAGGTTCAGCCATGCGGCGCATCGGGATAGTACCGATCAAATATTTATTCATTTCTTCATTAGACCACAAGGCTTCGCTTAGTTTGGTTTTTACGAACCCAGGGCATATAGCATTTACACGAACGCCTGTAGATGCCCATTCCTTTGCGAGTGCTTGTGTGAGAGAAATGAGGGCGGCTTTGCTCACACTATAGATGCCCATACGTTCATCGGGGCGTATGCCTGCGATGCTACTAATATTCACAATACTTCCTTTGTGCTTTCGCAATTCAGGATACGCTTTGCGTGATAGCTCGAATGCGCCTTTTAAGTTTACTTCGAATATTTTATCAAAGGCGGCTATTTCGGTTTGGGCAGTAGTACCGAATGCAGGATTGGTAGCCGCATTGTTGATGACTATATCCAACCTGCCGTATTTTGCTATGGTGGTGTCCAAAAGTTTTTGAATATCTTCGAGCTTACCATTGTGTGCTTCTACGGCAAGGGTGTCTATTCCTTCTTGTTGTAGCGCATGCGCAACTTCATCTACCGCTTCTTGTTTGCGACTGGAAACAACTACTTTCGCACCTGCTTGCCCAAGCGCGCGGGCTATGGCTTCGCCTATGCCCTTGCTCGCGCCCGTAACTATCGCCACTTTCCCGTCTAAGCGGAATTTGTCTAAAATATGTGTCATAGGGTATTACCAAGTGATGCCTTTGTTTGTGGCTTGTGAGTGAAGTTTGAAAAATATTGTTCCGCCTGCCGTAAAAGTAGAAAGGTAGGTGTATTGCCTTCCTGCGTTGGTAACATTGGGGTTCGATGCCGCTGAGCTTGTGATTTGATTGACTGTTTGTTTGTAGAGGACGGGTATATTTCTGTAGAGTTGCCCGTGTGCAGGGTCGCCTAATTCGAAACCGTTTTTGGCGCGGAAGTGCGTTGTGAAGAGCCGGAAAAGGTCATTCCCATCCCAATACATAGCACCATTCAAGCCCGATACTACATCAGCTACGTCGGCTGTATCACGCGAGAATAATTTGATAACGGCTAAAGTAGCCAAGTTCCGTCTTGTTTGGTCGCCACCTGCCCCAAAATACTCATTGTGGGCTGCACTAATCATACCTTTTGTATAATTGCTGTCTGTCAGAAGTTCGTTTAAGCCGTAGAACTTGCCCCCCTTTTTCATAGCTGCCCCTTTTGTCATAGCGTATGTGAACATTGTATAGGCGATAGCAAATGTTTCGCGTTTCATTTCAGCTGTTGTGTCTGAATAGCCTAACTGCTTGAGCAATCCCATAGAGGCGGACTCTGCATAAACGGTAGCCGCATATTGACGTAATTGTGAACCAGAGATAAACGGAACGGCTTGCCCGTTGAGATAAGCCTTGTCTTCGCCTTCTTCTTCTACATTGGTGAGTGTACCATCGGGCTGGAAAGTCAGTGATGCCATGTGTGAAAATCAAAAATGTTAGTTAAATTTGCGCCAAGTTAAGCACTATTCTACAATTCTAAAAACAAAACGTAATTTTTTATTTAAAATCAATACAAATTGAGGGGCGAAAGATGAAAGTTAAGTTATTGATTTATTGATTTACTGAAAGTTGAGCGTCGAAAGTTGAGCGATAAACGCACTTCTCACTCCTCACTTCTCACTCCTCACTTCTCGCTCACTTCTCACTTCTCACTTCTCACTTCTCACTTCTCGCTCACTTCTCACTTCTCACTTCTCACTCCTCGCTCACTTCTCACTTCTCACTTCTCACTCCTCATTTATGCCATTAGTCATTGAAACACACGCGATAGCCAAAACTTACGTCATGGGCGAAGAAAAAGTACACGCCCTCAAATCCGTTACCATTCAAATCCAACGAGGCGAATATGTAGCCTTCATGGGGCCTTCGGGTTCGGGTAAATCTACCTTGATGAATATTGTAGGCTGTTTAGATACACCTACAAGCGGCAAGTACGTCTTAAATGGGCAAGACGTAAGCGACATGTCTGAAAACGAACTTGCAGAAACACGCAACAAAGAAATCGGGTTCGTATTCCAAACATTTAATCTTTTGCCACGTAGCACTGCGCTTGACAACGTAGCTTTGCCACTCATTTATGCAGGTTTTGGCAAGTCTGCACGAACCGAAAAGGCGATGCAAACGCTTATAAGCGTTGGCTTAGGCGACAGAGCAAAACACCGCCCAAACGAATTATCGGGTGGGCAACGACAACGTGTGGCGATAGCAAGGGCATTGGTTAATAATCCAAGTATCATTCTTGCTGATGAGCCTACAGGTAACCTAGACACCAAGACTTCTTATGAAATCATGGGGCTTTTTGAAGAACTACACAGCAAAGGGAATACTATTATTATGGTTACACATGAAGAGGACATAGCCAAGCATGCCCATAGAATTATCCGCCTGCGTGATGGATTGATAGAAACAGACACACTCAATACGGATATTATTCGTTTTGAGAAAAAGGCTTTGCCTGAAGTTATATAAAAAAGTAGCTACTGTAATTTTTTCGTTGCAAAGTGATGAGGGACAGGTTAAAAAATAATGTACCCATTTACAGACGGGTGCATTTCAAAACCTTTTCTTAAGACTTCACCCTTGCCCCCTCCAATTTTGAAATGCATCCTTTGCAGACTGAAAGTCCAGACTACAAAATGTAGAACAGACTTTCAGTCGGGTGCAATCTAGTTTTGTCCCACCTTGTAAAAAGTATTTAGAGGCGGTTTATGCGTAAATAAGGCGTTGTGGCACTTTATTGAGATTGGCAACATGTGTAAAAATCCTTGCCTGCATTGAAAATTTGCAAGTATATAAGAAAACCGACTTGTTTACCCGCTTAAATGCCTCTACAATGCTCCTAAAAGGGGGCAAAACTATATTGCGCCCCTTTCAGTCTGTTTGCCGATACCAAAATAATTTTTATTTCTTAGTCGTTCTCATAAAGTCTTAATTTGTTTTTAAGGCTGTTTAATTCATTCCGTAACGCTTGTTGCTTCTCCAATAAATTAAAAACAATATCAATGCCTTCCAGATTCACGTTTAGCTCGTTGTGAAGTCTAATCACTTTTTCAAGGTCGCTAATTTGGTCTCGATGTATGAATTGATTTTGCTCAATAATTTCGATATGAATGATACCCATTGTGTTCAATGCATCTACAAATGAAATTTCAATGTCGTAATGCAAACAGAGTATTTGTGTTGGGATTAAGTTTTTTTCCTTCATTTTGCACTAATTTTTTGTAATTCTTTGAATAGTTCTATTTCTTTTTCACTTAGATTGGTTGGTGTCTTTATGTGATAGGTTATGATCATATCACCAAATTCGCCTTCTTTTTTATAAATGGGAAAGCCTTTCCCTTTCAATTTCCCTTTCGATTCATTTTTCGTTTCAGGCTTTATTTGGACTTTGACCTTGCCATTAAAAGAGTCTACAGTGATTTCGCCACCCAAGATAGCTATGTATAGATCCATGTCGACATGTTGATACAGGTCGTTCCCTTCGCGTTTGAACTGCGTGTGATTGCTGATATTGAATTTGATGAATAAATCACCGTCTGGACCTCCGTTGCTTCCTAAGCCGCCTTTTCCCTTAATTTTGATTACTTGACCATTTTCAACTCCTGCGGGTATTGTGAGCCTGATTTTTTCGCTATTGACTGTTAGGATTTGCGTTTGCGTTGTGTAAACGTCTTTTAATTCGAGATTTAATTCAGCATTGTAATCCTGTCCTTTAAATTTTGTACTGCGACCTTGGTTGTGTGGTGATTTTCCACCACCGAACATCGATTCAAAAAAATCTGAATATTCCTCGTTTGAAAAGTCTGGCTGACCAGATTGATTTGGAGAATATCGTTGTTGTTGTTGTCTGGCTTTTTCATATTCCTCTCCGTGTTTCCAGTCTTTTCCGTATTTGTCGTATTTTTTTCGGTTTTCAGCATCACTCAAAACTTCGTTTGCTTCATTTATTTCTTTGAATTTTGCCTCAGCTTCGTTATTTCCTGGGTTCAAATCAGGGTGGTATTTCCTAGCGAGTTTCCGATAGGCGGTTTTAATCTCTGTTTCGGTTGCTGTCTTCGAAACGTCTAAAACTCTGTAATAATCTACGAATTCCATTTATTGATTTTTATTTTAGTATTTGTTTTCTTAATTTTGGAGAGAGGTATATGCAACAATTTTGAAATGCATCCCCACGCATGGTTTACCTGCATTTATTTAGTAAACAATATTTGTTTATGTTTCGTGCCAATTAACTGTAATTATTTGATACGGGCAAATAAATCATGAGAACTATATGACAGATTAAAACAACTGCCTCCTTATATTTGGCAACTTGCCTGCCCAAAACGAGTGCATTCCAAAATCGTTCCATATACCCCTCTCCAAATTGGAGAGGGCATTTGAAATGCAGCCTCAAAGCAGCAATCAACAGCATTGGAATAAACGTAACTAAAAATAAAACCGCATCAGCATTTCAGCTACGCATACAGGTTTTTCGCCTCCTTGTCGCTCAAATGTGCCTACAACCATTACTTGCGCGCTATCAGCAAGCACGTCCACCGTACTCAAGACTGCCCTCAGACGGATTTGGCTATCCACAGGCACAGGTGCGGGAAAGCGTACTTTGTTTGTCCCATAATTCACACCCATTTTTACCCCTTGCACCTGCCATAGTTTATCCATCAGCATAGGCAAGAGCGAAAGCGTCAAAAAACCATGCGCTATGGTAGTACCGAATGGCGAAAACTGTTTTGCCATCTCGGGTTGTGTATGTATCCATTGGAGGTCGCCTGTCGCCTCTGCAAAAGCGTTGATTTGGGTTTGCGGAACAGTAACCCATTCCGAAACCCCAATCTCTTGCCCTACCAGACTTTGTAAGCCTTCAAGCCCTTGAACGATTTTTAACATATTATTTAGTTGCGATAACAAATTTGCGTATCCAAGTGTCATTTTCCGACTTGATGTGCAGGATATAAGCCCCGTTCGCCAAATCATTTATCTTAATATCATACAAGAAAAGCCCACCGTCTTTGCGTACATTGTAAGTCCGCAAATCCTTGCCCAACATATCCGTAATTTGGAGCGTAACCGCAAAACTGCTGGGGAAATCAATTTTCAGCGTTAGCTTTGTGTCGGCAGGGTTGGGATACAACACGATTTGCCCGTCGCTTATCCTGGTGTTTTCATTGATATTGATAGCAAAATCCTTCACAGTTGTTGTGCCGCCTTGCGAATCACTTACACGAAAGCTGAACATGTCAGTCGTGTTTTTAGCGGGCGTATTCGGTTGGTAGGCAAGGGCGTTACTTATCAATGCGCTTTGTAAAAACGTGTTGTTTACATCTAACGCCAGACCGTTCAAAAGCAACTTGCCTGCCGATGGTATAGCTGTAACCGTAAAAGTAAGCGTAGGCGCGGCATCTTCCACATCTGTAGCCTGCAAAAGTTCCTTGCCTATAGTATAAGTAGTGGCAGCTTGCGGAAAAGATGCTAAACCTGTATTCACTGTAACGATAGGTATATCGTTCACATCTATCACATTGATAGTCATTTTATATTTTACCGTACTATAGAAAGTGCCATCAAATACTTCAAAATCAAAACTTGCATAGTTCGCACCCGATAGCCCTGCTACAGGCGTAAAACGCAAAAGATTGCCGTTCAATGCTGATAAACTTACCGATTGCGTACCCGTTATAGGCGTTGCACCCAATTCAAGCAAAGCGTTGTTAGGAATAGTTGGGGCAGAGATACGGATAGACTGCAAAGGATTTCCGCCTGCATAATTTGCTGTAAAGTCGCTCGCTTTAAAAGTGTAAAGCAAGGTTTCAGGTATAGAAACACTCGCATTCGCGGCAACGGGAGGCAAGTTTCCACCATCTAATTTCACTGTAGCAGTCCTCGTGATAGCGCCACTTGTAGCCGTAATGGTGATATTGGAAATACCTGTAACACTTGCCGCATTGCCTATGGTAAGCGTAGTATTGCCAGTAGGAGCGAGGGTAGTATTGCCAAACACAGCAGTAGTACCAGCAGGATTGCCAGCCACACTCAAACTCACATTCGCACTAAAACCATTCAACGCACCCAACTGAACTTGATAGACTACATTCGCGGCAGGTATTTGCGAATCAGGTGTTACCAACAATGTAAACGTAGGGGTTGCAGAAAGGGTGATAGAGAAATTGGCATCAGAAATATCAAAGAAGATATTGCCCACCGCTTGCACTTTCACACGCGCCGAAGAAGTAGATACATTTGGCACGACTACCAACTGACTGCCGTCATTCGGCGCATTGGCAAAAAGCGTAGTCGGGTAGGTAAGTCCGCCATCAGTAGAAAGCAAAATATTCACCAACGTACAATTTACAGGCGCAGTATTCGTAGCATTCACACTCCAAATAACAGTTTGCGTTGAGCCGCCTTGCCAGATAGTAGCCGCAACATTGGGTGCAGTAACCGCCAAAGGACCTATAGTATTTGAAACATTGAATGAAATAGTGCCGTATTCAACGCCGCCTATTGCTTGATTATCACGCACAGTACATCTAAAATTGAAAGCCCGCCCAACGGCAGGCAAGGTTTCCCCTGATGCCGCGCTCAAATTCGGATTGCCTGATGTTCTTGGAAAATGGCGTGTGGGGCTTGCTACAGGGCTAAAAGAGCGAAACGAGGGGCCTGAAGTGCCTGAATTGGCAAAACCACCTGCCGCACCCAAATCAAACTGCTCCCAACAATAGCTCAATACATCGCCTGCATTGGCATCTGTCGCGGAGGCAGTGAGGGCGAAAGATGTACCTTTAGGTATCGTAAAGCCCCCTGTAGGCATTGTAAGCACCGGGATAGCATTGTTTGTGGTTACTTTTGTAGGGCATGCATCGCCTGCACCCAATACACTATAATCCAAAATATCGTCATAACTTTTGGTGTGAAAATAAGCATCACTGTTGTTTTGTATGTTTGTTGAGCCACAAATACCTGCATACGCCATGATAGTACTTCCGCTTCCCGTTTCATAAGCAGAACTTGAAGATCGAGTAGAGCCGGCACAATTGCTCACATTGCCATTAAAAGTATGCTCGCCTCCAAACTGATGCCCTACTTCGTGGGCTACATAGTCTATATCATACGCATCACCTACAGGGGCAGGCGAGCCTGTAATACCGCGTGCTTTCTGCCCATTTCTACAAACAACCCCCAAACCCGCAAGACCGCCTCCGCCTGTACTCACGGTATGCCCTATGTCATAATTGCCTGCACCGATATTGCCATCAATTATTGTTTGGCTTTGGTTGATAAGCAGACCAGCGTTATCATTGTCAAAAGTATCACTACCTACAAAGACAATGCTTGAGTTATCGACAAGCGTAAAACTGATGCCTACTTCTTTTTCATATACGCCGCGTACTCTATTCATAGTCGTAATGATAGCATTTTGCGCCTGTGTTTTTCCGCCATGAAAGTTACTGTACTCGATAGTAGCTGCGATAGCTGCACGATAAGTGCGTTTTTGCGAGCCTGAAGGACGTGCTGCAGTTTTCAATCCAAAAGGACGGTTCTTATAGCGTGTATCTCGTTCTTCTTTGTATGTTAGCCAATGTTCATCTGTAAAGGTTTGGCAAGTTTTTGCCGTTGTTTTTTCAGCATTGTAATAATCTACTTTATAATAGGCTATGTAAAAAGTATTGTTTCCTGTGCTATATGGGTCTATAAAAGCAGTGCCATTTGCAGAAAGTATCATGCCGTGAAAGCCTTGCATAGTCCAATCCAAATAAGCCGTTGCAGTTGCATCATCTATTCCTTGTGCAGTGAAAGTACGCACATCGGGCAGTTTTGAAGCCAATTCAGGCGCTAGCATTTGCGTTTCTGTGATGCTAAATTTTTGCGTAGAGCCATCAGGCATAGGCAAGGAGATGACATTATCTCCAGAAGCATTGCGCAACTGCGTTGTATAAGACAGGAAAGAAGGCACGTCAAGCGTGAGCGTTTGATATTTCGTAGGCACGATATAACGTGTGCCTTGTGCAGGCAAGTTTCGCTCTTGTGTATTTTGCCAAAACGCATTGTTTTGCGCAGTTACTTGTGTGATAGTTAAACAAAACACAAAAGCTATTGTCATTTTGCGTAAGATAGGATACTTGTTTTTCATGTGGTATAAGGTATAATAAGTTGTTTTTTTACAAAATTAAGGTTTTTTATCTGATTTATTACGATTGCGGAAAATAAACTTTGAAACAAGTGCCTTCATCTACTTCGCTTTCTACAGTTATTTTGCCATGCAAAGCCTCTATTAAATTTTTCACAAGGTACAAGCCAAAGCCCTTGCCTTCCACGTGCGTATGCATGCGTTGGTGCATACCAAATATTTTATAGACTTCCGTTCTGCTCAAATCTATCCCCAGCCCATTGTCTTGCACACTTAACACAACATCTTTTTCGTTCAAATAAGTAGCTAAATGTATTACCAACGCTCTATTGGTCGATTGGTATTTGATGGCATTACTCAACAAGTGAAGTATTATATCCGTTAGGTATGATTTGTTGGTATGCAGTGTCATAGCCTTTGAGAAATCTATAGTTATGATGGCTTTATGTCTTCTTATCTCTTTTTTCAATTTAGCAAGTAGCGCATCAGTAACTGCTTTTAGATTGACTTCCTCAAGCGTGTGCTGTTGTATATTTCTAATCTCAAGGATAGCATCTAAATCATTCACTACCACTTCGAAGCTCTCTATCGTCCTTTGAATATGCACCAATACTTCTACGTGTGTAGGTTCTGTTACCTTGGTATAGTCAATCAAAGACATCAAACCTTGAATACTTGCTACAGGTGCGCGTATGTTGTGGGCTACGATATAAGAAAAGTCTGCAAGGTCTTTGTTTTTCTGGTGCAATTCATTGATTACCGTATCAAGTTCATTGGTACGTTCTTTTATTTTGTATTCGAGCGTTTCGTTGAAAGCCAATATTTCCTCTTTTTGTTGGTTAATTTCTTCGTTTTTCTCGGAAAGTTCGTTCTTTTGTATATGCAATATTTTGTTTATTTTGCGTGTTTTCCTATCATTGTTATAGAAGACCATCAACAATAAGACCGCCAAGACCGCTAAGACCAAGACGCCATAAGTAAACGACTTCTGTCTATCCATCAAGATAGCCTTAAGGTCTTTTTCTTTAGTTATGTGTTCTATTTCGGTTTGTTTTTTGCGCAAAGAGAAGTTATTTTGCAAACGAATCATTTTTTCTGTGCTTTCTATATTGAAAAGGCTGTCTTGTATTTCTGTATAATGTTGTAAATATGTGTAAGCTGAGTCTGTGCGCTGCATTTCCTTGTAACACCGTGCCAAATTTTGATAAGCATTTTTGAGTCCTTTATTATTTTTATACTTCTTTGCATACAACAATGCCTTTTCATACGCGGTGAGTGCTTTTGGATACTCTTTGTAGGCAAGTTCTATATCGCCAAGCGCGTTGTACGCAGCCGCCAATTCAAAAACATCATGTTTTTCTAAGTTTACTAAAGAAGCTGTTATTTTAATTTTCGCGTTGGCTATATCGCCCAATTTATAATAAACGATACCTATGGACATCAAAGCCTTATAAATCAAACCAGGTCGATTAACTATATTGACTACTTTCTCATAACATTCTATAGCTTTTTCGTACCTGCCTGAAGCAACATAGACATCCCCCATATCGCGATAACAATAACCTATGCCTGTGAGGTCTTTGTGCTTCATTTTGATTGCAAGCCCTTTTTCATAATACGACAGCGCGAGTGCGTATTTATGTTCATCTGCATAAATAAGCCCAATGTTTACATAATTATTCCCTATGCCGAGTTCATTTTTTATTTCCTCGTTGATTTTAAGCGATTGGAGAATATTTTGGACAGCTTCGGGATAGTCACCTTCCACACGATTGAGTATGCCAACATTGTTGTAATACATAGCTATGCCTTTCTTATGATTCGCCTTGCTACTCGTTGTAAAAGCGAGCTGGGCATAATGGTACGCACTGTCCGACTGGAAAAAAATGTAATGAAAAAAAATGCGGTTGTAAAGGTCGGCTTTTGCCGAATCAGGCAAATTGCGTTGGTTAGTGTCTTTTAGGCTATCCACATACATCTCTTGCGCGTTAGCCGTACAAGCTACGCATAAAAGTAGCAAAAAGGCGGTTGCTATTTTTTTCATGCAATGATATATATGTTCGCACCAAAGTTAAAGGAATGTTTGTAATATATCAAATTTAAGTCCTTATTTTTTTGTTTTTATACCATGAAAAAACTGTTTTATAAAAAAAGCATTAACTTTGCGCTTTATTGATGAAGTAGTATTGTAAAAAAACGTACTTAACGAGTGCAATTCAAATCTATTCCATTTTCTCCTTTCCAGATCCGCACCACTCATCTTTGTATTCTTCAAACTATTTTGACACTTTCAATGCGTTTATTGTTACTCATTACTTATTTATGTTTGCTCTCTTTCCCTATTTTTGCACAACAAGAAGCACTACATTATATCCCATACAGGCTTGGCAATAAATGGGGTTATGCCAATACAGACCAGAAAATAGTTATCTCGACTGACTTTGATGAAGCACGCCCCTTTTCTGAAGGTATGGCTTGTATAAAATTAGGCGCACAGTTTGGCTATCTCGACGAAAAACAAATTGCTAAAACAGAAGTTAAATATTATTATGCCGCACAATTCCGCTTTGGGGTAGCCAAAGTGTGGTTCAATGGGCAATACGGCTTGATAAATACTGAAGGCAAGGAAATTACCCCTCCTCAATATGACGACATTAGCTTTTTCAATGATGGTGTAGCTAAAGTTACGCTACGCGGAAAACATGGCTTCATCAACTTGCAGGGCAATCAAATCATACCCTTGCAATATGACAATGCAAATACCTTCCAAGAAAACCTCGCGCCTGTCTGCCTTGGTAAATATTGGGGCTTCATAGACTCTACCAACCGCGAAGTAATCCGCCTGAAGTACGATTTTGCCCTCTCATTCCGTGAAGGCGTAGCAGCTGTAAAGAAAAACACCAAATGGGGCTTCATAAACCAACAAGATGAAGTGCTTGTGCCGTTCAAATATGATGCAGTAGAAAGCTTTTTTGAGGACTGGGCAAGGGTAGAACGAAATGACAAATGGGGCTTCGTAAACAAACAAGGTGAGGAAATTCCACCCGTTTTTGAAGCCGCTATCAGCTTCAGCGAAGGCATGGCAGCAATATGCAAAAATGGCATGTGGGGATACATCAACAAAATGGGAACGACAACCCTTGCCTGCAAATTCACTTGGGCAGGAAGTTTCAAAAATGGGCTTGCCAAAGTAAAAGTAGGCAACGAATGGGGATACATAGACAAAGCAGGCAATGAAATAATACCTATCCGATACAGCATTTTAGGTAACTTCTGCGAAGGCTTGGCATGTATGGAAATAGCAGGCAAGTGGGGCTTTACTGATAGGTTTGGCAACATCGTTATCCATGCTAAATACGACAACGTGAACGATTTTGAATACGGAATAGCCAAAATAATAAAGAACGGCAAAACTGGTTACATCGATAAACGTGGCAGAGAGTATTTTCGTGATTAGTAAAAACGGCAAACAATTTGTACTAAACACACTAATACAACGTTAATCCTTTTGTTAAACCAAAATAATAAAGTGTTAAAAATTATTTATACTTAAATCTTCAACAATATGAACGCTTGGTTCAAACCCAACTTGCTCACCTATGCGGTGATTTGCTTTTCTTTTTTAATAACGTTCAATTCATTTGCTCAAAAAGACCCTGTTCCTACCAAAAAAGGAGACAAATGGACGTACTCTATCATTGGAGGGGATTACGAAGCCGTACGCCCATTTTACCCGCTTATCCAAACCAAAAGTGCCAAAACCTTGATAAAAGCTAAAGACGGAAAGCCAATAATAGGCGCGAGAACAAAAAAAAATCTTGAAAAAGATACCACCATCACAGAGGAAATAGGACACCTCGCCGCAGTAAAAAAATCAGGCAAATGGGGCTATATCAGCAAAGATGGCAAATTTGTTGTTCAACCTAAGTACAGCATCGCATACGACTACAAAAACAACTATGCCGTAGTCGCCATAGGAGAAATAACCGAAGAAGGCGCTGTAGACGAACACGGCATCTTGGATAGGTCGGGACGCGAAGTCGTGCCTTGCAAATATGCCGTAATGGGTACGGAAATATGCGACAGCATAGTCAATGTAGGCAAAACTGATGCAACAGGCACAGGATTCGGCTTCTTGCACGTTTCCGACCGATTGATAGCCGACTTTAAATATTCACAAGTCCGCGATTTTAGCAACGGCATGGCGGCTGTAGAACGCAACAAGAGATGGGGCTTTATCGATAAAACAGGCAAGGAGGTTATCACACTACAATTTGAAAGAGTGTTCGATTTTAGTGAAGAGCTTGCCTACGCATACAAAAGCCTCAAGTGGGGCTTCATAAACAAACAAGGCAAAGAAGTTATACAATACCAATATCAACCACAAACTATAGGCTTTGGTATGTTCACATACGGACTTGCAAAAGTACGCAAAAACAACCTCGAAGGCTGGATAGACCGTAACAACAACAAACGTATCAACTTTGCTTATCCTGAAGCACACGACTTCAGCGAACGCCTTGCCTGTGTAAAAACAGGGGCTAAATGGGGTTATATCGATATTTCAGGCAAACTCGTCATCCCGCCAACTTTTGATGCTGGAAGGGCCTTTCATGACGGCGCGGCAGCAGTGAGAATAGGCACTAAATGGGGGTTTATAGACAACAAGGGCAAAACTATTATTCCTGCCAAATATGACGAAGTAAAAGAACAATTCAAAAGAGGTATTGCTGAAGTAAAATTAGGCGAAGAATATTATTATATTGATAAAACGGGAAAAGAATACAAGTAAAACGCACTATACGTTGTAAACCTGCTCACAACCCGACAAATGTATGTTTATAAAAGACTTCTTGCGAAAGCCCTTTTTCCCTCTCTGAGGTCTTAAGAAACACTTTCGCAAGAAGTCTAAACTTTATAGGGTTGGTTTTATAAAAATCATGGAAAAAAAGCACCTTCTGAATCCAAAACTCTTGGATATTACGCTTAGCCGTTTGGGGCAAGAACTCATCGAAAATCATCAAGATTTTGCACAATCAGTTATACTTGGCATACAGCCACGTGGTATTTTTTTTGCAGAAAAAATTAAAAAAAAAATACAGGATTTGGCAAATCTAACCATACCAATAGGCTATTTAGATGCAACTTTCTATCGTGATGACTTTCGCAGGCGTGATGCACATCTAAAAGCAAACACTACCAAAGTAGATTTTTTGATAGAAGACAAGCGCGTTATACTGATCGACGACGTACTCTATACAGGACGCACCATTCGCGCCGCACTTGACGCTATGGCGGCTTTTGGAAGACCGCAATCTGTAGAACTTTTGGTACTCATAGACCGCAAATATACACGCGAATTGCCCATACAGCCACAATATGTAGGCAAGGAAGTAAACACCCTTGCCTCCCAATGGATACAAGTGGAATGGACGGAGCAAGGACATGAAGAAAACAATATCTGGCTCGTAGGCAAGCCTGACAACTAACCCAAATGCTTGCTAATCAAAGCAGCCAAGTCTTGTTTCTTCCAAGGTTTGGCCATAAAAGTGACACCTGCCCCCGATTCCATTCTACTCACAGCTTTGGGGTCTGCTTGTCCAGAAAGCATGATTTTTACCATGTTTGGAAACTTTTTGTGAACGATACTCAGTAGCTCATCGCCTTTCATTTCGGGCATCAACCAATCTGAAATGATAATCAATGTTTTTATTTCTTGTTTTTCTAAAAACTCCAGTGCCTCCAGTGCTTCAGTGCCACTTTCTGCAATTTCAATAATAAATTCCTTGCCAAAAGATTGCGCCAGTTCAGCTTTGAGGCTTTCCAAGATGATAAGCTCATCATCAACACATAAAATTGCTTTAGTCTTTTTCATAATTAAATAGCACGTTAGGCTTATTTTCGCTCCAAATTGGAGAAAGGGAAAGAGGTCTTAGAAATAAATTTGAATTGCACTCGCTAATAGTTTATATTTGCACGCAAATGTAACACTTGTTTGCATCAAAGGCTATATATTATCGACAAATGGCTCAAACAAAAAGATAAACAGCTACAAATTATAGGTAAAAGCATGCGCAAATCTCAAAAATACACAAGCTTTTTTTTAATTTTAGCTGAAAATTTACGTTATATGTAAGGTCGTGTGTATCTTTGCGACTCAAAAATTAAAGAACCGATTTTATACAAACATGAAAAACCTTTTTTTACACCTGTTGTTTTGTACTACACCTTTGTTTTTAGTAGCCCAAAATATTACTGAAGTACAGTGGGCAAACCGTGTATTGGGTGTTTCTTCTGAATTTACCGAAACAGAAAAAGCTCAAGGCACACAATATAAAGCTGAACAAGCATTGGGCAAATATGATAAACTGCCAGCATACGGGCAAAGCCCCTGCGCATGGTCGCCTGCCAAAATGAACAACCCTGACGGAGAATGGATAAAAGTAGGATTTGAAAAACCTATGAAAATTAACCAGATTATAATAGCCGAAAACTTTAACCCAGGCGCGATAAGCAAAATAGCACTGTACGATATAATAGACAAAGAATATGTCATCTTTAATAACTTAAATGTAGCTCCCTTGAATGCAAAGGCGCGCATGTTCTCTCTGATGCACAAAACAGACTTTGAAGTCCGCGCTATAAAAATATATCTTAGTACAGCCAAAGTACCCGGTTTTAATCAAATAGATGCTATTGGTATTACCACCTCTACAGACCCTATTGAAGCCAAAATAAACGTAGCGCAAGACCTTAATATCAAAGTAAAAGCTAAACCTGAAAATTTGGGTACCAACATCAACTCCGAATTCCAAGAAATTGCTCCTTCTGTTACACCTGACGGCAAAACAATCTTCTTTACACGCTCAAAACACCCCGATAACATAGGCGTACCAGAAAAACAAGACATCTGGTATGCTGAAATAGGAGCTGACGGCAAGTTCGGCATGGCTAAAAATATAGGCGCGCCTGTGAACACAAAATACCACAACTCCTCCTTTTCTATCTCGCCTGACGGCAATACAATGCTACTCAACAATATCTACAACCCTGATGGCACATCAGAAAAAGGACTTTCTATCACTACCAAGCAATCAAACGGGCAATGGGGAAATCCGCAAACAATCGTAATAGATGACTACTACAACCAAAATAGCTACTCAGAATTTTGCCTTTCGCAAGATGGAAAAATACTGCTCATGACAGTACACCGCGCAGAGTCGTATGGCGGCAAAGATATTTATTTTTCGCGAAGCAAAGGCGAAAATGCATGGACAAAGCCCGTCAACGTAGGCAAGGTAGTCAATACTGCATCTAATGAAACATCACCTTTTATAGCCTCAGATGGCAAAACATTGTACTATTCTACAGGCGGTTTGAGCGGCTATGGTTCTAATGATATATTTGTTACACGCCGCCTTGATGAAACATGGACGAACTGGAGCGAACCCCAAAACCTCGGACCCGAAATTAACACCCCCGAGTGGGACGCATATTTTAGCATTACTGCAAAAGCCGATTATGCTTATTATACTTCTTATGAAAATTCTATGGGCGATAGCGACATTTTTAGAGTAAAAGTGTCTGACAAAAATAAACCCGAACCTGTAGCACTCATCAAAGGTATTGTTTACAATAAAAAAACAAACTTGCCTATCGAAGCCACTATACTATATGAGGTATTGCCAAGCGGCGAGAACGCAGGCAAGGCTATCTCCAATGCCCAAACAGGCGCGTACAAAGTAGTATTGCCATTGAAGAAAAATTATGGCATCTTGGCAGAAGCACACGGCTACATACCGGTAGAAGAAAACATAGACCTCACCGATAGTACAAACTATATTGAAATAGAAAAAAATCTTTATTTAGTTCCAATAGAAAAAGGTGTAACTTTAGAACTAAACAATATTTTCTTCGAGCGTTCTACTTCTAATCTACTCCCCGCGTCTTTTCCTGAATTGAACAGAATCGCAAAATTGATGACTGAAAATGGCACCATGAAAATAAGACTCGAAGGGCATACTGAAATATTTGGAAAAGCTAAAGACCAGTTTGACCTCGCCGAAAGTAGGGTGAAAAGAGTCCGCGGGTATTTGGAAAGGCAAGGCATTGATTCGAAAAGAATAGATGTAAAATCATTTGGAGGAAGATACCCTAAAACAGAAGGACGAACCGAAGAGGAAAGAGCCAAGAACCGAAGAGTTGAAATGCGTATATTAGAGCAATAGAAATTAAATAAACTGGCATTTTCATTTTTTTGGTACGCTGACAAATTTTGTGTTGAACCACATAGAAACATAGAGAACATAGCCCGAAACACTGTGTGCCATATCTTTCTATGTGGCCTATACCTTGCGCCACTAAAATTGTCGGAGCACCATTTTTTTTGTATCAATATACAGCGCGTATCAGCAAAAAACATGTAGATTGTTTTTTAGCGTCACCATTATCAGCTTCCAATTTTACATTCTCGACAAAAAAAGACTATCTCCAAACAGAGATAGCCTTTTTTCATTTACGTGAAATCGTTTTTTCATGTTTCAGTATATTCCCTTGAATACGAATTTTTTGATACCGCATTTGATTATTGCTTTTAGAAAAATCAAAGACAAGTGAAGGGTCTATCGGATAGCCATTGTAGCGTATTTCATAATGCAAATGCGGTCCTGAACTCCAGCCTGTATTGCCTCCCATAGCAATAAACTGTCCCGCTTTAACACGCGCACCTGCTTTAACACGCACATCTAAATGCCCATAAAGACTCTCCAAACCATTGTCGTGTGCTATTAAGATGTAATTGCCGTAGCCATAATCATAACGAGATTCTTTGATAACACCATCAAAAGTTGCAAAAACCAATGCACCTTTTTGCAACGCAATATCAATGCCTTGATGAAAACCATCATTTCTCAGCCCATAATTCGAAGTAACCCACGAAGTATAAACCAAAGGAGGCGACCAATATTGCGCTTTGTCCGCATTGTAAAGCTCGATATCTATCCAATCTTTAGGGGTTACAGGCGATAGCGATAGCCCCAAACAGATTATTGACAGCAAGTACAAGCAGGCTCTGCATCTTTGTCTTCTACTTTGTAAATAAAACGTTCCCATTCGTCAACAGTGAGTTTTTGTTTGCGTGCTTTAACTTCAGGGCAAATAATGTCTTTCATGTCTTCTACTTGCGTAGCCCAAACACGCAACACATTATCTCTACAACCCGCCAATAATTTTTTACCGTCAGGGCTGAAAGCTATCGACCATACCCAGTCGTTGTGATCATCAAGCACTATAGGAATTTCATTCAAGTTTTTGGCATTCCAAATCCTCACAACGCGGTCAAATCCAGCACTTGCGACCATACTGTCATCTTTTGAAAAAGTAACATGATTGATACGGGCGCGGTGTTCCTTCTGGTAATCTTTGAGAAGACCAGTGGTTGTATTCCAAATTTTTAATACACCACCTTCATCACCTGAAGCAAGCCTGTCGCCTGCATTGTTGTAGGCAAGGGCATTGATAGCCTCGCCTGCTGCCCATGTGCGTATTTGCGTGCCATTAAAATCCAACAGTGTTATTTCGCCTGTTTCCTTGCCTACAGCGAATACAGCCTCTCTTGGACTGACACTCAACGCATTGATTTTTTCATTGCTTTTCGTGAGTTGCTTAGGTTTTGGCTCAGGTTCATTGATATTCCATGATGAAACAGTCTTTTGGTCATCAATACTGATGAGCGTTTTGCCATCAGCACCAAAACCCATATACCAAATAGCACTCGCTTTATGCGACATTCGTTTGATTAGTTTGCTGTTTTGAAATATCAAGATTTCGTTGTACTCACCTGCTACCGCTATCAGTCCTGATGAACTTACTGCCATGCTGCGGTTGATTTGTTGCACTTGTGTAAGCGGAATAGGGGTAATTGTCGAAGCCTCTGCATAGCTTTTGCCTTCTAAATTCCATGCCAATACTTTCCCATCACTACCTGTAGAATAGAGCAATCCATTCGCACTTACAAGAGAACGCACTGTGGAGGCATGCCCCGTCAATTGATTAAAAGTTGGCTTGTCTTTGCTTTTTAAAGTCTTGATGGCATAATATAAACCTTGATAAACATCAGGGTCGTTCGCCTTGCCTTTTAATTTAGTGTTCATCAAATAGGCTTGTTGTGCGGCAATCGCTTGTAAGTCAGGGTCAGCAAATCGCACAGACTTTAAGGCGAGTGTTTTTGCTATGGACAGTTTTTGCAAATTTTCAACGTTGTCTTTGGCTATTTGCGCTTTCTTCTTCTCCAAACTTGCTATTTGGCTGTTAATGGCTGATATAGCTGTATTGATATCCGCGATGCGTTTTTGCTTGTTTGCTTTGTCCGTTTCAATCTTAGCTTGAGCTTGGGCAAGTTCGGCAACAAGTTTTGCTCTTTCAGCATTTTTAGCGGCTATTTCAGCATCATGAGCGGCTATTTCAGCCGCGTCTGCACTCTTTTTAGCTTTGATAGCACTTTCTTTAGCTTTATTTGTAGCAATAACGGCTTTACCTTTTTCATCGTTTGCTTTTGTTTCACTCTTTTTGGCTTTGTCAGTAGCTATCAAAGCTTTGCCGAGGGCTATTTCTGCCTCTTGGCTTTGATAAAGTGCGTACAACAAGAAAAGTACGCAAACAATAACCGCCACGATAGAGCTTATAGCAATACTACGCGCTGCGGCAACTTTATATTTTTGAGCTTTCTCTTTGTTGATTTGTTCTTTTTCATAATTTTGCTCACTTGCACCAAGGAAAAGCATAGTGCGCTCAAAAGCGGCTTCATGCCTCAACCCCCATGCTTTTGAAGGGTTTTGTTCCTCTCTCCATGCCACTGCAAATTGCAAATTGGGTTGTACCCACAAACCATCTTTGCCTTGTTGAAACCTTTCGGCAGCTTCTGCCAGCCGCAGGTAAGTTTTTACAGACTCAGCTTCTTGGTCAGCCCAACCACCCAATTCTTCCCAAATACGCATGAGGCTTTCATGCGAAATATCTATAACTGTGTCTTCTGTCAATGGTATTTCTTCGGAAGGCATCAACAGTCCGTTGCTTGCTTGTCGAAAGGCGTGCACTACATTGGCTACTTCTGCTACAGGTGCTTCTGCTATTTCTGCTATGATATTTAGTTTAGTAGGTCGGCGTGTTCCGCGTCCTTCTGAGCCTTTTTCTGTAATAGTTTTGAATACATTTTCGCAAATCTTCTTTTCTTTATCGTTCAATTTTGCAAAAACCTCATTGGCATGTACAGAGAGGGCTGTTTTGGTAGTGCCTATCGCTTCGTATTCGCCTATATTTATGGCTCTTCTGGCACCTGCCGATGTACGCGACCATCTGTCCCAAGTACGCATCATGGCATGTTGCATGATGGGGAGTTGGTCGGAGCTTTCGCCAGTGTCTTGCAAAACTTTTTCCACTAAAAGTGACTCAATATCCGCGCCCAGCAGTGCTATGGGTTTGGTGAGGGCATCGCGAATTTCGGCTTTAGTCATGCGGGGTAGCAAGAATTGGCTTTGGTTCAAAAATTGCGCAAGGGCTGGATATTGTGTACAGTTATCTAAAAATTCAGAGCGCATCGTGATGATCACGTAGGCAGGCAAGTCTTTTTGCAAAGCGGCTTGCAAGATAAGTTGAATGTATTGCGTGCTCTCGTTGCTCTGCCCTACTTTGGTTTCGCCATGCCGAAAAACTTCTTCAAACTGGTCAAAAAACAATAAATATTGTTCGTTTTTCAGTGCGTATGCTTCGCGAAGTATATCCGAAAGTGCCATCTCGTCATCACGCAGGCGGTCATTGATTTCTGCAATGCTTTGATTAACAATAGGTGCAAGCGTGCGCGCGAGGCGCATGATAGGCTCATCGGCAGGAGTGCTTGACAAGACGCGCCAGGGTCGCGCTTCTTCTTGGTATTGATTCAAGAGTGTATGCACAATGCCGCAATAGACAAAGGAGGACTTGCCTACCCCCGATGCGCCCACGATGCTTATAAAGTGGTTTTGCATCAACTGTTCTATAGTGCGCGCTGTGTGGCGTTCGCGCCCAAAGTACAAATGACTTTCTTCAAAACGAAAAGGGCGAAGCCCAGGAAATGGATTTTGGAGTTGAGTTTGTGTGACAGCAATCATGTGTTTTAGATAGAAAGCGACGGTAGAATTCCACAAATATATAGCTTATTTTTAATAAAAATAGAGATTACTCAAAAACTTTTTTGGGTAGTACGAAATTGTTTAATTATTATGTTTTTTTGTCATAAATTAAGACTTGCTGATGTTCGGTGAGGACACCAAATATGGGTGAGTCTTTGGAATGAATTTAAAATGACCTGATATTCGCAAAGTATTGGGTGCTCCGACAATTTTAGTGGAGCAGGGTATAAACCACATAGAAAGATATGGCACACAGTGTTTCGGGCTATGTTCTCTATGTTTCTATGTGGTTCAACACAAAATTTGTCAGAGTACCAAGTATTGTTTGGCGAGGATACCAAACGGGTAAAACACCATTTTATATAAGTGCCCAATAATCAATTTAATAAATCGCACATAAATTTAAAAATAAGTGCATCGTTAAAATATTTTTAGTATAGTCTAAAAATAAATTATATATTTGCATAAAAATAATGATATGAAGCATTGCCCTTTAAAATTCCATCTGATTTTCACATTAGGCTTCTTGCAAAAAACCTTTTCCGCTTTCCAAATGCGAGAGAGGGTAGGGTGTGAGGTCTTAAGAAAAACTTTCGCAAGAAGTCTGTTAGCTTTATCTATAGGATTTCTTGCCTACTGCCAAACAAAACCTGCCGAAAAAGATGTCGTACAAAAAATAAATGTAACAGTTACGACAGGCATGATTGCTGATGTTGTACGCAATATAGCCAAAGACCGCGCTCATGTGCAGGCACTTATGGGAGCTGGTACCGACCCGCACCTCTACAAAGCTACACCTCAAGACCTTGCCTACCTACGCAAAGCGAATCTTATATTTTACAATGGATTGCACCTCGAAGGCAAATTGGGGGAAGTATTAGAGAAAGTAGGCAAGACCAAACCCGTTTTTGCGGTAGCTGACGGCTTGCCTCAAAATAAAGTAATGCATGGCGAAGGCGCTACCGACCCGCATATTTGGTTTGATGTGTCTTTGTGGCAAGCTGTGGCTGTTTTTGTAGGCAATAAATTGGCTGTAGTAGATGAAAAGAACGCTCCTTTTTACCAAAAAAACGCCCAAGAATACGCGCTAAAATTAGCCGACCTCCACGAAGAAATTAAAGCCCAACTTGCTGCCATACCCAGCAATCAGCGCGTATTGGTTACAGCCCACGACGCATTTGGTTATTTTGGAAAAGCGTATGGTATAGAAGTTCGAGGTTTGCAAGGCATCTCGACTATGAGCGAATATGGCTTGAAAGACATAGCCGACCTCACCAATTTCTTAGCTAAACGTAAAATCCCCGCTATTTTTGTGGAAAGTTCAATTTCGCCTAAATCCCTAGAAGCGGTAGCAAAAGGGTGTCAACAAAAGGGACACCAAGTTGTTATAGGAGGAACGCTTTTTTCTGATGCTATGGGTGCGGATAATACACCCGAAGGCACTTATATTGGCATGGTACGTGCGAATGTAAAAACAATCATGCAGGCTTTAAAATAAAAAGAGTGGCTTTGTTTGAACAAAGCCGCTCTTTTTGCTTAATTTCTACTTAATTTTTTTAATCTTAGTTGTCCCTTGTAAGCTATTGATTTGCAGGTTTTTGTTGCTGTTTCGCAAAGGAATTTTGAGAGATTTGATAGCAGGGTTGTTTAACTCGCCTTTGTCTGCATCTTTTGCTCTTGATACGCTTTCTTTTTCTGCTTTCTTTGCTACACTTTTCTTCTCTTTTCTGCTTGCGGGAGGTGGGTCGCCCGTATTTTTGCCACGCGCTTTTACAGCTTCCATATCGGCTTCTCGTTTATAGTTGGTAGTCGATTCAGTTGTTTTTACGTCCTGATTAGTGCTGGCAGGCAAGGCACTATTGCTATTATAAAAAGGGCTTTCTGTAACAAAATCATTTTCTATTTCTTGAGCGAGTACATTTATTTCGAGGCTGGTTGTTTCGGGTACTTGTACTATTACATTGCCTTCTATGGAGGTAAGGGAGCTGTTGCTCGTTAATTGTATGCCACTCAAATCAAATGCTATGTTTTGTTTTGCGTTGATAGTAAGTTGAATTTGCCTGTTTTGAGGCAATAAAACCTGCATATCAATTTGAGGCGCATTGGGCAAACCGTCAATCGTGATGTGGTTGTTATCTATCGAGCCTACGTAGCTTTGTATGGGTATTGTTTCGATTTTCACATCATTGCCTGCGTATCCTTTGAGGTTGATATTGCCTCGTGGATTGTTCACTTGCACTATGCCGTTCATGTCTTTATTGACAAATGAATAAGAGTCTTTATGTATGATTTTGGATATTTCAGCTTCGGGGATATTTTTGTGTTGCTCTTCCTGAGCTTTGGGTGTGGTAGTAGTAGCATGTATTTCAGGCAAGGCCGCTTTTTCTTGTCCTTGAGTAGCATTTTCTTGTGCAGTACGGGTTATTGCTTCTTTGCGTTTGGGCATTTGGATATCTATATAGGCAGGCGTTTTAGAGGCTTTTTCTTTTTCAAATTCGAGGTTTTGCAATGCGACTTCTGTGTTCTTAAATCTTTTTTGAAAAGCTGCAATTCCCCAATAACCAATCATCGTGATGAGCAATGCGAATACGGCTACAGACAAGGATTGCCAATAAAATTGCGTTTGCAGAAAATGCTTAATGCGTTCTCGCAATGAAGGGCGCGCTGTAGCCTGCAATGCTTTTTGTTCGTTCAGCATGGCATAAAAATTCATCTTTAGAGCAGGCGACGGTTGTACCAAAGGCGCGTGGTGGCTAAACTCAAGGGTTTCCTCAAGTTCATCAAGTTCTTGTTGAAAGTCTGGGTTTTGTTGTAGGTAAGCCCGAATTCTATATTCCACTTCTTCGGCTACTTCTCCTTGTAAGAAATCTATGAGATAAGGCTCTATTTCTTCGTAATGTATCATGGCGTTTTCGAAATTGTTAATTGAGATTTTGAATGGTCTTAGTGTTTGTAAAAAACATCTTTGAGTGCTTTCAGTGCGCGGTGGACACGCACTCGCGCGAGGTTTTCGGTAATGTCGTATATTTTGGCTATTTGGGAGTATTCGAGCTCCTCCAACTGGCTCATTATCAATATTTCGCGTTTATCTTCGGGGAGGCGTTGCAAAGCTTCTTGAAGCAAGCGCAACTGCTCATTTTTTTCAAGCGAGTGGTCTTCTTCTGATAGGCGCAGGTTACGTTCATACGGTATGCTGTCCAATGGTTTTACTTCATGTTTGTTTTTTTTGTAGTGGTCAGTTTTTACATTTCGGGCGATTTGATAAAACCATGCCTTGAATGGCATCTCGGCGCGGTAAGTGTGTTTGTATTTCAACACCCGCTCAAACGTATTTTGGGTAAGGTCATTGCTCAGGTCTTGGTCGCATACTTGGCGCAGGTAAAAGTTGTACAAGCGCACATGGTATCTTTCAAACAGCAGTCCTAACTGCTCAAGCTGTCCATTTACAACCTTCAACATGATGGCTTCATCACTTAGATTTTGCACGATATTCAAAGATTAAGTTTTACATTGCTAAACACAGGTTTTGCCTGCTTCATGAAGGTTACTATACTTGCCTGCTTTTGTTACAAAGTTTTGCAATTTTCTTTTGGAGAAGAGGATTTGAACAGCATCTATAGTTCAGGCTATGGCATAGTTTTTCAATACATCATACAGTTTTGCTATCGGCAGTCCCATTACGTTGTAATAGCACCCTTTTATGTTACTTACGCCTATCAGCCCTATCCAATCTTGAATGCCGTAGCTTCCTGCCTTATCAAAGGGCTTATCTTTTTCGAGATAATAGCTTATATCTTCTTTTGTTAGTTTTTTGAAAGTCACGTAGGTAAGTTCTGAAAAACTAACAAACGAGTTTTGTGAAGCAACACAAACGCCCGTTATTACCTCATGCGTGCTATCGGATAGCTTTTGCAAAATTTGTTGAGCGTGTTCCAAATCATCAGGCTTTCCCAACAATTCGCCTTGCCAAATCACCACACTATCTGCACAAACCAACACCTCGTCAGTGAGTAGGGTAGGCAAGAGGGCTTTCGCTTTCTTTTCTGCCAAATATACAGGCACATCAACTATAGGCATTTCGGCAGGGTAATCTTCGATGGCATTCGAAACGCGCACCTCAAACGTAAACCCTGCGCTTTCCAACAAGTGTTTTCTACGCGGAGATTGCGAACCAAGTATTAAGCGCATATTTTTAATTTTTTACAAAGATAAACCTTTTTTGTGTAAAATTTTGTTGGCTATCATTTTTCAGACTTGTCGCCCACTATTGCAGACATTTTTTGAAATTACTAAATTTTATTTTTAAGTCTGTATAAGGAACTTGTAACGCGCTTCCCTGCAAGCTGAAAACTTGTTACAAACATAGCAGAAGTTGGCTTCGCTAAACTTGCGTCATTTATGGATATCACCCACATTGTCAATTTTGCCTAACTATGTGTTTAACTCCCTGATTATGAATTATTTGGCATTCATAAATAGACTCATTGTGCCGTTGTTGATGTTTTTAGAAAAGTGCAGGCAAGTTTTTTATTTCACACACATTTCACAATAGACCGCTTTTGCACGTGGTTGTTGGTGTCGAAAAATTGGGTAGCATAGTGTAGCTGAAGAACAAAATTACACCCAATTTTTCTAAAACACCAATAACAACAGTTCTACAATACAAACTTTCCTATATTTGAAGTATTTTGCAGGCAAGTTTCTTTGCAAAGGATTGTACTAAAGCCAATTCATAGCCTCTTCCTCGTCATCAAAGAATCGCACATCTAAGTGTTCTTTGGCTTGCAATTCATCAAAAACCATCTCGTGGCTTACTTGCCCAAAAAGGTCAGGTGTTCTCAAAAAAGCCATTCTTTTCAGCCCTGCGGCTTTGTATTGGGGTACGATGGTTTCGTCATGCCATGTTTGGTCTTCTACCGAGATAGCCGTTTCGAAGGGACGGGTGTCTATATAAACGCCTTTTAATGCATGCTCACGTATCAAATGGGCATACATGGATATGTGTTCCCTGAAGTTTTCGCTTGTGAGCGCACGGGTTTCAGATGTCCAATAAACCTCCAAAATGTGTTTGGTTTCGTTATGGAAAACTACAACAAAGCGGGTTTGATAGAGTTCTTGTTTCATCGTGGTTAGATTTTTTGTTTAAATATAAGCATTACAAAAGTTACTGTTATGCACAAAGAACGCCTTGCCGTTGCGTCTGTCCCTACATGCAACGTCAGGAAAACCCCAAAACTAATTTTTGATGGCGATATATGCCGCAAATATACAAAAAAAAACTTGCCTACCAAAACCCACAAAAAAAGCACATTTTTCGCCTTTCATGTAGGTTTCAGCTTGGCATTGTCTTACTTTTTAAAACTTGAAAAATATAATTTGATATAAGGACAAATTTGGCGCAGTGGGGGAGCTATATAAAATTATTTTTTACCTTTTAAATGTGCAAGTAATTGATAATAAATAAAGTAAACTACTACTTTTTATAAAAAAAAATTTGTATTTTTGCGGAAACAAAAACTACCTTTCTCACATGAAAAATCACTTTGCGCGCTCTGCACCTTGCCTACCTGACTATTACGGCTAATTTTATAAAAAATTGATGCAAAATATACGCCACTTGCCTGCGTAGGTAAGGCATATAACAAAAAAACTATCTCGTCCCCCTTTATAAAAAGGCTATTTGGCTAAACATTCAGCATATATGACAAATGCGAAGTAG
>Ga0163154_10000708_pt1 | contig 51911 bp, 36 predicted proteins | sample OliLakLV19MP9P1_FD_148649 | JGI IMG/M metagenome (GOLD analysis project Ga0163154, IMG submission 148649) | Freshwater microbial mat bacterial communities from Lake Vanda, McMurdo Dry Valleys, Antarctica - Oligotrophic Lake LV.19.MP9.P1 | ecosystem: Environmental > Aquatic > Freshwater > Lake >...
TTTTACACGTTGCGTGGCGATTTAGTCATTCAAAAACAGTTGATAATCAATGGGTAAGCGATGCTACAATCCCCTGCAGCATTTTTGCATAAAACCTGCTAGCGGACACCGAAAGTAAAGTACTTTTTTTTATAAAAAGTTTTGTAATATTGTGGATTTTTAGATTCTTACAATGTTACAAAATTTTTTTGTCCATATATGTAAAAAATAAAAAAAAACGCTTAAAAAATTTGGATATATTATTTTTTCGCAATAATTTTGCAGTATAAGTAACGAAAACGTAATATAATTAACCTTGCTTTCCTTTTTCCTCTTTCACAATGATTGCAAAACTCGAACAGGTCAATAAAATTTATAAAGTGGGTGATAACGTTATCACAGCTTTGCAAAAGACTGATTTAGAAGTAAATCAGGGGGAGATGTTGCTTATCATTGGACCTTCGGGTTCAGGCAAGACAACTTTATTGTCTTTGTTGGGCTGTGTGATTTATCCTACAGAAGGTACGCTTTGGGTAGATGGCAAGGAGATCAACAAGATGAACCAAAACCAGCTGGCAAAATTGCGCTTGCATACGATTGGTTTCGTTTTTCAAAATTTTAATTTGATAGCGCCACTTACAGCCGAAGCCAATGTGATGATGCCTTTGCAATTACAAGGCGTGGGGTATAGAGAAGTGCGCAAACGGACTGCCGAAGCACTCGCTATAGTAGGTATGACAGACCGCAGGAAGAACTTGCCTAAACAACTTTCAGGCGGGCAACAGCAACGCATCGCGATCGCAAGGGCATTGGTTACAAATCCCAAACTTATTCTTTGTGATGAGCCTACTGCTTCTTTAGACAAAGATTCGTTGGCTATAGTGATGAACGAACTGAGGCATTTGGCTGATGAAGGCAAATCGGTTGCGGTAGTAACGCATGACCCGCGCCTTATCCAATACGCACACCGCGTAGTGGAAGTAAACAATGGTATAGCACTCGAAACAAATACAGACAACGCATTTTTAAAATAGAAAAATTAAGATTTTCCAAATACATGAAAAAATTAGCTTACCTTGCCCTTGCCTGCCTGACGCTGAATAGTTGTGGCGGCGGCAAAAAAGAAGACAACAAAACAGCTATCACAGCTAAACAAGCCAATGCAGAAATAGACAAAGTAGTCGGTATTGCTAACATTGAACCGGTAGGCAAGATTCTGCCCATTAGTTCCGAAGTAAACGGCATCATTACAAATATAGCGGTAGAAGCCAATGACGAAGTAAAACGTGGGCAGACACTCATGACACTGGATTACAAAGTAGAGGAGGCGCAGCTCGCACAAGCTAAAAGTAAACTTATTACACAACAGTCGGTTATTCGCAGTGCGCAGGCAAGTTTACCACCTCTGCAAGTAAAATTGGCGAATGCCAAAAATAACCTTGACCGCAACCAAAGTTTATTTAATGGCGGCGCGGCTACACAACAAGTGCTTGATGACAGCCGGTTTCAATACGAACAAATCCAAAAGGATATTTTGGCATCACAGGCTGCTGTCGCACAACAAGAAAGCCGAATGAGCGAACTTCAGGCAGACATTAATTATTTTCAAACGCTTTTGGATAGAAAATTGATACGCGCCCCAGCAGATGGCAAAATCCTTTCTATCGACACAAAAATAGGCTCGGCTATCACAAATACAACCAATTTAGGAGATTTCGCACCTGCAGGAAACTTGATGGCGATAACAGAAATAGATGAACTGTTTGCCGATAAAATCGTAATAGGGCAACTTGCCTACATAAGACCACAAGGCAGTACAGAAGTATTGGCAAAAGGCAAGGTTATTTTTACATCTCCGTACTTGAAGAAAAAGTCGTTATTCTCTGATAAAGTAGAAAATTTAGAAGACCGCAGAGTGCGCGAGGTTCGTGTAGAATTAGAGAAGAATAACAAAGTGCTTATCGGCAGTCGCTTAGAATGTGTGATTGAGTTGAAAAAATAACTATATTACACCTACAAATAAGAAAAGTTATTGCGATAAATTTATTAGACAATTTTAAGATATTAAGTATTTGATAATCAGTTATTTACTATTTTTTAAAAAGCTGATAAAACTGTAATAACCTCTAAGTAATGAAAATTAAATAACGTGGCTCGCGTGTCCAAAGTTCTTTCTATAAAAAAACCTTGCCTACGGCACACACGTCAGCCACATGTGGTGCAAATAGGCGCATTTTTTTTATTCTAACATTGCCTAAGTCCTACAAAAAGAAGAACTTGTAATAGATAAAAAAATACATTTCAGTTATCGTACTACCATCGAAAATTATTTATTTGATACTCATTTATTTCATTAATTTTTAATGAGTGATGAAAAATTGAAAAAAATACCCACATATTATAAATGAACAAGATGTAGAAAATGTTTTTATAGAAACTGCAAAAAGTGTTGCTATTTATCAAGCTATCAGACATATATTAGGTAAAACGCGGGTAGCTATTGGTTTTTGGTACTGCTTGGACAAAAGAGAGGGACGTTTGCCTCAAGACCTTTCAGAACAGGCTTGTAAACAAAATGCAAAATTTAATGACCTCAAACAATTACGAGATATGATTATTTTATATTGCAGTTAAGGTAAAATTAAATTATACACGTGGTGCATTTCAAAACCTTTTCTTAAGACCACACCTTTGCCCTCTCCAATTTGGAGAGGGGGCTATGAAATCCTTATACATAGTCCCTTAACTTTTTGATAAATACGCATTCACTCACTCACTCACTCATTCACTCTTTACACCTATGTTTCTTACAGCGTTAAAATTTATCTGGTTTGACAAGCCGAAGTCTATTGGGGCTTTGGCAGGCACGCTTATCTCTGTTTTTTTGATAGGGCAACAGAGCGGTATTTTTATATTTCTCACGAATGCGATGGGAAGCGTAGCCAAAAATAATGCGCAGTATATTTGGGTAGTAGATAGCAAAACTGCTAATGCCAATGCCCTTTCGCAACTTGACATGCGCCTTGGCAGAGAAATAGAGTCTATCAAAGGTGTAAAAAAGGCGTATCCGATTGTGGTGGCAGGAGTGGCGGCAAAGTTCTACAATGGCACTACAGGCGGTTTGAATTTGATAGGCACACAAGCACCGGACTTTGTGGGCGGTGCTTGGAACTTGCCTACCAACAATCCAGAAGTAATGTTACAGGAAGGGGCTATCATTACTGATTACTTTGATACAAAGCTTTTAGGTGGCGCGAAAGTAGGCGACTACTTTGAAATCAATGGCAAGAAAGTGTTTATTGCGGCACAGACGCGTGGCGTAAGGACTTTTACAGGAAGCATTGGCTTTACTACTATAGAAAGGGCGCGGTATTTAGGCAAGGTTTCTCCCAATAAAGCGAGCGCGTTTTTGGTAATAAAAGAACCCAATATGACTGAAGAGGAGGTAGTTGAGCGAATCAATGTCGTTATTTCGGGTGTAAAAGCTTGGAAAGGCACAGACTTTACAAGCCAAACTGTTTTCACGGTGCTTTCTACTACAGGCATTGCTATTTCTATTGGTACGTTGCTGGTGTTTGCGCTTATTTCAGGGTTTGTAATCATTGGGCTTACGCTTTACTCTGCAGCTATTGATAGGATAAAAGATTATGGGACGTTGAAAGCTATAGGTGCTACAAATGGTTATATAGCGCGTTTGATTTTTACGCAAGCGTTCATTTTTGCCGTAGTGGGTTTTGCGATTGGTTATGCACTCATGGAAGGTTTTAGAAATGGCATTGCCAATGCAGGTACTATTTTTGAATATCCGCTGTGGTTAAAAATCAGTTTCTTTTTAGTAACACTTTTGATTGCTTTTGGAGGCAGTTTGTTTGCTATTCGCCGTATCGCAAGCCTCGAACCTGCACAGATTTTTAGAGGTTAAATATCAGGCTCTTTAAAAAAAACAGCTTCGCAAAAACTTGAATGTTTTTGCGAAGCTAATTTTTTAATGTGGAATGGTTTTACGCGCTTACTTTTTCAAATTGCGGCTGCCCTAATTGCTTAAGCATAGCGACATGAGAGCGAAGAGCGGACGTAAAAGTAGGCTGTTCGTTGTACGGTATTCCGAATTCTAAAGCTGTACTTTTAACAATTTTAGCCAATTTGGGATAATGAACATGGCAAATATGCGGAAATAAATGATGCTCTATTTGAAAATTCAAACCGCCTACATACCAATTCAAAAAGCGGTTCTCGGGTGCAAAATTTGCAGTAGTTTTTAATTGATGAATAGCCCAAGTGTTTTCTAAAGGCAAGTTATCTTCTACTAAATGATGCTCGGTTTCTGCTACCACATGTGCCAGCTGGAATACAACACTCAAAATAAGTCCTGCAATAAAATGCAGTTCCAAAAAGCCTATCAAAATCACCCAGAAAGAAACATTGAGCAGCATAACAGGCAACGCTAATGTGAAAAATAAGTAGATGATTTTGGTTACGATCACGTTGCTAATGTCGCTTGCTATTGTATGCTTGCCTGCAATCAAGTTGTTCTCATGATAGCGAAATACTTTCGCAAAATCTTTGAACAGCATGGAGAAAGTCATCAGACAATACAAGGCGAAGGCGTACAGATATTGGTATTTATGTATTGGCTTCAGTTCAGCATGAGGCGAAAGGCGTAAGATGAATTTAGTTTCAACGTCTTCATCTACTTCATGCACATTCGTATAAGTATGGTGCAATACATTGTGTTGTACTTTCCAAATAAGTGGCGACCCACCCAGCAAGCAGAAAGTGTTGCCCATCAAATTATTGAGCCACTTTTTGGACGAGTATGCGCCATGGTTGGCATCATGCATCACAGACATGCCTATGCCGGCTTTTCCAACAGCCATTACAAAAATCAGACCCGCCATAGCCCAAACAGAGAAATACCCTGTAAGAACTAAAATGTACGGCACGAGGTACAAGCCCAGCATCGCCGTTGTCTTGTAAAACATTTGCATATTGCCGTGTTTAGACATATTGCTTTCTTTGAAGTAATTGTCTATGCGTTTCTTTAAGCAAAGGAAAAAATCGGCTTCATCATTTGTATTAAAACGTGGTTTTTGTATCATATAAGGGGGTCTTGTGAAAAAAATTGTTCAGCCTGCACGCAAATATAGGCAAATAAATTGAAAAAACAAAAAAAAATGTTTTTTTTTCGTTTTTATTAGGCATGCAATTTTAGTATCTACTCAGGTGCATTTCAAAATCGTTCCACATACCCTTTCCAAATGGGAGAGGGGTGAGGTTTTAAGAAAGGGTTTTGAGATGCACCCCACTGAAAAACAAAAAAAGGATTTTTTACCAAAATAATTGTACCTTTGTGCAAAATATACAGTGCTCCGACAATTTTAGTGGAGCAGGGTATAAACCACCTAGAAAGATATGGCACACAGTGTTTCGGGCTATGTCCGCTATGTTTCTATGTGGTCCAACACAAAATTTGTCAGAGTACCAAATATATCCACGAAAAATACATGAAAAGAACAATTTATTCCACCCTTATTTGCCTTGCCTACTGCTTGGCACAACCCAGCATGGTAAACGCACAACAAAAAGTAAAATATCCCAAAACCAAAACAGTAAAACAGACAGATACTTATTTTGGTGTCCAAGTAGCTGATGATTATCGCTGGCTCGAAAACGATACAGCTCAAGATGTAAAAGATTGGGTAATTGCCCAAAACAAAGTTACACAAGGTTATTTAGGCAAGATTAACTATCGTGAGAAAATCAAAGCGCGCCTCACTGCATTGGCAAACTATCCGCGATATGGCGCACCGTTTCGGGCAGGCAAGTACTACATGTACAGCAAAAATGATGGTTTACAAAACCAAAGTATTACGTATTATCAAGAAGGTTTGAATGGCGACCCCAAGGTTTTTCTTGACCCCAACACGCTCTCCAATGATGGAACAGTAGCCGCGAACCTGATGGGTTTTTCAAACGACAAGAAATACGTCGCCTATAGTATTGCGCGTTCAGGCTCTGACTGGCAAGAAATAAGGGTTAAAGAAGTCGCCACTGCACAAGATTTAACAGATAAACTTGAATGGGTTAAGTTTTCAGGCGTGGCATGGCGTGGCAACGGTTTTTATTATAGCCGCTATGATAAACCTGTAGAGGGCAAAGAGTTTTCAGCGAAAAACGAATACCACAAAGTATATTACCACACATTGGGAAAACCCCAATCTGAAGATGTATTGGTTTATGAAGACCGGGAACACCCGTTGCGGTATCATGGCGTAAGCATCACTGATGATAAACGTTTTTTGATACTCAACGCTTCTGAAGGAACGGACGGTAATGAGGTAAAATTCATAGACTTCCAAAGCAATAAAGCAATTTTTACTCTCCTGCTAAAAGGTTTTGACTATAATTACAGTGTCATAGACAACACAGCTGAAAAGTTATTGGTTTATACAAACGAGGGCGCGCCCAATTACCGCCTTGTTTTGATAGATTCCAAAAACCCTGCACGCGAAAACTGGAAAGACATTATTGCTGAAAAAAAATCACTTTTGGAAGGCGTTAGCACTGCGGGAGGCAAGTTGTTCAGCAATTATTTGCAAGATGTTACGACCCGCATTTATCAGCATGACAGGCAAGGAGTGCTTGAACACGAAGTAACCTTGCCTGCTTTGGGAACAGCAAGCGGATTCGGAGGCGAAAAAAAAGATACCGCGTTATTTTATTCGTTCACTTCGTTCACATATCCCAATATTACCTATCGTTATGACATTGCTACAGGTAAATCTGAGGTATTCAGAAAGGCAGATGTAAAATTTAACCCTGATGATTTTGAAACCAAACAAATATTTTTTAATAGCAAAGATGGCACAAAAATTCCCATGTTTTTGGTTTATAAAAAAGGGTTAAAATTAGACGGCACTGCGCCCACTTATTTATACGGCTACGGTGGTTTTAATATCAATCTTACACCTTCTTTTTCTACTTTTCGCCTCCCCTTGCTTGAGCAAGGCGGCATTTATGTAATGGTAAATTTGCGTGGGGGAGGCGAGTATGGCGAAGATTGGCACAAAGCAGGTATGTTGCTTAAGAAACAAAATGTTTTTGATGACTTCATAGCCGCAGGCGAGTTTCTTATCAAAGAGAAATACACGTCAAAAGAGCGATTGGCTATTGCAGGAGGCTCAAATGGCGGTTTGCTTGTGGGTGCATGTATGAACCAACGCCCCGACTTATTCAAGGTTGCCTTTCCTGCCGTAGGTGTGTTGGATATGCTTCGTTACCACAAATTTACGATAGGTTGGGGTTGGGTAGTCGAGTATGGCTCAAGCGAAAGAGATGAAGCCGAATTTAAGAATCTCCTTGCCTACTCGCCATTGCATACTTTGAAAAAAGGCACGAACTATCCTGCTACTATGGTTACTACTGCCGACCATGATGACCGCGTAGTGCCTGCACACTCGTTCAAATTCGCGGCGCGCCTGCAAGCCTGCCACAAAGGTAATAATCCCGTTATCATTCGCATAGAAACGAAAGCGGGACATGGGGCAGGCAAGTCAATAACCAAAAGTATAGAAGAATATGCCGACATTTGGTCGTTCATGTTCTATAACATGGGCATTGAAGTAAAATAAATGAGCGATTGTCAATGTGTTTCTTAAGGATGCATTTCAAAATCATTCCGTATTGCCCTCTCCAAATTGGAGAGGGCGGGGTGAGGTGAGGTGAGGTTTTAGAAAAGGTTTTGAAATGCCCCCTTCTTAAGACAAGAAGTACATTGACAATTTTGCTATTTGAAAAATGTGGTATGTAAATTTAGACGATTCGGCTGTGATACTTATCATTTTGCAAGAGGAAATTTACACGAACTATTAATTTTGTCTAACTACCTATTTGCAAAAATGCTTTTCATTGACTAAATTTGCAATTCAAAAAATAAAAGAAATTTATTGCAAAGCTATGCGAATTTTATCAGGGCGTTTTTTTAGGTATATATTGGCAGTTTGGATAGCATTGGGCGCATCTCTGTTGCTATTCGTGTTGTATTTTGTAGCATTGGCATACAATCTATTCGGACTTTTTGGTGCGATTCCTGACTTCGAAGCCATAGAAAACCCGCGCAACGACCAAGCCTCTGAAGTATATTCAGAAGATAACATACTCATGGGTAAATATTACCGTGAAAATCGCACGCCTGTAAAATACGAAGAAATGTCGCCTTACCTCATAAACGCGCTTATAGCCACTGAAGATATTCGCTTTGAAGAACATTCAGGCATCGACTTTTGGCGTATAGGCAAGGTTTTTGTTAGTTTTGGTTCAGATGGTGGCGGTAGTACAATTAGCCAACAATTAGCCAAAAATCTATTTCGCACACGCTCAAAAGAAAGCAGAGGCGGTTTACATAATATTCCTTTGATAAATACGTTTGTTACAAAATCTAAAGAATGGTTTACTTCCATACTAATAGAACGAAGCTATACCAAACGCGAAATAATAGAAATGTACTTCAATACTGTAGAGTTTGGGAGCAATTCGTATGGCATCAATACTGCCGCAAGGACTTTTTTTGACAAACACCCCAGCCAACTCAATGTCCAAGAAGCTGCAATATTGGTAGGATTACTCAAAGCGCCTACTAAATACAGTCCCTTTTTCAGTTACAAAAACGCTATGTTGCGCAGAAATACAGTCCTTGAACAAATGGAAAAGTATAAATTTCTTACCTCAAGCCAATGCGACCAACTCAAAAAGACAAAGATAGAAACCAAACGCGGCTCAGATAATCAACTTTCAGGTATCGCGCCTTATTTCCGTGTAGAATTACAAAAATTTTTGCAAAATTGGGCAAAAGAAAATAAATGCGACTTGTACAAAGATGGACTGCGCGTTTATACAACTTTGAATACCAAAATGCAAAAATTGGCAGAAGAAGCTGTTAAAGAGCAACTAGACACTTATCAACCTATTTTTTACCAAGAATGGAAATACCTACAACGCAATCCGTGGGTGGACGATAATAACATAGAAATCCCCAATTTCATCGAGAAAACTTCCAAAGCAACAGAACGCTACCGCAACCTAGTAGCGCAATATGGCGAAAATAGCCCCAAAATAAAAGAGGCAATGGAAACTAAAGTCCCCATGCGGATTTATATGATGGGTGGCACAGAAAAAGACACGCTCATGACTCCTTACGACTCTATCCGACACTATAAACACTTCTTGCAAGCAGGATTTGTAGTCATGGAGCCACAAACAGGCTATATTCGTGCTTGGGTAGGCGGAAGCAATTTTAAGCATTTCCAATATGACCACGTAAATCAAGCCCGCAGGCAACCCGGTTCTACTTTCAAACCTATTATTTATTGTGCCGCGATTGACAACGGCTACACGCCCTGTAGCCAAATGCCTGACGTGCCTGTTACTTTTCCTGGTGGTTGGACACCACAAAATTCAGGCGGAGGGTTTTCAGGCGGCATGATGACACTTAGGCAAGGTATTGCGGCTTCGCAAAATAGCATTGTGGCGGGTCTTATGAAAAACTTAGGTGCAAGAACTGCCATAGAATATGCACGAAAATTGGGTATCAAAAGCCCATTAGATACAAATGCAACACTTTGTTTGGGTACAAGTGATGTGAATTTAATAGAGCTTGCCAACGTGTATGCTACTTTTGTCAATCATGGCAAACGTCCCGACCCCGTTTATGTAACAAGAATAGAAGACCGCTACGGGAGCACTTTAGGAGAGTTCTCGCCAAAATATAGTACAGAAATAGACAAAGATGTTGCTTATCAAATGATACATCTTTTGCGCGCATCAGTAGAAGCAGGAGGCACAGCAGTAGGTTTGGGTGGTTATGGTATAGGCAATGGCAATGAAATTATAGCCAAAACAGGTACGACACAAAAAAATGCTGATGCGGTGTTTGCAGGAAGCGTGAACAACCTGACTGCTACAGTTTGGGTAGGCGGCGATACACGTGTAACGCGCTTTTATAATATGGGGTACGGACAAGGCGCAGTACTCGCTATGCCTATTTGGGGGAAATTCTTTGCCAAACTTTATGCAGACCCGCTCCTCTCAAGGCGTTACCCCAAAGGCGTTTTTGATAGACCAGAGGAAGTTTCAGTAGAGCTTGATTGCGCTAAAATGCAACTGCTCAGAAAAAAAGAACTTTATGAAGATGAATAATACGCCATTTTTTGATTATAAAACCAATTTATTATAAAGCAATTAAAATTGTGATGATACATAAAAAAGCATTTGTAATATGCTTGTTTTTCGCCTATATAGCCACAAGCCAACTTGCCTACGCGCAAATAGCAGGTGAGTGGAAAACGATAGACGATAATACGGGCAAGGCGCGCTCTATTATCAAAATTTACGAAGCCAATAACGGTAAATATTATGCCAAAATTCAAAAACTCCTTGACTCAGACAGAAATCAGGACGCAGTTTGCGAAAAATGCCCCGGCGAAAAGAAAGGGCAGAAATTAGTCGGCATGGTTATTTTGCGTGATATGACAAAAAGCGGAGAAACATTGAGCAATGGGCATATCCTTGACCCCGAAAGCGGTAAAGAATATACATGCAAAATATGGCTCGAAGGAAAAGAACTTAAAGTACGTGGTTATTGGGGTGTATTTTATAGAACCCAAACTTGGTACAAAAATAATTAATTAAAAATTAAAATCCTATGCCCAACAACGAAGAAGATTTTTTTGTTTTTGCAGATGAAGATGCCATGCCATCTGAAAGCAATCAACCATTGACCTTGCCTGAAAACGTAGGCAAGGGCGAGAACCGAATGCATATACCTATCGCCCAAACTGACAAATGGAAAGTCATGATTGCTGATGATGAGGAGGAAGTACATACCGTTACACGTTTTGCGCTTATGGATTATAGCTATAAAGGTAGAAAATTGCAATTCTTAAACGCTTATACAGGCAAGCAAGCTGTAGAAATGCTACAAGAAAACCCTGATATAGCCTTGATATTGCTTGATGTAGTGATGGAACACACCCATGCAGGACTCGAAGCTGTTGAGAATATTCGCACAAAATTACAAAACCATTTTGTAAGAATAGTACTTCGCACAGGGCAACCAGGACAAGCTCCCGAAGATGAAGTAATCATTAAATATGATATCAACGACTATAAGAATAAAACGGAACTTACAGACAAGAAACTATTTACTACCCTTACTACAGGATTACGGTCTTATGGTGACATCATAGAAATAGAGGGCTTCCGCCAAAATCTTGAGCAAAAGGTGGAACAACGGACTTTTGAGGTGGTAACACAGAGCAGAATTATAGAAAAAAAGAACAATGACATTACAGCAAGTATCAATTATGCGTTTCGCATTCAGGATTCTATGCTCCCCGATTTGGATAAGATGAAACGCTTGATTCCTAATTTACTCGTGCTTTTCAAACCTCGCGATATTGTTTCGGGTGATTTTTATTGGTGTGGAGAGAAAGACGGGAAAACGATTATAGCCGCCATTGACTGCACAGGGCATGGCGTTCCCGGTGCATTCATGAGCATGATAGGCGATTCGCAATTAAATCAAATAATCAATATGGATGGCATCACTGCACCTGATATTATTTTGAATAAACTCCATTTGCGTGTCCGTTCCGCGCTTAAACAAGCTGAAACACAAAATAGAGACGGTATGGACATGGCTTTGTGTACCATTGACCCATATAGGAAAATTATAGAGTGTGCAGGCGCAAAAAATCCTATAATCTATATACAAGATGGTAAACTTGTTCAAATAAAAGGAGATAAAATGCCTATAGGTGGCGATCAGCGCGAAGACCAGCGCATTTTTACCAAGCATACCATTAAATTAGATAAAACCACCATTGTTTACATGTATTCCGATGGTTATCAAGACCAATTCGGAGGAGCGGACGGCAGAAAATTTATGGTTACTAAATTACGCGAATTACTTTTCCAAATTCACGAAAAAGATTTTGAAACACAACATAATATACTTGATGTAACCTTTGAGGCTTGGAAAAACTATCGTCAAGATGATCACCAAACAGATGACGTGTTGGTAATAGGATTTAGAATAGATGTATAAAATAAAAATGGCTAAACGAACTCGTTTAGCCATTTTTGCTTGGGTATGCAGGCAAGTTCATCCAAAATTAGCGCCTTGCCTGCCCAAATAAGCCGTTATTGTTTAGTGATTTCTTTCTTATCTTCTATTATGTTTTTCTTTTTTCTAAATAGTCTGGTAATACTACTTACAAATGAACTCCATACACTTTTTTTCTCTTGTGATTCGCTGTAGTACCCGCCGTAATACCCGCCGTAATACCCGCCATAATATCCGCCGTAATATCCACCATAGTATCCACCGGCACTTCGTTTTACAGAATTTAAAATAGCCGCAAGTTTGGTGAAGTTATTGGCTTTCGCAAGTCTGTTTACACTTTTTGCAAATACTTTTTTAGAATAATTAGCACGAAGAACATACATAGGCAAGTCCATTTTTTTCATGATAAGTATAGCATCAGTAACCAAACCAACAGGCGGTGTGTCTATCAAAATTACATCATATAAGACACTAAGGTCAGCCAGCATCATGTCAAAGTCTTCACGTAAAATCAGCTCAGTTGGATTGGGAGGCGTAGGTCCAGAAGATATATAATCTAAGGTTGGGAGAAGTGTTTTTTTGATACATTCTGATACCGTTCTTTTGCCTATCAAAATACTGCTCACTCCTTGTTCATTGTCGCCATTAAAGGCAAGATGCAGTTTAGGCTTCCGCATGTCAAAGTCTAACAAGATAACTTTTAAATCAGAGGAAGCTATGATGCCTCCCAAATTAGCCACCACAAATGTCTTGCCTTCTCCACTCACAGTAGATGTAATAGATAGTAAAGTGGTAGAGCCATTCTGATGCAACCCTTTACCGCTTGGCAACATAAATTCTAAATTAGTGCGGATAGAGCGTAACGACTCATTTAAAGATGACTTCGGATTTTCATGCACAACAAGGCGAGTATGTGCAAGTTTTTCTTTCTTGTACTCGGGAATTGCGCCCAATATAGGCACACCCACCACTTTGTCGAGGTCGTTCAAACCTGTAATGGTATTGTGTAAGGCATAATTAGCGGCTATTAGTAAAATGCTTAAAATAATGCCTACACCTATTCCCATAAGGTATATTTGTGTTTTATCGGGTGCTATGGGTATTATTGGGAGGTCGGCAGGTATCAATATTTTGATATTGGGTACAATACCCGCTTTGTTTATGCCTATTTGCATTTGGGTATTAAGTCCATTGTTGTAATAGGCAGAGTAAGTGGTATGTTTACGCATTACCTGATTGTAATCTTTGCTTGTCGTGGGCATGTTGCCTATTACCCCTTGTGCTTCCGCCAATTTTATATTGATTTCTTCGAGTGCTTCGATTGGCAGTCGCTTTGCGCCACTAATTACTATTTTTAATTCTTCTTTTTTCTTTGCGAATAGCAAATCAAAAGAACGCGATTGGAAAGAATTTTCTTGGTAATTTAACTGTTGTTGTGTTTTCTTTAACTGTAAGTCGCTCATTTCCATTATCTTGCCTGCCAACTCACTCATACCAAGTGCGGCTAAGGTAGGCAAGTATGCTTTGAGTGCATCATAATTGCCTTGCTCTACCATGTTGATAACCTCGTTCATTTGCGCTATTTTGCGCAGGAGTTTGCTTCGTTCCTCAATTAGTGGAAACAACCTGCTGAACGCTTCATCGAGTTTGTTTTGAGGGTTTCGAGACTTCATGAGCGCGTATATAGCCTGTAGGCGGACTTCATAAATAGCAACTGAGTCCTCGTACTTTTGTAGCATTGAGTCAAGATACTTCTCTTGTTCAAACAAAGAGCGTTTTTTTTCACGCAGGCTTTCGCGTTGATACATAGTGCCGATAGTAGCTACTATGTCGCGTGTTTTTTGTGGATTATTTTCTTTAAAGCCTACCCCTATTATTTTAGCGTCTTTGTTGGCTATGCCTACTTCTATATTGGCACGTATATATTTATTTAATTCGGCAAGTGTGTTGATTTTAAAGTAATAACTTGAATTTGCAACTGTTGATTGATAAGGCTTTAAAAGTTTGATAGAGGCAGAGCCATTAAATATTTTCTCACCAAATTTATGAACTTCTGTTATCGTGTGTGGTTTTTTGTAGGTTATTTTATAGGTATTTGCATTGACGATGGAGAAATTTATAAGTAGACTATGCCAATTTTCCGAACCCTTTTCGAAAGTAATTTGGAAAGGAGAACTCCCATACATTTCATTATCAACAAAATTCCCTCTTATATAATAACTTACCCATAAATTTAGCTTATCAATTACAGGCACTGTTATGATGTCCGATTTGATGAATTCAAGCTCTGGGGCGATTTCGTCCATTTTAGGAACACCAAAAACGGACATGTTGCTTCCTTGAATGCCTGCACCATTAAAAAGCTGTTGCTTGTCTGCATTCTCTATTTTGATTTGTAGCTGTGAGGTAGAACGATATACGGGCTTCGTATAACGCAGGTATAAAAATGCGCCGCCTATCCCCAAAGCCATAAAAAGTACTACCCAAATAAAACTTTTGCGCAAGATATCAAATATCTTGACAAAATCTATCTGGCTCAATATATCATTATTTTCTTCCTCTACAGCTGTATTTTGTTGAGAGGCTTCCTGTGGATTATTCATTGTGATAAATGTTTTTTATTTACTAAATAAAAGAAGCAATGCGACTGCAGTGGTCATGATACCAGCCAAAGCTTGAATGAGTGGCGATAAATCGCCTACAGTTTCAATAAATGTTTTGCGGATAGGCTCTATATATACGATGTCGTTAGGCTCGAGCGATAAGTCATGGTATGGTTTCATCTTGGCTATCGATTCTTGTATGCTTTGCATAGTACGCAAATTGATAACATAGACGTTGGGCTTTTTCAAATCACCGCGAATGATGCGTATATTGGAGGCACGCAACGTATTGTCTATGCCACCCACACTTGCTAATAATTCAAATAAATGGACTTTTTCGTTACGAAGTGGGTACATGATACCTGCTTGACCTCTAAAGACCGTTACACGTTTGTTCATATAACGTGTACGAACAAAACAGTTTTGGTATAATTTTTCAGCACTGTATTTTATTCTCAATACACTGTCTGCTTGATGCAAAGTGAGTTTAGTCAAATTTATATCTCCAATCATAGGCAAGGTCATATTACCATCTTGACGCACTTGGAATATAGGCATTTCGAGTGGAAAAGGATTGCCGCCTCCAATACTTGCACCACCACCTTGCGCACCTTGTCCGCCTATTCCGCCTTGTTGCATTCCACCTTGTTGCATTCCACCCAGCTGCAAGTTTTGGTTAGGGTTGTTAGGGTCAATAGGTGTCATAGGTTGCATAAGTGCTTCGCCATTAGAAGTAAATATTCGAACCTCTAAGTAGTCATTAGGTTGAACAACGTAATTTTTTTCAACTTTGTGCAAAGTAGATGCGATGGTGTCGCTATTGTTGATGATATTTTCGGTTGTTTGAAAAAGTATATTTTGGTTATATACTCTGCATCCTGCGAGTGCGGATAAACATATAAAAAAATAAAGCCAGCGCATATTTTAGTTTTTCTTAGCAGTATAAAAGTTTTGAGGGTGCAAATATAGCATAAATATTGTACCTTTGTTCTCATTTAGAAAAAATATGACAAACAAACGAAAAATAGTGAACGATCCTGTTCACGGCTTTATCAATATCAACAGTGAACTGTTATATGATTTAATACAACACCCTTATTTTCAACGGCTTCGGCGTATAAAGCAACTAGGGCTTTCTGATTATATATACCCAGGCGCGACACATACGCGCTTTCATCACGCACTTGGCGCTATGCACCTCATGGGGCTAACACTCCAAGCACTTAGGCAGAAGGGAACTGAAATTACAAACGAGGAATTTGAATCAGCACAAATAGCTATATTGTTGCATGACGTAGGTCACGGCCCTATGTCCCACGCGCTTGAATATTCTTTACTACAAAATGTGCATCATGAAGACCTTTCTACCCTTATCATGGAAAGGCTCAACATAATTTTTAATGGGGAATTATCTTTGGCTATAGAAATCTTTAGAGATTTGTATCCACGCCGATTTTTTCATCAGCTTGTTTCGAGCCAATTGGATATGGATAGAATGGATTACTTGCAACGCGATAGTTTTTTTACAGGTGTACATGAAGGGACGATAGGTTCAGACCGTATCATCAAAATGCTTGCTGTAGTAAATGATAGCCTTGTAGTAGAAGAAAAAGCGATTTATAGCCTTGAGAATTTCCTTACTGCTCGCAGGCTTATGTATTGGCAAGTTTATTTACACAAAACGAATGTAGCCGCAGAGCAGATGCTTGTTTCCACACTCCGCAGAGCAAGGGACATTTTGGCAAAAGGCAAGGATTTGACAGTCAGCAGCCCATTGCTAAAAACGCTGTTGTCTGAAACAATTACTATAAAACATTTTACAGGTGAACACGAAACGGATTATTTGCAATTATTTACACAATTAGATGATTATGATATTTGGGCTTCTATAAAAACGTGGGTGAGCAGCAATGATTATATATTGGCGCGCTTGAGTCGAGCATTATTAGACCGAAAATTGTTTAAAGTGGCTATAATGTCCGAAAAACCTGCAACAGACACAAACCGCCAAGCCATCATACAACATGTTTTGGATACATTGGACATAAAGCCTAAATACCTTACCTACTTTTTTATAGAGGGTACAATACGCAATGAGGCTTATTGGAAAAAGGGCGAAAGCATCAATGTTTTAATGAAAAATGGCAACGTGTTGGATTTGGCACAAGCCTCAGACCTTCCTGCCATCAAAGCACTGCGGAAAATAGTCAAAAAATATTATTGGGCATATTGGAAATAAAATGTGGGTTGTCGATGCGTGATAGTATTTGACAACCCATATTTTCTATTCAATTATTTAGCTTTTGGCAAAATGAGGCAAAAAACTTGCCTACCCAACCAAAAATACAGCACAAATGTAGTAAAGTTCTGGTACTCTGACAAATTTTGTGGAGATGCCTATATTTGACTATATCGAATGGCTTTCAGACCGAAAGAGATGGCTTTTATAAATCAAATGAGATTACCTCCACAAAATTTGTCAGATCACCAAAGTTCTTTTTTGGAGTTGGGGCTTGATAGTTGTATCTGTTTTTTAGGGTAATAACTCAATCTCTACCTTTAAAATCATGCGGATATTGGCAGATTGTATGATGAATTTAAACTTACCATAAATTCTCTCTTCGCCTACACGAGGCATTTTGCGCCAAATTAAACTAAGCAATCCATTGAGCGTTTGCGAGCCTGCGCGTATGTCATCAAAGACCTCTTCTGGTATTTGCATGGCTTTGCAAACACTTTCTATAGCATCTTTGCCATCAAAAACGAAACGGTGTTGGGTAAGTTTGGAATAGTTGAGTGTTTCGTGGTCATCAAATTCATCAGTCAAATCGCCTATTACCTCTTCGACTAAGTCCTCCATTGTAATAAGCCCTAATGTTGTTCCAAACTCATCACCTACAATGGCTATGTGAATACGTTCTGTTTTAAACTTCCTGAAAACCTCCATAATCCTTTGTGTTTCGGGTACTGTGGTTGCAGGGCGCAAAAGCGAAATCCATTCAAAATCATCGGTAGCATTTTGGTGAACCAAGAGATCTTTCAAATAGAGAATGCCTAATATTTCATCAAGGTTTTCTTTGTACACAGGCAAGCGCGAAAATCCTGTATCGCGCACTTTTTGTAAGATTACTGAAAATACATCTGCTTCGCACAAGGCAAATATTTTTTGACGCGGAATCATTACTTGAGCTACTGTCGAAGTAATAAATTTAACTATTTCACGCAAAAGATGTTTGTCACTTTCTACAGATTCGCCCTCGAGTTCTATCTCGTCCAATACTTCAGGCAACTCCTCTATGTCCACATCATATCTTTGCGGCGTAACGCGCCGTTCCAACCATTCGCTTAAAAAACTCATCACTTTAGCAAAAGGATAAAAGAGATAATAACTCGCAGCTACCTCATACGCATGGCGTTTTGTAAAACGAATGTGCCGCTCGTGGGCATATACGCGTGGGACAAGCTCTCCGAAAATCAACAAAATAACAGAAAATAGCAAAACGAGTACGTACCATTCTCCTACAGATTCCAAAAAAAAGTGTTCAATAGTAAAGACTGCTAAAGTGATGAAGGTGATTTTGATGAGCCGCAAGACTATGATAAAGGTGATTTGTAAATTGCGGGGCTTTGATAATAAATAAGCTACTTGGCGTTCTATTTTATTCTGGCTATGCTGAAACGATTGAATGGTTTTATCCGATAAACTAAAATAGCTTATTTCTGCACCTGATACGATAGCCAACAAAAACAGCAAGCCTGATAAGCCAACAGAAGCCAATATCAAGGCCAAAGTAGCATAATCGCTCTTCTCTACAAAAGTAGCTTGCAACAAAAATAAGTGTGTGTAAGACATCGAATAAAGGGAGATGTTATATAAATTTAAAATACTTTCCTTGAGTATATACCTGCAAGGAAAGTATTTTTAGTACACTCGAAACCGAGCGCAGGCAAGGCAGCAATGCTTAAAAAACCTTATATGTAATTAGAACGGCAAATCACTTTCATTGTCTATCAGGGCTTGTTCTGTTCCCACATCTACCGTTTTGCGTGTAGGTTCAACGACCGGTTTTGCATAAACCTCATTGATATCAGAACCCGTTTGTTCTTGCGGCGCGCCTTGTTCTTGGTTGTTTGGTAGGTAAGCTCCACCCAGACCGCCTGTGCCGAGCAACGTGAGCGTTTGCCCACGTACTTCTAAGGAAGTCCGCCCTTTGCCCTCTTTGTCCGAATATTCGCTTATACTAAGTTTGCCATCGATATAAACTTGTGAACCTTTTTTCACAAATTTCTCTACAATATCAGCCGTATTGCCCCAGAAAGTAACGCGAAACCACAATACCTTCTCTTCTGGCGGGTATCCTTCGCTGCGCATCAATTTTTCATTTACGGCTAATGAAAAAGAGGCGACCTTGTTGCCTTGGTGATCTTTCACTTCAGGGTCGCGTCCTACGTTCCCAATGAGTGAAATGCGGTTCAAACTTGCCATGTTAATCTGTAATCTAAGAGTATAATTAATATAATAGTTAAAATAATGTAGCAAATATACTATATTTATTTATTTTTCATTTGTTTTTACTTTTTTTCTTCAAACAATTTTTAAAATCGCACTAGTATTTGGCTAATTTATCTAAATTTATGCCAATAACCAAACCCTTTACAGCATCTGTATCCATTTGTTCAGTAGCAATTAACTCAATATAAATACGGTCTGAAACATCTATCAACAATCCTGCTCTGCGTGTTCGCTTCTCGTAATACTCCCAAGCGTGGAACTTACCTGCCAATAACACATAGCTCCCCCTCGCTTTTTTGGTATTGGTAGGAGGAGTTCTTGACCACATCTTGCCTATTCCTGCATGTGTACTTACTCCTTTATTAGAATCACGGATAGTGAGGCGAATATTTTGATTTTGGCTGCTATAAGTTTGTTCTATAGTAGAAAAGGCGCCGCCGTTTATCTGGGCAGGCGAGTTGATAGGCACACCATTCTTTTGATAAGTTGCGTAGCTTTTTGGTAAAAAGTCTGCCAATATTTCTGTAGAAAGTGCTACAGTATCTCCTTTTGTATCTCGCTCTTCGCGTTTTTTTTTTGCACTTACGTTGTGCTTCTTCATCTCCTCGCGTTGTTTTGCCAATAGCCTCGCTTTTTCAAAAGCGGCACGCGCTCTGCTCGACACCTCATCTTCTTCGCAGGCAGCAAGGGCGATAGCGAGTACAAATACCCGTAAAAATAAAAACCTTGTTCTTCTCATAGCGCAAAAGTAAATGTTTTTAGCTAAAATTGCACAAAAATACACCAGACTTCTTGCGAAAGTATTTTAATAAGACCTCACACCCTGCCCACTCTCCAATTTTGGAGATAGGAAAAAGGATTTTCGCAAGAAGTCTAATGAAGTATTCACTCACTCACTCACTCATTCACTCTATGTGGCGTATTCATCGCGAAGGTTATCCTATTTTAGCCGGTTTGACCACTATTCTCGCTCTTTTATTCTTTGGAGCTATGTACATGTTTCCTACAAGGGAATGGCTACAAAACATCGTCATTTTAGTAGGAGTAAGCATTTTCGCGGGTGTGATTCACTTTTTCCGTGACCCCGTAAGAGCCATAACTTACCTGCCCAATGCCATTATATCGCCTGCCGATGGCAAAGTAGTTGCTATAGAAGAAACTGTTGAAAATGAATATCTTAAGCAACCATGTAGGCAAATATCCATCTTCATGTCCCCACTCAATGTCCATGTAAACCGCGCTCCTGTACTAGGAGTAGTGCAGTATGTGCAACATCACAAAGGCATTTTCTTGCCTGCCTGGAATCCAAAATCAAGCGAAAAAAACGAACGCAATACAGTCGCTATGCGCATGGAAAACGGCAAAATCATTCTTTTTAGGCAAATCGCAGGCGCCATGGCGCGCCGAATTTGTTGCTATGTTACACCTTCGCAAGTAATACAACAAGGACAAGAATTTGGCTTCATTAAATTCGGTTCAAGAGTAGATATCTTCATACCTCTAGATGCCAAAGTCCGCGTACAATTAGGCACGCATGTACGTGGCGGGCAAAGTATCTTAGCTGATTTTTAAGAAAAAGAACGTACCTTTGCACAAAAAAACATAATACCCCATGACAGATAAACTCGATGCTATTCGCCTACGGTTTCACGAAGTGAATCAGTATATTTTGGAACCCGACATAATGGCGGACATGAAACGCTACTCAAAACTAATGAAAGAGTATAAAGAACTCCAAAAAATAGATGACGAGTATAAAATTTATGAAAACATATTAGCCAATCTTAAATCAAGCAAAGAAATTCTTGACACAGAAAAAGACCAAGAGTTTCGCGATATGGCAAAACAAGAACTCGAAGCACTCTATCCACTGCAAGCGGCACAAGAAGCAGTCTTAAAAAACCTTCTTATACCAAACGACCCCAACGATAGTAAAAATATTATCCTGGAGATACGTGCAGGCGCAGGAGGTGATGAAGCCTCTATCTTTGCAGGCGATCTGTTTCGCATGTACCAACGCTTTGCTGAAAAGAGAGGTTGGAAAATGGAACTCATCGACTATATGGATGGCACTTCAGGCGGATTCAAAGAAATCGTGGCTTCGATGGCAGGCGAGGACGTGTACGGTGTCATGAAGTACGAATCGGGTGTTCACCGCGTACAGCGCGTACCCGCCACTGAAACGCAAGGGCGCATCCACACGTCTGCCGCAAGTGTAGCAGTCTTGCCTGAAATGGAAGACCTTGAGGTAGTCATCAATCCAAATGATGTACGTATTGATACTTTCTGCTCTTCGGGACCTGGTGGGCAATCCGTAAATACTACTTATTCGGCAGTCCGCCTCACACACATACCTACAGGCTTGGTCGTGTCTTGTCAAGATGAAAAATCTCAAATGAAAAACAAGGAAAAAGCCTTCAAAGTATTGCGCTCACGTGTCTATGAATTGGAGTTCCAAAAACAACAAGCCGAAGTAGGCGCGCAACGAAACGCTATGATAGGCGGCGGAGACCGCTCAGACAAAATACGCACTTACAACTATCCCCAAAGCCGTGTAACTGACCACCGCATTGGATTTACAATGCACAACCTTCCTGCAGTTATGGACGGTAGTATTGACGGCTTTGTGGAGGAACTGCGCCTCGCTGATAATGCCGAAAAACTAAGAGATGGTACAACTAGCTAATTAATCGTCATTGAAAACGCCCTTGCCTATCTATGTAGGCAAGGGCATTTTATTATCTGGTACGCGGATAACACAATTTTCTATGCTTCTACGTTGCTCAAAAATTTGTCAAAGCACTAAAAAATTAGCTGTTAAAGGCTTTTATTTATTTTTCGTCCATTCCTTTTGCCATTCTTGAATGGTAGAAAGTGGAAGTTTGGTAATGCGCACTATAGCATCAAGGGACAAGCCTTCAGCAAACATACCGAAAGTATCTTCTTTTTTGCCTTTTACTTCACCTTTCGCTTCGCCGATTCTGTGCATTTCAGCTAAGACAGCTTCTCTTATTCCCATGGGTTTTGGTGGCTTAGTGAAAATTTCAATTGCTTGTTCGAGTTGTTCTTCCTTTTCAGGTTTGGCAAACCTGACATATAAACGAATGAAGTCTAAAATATGTGGTGTTTTTTCACGGGCATAACCTGCTTCGAACAAATCGCGAATCAGTTCCATTTTCCAAATAAATTGCTTTCTGTCTTTGAGTTGTTGCTTTTGAAAAAATTTATGGGCTACCTTCATCACAGTACTGAACGGGTTTTGGGGAATGTCCAAATCCTGTTTCTGTTTTTTGCTCAAATCAAAAGTGTTGAATTGGTACAAAGTCTTCGTGCCATAATAATCCTTTTCAGATTGGGAGGGGTGAAAACCTGTGTCTTCATCAGTGTAAATGACGAAAGAACAAACTTCCGTTTTCCACCTATCGCGTATCCGATAATAATACTCGAACATCCGTTCTGCAAAATGCTCACCTTTATAGCCTTGCACTTCTACGTGCAAAAGCACATAATATGCCTTGCCTGCTTTGGTAAAAAACTTTACTAATTTGTCCGCATGGCGTTTTTTGCGTTCATTTTCGGGTTTGAGGGCATCAAGTTCCTTATCCAAAAACTAGAAGCCTTTGCTAAAATCCACCTCGTTTTGGGCTAAATCGGGCAGGAAATACCACAAAAAATCATCAAACAAATCTTCTATGATGCCTTTCCAAAGTATGTCTTTTGAAATCATACGCAAAGATAGACAAGAAAACTTAACAGATAAAAACCTCTCGTGGAGGTTTTGAGTTAAGTTAGGCATAGCATAGCATTTGAATTGGACTTTGCTTGATGGGTTATAAAAACAATACTTCGGCAAAGTTTTTAAACTTTGCTGAAGTATTATCAAGTATTTACAAAAAGGAAATTAGCTGTTGAAAGCTTTTTTCACAGCGTCCACATGGTCTAATTTTTCCCATGTGAAGAATTCTACATCTTTTTTGATTTTTTTGCGCACTTCGCGTTTTTCGTTTTCGTCTTCTGTGATTTCTACTAAAAGTAGTTCTACAGTTTTGGTATAAGATTCGCGTCCCATGTGTCCATAAGCGGCAGTTTCAGAGAAGATAGGGTTTTTCAAACCTAGTCTGTCTACAATAGCTTTGGGGCGCATATCAAATATTTCGCTCAAACGTACAGCGATTTCGGCATCATTCAAATTTACTTTGCTTGTGCCATACGTGTTTACGTTCAAAGATACAGGTTTTGCTACGCCTATGGCATAAGCGACTTGTACCAATATTTCGTCAGCGATACCTGCGGCTACTACGTTTTTAGCGATATGACGTGCTGCATAAGCGGCACTTCTATCTACTTTTGAGGAGTCCTTGCCTGAGAATGCCCCGCCACCGTGTGCGCCTTTTCCGCCATAAGTATCCACAATAATTTTGCGACCTGTCAAGCCGGTATCGCCATGAGGACCGCCAATTACGAACTTTCCTGTAGGATTGATGTGGTAAATGGTTTTGTCATCAAGCAATTCAGCAGGAATAACACGTGGGATAAGGATTTTTATCATGTCCTCGCGTATTTTTGCCAACATTTCAACTTCAGTATCAAAGTCATCATGTTGTGTGGATACTACGATAGTATGTACACGTTTGGGCTTGTCATTTTCATATTCGATGGTAACTTGTGCCTTTGCGTCGGGGCGAAGATAACCAATGATATGGCTTTCTTCTTTGCGAATGCGTGCAAGCTCTTTCATCAAACGGTGAGAAAAAGCGAGTGCCATAGGCATGTACTCAGGGGTTTCTTTGGAGGCATAACCAAACATCATACCTTGGTCACCTGCGCCTTGTTCTTTATCCAACCCTTCGCCTTCATTCACGCCTTGTGCGATGTCAGGTGATTGGCTGTGTACGTTTACCATCACGCCGCAAGACTCGGCATCAAAGCAATAATCGGCGTGGTCGTAGCCTATTTTTTTGATAGTAGCGCGTACTACATCAGGGATTTCTACATACGCTTTTGTAGTTATCTCGCCTGCGACTACTGCCTGCCCTGTTGTAACAAGAGTTTCACATGCTACGCGAGAGTGTGGGTCTTGCGCGAGCATCGCGTCAAGTACAGCATCAGATATTTGGTCAGCAACTTTATCAGGGTGTCCTTCAGAAACAGACTCAGAGGTGAATAGATAATTCATGAGGTTACTTTCAAGTGTTTTTTGAACGTTCTTTATTCGAGATGCAAAGTTAGCGGATTTTTGTATAAATTGCAACAAAGATAAAAAGTTACGAACCCAAAAAAGCATGACAAAGAAGCCAATGCAAAATTTATCTCATCTTTAGGTTCTAAAACCGTATTTTGTTCTGTATAATTACTTTTTAGCCTTATAATATGCGTGAAAATTTTGTTGTTACGTTTGTTATTAAAAATGATAACTTTATATTTTGGGTAGGCAAGGAGGGAAAATAGCTCCCTGAACGCTCTGCGAAAAATTTATGTTTCCCAAAGCAAAATTACTTGTGTTTTCACTATCTTTGCAAAAATATTACACCTTACATTTGCCATTTATCTTAAAAATTGCTAACTTTACACACAAAAAGCAACTAAATACACTATGAATGTTAAAAACACGCAATTATTCCGCGCTACATGGCGCAAAGAACAAGGCTACAGCATGGAGAATTGGGACGAAAACTTTATTGGAAGCAACGCCAACGATAAAAGTGGGTTCTATAAAATGGTAAACGGCATCGTCGATAATATCAAAGCCGACCTTACGCCCAAGCTCCAAAACGCTCAAGATGAGCAAGCCATGTATGAGTTTTTGCAAAATGCGGCAGACAGCCAATCTACGCAATCCGCCATCATCTATGACGAGCAGTATTTTATGGTTTTGAACAACGGCAATCCCTTCACAGAAAAGGATTTGAAAGCATTGCTCAACTCGTTTCAAGGTACAAAAGCAGACAAAACCAAAGCCGAAAATTGTGGAAAAATAGGCCGATACGGCATAGGTTTTAAACTTGCCTACAGGCTCTTAGGCAAGTCGGACGGGGCTGATGAATTGGTGCGCGATTTGGCGGGACCTCTGCTTTTTAGTTGGCATAATACTGAACAATTAAACGCACTCCTTGCCTACCAAATAGGCGGAGAACTTGCCTCCCACGACAACTTACAAGGGACAGACGCAGCGTGGCTGCTCAAAATAATCCTCGCCTGCTTTCCTACCGCAATGGGGGAGGAAGTGAAAAATTTAGACTATAAAAATCAAGTGCTTTTCCAACCGCAAGAATTGGAAGAAATGGTAGCCTTTCTACAAAAACATAAAAAGGCATTGGAAGGTCTTTCGCTTGAGCGTGGTTCTATGTTTTTTCTAAAATTTGGACCCAAAAAATATGAAAAATTAAAAGAGTCGCTTATTAATATCAAATCCGGTATTGGTTATGCCATGAATACACTCAAAACATTGCAGAAAGTAACCTTACAAGATGAAACTATAGAACGCTATCCTGTCAAAATGGAAAACTTTTCTATCTTGCCTGAAAGCGAAGAATTTAAATTAATAGACCCCGAATTTCCTTTCTGCCCGATTGATATTTCGCTTGGCTTTTTGGAAAATACAGAACAAGCTATCGCATTAAAAAGCGCACCGAGTATTTACCAATTTTTCCCTATGCGTAATGAAAGGCATAGTTTGGCTTTTTTTATTCATAGCACTTCTTTTGCCAAAATAACGGACAGAACGCGCTTAGATGACCAAGGCGAGGCAAATATCGAAACATTTAAATACATAGCCGCCACACTCAAGAAAAAACTTAATAAATATAAAACCGATAATTTTGAAAAATACACGCTCATCTATAAAGGCATTTTGTTGAGCGACAAATCAAAAGAATATGATGCAAAACTATTGAATACACATTTATACGAACCGCTTTTGCAATATATTCAAGCGAATATTCCCACACGAAAAAACAACGTTTTTGCTAAAGATTTAGTCATCATCAAAGGAACAAACTTGCCTGTAGAACCTATGCAATGGGGCGTAGGCAAGGAATGGTTTTATTGGGCAAAACCAGAAGACGAAATCATCCAAAAAGATGCCGCGAATAATGCGAAATTGGGCTTGCGTATGTGGACTTTGCGCGACCTCATTTTGGAAGGAACAACAGATTTGATCAATGCGTGGATAGAAGAATTGGAAGACGAAGATTACACGCTTTTTATGCAAGAATTGGCGCAAATAAGATTGGATAATACTTTTTCTAATAAATTCAAAGACATCAAATGTTTTAAATTCAAAGATAATAAAAACAAGACCAATTTTTATGCTATAGATGACCTGAAACAAGCCGAAAATGTTTTTCTTATCAGCGAAAAAACGGCTTCTATCGCTCCTGCTATAAAGGCTTTAGGGTTTTCTGTGCTTCAGTTTACAGTAGGCGAATATGCGGATATTTTGAAACAATTATTTTCACAATTAGATTATCTTACGAATGAAAAAGCCTTGTTTACAAAAATTATAAATAGTCTTACAAAAAGCACCCTAAACCCTGAAAAAGGAACTTTGCATACAAAAGATAAACACAGTTTGTTGTCTTTTTTTAAAGAACTGAAAAGTATTAAAGAAGAAGAAATTAGGCAAGTGCCTTTGTATAGCAATCGCTATGGGCAGGCAAGTAAATTCTCTGCGCTTTTATCTACTGATGCGGAAGTCCCTGTGTGGTTAGAAAATTTTAAAATAAAACTTGAAGAAGACACAGGCAATTTGCAAAACCTTCTTATAAATAAAAATACGTGGGAAATTTATAGCTATATTATACAGCCAAATTGGGAAAACTTAATATCCCTCGTAAATGTTATTTCTTCAGAGGTCTTCGAAAATAAAAAATATCAACGTACAAATATTCCTGATGTGGCTACTTTAGCGCGTACAGATGAGCCGGTTTTGCTTGAAAACCAACTTTTGAATATTCAAAACGCTTTTTCGAGTACAATTATACCTGAATTTTTAAAACTGTACGAATATACAATAACGCATTATGCCAAGAAAGTGGGGCAACCCAAATTGGGTAATGTGCCTACTGTGTTTGTAGATGAAACGCATGGATTTCAAGAGGCAGGCAAGATTTTATATAAAAAGTCGCTTGAGTCTGTTTCGTCTGAAGCCTATAAAGTATTAAAAAGTGCGGTTTGGAAAGCCTTCAGTTTGCACTTGCCTGCCCAAGAGATATTGCCGTTTTTAGCACAAGAGCCTTTTAAATTGGCTGACTTTACGGCTGATAAAGATTGGAAAACGCGCCTACAAACCTATATACAAACTGCACAAAATATAAAGCTTTCAAGTGAAGAAAGACAAGCTCTTTTTGCTATTTTATACAATGCCTTGTCGATTAAGGAAGTGACGCTTGTGCCTGTTTTTGAGGGAAAAGAAGGGCATATTTTACCTATTGGACAACTCATTCGTGCTGAGGCTGAAGTACCCGAAGCGTGGTTTGAAGCCTATAAAATGAAGCCTACCGAAAGCCAATTATTCCCACAAATGGGTGCTATGATTTCTCTATCCAAAGAGGATTTATTTAATGAAAAAACAATTCATTCAAAAGAAAATAGCCTGTTAATTTCAGAAGATTTAATTTATAATTTTATTGTCTTGGCGGACTGGCAAAACCTTACTGCCCAAAAAAGCGTAGGCAAGGCTGTAGGCAAGTTTTATGAAAGTGTAGTACGCTATGCGCAAATAGGCAAGTCCACTAAACCACTTATTAATCTTCCGTATATTTTTGTTGACGAAAAAACAGGTTTCGTAAATCCAAATCAAGTGTTTTATCACGCAGGTTTATCTCACGAAAACGACTATGGACAGGTTTCGAAGGTGTTGTTAAAACTAACCAACTTGTCTGTTCCACACGCGGAAACGTTGCCTTTTTTGCAAGAACCTGTATTCAAAACCAAAGACAATTCTTTTGCGCAAAGTCTTTTAAAAGAGGAAAGCTTTATAGCGAATAAGGAGGAAATTATAGCTTTGCAAAAATTTTTAGACCAAACGAATGAAAATTTCTTTGAGATTTTTGTGGTAGAAGAAAGCGAAAATAATGCAAAAGAATTTATTTTACACAAAAAAAATAATAAAATTACAGCTTGTTATTTGGATAAAAACCAACAAAAAATAGCTGAAAAAATAAAAGAAGTGTACAGCGAACAATACAAAACCTTGCCTGCTAAACTGTACTTGCCTGAATTGCGCAACAAAGGACTTTTGCAAGGTGCGCCATTGTTTGATTTACTCTCCAAAGCAAAAGACTTGCCTGCCGATATGCTGACTACTATGTTGGCAGAAAGTGGCAATGCAGAAATGCAACAAAAAGTATTTAATAAAATTGATAAAATTGTATTAAAACAAGGTGTACTTTATGAAAAAGCAAGCTTTGAGCATCAAGCCTTGCAAATATTTAGAAATAAAGAAGCTGATTTTGGTGCTTTCCGTGCAAAGATTTTTGTAGAAAATAATGAAGGCATACAAACGCCTTTGAATACTATAGCGTTCGAGCCTACAGTTAATTTTTCGTTGGAAAAGGTAGGCAAGTTCTCGCTTCAACTGGCTGAAATCTTGCCTGCTTTTGCAGAAAATCAAGCGTTTTTAGAACAAATATTGGCACAAATTCAAGACTATGAAGCACCTAATTCTTTGAAAAAAAGATGTTTTGAGTATGAAGAAAGGGCAGGCAAGTTGGTTTTCGCTGACCTCAAGCGCGATTTTTTACAGTTAGAAAATGCTTCACAATTAGCTTTTTTGCTCTTCTATGTGAAAGCAAATAATCAAGAAAAAACACTTTCCGAATTTCAGGTTTTGAACCAAGCAGGCGAATGGATAGCCTTAAGCGCGTTTGAAATTTGGCATACTAAAGGTACGGGTTTTATCAATTCAAATGCGATTCTTTCCCAAAAAAAGTATGCCGGTTTAGCAGAAATATTGCACCTGAACGAAAAACGCGGGGCTTTTGAAGTAGGCAATCAAAGAGTTGTGATTGAGCCTTATTTTGAGAAAGAGGTGTTTTATGCAAGTCCCCTAACCCCCGAAGAGGGAATGCAAGGAACTTTGCCCTTGAGGGCGAGAGAACTTTTAGATTTTGCTTACCAAAAATGGACAGCTCTAGAGGATAATGCGCGCCCAAATGCTATCACTTTGTATGGTGTTCAGATGAATTTTGAGTTTCAAGAATTGGTGTATCCTTTCGACTATGCTTCAGATGCTGAAGAAAAAGCCTTTCCTGAATGGTTGAACGAATGGATAGAAGATGGTTTTTCTGAAGAAGATTTAGAGGAGAGAACAGCCCTGAACTTGCCTGCAACAGCAGAAGAAGGCGACGAAAACTTGCCTACCCAAAACGCTTCAGTTGCTGATAAACTTGGTTTTTTGCAGGCTTTGGGCGTTCATTTTAATGATACAGTGGTTTTAATGCGTCATTTCCTTAGTGGGGCGGAAGGCTTGCCCATTACGCAAAAACAAATAAATGAATTGCGCCAAAACCAAACTATTTTGAAAAATACACTTGATTGGGTTGCGGACAACGAAATGACTATTGTTAGCACTGAAGCAATTTTGGCTCTCATACGCAAGATTTACAATGCTTTAGACAATGTTCAAGACTTGCCTGCCCCTTACATTGTTTCAATGAATAAAGGAAGTTTTTCATATAATTTGGGGAATTTTTATGAGGAGCAGCTGTATTATTTTGACATAAAACAGCAAGCAGTTTTATTGGAAAAATACAACGTAAGCATAGAAAAAATATTGAGCAAACTGATTGATAGACAACTATTTCTGACAAATTTGGAACTGAAAGGCATAGAACCCAAAACGACCAAAATAGAAGAAATATTAAACATCGCAACTTTGCAAAAAAATAGCCAAGAATGGGGCGCGAGCCACTATTTGAAATGGCGCGAAGAAGTGCCATATCGCGTGTATTTGTATGCAGGCGAGATGCCGTATCAGTTGCGCTTTTGTGATACTGACATCACACCTTTTAAGCGTGATAATATTGTTTTGTGTGAGGAAATCGTATATGTAAATAAAAACGCCGCTAATATTGAGGAAGAATTATTTAAAATTACGAAATCAGCTACTTTGACTGAGCATTTCGTTTTGCAACTTTTACGCTACAAGAATGAAACTGCGAAGGAAACAGCACACACAATTATAGAGCGTGTTGTGGAGCAAATCGTCATAACAGATGTAGTGGGAGAAGATGAGGAATTGATAGAAAACCCTGATATTCAAGCCATTATAAACGCAAAAAATGAACACAAAGGCACATTAAAACTTACGATAGATTTGGAAGGCTTGCCTACCGAATTGTTAGAAGAAATCATGCAATATGCCCAAAAAAGCAAAATGATTGTGAAAAAATAATGGCTCTCCGACAAATTTTGTGTTGAACCACATAATGGAAGCACAGAGAACACAGTGTTTCGAGCTATGTCCCCTATGTTTCTATGTGGTTAATGTCTTGCTCCACTAAAATCGTCAGAGCACCAAAATAATGAAAATACAAGTTTCAGCAAAGTTCTACAACTTTGCTGAAACTTTGTCTAAATAGTTAAAAAAATGCTGTATGAATTACTTTCTTTCTTATCACTTGCAGACCCCAATGTCCGTTGGGTAGTCATAGGCGCGTTTTTGATAGGTGCTACAACGGGGAGCATTGGTGTGTTCGCATATTTGCAAAAACGGAGTTTGGTAGGCGATGCTATAGCCCATGCTATGCTTCCGGGCGTTGCGGTAGCTTTTTTACTCTCAGGTAGCAAGCACACTGCTGCGTTGAGTTTGGGCGCGGTAGCAAGTGGCGGATTGGCGTGGTGGGCAGTAGGTTATATTTTGAAACACAGCAAACTCAAAAGCGACACTGTTTTGGCATTGGTGCTTTCTGTTTTTTATGGATTGGGGATAATGCTCTTGAGCTATATCCAACAACAGCCCAACGCCCAACAAAGTGGACTCGACCGCTTTTTGTTTGGCAAAATAGCCGCGACGACAGCAGATGACTTATTGCCTTTGATGTTGGTAGCAAGTTTAAGTTTTTTGCTGATAGTGGCTGGTTATGCTCAAATTCGCCTGATTTTATTTGATAGCCAATATGCGAAAGCGCATGGTTACGCGGCGCATTTTTGGGAAGGTGCAATAGCGGTATTTACCATCGCGGTTGTTTCTATGGGCATTCAAGCAGTAGGTGTCATATTGTTGGCGGCTTTGCTTATTACGCCTGCCCTTACTGCCCGTTATTGGACAAATTCACTTTGGGTAATGTTTTTATTGGCAAGTTTAGTCGGGGCTTTTTCGGGTGTAATGGGCGCATTTATTTCTTATACAGCCCCACGAATGCCGACTGGACCTTGGATTGTTGTCGTATTGTCTATCATAGCATTTTTGTCTGTACTCATCAAAGGCACACAACGCAAATAAAAATAGGGTATATTTATTTTTGGTACTTACTTTGCACTGTATATGGTAGTATTTCTATTATACTCAATACAGAAATGAATAAGTATTATTGTATATTGGCTCTTATGTTCTCATGTTTTCCTTTGAAAGCACAAGTAATCAATGGCTATGCCGCAGTAACTACATTTACGAGTACTGTACTTACAGTATCCAGCGTAGATGAAGCAAATGGCACTTTTGAAGACGGTAACAACCTTATTGTTATGCAAATGCAAGACAATGTATTGGGCAATACAACCAATACAGCAAGTTTTGGCGACATCAGTACCATAAGCGCGACAGGGCGTTACGAGATTTGTCGCATACTCTCGCATACAGAAAGTGCAGGCTTGCCTACCACCATCACATTGCTTGCCGCTACGCGCTATACCTATAACACGGGCGCAAACAGTGCCATTCAAGTAATAACTTTTCCCAAATTGGGAAGCCCAAACTATACTACCGCTGCCAACCTACTCGCTAAAAATTGGAATGGTACCACAGGTGGCGTGATAGCCTTTGAAGTAGATGGTATATTTACTTTAGCGCATAATATAACCGCTAATAGTGCGGGTTTTAGAGGTGGTTCAAGGTCTGTTGATTATTACAATGGAACGACGACTTGCGATGGTGCTTATTATGTCGCTATTGCCAACCATACACGCAATGGTGCAAAAGGAGAAGGCATTTATAAATCTATCGACATCAACTATGATTATGCACGTGGCAAAATCCTGAATGGCGGAGGTGGAGGCAACTCAGATATAAATTGTGGGGGCGCAGGTGGAGGCAATTTTCGTGCAGGTGGAGATGGTGGCGCAGGTTGGAATGGTACTGCTTCAGGTTGTTCACCTGTAGCAGGAGGTTTGGGAGGCATTGCACTGAGTAGTTATAGTTCAGGCTCTCGTGTATTCATGGGAGGAGGAGGAGGAGGAGGGCAACAAAATAACACGCAGGGTTCTAATGGTGGAAATGGAGGTGGTATTATACTTATCAAAGCAAAAACTTTGCGCACTACAGGTACATGTGGCACCACTATAGCCGCTAATGGTGCTACAGTAACAGGTGCTACAAATGATGGACAGGGTGGGGGAGGAGCAGGCGGAAGTATTGTTCTGCAAGTAGATGCTTGGAGCATCGCAGGCACTTGTCCCATTGCTATCAACGCCAGTGGCGGAACAGGTGGCACAGTAAACTCTTCGCGCCACGGTGGTGGCGGCGGCGGCGGGCAGGGATTGATGATGTTTTCCGTAGCAGTTCCTTCTGTTAATATTACGATTACTACCAATGTGGGCATAGGCGGTTGCAATGACAGCGGTTGTGCAACGCGTGCCGCTAGTGGTGTGGGTCCAAACGGTGCAGGCGTTTTGGGATCAGTGAATACATCCTTGCCTATGCTTGTGAAGTATTTTGGAGGCAAGTTAAAAGAAAAAGAGGTCGTATTAGATTGGCTGGTAGAGGCTTATGTTCCCATCAAATGGTTTGAAATAGAACGGACAAAAGATGGCACGACTTGGCAGTCTATAGCTACTGTGGAGGCAAGCGCAAACGCATTGGCTTATGAATACACAGATAAAAATCCTTATTATGCTATTGCTTACTATCGCCTCAAACAAATAGGCACTCAAGGCGATATAACCTATTCCAATATGGTAGTTATAGAGAATAGCCTAACAGACGCGCAAGTAAGGCTATATCCCAATCCTGCCCGCGATTTCATGTATATTGAATTTCCCACTACCCAAAAATATACTATCAAGCTATTGAATACTTTAGGGCAAGTTTTACAGCCTGTTTTTGTGCAAGAGGGAAATAAAATAACCCTTCATGTAAGTCAGTATAAAAAAGGCGTTTATTATTTGCAAATCCTTGATGGAAAACAAAGTATTACAAAGAAAATAGTCTTGCAGTAAGGAACGATATAAAAAATAATATACCCAAAAACGTTTCTTTTGGACATACACCCAAAACAGCCTAAAAGTCTGTTCTACAGGCATATAAATCGTTTTTTTGTAGTACCAACTTTCACACTGTAAATGGGTACATTATTTTTTAGAATGCCCCTAATCTATAAGTTGCGACTAAAATCGTGGTTTTTTTGGTGCGCTGACAGTTTTAGCGCAATAAGCCCTCAACCACATAGACGCTCCTGCCGTGGCGGGTGTCCTCACATCCGACTGGCAGATGCGTATATCTCAACACAAAAATTGTCAGAGTATCACTTTTTCGACCTGAAAAGGTGAAAAAAGGTTTTTTATACAAGCAAAGTAGTTATCAAATCTACATATTGTTGCATGGCATTTTCTTTTGAAACGCCTTGTTCTTTTGCCCAAGCGTCATATTTTGCTTGTCCTTTAAAATCAAACATGCTGGGGCGTGTGCCAGTTACATCACCTTCAGTAGCTTGTTTGTAGAGGGCGTACATTTTCAAAAGTTGGTTGTTGGAAGGGCGCGTATTGATGCGTTTAGAGTCTGCCGTCGCTTGTTCAAAGAGTGCTTGTAAATCCATTTTTATAGTTGTTTTGAGGGTTCATATTTTGTTTAAACTTCCCAGCCGCTTGTGAGTACATCAGCGAGGTGCAAGCATTTTATTTTTTTGCCTTGCCTGTTTATATAGCCTTCGAGGTGCAGTAGGCAAGATGCCTCTGTGCTTACGATATAGTCCGCTTGTGCAAAACTTGCATTGTCTATTTTTTGCTCTGCCATAGCTGTTGCGATAGCAGGCAAGCGCATAGCAAACGCGCCGCCTGCTCCGCAACAAACTTCTGCATCGGGTGTTTCCAGCCAATGCAAGCCGTTTACAGTTTTCAAGAGTTTGAGTGGCGCATCTTGGATACCACATACGCGCTTCGAGGCACACGATTCTACATACATCGCCTTTCCCTCTAAAGTTGCTTCGGGAATCCGCCTTATTTTCAAAATATCTGTAATAAATTCGCTTAATTCTAAGGTTTTGCGTTGTATGGTTTCATAATATAGTGGTGCATCTTTGCCCAATAAAGCCGTATATGATGCACGAATCATACCCACACAAGAGGGCGAAGGTGCTACCATATAAGCGGAGTCGCTGTTTACATCTTCCAAAAACTTCAAGGCTATTTCGCGTGCTTCTTGTAGGTAGCCTTGCTGGTAAGCCGTTTGCCCACAGCAAGTTGTTTTGGGATTGTAATGCACTTGACAGCCTAATTTTTCTAATAATTTTACGGTATTCCAAGCTATTTGTGGTGCGCATTGGTCAATGTAGCAAGGAATAAATAATTCAACTTTCATGCGTAGTGGGGGTGTATAATTTTAGATGAACAAGACAAAGTGTGCAAAATTTTTTTACAGTTTGGATAGTTTTTTTTTGTTGCAAAAGTACGTCATTTTGATTTTCAAGTGCCAATATTTGCGTATTGAGTGCTTTTTCCAAACATTCTAACTGCAATAGCTTGACAGAAGGATATGATTTATGTGCGAAGCTTTTTAGCTTTGCAAGGTCTTGATTGTTTAGAATTTCCGTATATTGAATAGGGAATTCGATAAAAAATTTTTGATACAACAGGCACATGTCTTGTTGGTAGGCAAGGTCGCCGTCTGCAAATTTGACCATAGCTTCAAAATCCGCTAACTGTTTGTTTTGCAAGACTTTAGTCGTTATGAAGTGTGAATATACGGTTTGTGCCGTTAGCTTTTTATGTAGCAATTCAGGCGCGAAAGGTTTACCGATAAAATCGTTCATACCTACCTCAAAGGCTTTCTGTTTAGCGGTTTGAGGGGGTGAGGCAGTGAAGGCAATGATAGGCACATTGGTATAAGCCCGTATGCGTTTAGTAGCTTCATAGCCGTCCATGTCGGGCAAGTCAATGTCCATTAAGATGGCATGATAAAACTTATTTGCGGGGCAGCTGAGTACTTTTTCTACAGCTTGCCTGCCTGTAATGGCGTAGTCCACCGCTATTTGCCAATTTTGGAGGAGCTTGCCTGTCCAATGCTGATTTAGCATATTATCTTCGACGAATAGTACGCGCAAACCCTGAAGAGAAGTTAAAAGCAGCTCATCATTTAATGGTGTTTGTGATTGTTGGTTAATTTTAGTTGAAAAAAAACTTTTTTTTGTTTGTGTGTGCTTTACAGAAAAACAAAGCAAGGAGGTTATTGTTTGTTCTTCATAGATAGGTATCAATGTCGTATCTCTCTCATGCAATGCTTCTCCCAGCAAACATTGCTCATAATAACGCTTCCAAAGCATTTTATCGTCTTCATTATCAATAATTTCTAATGCGTGACTGCCTATTTTTACTTCATTAGCAAAAATGTCTTTGGTATATTGCAAGAACAGTTGGTTGCACCACAAAATTTCAAAGTTGCGCCCGACCATCCACAGTGCCACGCCCACATCTTCTAAAATGGTTTGCAAAACTTCTTTATTGATTTTTTTACTAAACATGCATCATTAATTTGGTACTTAGGCCTGCAATATTAGAATTTTATTTTAATATTTTCTCATGATTCGTGCATATTTACAAATTTTATTACATGAAAGCATACTGCATTGCTTTTATTTGTAATTTTGCAGCACAAATGAGAACTCTCACAATGCCTAATCCCCATTCCACTTATCGGGCTTTCCAAAATATTATCAATAGTACTACCCACTCTTTTATTGTGGCGTTAGATACTGATTATAATTTTTTAGTTTCCAATGATGCCCACCGCAAAATGTTCCGTGATTTGTTTGGTAAAGAAGTAGTCATAGGCAAAAGCATGTTGTACATGCTTGCCGAACAACCTGATGCTTTGGTAAAACAAAAAGAAACTTGGGCGCGGGCTTTGAGTGGAGAAGAGTTTATGGTCTTAGAAAACCATAAAGCACAAACACAAGAAATACGCTACTATGAAGTTTCGTACAGCCCATTGCATGGGAAGGCAGACAAGATAATAGGCGCGACAGCCATCACACGCGACGTAACAGAAAAAATACAACGCCAACTTGAAATTACAAACCTATTGGTCGAAAAAGAAAAAATGTGCATAGATTTGGAAAGACAAAACAACGTCCTTGCCTTCCAAGAAAACCAAATGCGCAAATTATTCAATGCCAAAATGAAACTGTACGAAGACCTCGAAAGACAAAACGAAGAACTCGCTACTCAAGAGGAGGAAATTCGCCAAAACAATGAACACTTATCCGTTACAAATAATCAATTAACAGAAGAACGTGAAAAGCTCATCAGCACTACAAAAGAACTCGAAGACCGCAATTTTGAGCTTGACCAAATCCTGTACCGTACTTCGCATGACATTCGCTCGCCTATAGCCTCGGTGTTGGGGCTTGTTGGTATAGCTAAAGAAGAAACTAATATTAACCAAATATATGAATACCTTACCTTTATAGAAAAACGTATGGCCGACCTCGACAGATTCACGCGGTCTATGCTTAGCTACGGCAAAGAACAGCGTTCAGAAGTGCGTATCGAAGCTATAGATTTTGAAAATATGGTGCAACATTGCTGGCTCGATTTGCAGTATATTGCTACTTTCGCACGTTTGAAAAAAACCATACGGGTGGAGAAAAACTACCTCACGTTTTACAATGACTCATTCCGTTTAGGCATCATACTAAGCAATATCCTTTCCAATGCAGTAAAATATCAAAACCTGCATTGCGAGGATAGTTTTGTAGATGTGCATATACTTCAAAACTACGACCACGCTATCATAACTATCCGCGACAATGGCATAGGCGTAGAGCAAGCCTATATTGATAAAATATTTGATATGTTCTTTCGTGCAACTGACAAAAATGAAGGGTCTGGACTTGGCATGTATATCGTACAACAAACTGTAGAAAGACTCGATGGCGAGATTAGTTTCGAAAGTGCGTTAGGCGAAGGGACAACCATCATCATTCGTTTGCCCAACGAATTAGCCGTATAAAGAGATGTTAAAACCAACGATTTTGCTTTTTTTTTCTTTCCTCTCATCTATTGCGGCACCTGCCCAAAACTTTAACGTGGAGCAGGAGTCGCAGGGCGATAGCATCATTTATTATGCCAGCAGTACCAGTTATTGCCCCTACAATATCTCTCTACAACCTGAAATAGACACGATTCCTTTTGGGAATCCGCACTTTTTTGTACTTGAAGCACGCAGCAAACGCAAACGAATACTTGCCTACCCAAGACCTACGCAGGCAGGCAAGGTGACTTTCGAAACGAATGCTTATTTTGGCAACCCCGCACTCATTCCCGATTCAAGCTACATTTATTCACTCCCATATACCCCAAAAACGCGCCATTTTATTATGCAAGGTTATAATGGGCGTTTTTCACATAAAAACCAATACGCTTTGGATTTTAAAATGCCTATCGGTACGCCTATCCATGCCGCAAGAGGCGGTATTGTAATCAAAGTAAAACAAGACTCGGACAAACATGGGCGCACTGCCGCTTTTGCACCACACGGCAACCACATCATTATTTATCATACAGATGGCACGATGGCATACTACTATCACCTTTCGCAAAATAGCAGCAGGGTACAAGTGGGCGATACCATTCAACAAAAACAATTCATAGCCCTCAGTGGCAATACAGGCTGGAGTACAGCTCCACACTTGCATTTTATTATAAAAAGCCCGCTAAAAGGTGGATATGGCAGCCTTCCCACATGGTTTTGTACCTCCAAAAAACCACAAAAACGTTTGAAATCAATGCGTAAGCACCGCGCCTGCGAATAATAACATTTTTTTTGTATTTGGATTATTAAAAATAACCATGTATCATTGCATGCATTAAGCCAATCTAAACGCACGTTCAATATGAAATTCAAACAACTTTTTCTCTTTGCTTGTGCTTTATTCAGTGCAAGTTATGCTTTTGGGCAAGCCAAAGGCAATATCAACTACAACGAAGCCAATACCAACCGCAACATACAACAAGAGTACAAACAAAAAGATACGCGCCCAGCTACTGATGCAGGTGCGCCCATTACGCATATTCCTAACAATGAATACATCGACATAGAAGGAAGTGTGCTTTACAATACCAAACCCGACAATTTAGTAGCTATTTTTAACGTAGTACAATTAGGCGAAAATGCCTCCGAAGTAAACCGAATAGCCAACGAACGCATCAACGGCTTCCTAAGCGAATTGGTGAAAATTGGTATCAAGCAAGAACAAGCCTTTATTGATATGATTTCGCTTATTCCTGTTTATGAAGTCGAAGTTGAAAAAAAATTATTCAGCAAAAACTACATCGAAGTACCCAAAGGCTTTGAGCTACAAAAAAACATACACGTGTCTTTTGCCGAAGAGCGCAAACTGAACGAAATCCTTACTGCCGCCTCACAGTTTGAAATTTATGACATAGTGCGCGTGGATTATATCGTGAACGATAGCAAGAAAATTCACGCCCTAATGCAAGACGAAGCTATGGCAGTCATCACAGCCAAAATGGAGAAATTCAAAAAATTAGGCGTTAATATCAGCGCAAATAACCGCATAGCTGCCGATAATGTAAACATTGTTTATCCTACTGACCGGTACAAACAATACCAAGCATTTAGCTCCTCATCCCTTGATGCAGCTAAGAAAAAAATAACGCCTCAAGTAACGCAGGTAAGAAAACCCGTGAGTTATTATTACAACAAAGTAAACGAAAGCACTTTTGATGCCATCATAAACCCTCACGTGCTTGAACCCGTTGTGCAGTACATTTATACAATGAAAGTGCGCTATCCTATCGACCGCGTCTTGCCTACCCCACCAGCTCCAAAAGAAAAAGAGTTTTGGATACTTACGCCTTCAGGTGAATTAAAACTAATACCAAGATAATCACCAACTTAAAAATAAATCTAAAAAATGCCGGGAACTGAATTATTTGGCGCAGAAGAGCGCAAAGAAGTAAATGATGTAATGGAAAGTGGTGTGCTTTTTCGCTACAATCACGACAATTTACGCAATGGACATTGGAAAAGCCGCGAATTTGAACAGGCTCTTGCTGACTGGAATGGTGTAAAATATGCCCATGCTTGCACAAGTGGCTCTACAGCTGTAGCTATAGCCATGGCGAGCTGTGGCATCGGGGTAGGCGACGAGGTTATTGTACCGCCATTTACTTATATTGCCAGCATAGAAGGCGCGTTGCTTGCGGGTGCCTTGCCTATTTTTGCAGACATAGACGAAACGCTTTGCTTGAGCGTGGAAGGTATTCGAAAAGCCCTTACACCCAACACGAAAGCCGTTTTACTGGTACACATGTGCGGCTCTATGGCAAATTTGGACGAAATTATCGCCTTCTGCCAAGAGAAAAATTTAGTACTTATTGAAGACACTGCACAGGCTTTAGGTGGTAGCTACAAAGGCAAACCTTTAGGCTCTTTAGGCAAAATGGGTTGTTATTCCTTTGACTTCTTCAAAATCATTACTTGCGGCGAAGGCGGCGCAGTTGTTACAAATGATGAGCAACTATACAATTATGCACACCAATACTCAGACCATGGGCATGACCACATAGGCGACAATCGTGGCGCAGAAACGCACCCTATCATAGGATTCAATTATAGAATAGGCGAGCTAAATGCCGCCATTGGTGTAGCACAAATGCGCAAATTGCCTTATATACTTGCCCAGCAACGCAAACACAAAAAGGCAATGCAGGCAAGTTTGGCTAAGTTTCCGAAAGTTACATTCCGCCAAATCCCTGACCCTGAAGGTGATGCATGCACCTTCTTGGATTTCTTCCTTCCTGATGAAGCAACAGCCAAAAAAGTAGTACAAGCCCTCAAAGACCAAGGCGTTCCTGCACTAACAGGCGTGCAATATTGGTGGGAAAACAACTACCACTATATCCGTAATTGGGAGCATTTGCGCGAAATGAAAACGGTAGCCAAGTTACATATACAAACCGTAACACCACCACAAGACTACAAAACTTTGCAGTTGCCTGTATCTGATGCCATTGTAAGCCGTCTGATTTCATTGGTAGTCAAGGTTGCTTGGACAGACGAGCAGCTACACGACCTTTGTAACAAATTAGAAAATGCTATGAAAAGCATTGCATAAGCAATTAGACAAAAATAGTGACAAAGATTAGTGGTATGCTGACAAATTTTGTGGCAATGCGTTTTTAGAGGTATCCTCACCAAACACCCTCCCATAAAATTTGTTACCATACTAACTTAAGAAATAAGGTGATACACGTGCAGTCTTATCTATTCTGCATAAGGAACAGAAATTAAATAAACTGACATTTTAGGAAATTAAGAACAAAAATTAAACAAGTTGATAGTTTTAGTACCTACGCAATGTTCAAGAACAAACAAAAAAAACAATGCGCCTATTTGTACCACACGCGCCTCGCGTGTGCGCCGTAGGCAAGAATTTTTGTAGAAGGAACTTTCAAAATAGGCATTTGCAGCACACGCGAGCCACGTGTGCTAAATTGCGCAAGTACTAAGTTTCTTCAGTTGTCAATATCGAAGACTTCACAATCTGAAAAAAGACCGCAAATAAATACAACTTTGTATATCTCTAAAATATCATGTTATTTAATTTCCATTACTAAAAATCTACAATCACAAATTTATACCAATAAATATTTTTGAAAAAATAATAGATACTATGAATTTCGAACTCCTCATTCTCACTACTTATCAAATGCTTTTGGCTTTAACATTTGGATTGCTAACGGTATTCATAACGCTTCGCGTAATCAATAAATCTATTCTAAAAATTAATTTCTTTGACCTTGTTAAAAACGGCAACATTGCGCTTGCTATCTTTGAAGGTATATTGATTTTTTGTGTGCTATTTTTGGTTGAAATAAGCATCTTGCCTTCTGTAGATGCTCTGCGGACTATGGTCATTACACACCAAGCATTTACGATTAAAATGTTCTTAATTTCATTCGGATATTTTCTATTATTCTACGCTATAACGCTTATATTCAGTTATTTGCTAATACTTTCTGCATTTTATGTATTTATTTCTGCTACCGCAAAACTCGATGAGATACAAGAAATTAAAAATAATAATATCGCTGTTGCGATATTGGTTGGAGCAGTACTTTTGAGTGTTACACTTTACATGCGGCCATCATTAGGCAATTTGGTGCATAGCTTTGTAGATTACCGTAGCCTTGAAAAGCCCCTCACAGAAGATGTGCCTTCCAAAGAAGGAGTACCCGAAAAGAGCAAACTGATTGATTAACAACCTTTATGCTTTTGTTTGTTTGTTTGTTAGACTTCTTGCGAAAGTCCTTTTTCCTCTCTCCAAATTGGAGAAAGGGCAAGGGTGAGGTCTTAAGAAAAGGTTTTGAAATGTACCCTATTACAGTGTTTGTTCACGGAAGTTTTTTAAATGTATGCGATATATAAAGCAACTCGTTATTTTTTTGAGTGCTTGGTTTGCTTGCTCTCCCGCTTGGGGGCAGTCGCAAACTGAAGAAAGTATGCAAATACTTTTGAAGAAAACAGATGCCGACACTTCAAAAATACGCATCATGTGTGATTTTTCATGGAATATGCGTTCGCGTGTACCTGAAAAAGCCTTTGAGTATGCTCAAAAAGCCCATAAACTTGCACGTGACATAAGGGACAGCAAGGCTGCTATGAAAGCCCTCAGTTTTATGGGAGTCGCTATGCGAAATTTGGGTAATTATGGCATAGCTGGCAATTACTTTGAAGAAGGTTTGCTATTGGCACAAAAACATAAAAATCAACAAGAAGAAGGTTTTGGGTATATAAATTTAGGCAATATTTTGTATTTGGAAGGCAAATATCAAGAAGCCTTGATTTATGTTAATCGTGCTGTACCTATCGCGCAACACTTAAAGCATCTACAAATGAAAGCGTACATTTGGATAAATTTGGGGCGTATATACCAAAAACTACACAGAAAGAAAGAAACTTTAGAAGCTTTTGAACAATGCTTAACATTACGCAGAGTATTGAAAGACTCGACAGGTATGCTCGCAGTGCAATATGAGATGGCGGAAGTATATGCAGAAGAGAAACATTATACACAAGCCCTGATATTATTAGCCAACATAGAAGCATCCAGTAAAAAGCACGGAGACATAGCTACACTAGCAAGTTGCGACAACGTTTTAGCTAAAATAGCCGCCGCACAAGGCAACATGCAACAAGCAAGAAGCACTGCTGAAAAAGGACTTCAGAGTTCTTTAGACATGAAGGACAAAACAAGAATCGCAGTTCTTTACCTTACCCTAGCGAATGTTGAAACCGCCTCCAAAAACTATCAAAAAGCATTTGAGTATTTGTCTAAACACAACGTTTACCAAGATAGTTTGCATAAAGAAGCATTGAGTACTCACGCAGACCAGTGGGAGTTTAGTTATGAAATTCAACGCAAAGAAGCCGAAATCCAACGCGACCTTATCGAAATTCAGAGAAGGGGTTTTTGGATGCTCATTCTTATTGCTGCCTTGATATTTACCCTTGTTGTGGGTGGGCTTGTATTTTTACGGTACCGACAAAACCAGAAAACAAACAAGGAAATCATTGCCATTAACCTTGATTTAAAAGAATCACGCAACGAAGGAGAGAACTATAACCAAGAACTTACTCAACTCAATGATGTCTTACACAACAGCGTGGAAGCCTTGCGCCTGAGCGAAGACCAACAAAAAAGACTCAATCAAATCTTAACAGATAAAAATAATACCTTACAAGAAATGAGCCATGAGAAAGATAGCCTCATGGGAATTGTAGCCCACGACTTGAAAGCACCACTCAATCGCATACGCGGCATACTTGAATTACTGAACCTCTCAGGCGAACTAAACGAAGACCAGAAACAGTTGCTAGAGATGGGACACGGCATCATCAATAGCGGCTCTAATCTTATACGCGATTTATTGGATATCACCTATTATGAACAAAACACCACTAAATTACATTGGGAAAAGCTAAATTGGCATGCTTTTTTGAGCGAACATATAGCAACTTTCTCACAAGAAGCCCAACAAAAAAATATAACTTTACATTATTCTCCCCCCAATAATGTTATAGAAAGCATCTCAGACGAAGACTATTTAAGTAGAATTATAAGTAATTTACTTTCTAATGCCATCAAATTCTCCCCCAAAGGAAAAGCTATTTATGTAGATTTACAGGAAAAAGAAGGTGAAATTAATATTCATATCAAAGACGAAGGACCTGGATTTAGTGAAGAAGATAAACAAAAACTGTTTCACAAATTTGAAAAACTAAGTGCCAAACCAACAGGAGGCGAGGCTTCATCAGGCTTGGGCTTATCTATCATAAAAGTATTGACCGAAAAATTGGAAGGAGAGGTTAGCCTAATAAGCGAAATAAATGAAGGAGCAACTTTTACCCTCGTGTTTCCAAAAAAAAACGGTAGTGTATAATAAACTTCTTGCCGAACTCCTTCTCCCTATCTGCAAATCGGAGAGAGGGCAGGCAAGAAAGTTGCCAAATATTTCACCTAAGGGCAAAAATCATATAATACTAAACACATTCGCAAGAAGTCTAACCTGTCTAAGCAGAATTATTGATAGAAGGCTGATTTTGAATGTTTTTGCATTACCTTTGCATCATGCATCAGCAAATAACCACCATAGATTGGCATACGATTGCCTACCATGAAGCTTGGGAACTGCAAAAACGCTATTTCCAAACATTATTGCATGAAAAACAAACACAACAAAATACATCAAAAAACTACCTCTTTTTGTGTGAGCATTTCCCCGTTTTTACGCTGGGTAAAAGTGCCAAAATAGAAAACTTATTGGCTTCAGCTGCCCAACTTGCCTACGAAAACATCAACATATACCACACAGAGCGTGGGGGCGACATTACTTTCCACGGCATAGGGCAATGCGTGGGCTATCCTATCCTTGACCTTGACAATTTTGGCGTAGGATTACGACAATATATATACCAACTTGAAGAAGTCGTTATACGTTTATTGGCACTTTATGGTATAGAAGCAGATAGAGTAGCAGGGGCAAGTGGCGTTTGGGTAGCAGGCAAGCGCAAGATATGCGCGCTTGGGGTAAAAATAAGCCGAATGATTACCATGCACGGCTTTGCACTCAACGTCAATACAGATTTACATTATTTTAACTATGTGTATCCCTGTGGCATACGCGACAAAGAGGTTACTTCTATAGCACAAGAAGTAGGCAAGGAAATACCCATGCTCGAAGTAAAAGAAAACTTGATAGCTATTTTCAAACAAGTTTTTGTACCTTTATCTATATGAAAATTATTATATTAAAAACAGCTATACGAACAATATGAAAATCATCATCGTAGGAGGAGGGGCAGCAGGCATTTTTGCCGCCTTGCGCAGCAAAGAAGTTAATCCAGAGGCATCAGTGGTAGTGTTAGAGAAAGGGCTACAATTTCTTGCCAAAGTGAAAGTTTCAGGTGGAGGGCGATGCAATGTTACGCATAACTGCCACGAACTTGCAAAACTTTTACAGCATTATCCACGCGGTGGAAAGTTTTTGCGCGAGCCCCTTCAACAATTTATGCCCAAAGACATGATAGCATGGCTGCAGGCAAGGGGCGTTATTGTGAAAGCTGAAGCTGACGGGCGCATGTTTCCTGAAACAGATGATTCGCAAACTATCATTGATTGTTTTATGCAGGAGGCAAGGAACTTAGGCGTAGCATTGCATTTGCAAACAGCTGTTCAACACCTTGAACGTTTGCCTGATGGACGCTTTTACGTCTATTTGAAAGAACGTGAACCTTTGATAGCTGACCGCGTTATAGTAGCTGCAGGAGGCAGTCCAAAACTAAGCGGACTCGAATGGTTAATAGATTTGGGGCTGGAAGTGGTCGCGCCTGTACCCTCTTTGTTTACTTTTAACTTGCCTAAAAACCCGATTACGGCACTTGCAGGCGTGAGTGTTCCTGAAGTACGCGCCAAAATAGTAGGCACAAAACTTGAGCAGCAAGGCGACTTGCTTATCACGCATTGGGGACTTAGTGGTCCTGCAGTACTCAAATTATCGGCTTGGAGTGCGCATACATTAGCAACTGTAAACTACCTATACCAAGTCGCTATTTCGTGGTTTCCAGCTATGAAAGAAGATGAAATACGCACTTACCTGCTCACCCAAAAAGCAACAAGCAAAAAACAAATAGGCAATTTATCGTTGGATTTGCCCAAAAGATTGTGGCACTTTCTATTGGAAAAGGCAAACTTGCAACCTGATAGTTTTTGGCACGAACTCCGCAATAACGATATAAACCGCCTTATAAGCCTCATTTGTTATGATGTATATGACGCAAACGGCAAAACTACCCACAAAGAAGAGTTTGTAACAAGTGGTGGCGTTGCTTTGAGTGAAATAAACCCTAAAACAATGGAGGCAAAGAAAATCCCACACTTATATTTTGCAGGCGAGGTATTGGATATTGATGGTTTAACTGGTGGCTTCAACTTTCAAAGTGCGTGGGCTACAGGTCACGTGGCAGGGACTTCCGCAGGCAAGGAGTAAAAGGGTACATTTCAAAACCGTTCCATATAGCCCTCTCCAAATTGGAGAGGGCAAGGGCAGAGTTGTTAAGTTCTCGTTTTGGGCAGGCAAGTTGCCAAATATTTAACCCATCGCCTTGCCTAATCGCCCTTTAAAAAGAGCTAAAAACCATATAATCTTCTCCTCCCTCCAAATTGGAGGGAGGCTGGGAGAGGGTTTTTTGGAGAACTTAACAGCTCTGAGGGCAAGGGTGAGTTCTCAAGAACAATGGTACTCCGACAATTTGAGTGGAGTAAGGTATAAATCACATAGCAAGATATGGAACATAGTGTTTCGGCCTATGTTCTCTATGTGGTTCAACACAAAATTTGTCAGAGCACCAGAACAATTTTCATCTCTCCAAAGAAGTCTATTTAAAAAGAAAAACCATACCTTATAAACTAAACACACTACAAAACCGTTATCATATATACTGTTTCTAAAATTTATACGCCAATGCGCTTGTCTTTATTATTCCGTTATTTTTTGGCAGTGATGCTCACTGCGCTGTTGTCTTCTGTGGAACTTGCTGCCCAACATAAAAAAGGGGAGAAGAAGAAAAAAGAAACACCTAAAAAAGAACCCATACTCAGTATAGGCGATAAGCCTGACGATGACCAAAAACAACTAAATTTAGAAGCAGAAGCAAGCTATATTGACGGCTTGAAATACTATGCCTTAGAAGAATATTTGCGTGCATTAGACGCGTTCCAAAAGGCACTCGCGCTTTATACAGGCGTACAGAGTGGTATTCACTACAAAATAGGACAAACATATTTGCTATTGAATAACCTGCCACAGGCTGAATTTTATGCTAAAAACGCGCTGGAAAACGAAAAAAACAACCGCTATTATTATGTGCTACTGGCAAAAATACACACGCTGCAACTCAAATACAACGAGGCAAGCAAAGATTACGAAAATTTGCTGAACAATGTAAAAAATGCACCCGAATATTATTATGATTTGGCAAATCTTTATATCAAACAAAACCAATTGGAAAAAGCACTCCAAACGTATGACAAGTTGGAGAAAGCTGTAGGTATCAATGAACAAGTCTGTTTGCAAAAACAAAATATATACCTCAAGCAAAACCAACCCGAAAAAGCTATCAGCGAAGCCAAAAAACTGCAGGAATATGCGCCATTAGAACCGCGCTTTGTTATCAATTTGGCTGAACAACTTATACTCGCTAATAAAAGCAACGAAGCTAAAACCCTTTTAGAAAAATACCAAAAACAGGGCTTGGCAGAACCTCGCCTGCAATTACTACTCGCCAAAATAGCCCGCGATAAAGGCGAAAATGAAACCGCTTTCCAATATTTGAAAAAGGCCTTTGCCGAACCCGACATAGATGCACAAGACAAAATAGAACTGCTCGTAAGCTATATGAAAGGCAATAACACGCCAACACAACAAAGTGATTTCGCCAACCTCGCAGAAATAATAGCCAACACACACCCTGAAAAAGCCAAAGCGCATACTTTATATGCCGACATTTTGTTATTGAAAGGGGAAAAATTGAAAGCACGTGATAGCTATTTGAAAGCTGCAAAATTGGACAATTTGCGCAGCGATACATGGCAACGTGTATTGGCTATAGAATTAGAAACAAGGGCGATGGATAGCCTCGTAAGGCACGCCAATCAAGCAGTAGAGGCGTTCCCAAACAATGCTACTTTTTGGTATTATCAAGGTGTAGGGCTGATGGCATTGCGCAAATACCAAGAGGCAGTCAATGCCCTCGAAGAAGGAAAACGCATGGCGTTCAACAATGCTAAACAACTTGAGGACTTTCACTTCCAACTGGGCGACGCCTATAATGCTACAAAGCAATATACCGAGTCTGACGCAAGTTATGAGGCAGTCCTCAAAACTGCTCCCAACAACGCCTTCGCACTTAATAATTATAGCTACTATCTTTCTTTGCGCAAACAAAAACTGGAGTATGCCAAAACACTCGCGGAAAGACTCGTAAACAATAACCCTGATAACGCTACTTTTTTGGACACTTATGGTTGGGTATTATATGTAGCAAAAGATTTTCAAAAAGCAAAAAAACAATTGGAACGTGCCGCACAACTTTCTAATAGTGGTACTATTCAAGAACATTATGGTGATGTGTTATTTCAATTAGGGGAAAAAGAACGCGCTGTAGAACAATGGCGGAAAGCCAAAAAACAAGGTGGCACGTCTGCCCAAATAGACAAGAAAATTGCAGAAAAAAAATTGCTAGAATAAGAGAGAGCGCAGAGTATGAGGTTTTAAGAAACATTTTCCAAGAAGTCTAATAAATATTTTTGATACGCTGACAAATTTTGTGTTGAACCGCATAGAAACATAGAGAACATAGCCCAAAACACTGTGTGCCATATCTTTCTATGTGGTTCATACCTCGCTCCACTAAAATTGTCGGAGCACCATATTTTTGAAACTATCAGCACTTTTTGTAAAAATAGTAACATTCAAACCCACGTAACTAAACAACTATTATAAAAACATTGTTTTTTTTGTAACGAAAAGTTAATGAAAGATACTAATGGCAAAATACAAAGCTAAATAATCTCTACAAGTTATAAAAAAGTACGCTTCAAAAGTAGTTTTTGAAGCGTTTTTTTTACATGTTTTTAAGCCTATATGTATATTATGAACGAAGAAATACCCGAAGTAACAGATAATGAAGGAGATGATGACGCACTTTTTGAACATTATCGTTATGTAGTAGATAAAGGGCAACAGCCCTTGCGCATTGACAAATATTTGGTGATGAAGGCGGGCAGTGTCCCACGTAATAAAATCCAAAACTCTATAGACAATGGCTTTATTCTCGTAAACGAAGCCCCCACTAAAGCAAACTACAAGGTTCGACCGCTTGATGTTATAACGCTTTCCTTGCCTACCCCGCGCCGAGATACTGATATATTGCCTGAAGATATACCACTTGACATCGTGTATGAAGATGACTATTTGTTGGTATTGAATAAGCAAGCAGGTTTGGTAGTTCACCCCGCACATGGCAATTGGACAGGGACGCTTTTGAACGCCCTTGTGCATCATTTTGCACAACTTCCACCCAACGCTGATGGGCGACCCGGCCTTGTGCATAGGATTGATAAGGACACTTCCGGCTTGCTTGTGATTGGCAAAACAGACGAGGCACTCACAAAATTAGCCAAACAATTTTTTGACCACAGCATAGAACGCACTTACTACGCACTCATTTGGGGCGAACCCAAAGAACCAAAAGGCACTATACATGTCAATTTGGGCAGAAGTATGAAAGACAGGCGCGTTACTGAAGCAGTACCTGATGGCTCGCATGGCAAAGAATCTATTACACATTACAAGGTTTTGAAAAGCTTGTACTATGTTTCGCTTGTGCAATGCAATCTTGAAACAGGACGCACCCATCAAATACGCGCCCACATGAAGTATCTGGGGCATCCGCTTTTCAATGATGCAATGTATGGAGGCGATAAGATTTTGCGTGGCACAGTCTTTTCAAAATACAAATCTTTTGTAGATAATTGTTTCAAAATAATACCACGCCAAGCCCTTCATGCCAAATCTTTAGGCTTTTCACACCCGATTACAGGGGAATGGATGCAGTTTGAAACCGAACTTCCTACCGACTTTCAACAAGTATTGGAGAAATGGGAAAACTACCACCAGTATAAAGACAAGACAGAAGAATAGCACTTGAAAACGAACTTTCCTGAAATAAATACTTTTCAGGAAAGTTTTTCTAAAATAAATGCAGCAATATTTGCATAGTTGCAAAAAGAATAGTACCTTTGTACCAGAAATTTACTAGCATAATTGCTGTAGCGTTTCGCTACAGTCGCATTCAAGCCCTCCATACTTCAACATACACACCTATCATTCAGCGTGCTATACACCCCTATACCTCTTGTAGGCATACCAAATAGCTGAATATGCGGTGGCACTACACCGATATGCCTACAAGAGGTATAGGGGTGTCCGCTACGCTTACAGTAAGTCGTGATGTTCTCAGAAAGATAGTAGTGATTTCATTATCAAAAATTTTCGTAGCATACGTTTACAGACAGATAGTACGAAAATTACAAAGAAAAATCTTAGCATACTTGCTGTAGTGTTTCGCTACAGCCGCATTCAAGCTCTCCATACTTCAACATACACGCCTGTCATTCAGCGCGCTAAGTTGCTTAGCCCTCCCGTCAGACGTTTCCTACATCTGAAGGAATTGCTGTGCAATTATGCTACTAAACGTCTGACGGGAGGGCTGTGCAACCCGCTACGCTTACAGTAAGTCGTGATGTTCTTAGAAAGATAGTAAGATTTTGCCCCAAAGCCCTCTGCGCAAGTCGGGGGCTTTTTAAGAACCATTTTTGTATAACGAATACTTGGATTATGAACGAACTTTTGGAGATCATCTCCCGATTAGACGAAGAGCAACAAGACCGCTTGTTGCAAATGGCGAAGGATATTTTAGCTAACAACCCTTTTATAAAACCTGACGAGGACGAGGAGGAGAAAGAAGGTGAGCCTATGCCTTCGCCATACTATGATGTAAATCAATTGAGCTATAGCGCGGAAGATATACGAGGCATTGTAGGCAAGTTTCCAAAAAATAAGCACTGGACTTTTGCCGATTTGCAAAATACCTACCTCTTTCCTGCCGAATGTGGGCTAAAAATTGAACTTTTAAACTATAAAATTTACATTATGGATCCAAGTTATTCTCATCAAAAAATTTTGACATTATTGTCTGCACACCTTACCATGCACGTTTCGCTCAATAGTTTAGGCGAGGTTACAAATGCACCTGTAGCCATAAAAATAGACGAAGGAAACGTAATGAAACCCGATATTTTATACATCTCTATGCGCCAAATTCAAAATAAAGCAGTAGAAATTACTGAAAATAATGGCGTTATAGGCGCACCTGAACTTGTAGTAGAGGTTATCTCGCCTGCCAATTACAAAAAACTACGCAATGCCAAAAAGAAACGATATGCAGAAGCAGGAATAATAGAATATTGGGAACTAAAACCAAAAAAGAAAAGTATCACAGTAGAAATTTTGGAAAATGGCGCATACAAACTATTTTCAGAGGCTAAGAAAACAGGTATTATTCAATCAAGTGTCCTAGAAGGTTTTAGTGTAGATATAGAAAAGATTTTTGTTTAGTTTTTTATTTTTGAAACTTTTACATATGAAAATTATATGAAAACACAGTATCAAGTGAATTCCCTTATAGAATTAGTGTTTTCATTGAAAATGCAAGAACAAGCATTTGCACAAGAAGTGCGAAAGCTATTTTTAGTTAAGTTGTATGAAATGGACAAAATATCGGCAGGCAAGGCAGGCAAGATTATAGGCATTACGCGCTTAGATTTTTTTGGAATTGTTGAAACAATACCAAGTCAGTCTTTTTAATGATGTAACAGAAGAAACACTTTTAAATGACCTTCAAAATGCTTAAACTTGTTGTTTCCAATACCACACCCACAATAACTTTTTAAGAACCATTTTTGTATAACGAATACTTGGATTATGAACGAACTTTTGGAGATCATCTCCCGATTAGACGAAGAGCAACAAGACCGCTTGTTGCAAATGGCGAAGGATATTTTAGCCAACAACCCTTTTATAAAACCTGACGAGGACGAGGAGGAGAAAGAAGGCGAGCCTGTGCCTTCGCCATACTATGATGTAAATCAATTGAGCTATAGCGCGGAAGATATAC
>Ga0163154_10000709_pt1 | contig 51891 bp, 40 predicted proteins | sample OliLakLV19MP9P1_FD_148649 | JGI IMG/M metagenome (GOLD analysis project Ga0163154, IMG submission 148649) | Freshwater microbial mat bacterial communities from Lake Vanda, McMurdo Dry Valleys, Antarctica - Oligotrophic Lake LV.19.MP9.P1 | ecosystem: Environmental > Aquatic > Freshwater > Lake >...
CTAAATGGACAGACACTAATTAGTGCCTGTCTTTATAGTCCGATAACTGCGTTATGCTCGGCCCAAAAAGCGTCATTTACGCGAGTAAACTCCCATTTTTGGGGCAAAACACGCCTTGTTCTCGAACGCTAAAGAACAGACACGGGACTAAATGGGCTGCGCAATGTTCTACCCCAAAATCGGTCAATTACGCGCGGAAAACGGAGCAACGTTAACGTCATGTTGACCAAAATGTCCAATTATATGGTTAGCCCCCTAATTTATTGTTAACTTTGGTCTTATTACAAAACCTAAAAACACAAACCAATGACAGAAGGATGGGTTAAAATTTTTACCGCACGTGAATTGTTCCAGGCCAAGCTTGCCGAGGATTTGCTCAAACAAAACGGCATCACCAGCCATATTGTGAACAAACCCGATTCCGTGCTGCCTTTCATAGGCAACGCTGACTTGTATACGAATTCAGAAGACGCCGAATTGGCGGTCAAAATCCTCGCAGAAAATGAGTTGCTGGGTGGCGAAACAGAGGAGTAAAACGATTGTCTTACCATAAAAGTATGAAAAACATGAACCGCACGCTTCTGCTTACCATTGCCTGTTGCCTGGTCTGTTTCACAACCACCTCCGCGCAAAAAGCGCTGGAAACCCGCGTCGCTGCCATTGCCAAAGAAATCGAACCCGACGTCATTAAATGGCGGCGGCACCTGCATCAATACCCAGAGTTGTCGAACCGGGAATACAAAACGATGGCCTATATCGCTGAATACTTGAAAACGCTGGGTCTGCCTGTGGAAACGGGCATGGCGCACACGGGGGTAGTGGCCGTGCTGGAAACCGGCAAACCAGGCCCAACCATCGGGCTGCGTGCGGATACCGATGCACTTCCGGTGCGCGAACGGGTGGATCTGCCCTTTGCATCCAAAGAAGAATCTGAATATCTGGGTCAAAAAGTCGGCGTTATGCACGCCTGCGGACACGACAGCCACGTCGCCATCCTCATGGGCGTGGCCACCTTGCTCACCAAAATCAAAAAAGACCTGAAAGGCAAAATCGTTTTCGTTTTTCAGCCGGCTGAAGAAGGAGCGCCTCCAGGCGAAGAAGGCGGTGCGGCTTTGATGATCAAAGAAGGCCTGATCGAAAAATACGGCATCGAAGCCATGTACGGGCTGCATATTTCCAGTGCAACAGATGTGGGCACGATTACCTACAAAACAAAAGGACTACTTGCGGCTGCCGATCAGTTTTCCATCAAAGTAAAAGGCAAACAAACGCACGGCTCAAGGCCCTGGGACGGCGTTGACCCGATCGTGGTGTCTGCACAAATCATTATGGGGCTGCAAACCATCATCAGCCGGCAAACCAACCTGACCAATGAAGCGGCAGTGATTACCGTTGGGAAAATCAGCGGCGGTGTTCGCAACAACATTATTCCCGAAGAAGTGGAAATGATTGGCACCATCCGGGCTTTAGATACGGCAATGCAGCGCATCATCCACGAAAAAATCAGGACAACCGCTGAAAACATTGCGGAAAGCGCCGGCGCAACGGCAGAGGTGTCTATCACCATTGGCTACCCCGTTACGTACAACGACCCTGAGTTGGCCGCCCGAATGATCCCGTCGCTGGAAAAAGCAGCCGGCCCGGACAATGTTCGCATCATCAAAGCCATCACCGGAGCGGAAGATTTTGCATTTTTCGCCCAAAAAGTGCCCGGCCTGTTTTTTTTCTTAGGCGGCAAGTCTAAAGACGTTTCCATCTTTGACGCGCCACCACACCATACGCCAGACTTTTACATTGACGAAAGTGGATTTGGACTGGGTATGCGGGCGTTGGTGCAATTGGTGCTGGATCATTAAATCATTTTAGTTTCTCCTTCAAAAACTGACCCGTATAAGACGTTTTAACCTTCACCAAATCTTCGGGCAGCCCCTGAAACACCAGATGGCCGCCGTCTTTTCCGCCTTCCGGCCCCAAGTCAATGACCCAGTCGGCAGATTTGATGACCTCCATATTGTGTTCCACCACCAGCACCGAGTGGCCTTTTTCCACCAATGCATTCAGTGCGTCGAGCAGCTTGCTGATGTCATGAAAGTGCAGACCCGTGGTTGGTTCGTCAAAAATGAACAGGATGTGCTCATCGGAACGTTCTTTGGCCAAAAAAGAAGCCAATTTTACCCGTTGGGCTTCGCCTCCGGATAAGGTACTGGACGATTGGCCCAATTTCACATAACCCAACCCTACCGCGTTCAACGGCCTTATTTTATTGACGATGTCTTTGTGGTCGCCAAAAAACGCGAGTGCTTCTTCAATGCTCAGCGCGAGAATTTCAAAGATATTTTTGCCCTTGTATTGCACATCCAGCACTTCCTGTTTGAAGCGGCGGCCTTTACATTCTTCGCATTCCAAACGCACATCGGCCAAAAACTGCATCTCGATGACCTGTTCGCCTTCTCCCTGGCAGGATTCGCAGCGCCCCCCTTCCACATTAAAAGAAAAATGTTTGGGTTTGAACCCGCGAATCTTCGACAATTGCTGGTTCGACATTAGTTCGCGGATCGCGTCGTAGGCTTTCACATAGGTAACCGGGTTGGAACGCGACGACTTCCCGATGGGGTTTTGGTTGATCATTTCCACCGCCGTCAGTGCTTTGACATCCCCTTCCAGGCCGTCGAAAGCGCCTGGACTTTTGGGCATATTTTCTCCAAAATGCTGCAAGAGCGCGGGATAGAGGATCTGCTTCACCAGCGTGGTTTTACCGGAGCCGGAAACGCCAGTCACCACCGTAAGCGTATGCAGGGGAATGCGCACATCAATGTTCTTCAGGTTGTGTTGGCGCGCGCCTTTCAAGTCTAAGTGGCGAACGCCTTTGCGGCGAATTTTTGGCAGGGGAATGCCCATTTTTCCGGTCATGTACAGCGTGGTCAGGCTCGTAGCTGCCTTTTTAAAGATGTCTTTAAAAGGCCCTGCAAAAACCACTTCGCCACCGTGGATACCGGCTTCCGGGCCAATGTCCACCAGATAATCGGCGTTTTTAATCACTTCTTCCTCATGTTCCACCACGATGACCGTGTTGCCAAGATCCCGCAGGCTTTTCAGTACTTTAATCAACCGACCGGTATCGCGCGGATGCAGGCCGATACTGGGTTCGTCTAAGATGTACATCGAACTGGTCAGGTTGCTGCCCAACGTCCGCGTCAGGTTGATGCGCTGGGTTTCGCCGCCGCTCAGCGATGCGGAGAGCCGCCCGATGGACAGGTAGCCCAGACCTACATCGCACATAAACTGGAGCCGGTTGGAAATTTCCAGTACCAACCGCTTGCCCACTTTGGCGTCGAACGCATTCAGTTCCAAAGTTTGAAAAAACGGCAGCAACTCATCCACCGGCTGATCTACCAAATCCATGATGTTTTTGCCGACGATTTTTACATAAGAAGCTTCTTTGCGCAAACGCCCTCCGTCGCAAGCGTGGCAGGTGGTGCGGCCCCGGTAGCGCGCCAGCATCACCCGGTTCTGGATTTTGTAGGCTTTTTCTTCCAGCTCGGTAAAAAAAGCTTCGATCCCCTTGAAATGCGCATTGCCTTTCCACAGCAGTTTCCGCTCTTCTTTGCTCAGATCCTGGTAAGCGCGATGTACGGGAAAATCGAATTTGTGCGCCACCGCCAGAAAGGCTTCCTGCCAAAGGCCATACTTCTCCCCTTTCCAGCAACTGATGGCACCTTCGTAAACCGACATCGCTTTGTTCGACACCACTTTGTCTTCGTCAATGCCCGTCACCATGCTGAATCCCTCACAAACGGGGCAGGCACCAAAGGGGTTGTTGAAATTGAACAATTGCGGCGTGGGTTCCGGAAAGCTGATGCCGTCTAATTCAAAACGGTTGTTAAAAGCCCGCGTTTCTTTGCCCATCACCTCCACTAAGCATTCGCCTTCACTTTCGTAAAAAGCCGTTTGCACGGAATCAGCAATGCGCTTGAGGTTTTCCACGTCATTGGGGGTCACCACAAAACGGTCAATGAGCACGTAGATGTTGCGCACTTTGATCTCGCCTAATTTACTGCTCAAAAGCGGCGTTTTTTTTGCCAATACATCTTCGATGTGCATTAGTTCTCCGCCAAAAGATACGCGGGTGTACCCTTTTTGCAGGAGCAGCTCCAGTTCCCGCGACAAGACACGATCCTGATATTTATAAGGCAGCGGAATGAACAACTGCACCCGGTCGTCCGCATCAAATTGATTGATAAAATCGGTGACGTCGGAAACCTCGTGTTTCTTTACGATCTCTCCCGACACTGGCGAATACGTCTTACCGATCCGCGCATACAACAGGCGCAGGAAGTCGTATATTTCCGTGAGCGTGCCGACAGTAGAGCGCGCATTGGCCGTACTCACTTTTTGTTCGATGGCGATGGCCGGACAAATCCCTTTGATGTAGTCTACATCCGGTTTTTTCATCCGCATGAGGAATTGCCGCGCGTACGACGACAAGCTCTCGACATAGCGTCGCTGCCCTTCAGCGTACAACGTATCCATGGTGATGGACGACTTGCCAGAGCCCGAAACGCCCGTGACCACCACCAATTTATTTTTGGGGATCACGAGGTTCACATTTTTGAGGTTGTTGGCTCGCGCGCCTTTAATGAAGATGGCATCGCGCACTTCCTTAGGGGTGGAAGGTTCCAGTACAGCCGTTTCTTTTTTCTTTGCCATGCAGGTTATCGTAGTATTGGTTAAATTGCTGAATTGGTCATTCGGGTACAGACCGTTGCTTTACAAACAAAGTTCCAAACATAGAGTTTTTCAGAAAGCTCATTAGGAACATCGCAATAATAAGTTCGCGGTTTCGGCGTGGGGATTTTTCCAGCGGACAAGGCGCAAGAAGGGAGCGTAGCCAAAGCTACGTGACCGACGAAGGCAATTGCGCCGACTGAAAGCAATTGCGGGAAGTCCGGTGGGAAACGCAAGTTCGGCGTAGCCAAAAGCCACCGCCCAAATCGGGAAGTTATTATTTCGGCGTTCCTTAGCATAAAGATACCAACAAAATGTAGCAAATTTTTACCAATCAGATTAATTACCTTAGCGAATGGAACCTATGCCATTCAATCACAAGACGCAATAAATATCCAAAGCCATGTTCACCGCCCTTGTGCAGCACCCGCTTGTCCCCGTATTTTTTCATCCTGACGCGCTATACGCCCAAAAACTCGTGCAAGCCTGCTATGAAGGCGGCATGCGGCTGGTGGAGTTCACCAACCGTGGGCCGGAAGCACCGGCGGTATTTACCCACTTGAGGCAATTCACCCGACAGCACTATCCCGATCTTTTGCTGGGAATAGGTACGATTTATACCCCCGCAGAAGCGGAATTATTTATTGGTTTGGGTGCCGATTTTGTGGTTCAACCCGTCACGGTTCCGGAAGTAGGCGAGGTTTGCAAACGCCACAACGTCCCCTGGATTCCGGGGGCCATGACACCGACTGAAATTTATCGGGCACTGGAACTGGGCGCTGAGGTCGTCAAAGTATTCCCCGGTGTCGCTTTGAAACCGGATTTTATCAAGGCATTACGCGGCCCCATGCCCAAGACGCCGCTCATGGTGAACGGCGGCATCGAACCTACGGAAGAAAGCCTGCTCGCGTGGTTTGAAGCAGGCGCTACGGCGTTGGGAATGGTCGCTCAACAGTTTTTTAAGGATAAAGAAATGCAGGATTTTGATTCGGTGCGGGTGAAAGTGGCGGCGTTGATGGCTGTGGCGCAAAAGGGGTAATCATGCAATCTTGACAGTCATTCATGTCAAACGTAATCCAAAGGCATTTGGATCAATTTGAGGAAATCACTTTACCACAATAAACCGTTGATATCCATACCTGTTCTTTTCATCCAAGACCTCCACAAAATACACCCCGCTTGCCCAGTCAACAGTTGAAACAGGAGCGGTATTGCCTGTAACTTCCTTTTAGTAAACAATCTTGCCGGTAGTGTCTTTAATGTTAAAACAATACCTGTTGCCAGCATTTTGGAATTCAATATTAAATTGATCGCGCACAGGATTGGGGAACAGTTTGATTCCAAATTGACCATCCGTTTCAGGGTTGTCGCTTGATGATAATAAAGTATTACAGTTAGAGACATAGTTCAATTCTATTTCGTCATCTTTATAGCACAAAAGCCGGGTGTCCACACCGTCAACTGCTGAATGACAAACATATTCACCGAGAAAAAAATAAGCGCAGGGGAAATCCGTTGGATCAAGTGGATCAGGTAAACGAGTCATTCCAGCCCCTTCAATAATCTGAAAAGGCAGCGGAAAAACCTCCACATTATCAGGATTATTGACAAACCGACAATGCTGAACAGCACGTTTAGCTCCTTCTATCATAAGTATGCCGGTACTGTCAACAACATAATTTACCATTACCATAATGCCAAATATGAAGCTCTCAAAAGTAATCGTATCCCCGGTAATGGCATCGAAATCGTAAATTTTCTGAAATTGTTGGGTATTGTGGTGGTAGGAATACACTTTATTACCATCTGCATAAGCGAATCGGAAACTTGTCGTGTGATCACGCGTATTAAAAACATTTATGGCTTTGCAAGGCGTTCCAGTTAGGATTGTATCTCCTTGCACGGCAAAATTGAATGTAGTTAACGAGCTCGGAATAAAACCAATGCCAGATTCCACGACCCATCTCTGGCCATCTCTGAGCCATGCGTTTTGTGCATTTGCAGGCGAAAAAATGATGACAAAAAAAGCAAGGGTGAGGTAAGTTCTCATAAGTTTTGATTTAAAATTAGGGTATTTTTACAAAACAATTGCTTCAATCCGATACGCATAAACCAATAGTGTCAGTCCTTTGACAATTGCTCAACCCTTTTCAGTAAATTTAACAATATGGCTACATCCGTCCGCGGATTCACCAGCGTCACTCGTAACCACGTCAGCCCCCGCAATTGCGTTTGCACGATATAAAAATGCCCGTCTTCAACAATTGCTTTTCGGATGCGCGCATTTAGCTGGTTGTTGGCTGCTGCATCGCCCGGGCCGAGGTAGCGAAAACACACGATGTTGCATTCGGGCTCAACCGCCAATTCAAAATTGGGGTGGTTTTGAATCAATCCCGCAAAAGTGGCGCCCAGGTCGTACATGCGCGTCACGAAAGTATCGAACAGCACCGTTCCATGGGTGCGCCAAAGCACATAAACCTTCGCGCCCATCATCACCTTTGTGCACTCGAACGTACGTCGGGCGAGGTTAAACCACTCCGGATCAGTGGCTTGTCCAAACAAGTATTGCGCTTTTTGATTGAACGTTTGATGGCTGTGCGCCCCGTTTTTAAAAACTAAAGCCGTGGTCACCGCAGGTGTGAGGAGCATTTTGTGAAAATCCATCACCACCGAATCGGCCAACGAAATGCCTTTCACCAAATGGCGGTATTTTTGGGAAAAGACCGAAGCTCCACCGTGCGCGCCATCCACATGAAACCAAAGGTTGTGCTTAGCGCAAAACGCAGCGATTGCTTCCAGGTCATCAAAAGAACCAGTGGACGTGGAGCAGGCGCTGCCCACCACGGCGATGACTTCCAAACCGCTGTCCATCGCATTTTGGTAGGATTTCTCCAGCAATTCCGTGCGCATTTGAAACCGGTCATTCACCGGAATTTTGATGATCCCTGCTTCGCCCCAGCCCATGATGCGCGCGGTGCGATCCACGCAATAATGCGCTTCTTCCGACACCATCAATGCCATTGGACGAACATTGCCTTCCTGCCAGACATTGGCTTCCGCCCGGATGCTGCGGGCCGCGAGCATGGCCGTCAGGTTGGCTAACGTGCCGCCGGAGGTCAGGAAGCCGTCTGCTTCCGGTCCAAAACCCATTTGTTTGGCCAAAGCGCGCACCACATTGACTTCGATTGCCGTGCCCGGAATACCCATTTCATAAACCCCCATCCCATTGTTGAGAAAATCGCCCAACAGGCCTGCCAAAGCAGCAATGGGCGCCGGCGGACTGATCTGATGCCCCATATAGCGTGGGTGGTGCAGTTGAACCGATTCGGTTAAAATCTCCTGCAATAGATCTACGGCGTCTCCACCCGGCGCCGCAGGGTCGAACTGCCAGCGTTCGAGCGCCTCGTCGGGTTGCCGCCAGGAGATGGCTTTTTCCGTCAGGCCGTGTTGCGTGTTGCTTAAATGGTTCGCTAAGGTATCAATCAGCCGATGTCCGGCTTCCCGAAAGGCTTCCGGGTCGTAAACTTGCGACAGTATATCTTCCATGATTCATTTGTTTTGAGTTGCAAGATTCATAATTCGGAAAAGATTTCTGAAATCTGGTCAGGAATAAATATCTTGCTCTTTCTAATTAGTGTCTGTCCATTTAGTCCTGTGTCTGCTCTTTAGAGTTCGAGAACAAGGCGTGTTTTGCCCTAAACTCCCGATTTTGGGGCAAAACATAACGCAGCTATCGGACTCTAAAGACAAACACTAATTAAAACGAAAACCATGACTTTTGAAGAATACCGCCGCCATGACGCAACTGCGCTGGCCGAACTCGTACGCACCCGCGCGCTGAAAGCTTCCGAAATCCTCGAACTCGCCATTGCGCGGTCGGAAGCAGTGAATCCGAAAATCAACGCCATTATCCATCCGACCTACGATCTGGCGCGGAAAATGGCGGATTCGATCACTCCGGACTTGCCATTTGCGGGAGTACCCCTGCTGATCAAAGACCTGCTGATGGAGGTGGAAGGTCTGCCCATGCACCAGGGTTGCCGGGGTTTTAAGGGTTATGTTTCCAAACAGGACAGTTATGTGGTCGGAAAGTACCGCCGCGCCGGCATGTTGTTTCTCGGCAAGACCAACCTGCCGGAATTCGGTTTGACGCCTTTCACGGAACCGGAACTTTACGGCCCCACGCTCAATCCCTGGGATCTCACCCGTACGACCGGCGGCTCCAGCGGCGGTTCGGCAGCGGCGGTGGCGGCAGGCATTACGCCGATTGCCACAGCCAACGACGGCGGCGGCTCCATCCGCATTCCGGCTTCCTGTTGCGGGCTTTTTGGGCTCAAACCCAGTCGCGGGCGGGTCAGCCTGGGCCCGGTGGCCGGAGAGCTCTGGAGTGGTGCCGTTTCGGAAGGCTGCGTCAGTCGCTCGGTGCGCGACAGTGCGGCCCTGCTCGACTTGATTCAAGGTGATGGGTTGGGAGAACTGTACCTTACGCAACGGCCCGGCCGGCCTTACGCGGAGGAGGTTCAAGCCACGCCGCCACGCCTGCGCATTGGTTTTGCCACCACGCATACGCTGGGGCAACAAACAGAACCAGAATGCATTGCCGCCGTGCAACACACTGCAAAATTGCTGGAATCGCTGGGCCACGAGGTGGAGGAAGTCCCCCTCCCCTATCGCAAAGAAGACCTGACCAAAATTTTCGTGATGATGGTTTTCGGGGAAGCTGCTGCCGACGTCGGGGAGTTGGAATTGTTCCTGGGCCGCAAAGCAAGGCCATCGGATGTGGAGCAAAGTACCTGGGCGCTCTACCTGCTGGGGCGGGCATATTCCGCCTTGGACTTTGCATTAGCCAAGCGCCAGTGGAATGAAATCGCGCGGCGAGCCGCCGCCTTTCACGAACGATACGACCTGTTGCTGACGCCTACCCTCGCCATGAAACCTTTCGTTACCGGTGCCCTGCAACCGACCAAACAGGAACGGTTGTTAATTCGCATCATCAGCACGTTTGGATTAAAAGGGTTGCTGCGCGCCAACGTGGACGAATTGGCAGAAAAAATATTTGCCTTCATCCCCTTCACGCCTTTGGCCAATATGACCGGGCAACCTTCCATGTCGGTTCCATTGTACTGGACGGAAGACAGCCTTCCGGTGGGGAGTATGTTTACCGCAAATATCGGGCGGGAAGATTTGTTGTTTCAGTTGGCGGGGGAGTTGGAAAAGGCGCAGCCGTGGTTTGAGCGGATGCCAGTGATTTGAGTGGTTATTGGTGGGGCTTACTCCATATGTGGTTACTTCTTCCAACATCAGCCACGTTGAAAGAATACGTGATAGCCAGGAAACAGGAGCCACCACGCTGTTTCTTTTCTACAATTTGTGGGCTGAATGCCGAAACGTCTCACTGGGGAATAATTTATAGAAACCTAATGATAAAAACCCCGACAGGGGTTGAACGTGAATAGACGCGGGGTATTGGTTGGCAACCCTGACAGGGGTTGAATGAAAAATAAGTTTAAAGGTTGAGATAGATACACCGCAAATAGGGCATTATATTCAACCACTTTACGGTTGCCCACGCTACCGACGCATTTCCCTACCTCTGATTGCATCCGAGGCTATTCACATTCAATCCCTTCGGGATTTCACCCGTACACCGGGATAGAATGAAAGCGGCGAGCAACCGCGATTCTGATGTCGGTAGAAAATCGAATTGTCCCGTTTTGTGCCGTAGGTACGTAATATAGCCTCAATATTGCGTACCTACGGCACGCTAACCCATACGAAATGCTCCGGGTTTCGCCGATCCGGAGATCGGCGGTACAAAGTCACGATTTACACGAAATCATTCTGTGTATCCTTTGGCGCATGCACATCTTCGGGGAATTTCCCGCAGCGGCCACCCCACCGGCTTTTCCAATGTTCGCGTTCTTCCGCCGTCATGTTCGCCCAGCGATCGGCCATTTTTTGCTTCCAGTAGTGGTGTCGAGGCCCGCCGCCCCAGCCACCGCCGGGTCGAAAACCACCGGTCAGCAAGCGTGACAAGACCAATAAACCTAAGGATTGCCCTAAACCAAGCACCGGCAATCCGAATATACCGGGCATGAGCGCATTCCACAACAGCATGGTCGCAAAACTTGCGGCCACCAAAAAGAACGCGCCGAAAAACATGAATTTTAAGACTTTAAAAGCTTTGAACCCTTTCATTTTTTTGATTTTAATCGTTCAACCATTCGTCGTACAATGCGCGGAGTTGTTCGCGCAGTTCCAGCACTGCATAGCGTTTGCGTGTCAGCAAGGTGTTCACCGGCACGCCGGTTTTTTCGGCAATCGCTTTAAACGGAATGCCTTCCAGTTCGTGCCAGACAAAAACATCGCGTTGCGCTTCGGGCAGGGTGTCAAGGGCTTCTTCGAGGGCTTCCAGCAACGCTTCCCGGAAAAGCGTGGCTTCGGCATCGTTGAAATCCGGCGTTAACAAGCTGTCTAACAGGTACAAATCCGCGCGATCTTCAGAACCTTCTACCGTCGGCACCGTCAATTCCTGCATCAGCACCGGCTTTTTCTTCCGGTAGCGGTCGGTGATCTTATTGCGGGCCACCGCAAACAACCAGGCCGCGAACTGCTCCACCGGTTTCATCAGGCGCTCCATTTCTGACAACTCATAAAAAACATCCTGCACGATGTCTTCCGCATCTTCTAATCGCGGCACCCGGAGGCGCACAAAAGACAGGAGCCTGCCGCTTTCTTCGCGGAAGACCTCGCTGATTTTGCTGCGCCTTTCAGTGGCGTTGTCCGGTATTGCAGATGCTGTTTTCGACTCCATACAATTAGGGAGACGAACGAGTGGTAGGGATATTTTAAAAATTGTGGTTATTTTTTAAAATCGGCTTTGGAAAAAACAGGCGCCATCCTGAAATCTATTCCAGAATAGCTCATGTAAAATTTACAACCAAATAATATCCAATCAGTTGAGAATTATCTTTTTTAAAATTCGTTTTCCATTTGATTGAATGGTGAGGTGATAATTGCCACGGGCAATGTCCCGAAGATCAAAAGCAAATTGGTTCTCGCCTTTAGATAAGATCAGGTTTTCACCTAACCGCTTTACTAATCTCCCTGTTCCATCGTAAAGATCAATAGATGTTTTTTCTTCTTTTTGAACAAAGAAAGACAAGTAGATTGCATCTTTAGCAGGATTTGGGTAGAGTAGGAAGCTAGTGCCCTCATCCAAAACCGCATAATTTTCTTGAGGAAAAATGATTCGTTTAACCGTAAATTCATCCGATCGTGCCTGTAATTGCCCATCATTGCCTTCGATTGGTTCCATGACTAAAGTGGCGGCAAAAACACCCTCGATGTATAATTGATCCCCAACTAATTCCCAATCAGCAGGCTCCGTTTCAGCCATATTGAAGAAATCCATCGGGCTTGCATAGGAGACCGCCAAGGTTGTCACATGTTCAGGCAAATTGTTGATCTGCGCGGCTTTGATGCCATCCAGAAAAAGGGACCCTTCTTTGATTTCGACATTGGGGTTCAAATTGTCGCCCATGATTGCACGCGGGCCATCATCTACACAATCCCACTACCAGTTATCTGATTGTTGAAGCGTCATGTGCCCGCAGCAAGCGTTTATCATACTCCCATTTGGCCCAACAGGCAGCGCGGTTATTTCATAGCACCTTGGAGGATTCGTAACGTTTTGCTGATCCCATTTGCATAAAATTAGTTTGGCCTGTGCTGAATAGGTCATGCTTAGCAAAGCGAGCACAAGGAAAAAAGTAGTCCGTTTCATAACAACAATTTCAAGGTTAATAAAATACTATTGATGTTTTGAATTAAACATCAATCAAAATGATCCTCAACGTATTGTGTCTGAAAATAGTGTTTGAAGTAAGCGTGTGCAAGTTGCAAAAAAATGAGGTTGTCAAGACCTTCTTCATTTTTACAACAACATTAAGTTTGAAAAACGAAACGGCGTTGCTTCCGATTTGGAAACAACACCGTTCTATATCTATTATTGTTATCCTGATTAATTATTACCCCCTGGAGGAGGCGAAGGCTGGCAATCAAATTCTCGAACGGTCATACTACATGGGCATCCTCCATTGCATTGAAACGTGACAGAGCCGTTATGAATAGTGCCACTGGGTGTACAGGAGCATTCACCATTACAAGATATGGTATAACATTTATCAGGAGCATCTCTGAAAAAAGAAACCTCTTTTACAAAAATAACTTTACTGCTTTTACCTTCATCATTTGAAATTTCGATAAACATAGCTGTTTGATTATCAGCTTCAAGGAAGTTGAAATTAATAATATGGAAATCAGCCCTTGATTTAAACAATTGAATTACTGAAGGTTTAATAGCCTCTTTCAACGCCCCGATTGACTCCGAAATCCAAACACCATTTGGTGAAATAATTTCTTGAATATTTTGTTCTTGCATTTCTTCTATTTTAGGATAGATATCTTTAGAACATGCAAATGCTAATATGCTAATAAAAATTAGCGTAATTTTGGAAAACAAGTTCTTAAAGTTCATCACTTTTTTTTAAAAAATTATCCTTTTTTTATTTAAGATGGCTTCAGGAATCCCCATCACTGATATTGGTAGTTATTAAAAAATGTCTCTAAGAACTTATACTGATATAGTCAATTGTCTAAATGCATCCTAATTAATAAATAGACATTTACTAGCTAATTAACAGCATACTGCACTAATGTGGTAGATGCTCCTTGTTGCAAACGCCCCCGCAATGTTTGTGTTTGAAAATAGTGTTTGAAGTAAACGTGTGCAAGTTGCAAAAAAAAATGAGCTTGTCGAGCCCATATTCATTTTTACAAAAACATTAACACCAATCTCTCTTTTCGTCCATCAAAATCCACCGTTCGTCGGAAAATGAAAAAAAACGAAAAAAAATCAGGAAACTTTTGAACCGCCGAAAGTTTCCGCTGTTATTCAGCAAACAAAAAGTAGAAGTAAGCATGTTTGGAATGGAGCAGATATTATCGAAGTGCGAGCAGTATTTTATGCGTAACGGACTGAAAAGCACGACGATGGATGATGTATGCCGGTTCATGGGGATTTCTAAAAAAACCCTTTATCAATTCATTGAACAGAAATCCGATCTCATCCACCGAATTGTGCAAAGGCGGGTTCAGGAAGAGCAACAAATGGCTAAAGCCATCCTGATCGAATCAGAAAATGCTATTGACGAGTTGATGCGCATCAGCAGGCATGTGCATGAAAAATTACAACAAACGGCACCAAGCATTTTATATGATCTTCAAAAATACTACCACCGCAGTTGGGAATTGATGGAGCAACACCGCAAAGATTTTGTGGTGGGAATGATCAAAGCCAACATCGAACGTGGCATGAAAGAAGGGCTTTACCGGAACGATCTTCAGACGGACCTCGTTACAGCGATTTTTTCATGTGCTTTAGCAGCCATGGTTGATGAAGGTTTTTATGCCGGAAATGAGTACAAACCATCAGAAGCCCATCGGGTTTTTATTGATTACCATATTCGGGGCATTGCTTCGGAAAGAGGGATGGAGCTGTATGAGGGGTATTTGAGGATTTGAGCGCGGGCAGAGCCGGTAGGGTGCGCCCCTCGCGGTCGCCCAAACACCCGAAATGATTTGAAGATTCGAGGATTTGAGAACAGAACGAACAACGCTCAACGCTCAACCCTTCACAAACCACCCAGACCAATTTAATACCGATAATAAAAGCACTCATTCAACTTTAACATAACAATTTATGCGCACCAGATTTTTCCCGATCACCCTGCTGTTGTGGAGCCTGCTGACTCTGCTGACAGCACAACTAAGCGCGCAATCTCAAAGCTTCAGCCTGAAACAGGCGGTGGAATATGGTTTGGCCAACCACAACTCTATCCGAAGCGCGCGCATGGACGTCCCTTATGCCGAAGCGGAAATCAAGGAATACAAAGCGATTGGAATGCCCAAATTGGAGGGCAACATCAGCTACCAGTATTTTCTTGAACTGCCCGTTTCTTTTTTGCCCGACTTCCTCACCCCAGCGGTGGAGAATACGCTGCTGAATTACGACCTGATCACCGAGGACCAACTGACGCCTTCTAACGGAGGCTTGTTCCCCGCGCAATTCGGTACCAACAACAGCCTATCGGCCAGCCTCAATTTCAGTGCGTTGATCTTCGACGGCGCTTATTTTGTCGGGTTGAAAGCCATAAAAGGCTTGCGCGAACTACGACAGGTGCAGATCGGCATCCCCGAACAGGATGTGGCTTACAACATCCGCAAAGCTTACCTTGCGGTGTTGGTCACCCGCGAAGGCACGGCGTTGGTGAACAAAAACATCACCAATTTAGAAAAACTGCTTGGCGAAACCCGCGAAATCTACAAAAATGGTTTTGCGGAACTGCTGGATGTGGACCGGCTGGAATTGTCGCTTGCCAACCTGCAAACCGAGCAGGAAGTGCTGCAACGCCAGGAGCAAACAGCGATTACCCTGCTGAAGTTTCAAATGCAGTACCCCATCAGCCAACCCCTGGAGTTGACAGATAAAATTGCAGATATGCAGATGGAAGTAGCCGACCCGGCACTGAGCGGCACCTACCTTTTCGACAACCGCGTCGAATACCAGGTACTCAAAAAAAGTTTTTACCTGAACGAGCTGAACATTGAACGCTTCCGCAAATCGTATTTCCCCTCGGTGGTAGGCTCGGCCTCTTACAGCCAGTCTTTGCAACGCAACAAACTATTCGACGGCGATGAAGCTGGCTTTTTCCCCACTTCCTTAATGGGTTTGCACATCAACGTTCCGATTTTTGATGGGTTCGACCGCAGGAGCAAGATCCAGAAAGCCTCGATTGACCGGGACAAAATTGGCCTGCAAATCAGAGACTTCGAACAAGTGATGGCTTTTCAGATCGAATCGTCGCGCATTGCTTACCTGAATGCGAACGACCGCCTGAAAGCGCGGCAAAAAACCCTGGAACAGGCAGAACGCATCTTCAATACCACTCAAATTAAGTGGCGGGAAGGCGTGGGCTCCAGTTTTGAGGTCACCAATGCCGAGCGCGAGGTGTATACCGCGCAAGCCAACCTGCTGAATGCCTGGTACGACCTGGCAAATGCAAAAATGGATCTGGAAAAGGCGATGGGCGTGAAGTAATAGCCCCCCAACCCCTCCTTCGACTGCCGCTCAGGCGGCAAAAGGGGGAGTTGTCACGATAGAGGTAACACCTTTTAGAAAGGTGTCACCTCAATTAATCAAAAACTTACAATCAATTAGAATAACCGTTATGAAAAGGACTATCCTATTTTCTATAATCGCCCTTGCTTTTTCGGCCTGCACGTCAGGCAGCGGCGATGACCTCGCCTCTAAAAGGGCGCAATTGGCTGCTTTTCAGACCCAAAAGAACGAACTGGAAGACAAAATTCTGCAATTGGAGGCCGAAATCGCTAAAATGAGCGAAGGTACCGTACAGCGCGAAATCGCCAAAGCAGTGACTTTGGAAACGCTCCAGACTTCTCCGTTTTCTCACTACATCGAGGTGCGCGGGAACATCGAGGCGAAGCAAAGCCAGAGCGTGAATGCCGGAATGCCCGGTCAGTTGAAAAAGGTCTATGTAGTAGAGGGCCAACAAGTGTCGAAAGGGCAGTTGATCGCCGAAGTAGACGCCACTTCCATGCGGCAATCCATGCGGCAATTGGAGATCAATATTGAAACGGCCAAGACCGTGTACGAACGCCAGCAAAAACTGTGGGAGCAAAAAATTGGTAGCGAAATCCAGTACATCCAGGCCAAATCGGGCTACGAGTCGCTCGTTCTACAATTGGCTTCCGTGAAAGAGCAGTTTAAATACGCCAGAATTACTGCCCCGATTGGTGGCACGGTTGATGCGGTGTATCTGAAAACGGGTCAATCCGTGGCACCGGGAATGCCGGTTGTGAACATCGTCAATACGTCTGACCTGCGCGCAGTAGCCAAAGTTCCGGATTCTTACTCAGATAAAGTGCGTGAAGGGTTGTCGGTAAAAATTATGCTGCCCGACACCAAAGATACCATCAACAGCAAAATCATTCTGGTGAGCAAGGCCATCAACCAAATGTCCAGAACCTTTACGGTAGAATGCGCGGTGCCCGCAAGATCAAACATCAAGCCCAATATGTATGCGGTCGTTTCGATCAACGACCAGAACCTGAGCAATGCACTCATCGTGTCGGAAAACATCGTTCAGTCGGACGAAAAAGGCAAGTTTATCCTGATTGCGGTCGAAAAAGACGGCAAATCCCGGGCAGAAAAACGCTACGTGGTGACCGGATTGTCGTACAACGGCAAAATCCAGATCAAATCAGGTCTCAACGCCGGTGAAAAAATTATTTCGATGGGCTACCAGACGGTGACGGACGGACAGTTGCTGACGCTTTAGGTTAGCCCCCTAACCCCCAAAGGGGGGAATTCGTTGTTCGTTGTTCGTTGTTCGTTAGCGTCAGGATGGATTGAAAGGGATATTCCTAACATAGTTTCTTACGACACGATCATCGCTTATTGTCGCATCATCGTTGTCCCCAACGAACAACACTTAACGAACAACGATTCTGACACCAAATCGGCCAATTTTCATTAGTACGGCTCAAAATCCCCCTTGGGGATTGAGGGCTAAAACACACCTATATGGATTTCCTAAAACATATAAAAGAATTCAAGCCTACCAGTTGGTCCATCAACAACAAAACCAGCGTGTATATCTTTACGATACTCATCACGCTGACGGGGCTTTCCATTTTCATCAGCATTCCCAAAGAGCAGTTTCCCGACGTGGTGATTCCGACGATTTTCGTTTCGACGATTTATCCGGAAGGTGCGAACCCGGAAGACATTGAAAAGCTCATCACCAAACCCATTGAAAACCAGCTTAAATCCATCAACGGCGTCAAGCGCGTAACGAGTCGCTCGGTTCCGAACCTTTCTTTGGTCACCGTTGAATTCAACACCGACGTGGAGACTGCCGAAGCCAAACAAAAGGTAAGCGACGCGGTGGATAAGGCCAAAAACGACCTGCCTACCGACCTCGACCAGGATCCCCAGATTCAGGAAGTGGACATTTCGGAGCAACCCATCATGCAGGTGAATATTGTGGGCGATTTGCCGCTGACGCAATTGAACAAATACGCTAAAGACCTGGAGGATAAGATTGAAGGTCTCAAAGAAATCACCCGGGTAGATGTCATCGGCGCACCCAAGCGCGAAATTCAGGTGAATATTGATTTGTACAAAATGCAAATGTCGGGCTTTTCTTTTTCCGACATTGAAAGCGCCATTGCCGGCCAGAACGTAAACATTTCGGCAGGGGAATTGCGCATCAATGAATTGCGGCGCACGCTGCGGGTCATTGGCGAGTTCAAGAACATGAGCGATATTGAGAACATCATGGTGCGTTCATTCCGGGGCAATGCCGCTTTTTTGAGAGACATCGCTACGGTGACTGACGGGTTTGAAGAAAAACAGGATTTTGCACGCCTTGACGGCAAAGCGGTCATTACCCTCAGTGTCATCAAACGCGCAGGCCAGAACCTAATTGGCGCATCCGAAAAAATTGTGGCCATCACGGACGAATACCAACGCACCAAGCTGCCACCGGGCGCAGGCATCACGATCACCGGCGATACAGCCGATCAAACCAAAGTGCAGCTCAATGACCTGATCAATACCGTCATTCTGGGCTTTTTGTTCGTTTTCTTTATCCTGCTGTTTTTTATGGGACTGGAAAGCGCTTTTTTTGTGGCTTTGGCAGTACCGTTGTCCACCATGCTTGCTTTCCTCTTCATGCCTTCGCTGGGTTTCACGCTGAACATCATGGTTTTGTTCTCGTTGCTGCTGGCGTTGGGGATTATTGTGGACGACGCCATTGTGGTCATTGAAAATACGCACCGGATTTTTCATCAGCATCCGGAGATTGACATCAAAACGGCAGCCAAAGCGGCGGCGGGTGAGGTGTTTGCCCCGGTATTGGCAGGTACCCTGACCACGATTGCGCCGTTTTTCCCGTTGCTTTTCTGGCCGGGCATTGCCGGTAAGTTCATGAAGTTTCTGCCGATGACCCTAATCATCACCTTGTTTGCATCCTTGTTCGTCGCCTTCATCATGAACCCCGTTTTTGCGGTGGATACCATGAAACGCGAAGATGCAGTTAGGAAATCGAAATTTCGGAGAACGTTGCGCCCCATGGCTATTTTCGGCGTTTTGGCCCTGATTTCTTATTTGGCGGGCAGTCTGCTGATGGGGAACTTAGCCATGGTTTTAGTTTTTTCGGTACCTTTATACATCTTCATCATCCAACCCGTTGCAGAAGGATTCCAGTTAGGGGCATGGCCAGCTTTCATCCGCGGCTACCGAAATGTGTTGAATTTCCTGGTCAACCGCCGGGGTATGCCTTATGTGGCTATTTTCAGCACGGTGGTGTTGTTGTTCCTGTCCATCGGTTTATTTGTTGCCTCCAATCCCAAAGTGGAATTTTTCCCGGAAGGGCAACCCAATTTTGCGTTTGTCTATTGTAAATTGCCGGTAGGAACCGATGCCAGCGTAACCGACTCGTTGACCAAATTGATCGAAAAGAAGGTGTACGAAGTCATTGGGCAAAACAACCCGAACGTCAAATCGGTGATCACCAACGTCGGCATCGGCGCAGGCGACCCGATGGATCCCGACCGCGTTGTGACGCCGCACAAGAGCAAGGTGGCCGTGGCTTTCGTTCCGTTCGAAAAGCGCCGCGATTTCAATACCGCTGAAACCCTGAATAAAATCAGGGAAAACATCAAAGGCATCCCGGGCGCTGAAATTTCTGTGGAAAAAGAACCCAGCGGCCCGCCCGTAGGCAAGCCGATTACCGTTGAAATTGGCGGCGACGACTACGAAACCCTGGCAGGGATTCAGACCGAAGTGATTAATAAAATTGCAGCCGCAGGGATTGAAGGCATTGAAGATTTGCGCTCCGACCTCGTGCGCAACAAGCCGGAAATCCTGATCAAGGTGGATGTGCCCAAAGCGCAGGCCGACGGATTGAGCAGTGCCCAGATCGTGTTAGACATCCGAAAAGCGCTTTTTGGTTCGGAAGCCTCCAAGTTCCGCGACGCTGAAGAAGATGAAGATACGCCCATTATGGTGCGCCTTGATCCGGTTTACCGCGACCGACTGGAGGACTTGATGAACATGGAAATTGCCTTTATGGATATGGGTTCGGGCATGTTCAAACAAGTTCCGATTTCCGCTTACGCTACCATTGAATACACCACAACCTTCACCGGCATCAACCGCAAAGGCTTCCGACGGGTGGTGACGTTGGGCTCGAATGTGTTGGGCGGTTACAATGCCAACGAAATTGTAGGGCAAATCAACCAGGTCATTTCTACCCTCGATTTGCCGGAAGGCTACGACGTGAAGATGACCGGCGAGCAGGAAGACCAGGCGGAAACCACCGGCTTCCTTGGTTCGGCGTTCCTCGGCGCACTGGCGCTAATGTTCCTGATCATGGTGACGCAGTTTAACAGCGGCTCCAAACCGTTCATCATTTTTTCAACCGTTTTGTTCAGCCTCATCGGGGTGTTCCTCGGGCACGCCATCACCGGCATGACCATGTCCATCATCATGACCGGGGTCGGGATTTTTGCCCTTTCGGGAATTGTGATCCGAAACGGGATTCTGCTGCTGGAATTTGCGGACGTGTTGCAACAACGCGGCGTCCCATTCCGGGAAGCCATCATCGAAGCCGGTACCACCAGGATCACGCCGGTATTCCTGACGGCCATCTGTTCCATCGCAGGGTTGATTCCGTTAGCCATCGGCTTGAATATGAGTTTCTCCAGCCTGCTGACCACCGGGCATGCACATTTTTACCTCGGCGGCGACAACGTTGCGTTCTGGGGCCCACTGGCGTGGACGATGATTTTTGGTCTGATTGTAGCCACCTTCCTGACGTTGCTGGTGGTGCCTTGTATGCTGTATGCTTATGAAAGCTTCCGCAAAGGGGTATCGAACGTGCTCGGCCGTAGCCTTGTACGCAAGAAAGAACCGCAGGTAGAAGAATACCTATCAGAATAACGCAACAGCAAGACCTCTTTCTGAACCGGAATTTATGATTAGCGGTCCTGCGACTTGGAGTTGCAGGACCGCTTTTTTGTCTATTCCAGCACCACAAACTTCTGCAATGGCAATGGCCCCCGCTCTGATTGGACGGACAAAAAATAAATACCCGCTGACAAGCCGCTTATGGCCATGCCCGCCACGCCGCCATTAAATTCCAGCATGTCCTGTTTCACTAGCTTGCCCAGCGCGTCATAAATCCGTACCGAGGTTCGGTGCAGCCCGGGTTCCCCAGTTTCTACCGACACCCGATCGCGGGCAGGGTTGGGATAAATGTTCAGGGCCTCCCAAAGTGGCAGCGCCTCCTCCACCCCCACCACCAACTCACAAGGTGGCGCAGGCGTTTCCCCCTCCACCAAAGGCCCAAGGCGGTAATTGGGAAAATGCGGCATACTCCGAAACATCGGATAAGGCAATTGAATAGCGTGCTGCTCCACGCCACAAGCCAACCCTGGCTCATCCGGATAGTGGATGACGTGAATGACGTCACAACTGTTGCAATAGCAGTACATGCGGCAGTCGGGGCCTAATTGAAGCCGTTCAAACCAGGTTTCAAACGGCGAAACGTATCCATCATATTCTGCCACTACCTGCACACTACCTGCAATGTCTTCCACTTCCGTATCGAACTGCATCATCGTTTCTGAAGTGGTGATGTAGAGATAGCGGGAATTCGGGGAAAACGCCGCGCCGCCCACCGGGTAATCGTCGTTTTCAATGGGGATATACTGAAAATTGCTCAACAAACCCGTGCTGCGGTCAAAATCATATAAATGGATGCCGTCTATCGGGGAATAATTGACATATTTACTGCCATCGGGGGAGAAGTTGGCTTGACCGGAACCTTGGCCTAATCGCGTAGAAGAATCCCCTATTGTTTGTAAAAAAGGCCCATGTAGTCCAGTTTCGTCTAACAATAAATGATAATGTTTGTTAGATAAATATTCTCTGGTGAAAATCCACCAACTTTCACCATTTGCATGTTTTACTGCGGTCAATTCTCCAAAATTAAGAGTATCTTCAATTACTGGTTCGTTTTTAATGATAACTCGTCCCAAACCCTCATTAGCATTCATGTCTATTTCGGTGACATACAATACATTAGTTAAAACATCGAAAACAGGGTTTGTTACATATATGATTCCTAAATGCAGTAAGTAATACTGATTAGAACTACTTGGACTTGGAAGCGCTAAGACACTTTGGCGACCTGCCGTATATCCGCCTAACGATCCGTCGCATTGAGCTGAGTGTACTTGTCCCGGATTTAAATTGTTTCCATTTTCCATCAACCCATGATTGGCATTTGCTATTTGACAACCATTTGTATAAAACGCAAGATCGCCCGTAGCACTACTCATTATTGCTACGCTACCAAAAAGGCTTAGCAAGAGATTTCTACTTCCAGTTATAACGGTAGATTCATTAAAATCGAGAAAAGAGCCTTCAATTCCAGGAATCGTATCGTTATAATCATAGCCAAAAAGCCAGATGTAGTCATGTTTTTGAGCAATCAACTTAGCACTGAAAATAAAAAGCATGATGAGAAAGAAGTATTTCTTTTTCATGACCAAATATGTTAACAGGCGATAACCGACAAGGAGGCTATCGCCTGAGTGATTGAAGGAATAATGTTATCTGACTACGGAAAACTTGGCCGCGGGCAATGTAAGGTTTTCTCCTTCTACTTGCAGAAAGTAGATGCCCGGCAAAAGATCGTTTACGTCAAATGAAGCAGTACCGGATTCCAAAGCTAATGTCGCAGTCTTCAGCTTTTTGCCAAGTACATTGTAAATCACCACATCCACTTGCGTTGTCTCTTTGAGATTGGTTGTTAATGCAATCCAGTCAGCCGCAGGGTTAGGATATAGGCTAATCGAAGGCAATGCTGCCGGCGACGGCTGGCGGCGCAAAGGCACAGCAATGGTACACAAGACGGAGTCTTCGTAAGTGGTGTCTGGAGCAACCAAAGCGTACAGGCTGCGCGCAAAATAAACCGCTTGCCCCCCTTCCAACGGGCACATTGTGGCGATGGCCAGCAGGGTATTTTTTTGGGTATTCGTGAAGGTATCTATACCCGAAGCAATGGAATTAAAAAACAGGCGGTTGACAATCTGAAGCATTTCGGCGGGCGTCTCCGTCGTCGTAATGGCGTCGTTATCCGTTTTTAGTGCGGCAAGGCCGGCTTCTGAGTCTTCCAAAATCCGAATCCCAAGCGTATCTAAGGAGAAACCAATAGCCGATGCAGCGGCAACAATCGCTGCTTTCAACCCCAGCAGGCTGTCCGCTTCGGCTTCTGTGGAAGCGGTGTTGGCCTGAATACTGAGGCTGAGTAAGGCTTCAAATTTTGTTACCAACAGGCTATCGTACGCTGCGAGGTCTTCCAGGTCTTTTTCTGCGGGTATCAACACCGCTTGAGCATCTTTTTCCACGGCATAAAAATCAGCCCATTCGCTGCTGGTTGCTTCGATCAGGAAGGTATCCATTGCCGTATTGGCTGCCGGTTCGTATTCCTCTTCCTGAATGCTCTTGTACAAATTGTAAGCTCCGCTCCAGCGTTGTTCTGTTTCATAAAGCGAAGAGGCAAAAGTGCCTCGGGCTAACTTTTTCCAAAGTTCGTCGTCTTCCGGCTCAAAAGGAATCCAGCCGATGCCGTTGGGGCAATCCTTGCTGGATGGGCAGGTATAGGAAGAACCACCTTGATTGACAAACCACTGGTTAGTTGGCTTATTATTGGTGGGTAGAAAATCCGAATCATCATTGCTATCCACAAAAAACTTAGATTGCTCAATTATAGAGTTAAATGTCAACACATGCCTTGCCTGTACGCCTGCGGAGGCTGCGTCTTCCGTCCAGCGGTTGCCATGGTGGATTTGCAATCCGATAGAGGCGTCTATTGGTGCGCCCAAAGCGTCGTATTCGCCCAATTGCAGGCCAATGTAGTGGTCTTTGAATTCGTTGCCGCGGAGCAAGGAGCCTTCGTTCAGCCCAAAAAACTGGATGCCAAGTTCGGTTTCATCCATGATGTTGCAGGTTACATTGCTGCTTGTGGAGTTGGCACCGAAAATCCCCTTTGTTTCGGTAAAGGAGACGGCGTCCGGTCCGATAATTTCATTGCAACTCACTAAGGGTTTCCAGGAACCCAAAAAACGAATGCCATCGTATTCGACATTGTCATCTGCCATAAAAATGGTATTGTTGACTATTTTGATAAAACTGCCTGAAGTAACCTGAATGCCGGTACGGGCATTCGACAGGGCAATGAAATTATCCAGAACTTTGTAAACACCCTCAAATCCGATCGGGGTTTCATTTATCCGTATTCCGATGGCATCCGGAAGCGTACCCACTTCATCCATAGATATATCGTTGTTTTGGATGGTAGCGTAACTTGGTATGTTTTCCAGCAAATGAATACCTGCCTGAGAAGCTTCTATTACATTATTATAAATATTGAAGCGCCCACTAAAGTTCACCCTCACTCCGTAAATAACATTCGTCATATAGTTGTCTGTAACTGTCAGGCGGGTTCCGGAGCAACTAATTGCACCGAAGCAGTTAATAAATGTTGGAGCATAGTCTTTGCCTAAGCCTTTTTGCTGAAAAAGCCGTTGACCAGTTGAACCGCCGGTGGTGCGAATAGCATAACCTGAGCCCGGAGTGCCAGCAGTTACGATGTTTTCAAAGCTGTTGTAATTGCAAACTACATTACTTTCATAAGAAAGGATGCCGTTGCGCAGGTTTTTGAAATGGTTTTTTAATGTTTTATTAGGCGCTGAAATATCAATAGCCGAAAGGTTGGAGAGTGATATCCCTGTTAGTCCTTTTTGGCCTGCATAAGGTGGCAACAGGCCGCCTTCTGTTAAAAAAGTATTGTTGGACAAGCGGGTAACATTTACAGCGCCAAATTCATTCTTGCTTTGGGCACGAAGACTGATCAGGTTATTGATAAAATCCGTATTCGCTATATTCAGTGTTGACCCTGCCCAGGCGAATATCGCATCTTTGCCATCCCGTATAGTGCAATTAATAACCACCAATTCGCCGCCTGGTTTGACTTCAATAGCATCCCACATGGCTTCGCAGCCATAAATTTCTACGTTGATCAGGGTAAGTTTTTGGCCGTTCAATACAATGATTTTTGCGTTTTCTTTCATAATGATGGTCCCTGGAGCAATAAAGGATCGAAAACAATAGTCTTCATCAACAATTAATGTACCGTCAATTACAAGATTATCCATCTGGCACTCATTCTCATTCACGCAGCATACCTCAACGAGAGGAGCGTCCGGGTCAACGATGCTTTGCTGAGCTTCCGATACCTCAACTGTACCTTCAATGATACCAAAATCGCCTAAGAGAACTATATTACCTGCAGCATCACCTGAACCAGGAACACCAACAACACCTGCTTCTACTGAAACCGGTACGTTTCCTGAGAGAGGTAATGTCTCCTCACTAAGTCTAAGTTGAAAATAATAAATCTTGGTTTCGTTCGCCGCAAAAGATGCAGTTCTGTCTATTTTTACATAGGTAAGTGGCGGGAATTCTTCAGTATAAGGCGTTCCAAAACCTGGAGCGGTACATATTTCCAGTGTTGACTCTACAAATGCAATGGTAATTTCTACTGTAGCAGCAGCGCCTAAATTTTTGACCTCTGCTGTAAATTCGATGCACCCGCAGTAACGATTATCCAACGTATTCGAATTGTTACTTAACGACACGTCTATGACAGGCGTAAATACCGGGGTAGAAGCAGTTGCGTGATTAGTCATGAGTAAGCAGGAAAAAAGTAAAAGAGTGATCAGGTAGACGGTAGACGGTAGACGTCTCCCAGATTGCAAGGCAATGCGTTTGGTTTTTTCATAATTATTAGAAATTTGGTTAAATGATGGTCGTAATTTAATTGATTCAAATTAATTATCCAAATTTATACAGTTAATTTGTAAGACATTATACAAAAAAACATATCCATCCTGCGACTTGAAGCCGCTGGGCCGCTTTTCGTTCCTCCATTATTTTAGCCGGTTTGTGCTCCATGGAAAAACACGAAGCATTCTACCTCCTTGAGAGAAGTCAGCATCCAGACTTTTACTGAAAAAGTCGTAGTACCACTTTTGTTGACTTACTTCATAGTTATTTAGACCAATTACATGTTTCACAAAAGGATAAAAAAGTAGTAACATTTTCAGCCAACTTCCGTTTGACCATTTTACAGGGTTAATCAGTTTTTCATAACCTGTAGGCTATTTCACACACACGATACTTATTCCACGAACTTGAAAAGACATTTTATATGCGTAAGACTTACTTAGTTTTTTTCACAATTATGGCATTTATATTTGCCTGCAAGCATGAGTCTTTTGGTACCCTTGACCTGGAGATGACGCAACTCATCGGAGACTTGAAGCAATATCGCCTCCCCAACAGCGATGATTACGCCAATATTCCACAATCTTCGGCAAATCCGCTCACGGCAAACAAAGTGAGCCTCGGCAAAATGTTGTTCTTTGAGCCGGGCTTCGGCGTAGAGGCCACGCACGCTGAAAACAGGCGGACTTTTACTTGTGCTTCCTGCCATATTCCTTCCGCCGGATTCCGTCCCGGGCGCTTTCAGGGCATTGCCGATGGCGGCCTGGGCATCGGACTTAACGGCGAAGGCCGGATGATGTCTTCCATTTACGTTCCCAGCGAAATTGACGCGCAAGGTGCCCGCCCGCTAAGCGTGCTGAATGTGGCTTTTGTAAGCAATACCATGTGGAACGGATCTTTTGGCTCGGAGGGGGTTAACGTGGGTACAGAAGCCCGCTGGGGGGTAGCCGACCCGGGCACGGCCATCAACCACGAACGATTGGGTGCCCTGGAAGGCCAGAATATTGAAGGGTTAAAAGTCCACCGACTGCTATATACCAAAGAACTCGTGGAAGCGAACGGCTACAAACAGTTCTTCGATGAAGCCTTTCCGGATGTGCCCACAGCCGAGCGCTACACCCGCAAAACGGCCAGCTTTGCCATCTCTGCCTACCTGCGTTCGCTGCTGACTACCGAAGCGCCGTTTCAGCGTTGGCTGAAAGGAGACCGGGCATCTATGAGCGACGATCAAAAACGCGGCGCCATTGCATTTTTTGGAAAAGCCGGCTGCAACCGCTGCCACAATGAGCCAAACCTCGGTTCTGTAACCTTTCAGGCGCTCGGCGTAGAAGATTTGTTTGAAAACGGCGGCTTAAAAACTTCGGAAGCAGACCTGCGCAATCTGGGCCGCGGCGGCTTCACCGGAAATCCGGAAGATTTATATAAATTCCGGGTTCCGCAGCTTTATAACCTGGGCGATTCCGGCCCCTATTTCCACGGCAGCAGCAAACAAACGCTGGAAGAAGTGGTCGAATACTTCAACAATGGCGTCCACGAAAATCCGAGGGTGCCCGTGAGCCAGATTTCGCCTTTTTTCCACCCGCTCGGCTTGAACGAAGAAGAGAAAAAAGACTTAGTTGCTTTTATCCGCGACGGGTTGAGGGATCCGAATTTGCAGCGGTACGTTCCTGAGCAAATCATGTCTGGTTTGTGTTTTCCGAATAATGACTATGTGTCGCAGGCGCAAACGGGTTGTAATTAGTGTCTGTCTTTAGAGTGCGATAGCGGTGTTGTGCTCGAACGCTAAAGAGCAGACACGGGATTAAAAAGACAGACAGCAAATAAGGGTGTCACTCGAAGTGTAATGTCGTCAACTTAGCGAACGATTACCACGAAGTGGTTGAAAATGAATAGGGGGTTGTGTAAAGAGGCAAAAGGCAAAGTGCAAAAGGCAATTTTGTTTCATAACACCTGTTGCTTTTGAAAACAAACAGAACGACTTTTTGAAATCATCCAATTTCGCGGAATTATTGCCTCTTGCCTTTTGCACTTTGCACCTTAGTACACAGCCCCGTAGGTCGCATAAACGAAATGTAACGCGCAACCCCGAATGGGGTTGAATCTTAATACGCCACATGCCATGGTCAGCAAATTGAAGCCAGTGCCGGGCAAAGTGCATTGGTAAATACGTCACAGTGGCCTGCAGGTATATATTTCTGCATCCTCTACGAAGATGCCGGACAGGCAAATAACCAATCGGCGCATCACGCCAGCTTATTGCCGTTTACGATGGCTTCCTGTCTTTTTTGCCCACTACTTTTTTTGAGCACATGCTGGCTCCTGACGGTAAAATTTACGTTACCTCCACCAACGGGGTTAACCGCTTGCATGTCATCCACAACCCCAACGAGCCGGGTGCAGCCTGCAATCTGGAACAGCATGGCATTCGGCTACCCACTTTTCATGCCTTTGCGGCACCCAATTTTCCGCATTTCCGGCTCTACGACCTTCCGGGCAGCCCGTGCGATACGCTGGGCATTTCTACGGCTGATCAGGAACCGGAACCGCAGGAAGAAGGGATCAAGATTTTTCCTAATCCAGCGGATGGAATGGTGTATATCCAACTGCCCCCGGATGTTGCTGGGAAACTGCGGGTGTGGAATGCCGCAGGCCAAGTGATGTTCCACGAGGAAATCCGGGAGCGTGCCGGGCAACGCCTGTCAATAAATACTGCGCAGTGGCCTGCGGGGATATATTTTTGTACGCTGCAAAGCGATGGCGGCAGGGCAAGCCGACGGGTTGCTTTTGTTGTGAATCATTGAGCACTTTTGCATCGCAATAAGACCTGATGTGTGGGTATTTCAAAAATTAAACCACTCCTTCGGCAATAATCCCCTGCTATATTGTAGTTTTAAGGTCTCTCTTATTGTGTTTAAAAAATCGCCGATAACGAATGGACAAAATCAAAATCCTGTGGGCAGACGACGAGATTGACCTGCTGAAACCTCAGTTGCTGTTTTTAGAAAAAAAAGGATACGAAGTCATAACCGTCACCAACGGTTTCGATGCGCTGGAAGAAGTGGAAAATATACACGACATTGATGTGGTTTTTCTGGACGAGAGTATGCCCGGGATTACCGGCCTGGAAACTTTAGTCAAAATCAAAGCCACGAATCCGCTGCTGCCCGTGGTGATGATCACCAAAAACGAAGCCGAGCACATCATGGAAGAAGCGCTGGGTTCCCAGATTTCCGACTACCTCATCAAGCCCGTCAATCCGAATCAGATTTTGCTTACGCTGAAAAAAATCATTGACAACAAACGCTTGGTGCGCGAAAAAACCAGTTCCAACTACCAGCAGGATTTTCGCCAGATTTTCATGCAAATCAACAGCGGGCTGAGCTTTGAGGAATGGGTAGACGTGTACCGGAAAATCATCAACTGGGAAATCAAAATTGACGAATCGCAGTCGGTGGAAATGCGCGACATCCTGTCCAGTCAAAAGCAGGAAGCCAACAACGCTTTCAGCAAATTCATCGCCAAAAACTATATAGACTGGGTGCAAAAAGGCAATGGCCCCGTGATGTCGAACACGCTGTTGCGCAGCAAAGTGTTCCCGAAAATGAGCGACGACATCCCCACCGTGGTGCTGTTGTTGGACAACCTGCGCTACGACCAGTGGAAAGCCATTGAGCCAACCATCACCGAATTGTTTCGGGTGGAAAAGGAAGACTATTTTTACAGCATTTTGCCTACTTCTACCCAATACAGCCGCAACTCAATCTTTGCTGGTCTGCTGCCGCTTGAAATCGAAAAACGCTACCCTGACTGGTGGAAAAACGACAACGACGAAGGCGGCAAAAACCTGCATGAGCACGATTTGTTAGGGGAACAAATCAAGCGCACGTTTCGCAAAGAATTGCGCTTCGATTACGTCAAAATAACCACCGTGGCTCAGGCGCGGCAGCTTCAGGACAACATCTTCAACTACCTGCAGAGCAACTTGATGGTAATTGTTTACAACTTCATAGACATGCTTTCGCACGCCCGCACGGAAATGGAGGTCTTGAAAGAATTAGCCGGCGATGAAAAGGCGTACCGTTCGCTCACACGCTCTTGGTTTGTGAATTCTCCGCTGTGGGCAGCCCTGCAAAAGGCGGCAGAACGCGACATCCAATTGGTCGTGCTCACCGACCACGGCACCATTCGCGTCAATACGCCGTCAAGGGTAGTTGGCGACCGGGAAACGACCACCAACCTACGGTATAAAGTTGGCCGCAACCTGCAATACGAGCGCCGCGACGTACTCGAAGTACGCGAGCCGGAAAAAGCAGGTCTGCCGCGCCCCAATGTGAGTTCGGCGTTTATTTTTGCCAAAGAGGATGCGTTTTTCCTCTATCCGAACAACTACAACCACTACCACAATTATTACAAAAACACATTCCAGCACGGCGGTATTTCGCTGGAGGAGATTATTTGTCCGGTTATTCATTTGAGAACAAAATAATATGTCGCGTTCCAATATCATTTACCTCGTCGTCATCCTGGCTGTGCTGGGATTTCTGGCCGGGCGTCATTTCTACATGCAGCCTAAATTCATCAACGGGGAGCGGGCACCGGACTTTTCGGGGACAACCTTAGCTGGCTATCCGATGCAATTGTCGCAATTGCGCGGCCAATATGTGCTCGTTGATTTTTGGGGGAGCTGGTGCGGCCCCTGCCGTGCGGAAAACCCAAAGTTGGCGGAAGTGTACGAACAGTTTCGCAATGCGACTTTTAAAGATGGCACAGGGTTCACCATCGTCAGCATCGGCATCGAACGCGATTCTTTGCCCTGGCGACGCGCCGTTCGCGATGACCGCATGCGCTGGCCTTACCACTTGATAGAATACACGCCCAACCTCAAGTTTTTTGACGCGCCGATTGCCAACCTGTATCGCGTGAAGCAGGTGCCCACCAAATACCTGCTCAACGGCGACGGCGTCATCATCAGCGTGAATCCGGATACCGGGGCGTTGGAAAAAGTCCTTCGGGAACGGGTGAAGTAGAAGGGGCAAGTTTGCAAGCAGGCAAATTGGCAAGGGGCAAACTCGCAAGTTTGCGAACTTGCCCCTTGCCAATTTGCAAACTTGCCCCTTGCAACAAACATCTGCCATTTTGACGCATCCCCCACCTCTGGCAAAGAAATTGCTATTCAACATAAGATTATTAAAATTCAAGGCGGTAATGAACGATAAAGAATTAGAAGTAAATCTGGAATCCACGATGGAGGAACTGGAGCAGTCGGAAGTTACAGACCTGAACGAGGAGGCTGTGGAAAACGAGCAAACGCAGGACGCGCAAGCTTCTTCAGGCCAGGAACTGGAAAATTTAAAAATGCAACACGAGGAATTGAAAGACAAATACCTGCGTCTGTACGCAGAATTTGAAAACTACAAAAAACGCGCCCTCAAGGAAAAAATTGACTACATGGCTACAGCCGCACAAGACACCTTGACAGCGTTGTTGCCTGTTTTGGACGATTTTGACAGGGCTAAAAAAGCGGCTGATGCCGAAAACAGCCCGGAACCGTTCAGCGAAGGCGTTACTTTGGTGTACCACAAATTAAACACCACCTTGAAAAACAAGGGATTGACGGCAATGGAATCAACCGGCAAGGCTTTTGACCCCGAATTTCATGAGGCCGTCGTGGAAATTCCCGCGCCAAGCGAAGACAGGAAAGGCAAAGTCATGGACACCATTGAAACCGGGTACCAATTGAAAGATAAAATAATCCGCTACGCCAAGGTAGTGGTAGGCAAATAAGCACTAATGGCAAAAAGAGACTTTTATGAAGTGCTTGGCGTGACCAAAATCGCAAGCGCAGATGAAATCAAAAAGGCATACCGAAAGCAGGCCCTTGAGCACCACCCGGACCGCAACCCCAACAACAAAGCAGCGGAGGACAAGTTCAAGGAAGCGGCCGAGGCTTATGAGGTGTTGAGCGACGCCGACAAAAAGGCGCGCTACGATCGCTATGGCCATGCCGGCGTCAGCGATCAGGGCGGCGGCGGATACAGCAGCAGTGGCGGCATGACGATGGAGGACATCCTGCGCCAGTTTGGAAGCATGTTTGGCGACAGCGGCGGATTTGGCGAAGATCCCTTTGGCAGGAGCGGCGGCGCACAGCGACCCGCAGGCGGCCAACGCGGCTCCAACCTGCGCATCAAAGTCAGCTTGTCGCTCGAAGAAATTTCAAGCGGCGTTACCAAAAAAATCAAAGTCAGGAAACACGTCACTTGCAATGTGTGCAGCGGCAGCGGAGCCAAAGACAGCAGTTCGGTAAAAACCTGCGGCACTTGTCGCGGTTCGGGCTATGTGCGCCAGGTGCGCAATACGTTTCTGGGGCAAATGCAAACCACTTCGCCGTGTCCGACCTGTAGTGGTTCGGGAACGGTGATTTCTGCTTTTTGCGGCAATTGCAAAGGCGATGGCCGCATGTACGCCGAAGAAACCATAGACATTGAGATCCCCGGTGGCGTGGAAGAAAACATGCAGCTTTCGATGCGGGGCAAAGGCAACGCCGGCGTCAAAGGCGGTCCGGCAGGCGATTTGCTCATCAGCATCGAAGAGACGAAACATGAAGCGCTCCAACGCGACGGCATGAACCTGATTTACGACCTGTACATCAACTTCGCCGATGCTGCTTTGGGCACCTCAATTGAAGTACCGACTATTGATGGCCGGGTGAAAATCAAAATTCCGTCCGGCACCCAATCAGGCAAGATGTTCCGCCTGAAAGATAAAGGTTTACCTTCGGTGCAAAGCCACGGGCGCGGCGACCAGATCGTTCACGTGAACGTTTGGACGCCGAAAAAACTGAACGACGAAGAAAAGCGCCTGTTGGAAAAATTGCGCGAAATGCCCAACCTGCAACCGCAGCCGGGAAAGGATGATCGCGGTTTTTTTGACCGGATGAAAGATTATTTTAAGTGATTGGTGATTGATGTGGCACGTACCTCATCAATTCAGAGGTAACTATTTAGCACATAAAAATGGAATAAGCAGGCATCTACAGGAAGTGGACTAAAGCCCGCGAAACGGAGCAGCACACGCGCCACGCGTTTGGTCGGTTCTTCGTTTCGCGGGCTTTAGCCCGCCTAAGTTAATCGTCGTATGCGAATGAGCGCATCTTCAAACGCATCGTTGTTTGCTCTACGGACGCTGTGGGTAAACAGTTACATTCAGAAAATGGATTTTTGCGGTAAAAAGTTAAGAACAATGAATAAATTCCTTCCAGCAATCTTTGCCTTCGCCTCAATGTTCCTCTATGGCTGCGGCCCGAATTATTTGCTGGAAGGCCGGCACGATTTCCCCGACACCCAATGGACTTATGCCGATTCGCTGCGTTTTGAATTCGAGGTCGAAGATACGACCCGCATTTACAACCTGTATGCAGAACTTACACACAGCGTAGACTACAGTTTTCAGAACCTCTACACCCATATCCACACGATCATGCCTTCCGGCCAACGCCTGACCAAATTGGTCTCCTTAGAGCTAACCAACAAACTTGGGATATGGTCGGGCGATTGCAACAGCAAAACCTGCGAGATTCGCCTGCCCGTTCAGGAAGACCTTTATTTCAACCAGGTGGGCCATTACACCATTGTAGTGGAGCAATTTATGCGCCAGGATCAACTGCCCGGGCTGGATAATTTTTCGTTGCTGATTGAAGAATCGGAAAAGAAAAGGCAGTAAGAGGTAGCCATTCAATTCAAAGTTTCACCACCTGCCTGCATACCTCATTCTGTTCTTGTCATAGGCTTGCAACTGGTAAATCCCGCCGGGTAACCACGACAAGTGTACTTCATCCGGGGTTTCAAAACTTTGAATACTGTATACTAACTGCCCTGTTGCGTTGAAAACCATCATTTCATTGAAGGAAATATCCTCTGCTCCAGCAATTTTCACCAGTCCGTGTGAAGGGTTTGGAGAAATGGCTAAAGGAACTGCGCCTATGTGCTCTTCAGTATCAGTAGTGATCCAGTAGCAAGGAGTATAATCAGGAGCCTTGTGCGGCTTGAATCTAAGTCCATAAATAGCTTGGGCTCCTAACCCTTCAACCTCCCTTTGAACGCCTACTACAGGGCTAATCCCCGATAGTGCTTCTGCTGTTAGTTCAAAAGAATAAGAGCTTTGACTGGCCATACATGCACATATAGGAGGAAATCCATCCAGATCAAAGGAACCTGTTACATCTATTTAGTGATTACTTAGAAAAGAGCCGCGAATACACACATTGTTAAGAAAGTATGCACTATCCCACGACACAGGAATAGGCTGATATTTAGACCAGACAAAAATGAAAATTAATGAACCGGAATAGCAATTATGGGCTGGAATAAACTGGCCGTATTCTATGATAACTTTTGACAAGGCATTGTTGAAAGAAAGAGCAGCCTGTTGGCTATAAAGATGACTGACAGGAACAAAGCATGACCATATAATTAGCATTGCTTTCGTTTTCATGGCTTAAATCTTTAGGGTAGTTCTTGAAATAATCACTCCATCCAGAATTAAGACTAAAAAGTAGGTTCCCGTAGGAACTGCGCTTGTATTCAGTACTTCCTGATATGAGCCTGATTGGGAAACATATTCGGAAGACAACAGTATTTCGTTGCCCGAACCTGCAGGAAACAGGAAAACGTCCATCTTTCCTGTTACTTCGGTGTCATATTCTACCGTGAGCGAATTTTCAAAAGGATTGGGATAATAGCCCGTTAATTCATAATGAGGCGCTGTTTCCACGAGGCAGCCGCCGCTTGGCAAAGCAGGCAAACGAAACGTATATTCCTCTACAGCCTCCGTTTCGCAAGGACTTATTAACGATAGTCGGAGTTTGTAATTGGTATTAGCTTGCAAGCCGTACATGTACGCGCTGGAATATTTGGGGTTCCGCGAAATACAAAATGTTCGGGCTTCATCCGGTGTGCATCCATGATCGTAAATCAGATTGTCATTCATGGTCAGAATTTCAACTTTGTATTTGTCTTCGTTCATGGAAGCCATTAATTGAAAACAGTAACTACAATCTTCTGATACAGATTCATCAGGGAATACATGAATATTGGCCATCGGGGGTGGGCAATCACCGCCAACCTGTGCGATATAAGGGCAATATCCTTGTTCGCTTAATTTTGAAAGCATTCTATTTATCTGACAGGCTGTGAAAGCTCCATCATTTGGAAAGCCTTGCTCACTGAACGATTCTTCGGTATTTCCGCAGGAGCGAAGTCCAGCGCCCTCCTGAGCCGAGAGACTATAGAAATAAGGATTAATCAAAACAAACAACATCGGTGCCAATTTATTAACGTTTTTGATAATCCCCCCCCTTGACCATCAGGGGCATACGGCAAAAAAGCATGGTAATTTTTCTCATAAACTCATTCGTTTTGAGGTAAATAGAACTGTTTCGTCCTGTGCAAGTTACAGAAATTTTCATTAAAAAAAAACTGGTAATTGAACTGTAATCAATGCAGCTATAAGAGCTTGTTTGGGTTTTCGTGATCGAGCGAGGCGAGGAGATTTTGTTTTAGACAAAACGGATTTTGCCCCGACCGCGGTCGGGGTAACCGGCAGCTACGGCGAAAAAATCCAATGCCGTATAAAATAAAATTTGCCGCCCGTAGCCGATTGACGGAAATCCAAACAAGCTCTAAGTATCATTTATTGCAGCAGGCTTCGTATTTTGGGCGCAACCAAACCCGCTCCTGCCATGACGACAGATATTGCCATTGTTCTCTCCATCATTTTCGTAGCCGTTGTCTTGTTTATCTGGGAGCGCTTTTCCGTAGATACCGTTTCCATTTTGGTCATGATCGCGTTGATGGCCACAGGCATTCTCAGCCCGGGGGAAGGCTTTGCCGGTTTCAGTAACCCTGCCACGCTCACCGTAGGCGCTATGTTTGTGATCAGTACTGCCGTATTCAAAAGCGGCATCATGAACAATATCAGTCAGATATTGATTAAAGCGGGGCGTACGAATTTCAGCTTATGCCTGCTGTTCATTATGCTGATCGCGGGTGCATTGTCTGCTTTCATTAATGATACAGCTGTGGTTGCGCTGTTGATGCCGGTGGTCATTCAGGTAGCCAAAGAATCCAAAATCAGCCCGTCCAAACTCCTCATGCCCCTGTCTTTTGGTGCGCTGCTCGGTGGCATTTGCACGCTAATCGGGACGTCTACCAATATTTTGGTAAGCGGTATTGCTGAAAAGCAGGGTTTGCCTGCATTTGGCATGTTTGAAATGGCGCCTGCGGGGATTTGTTTTTTAGCTGCCGGAGTCATTTACATTTTGGTAGCCGGTCAATTTTTACTCCCCAGCCGCAAAGCCAACCTCGATCCTGCCGACGATTTTGAAATGGGAAAATATTTGGCCGAAATCATTTTGTTGTCCAATTCCAAATCCGCCGGAAAAACCATCGAAGCCTGTCCGCTGACCAAAGATTTTGATATTGAAATCCTGCAGGTCACCCGCGAAGACGGTGTCGTTGAATTTCCAAGGCCACACACCATGCTGCGTGCCGGCGACCTGCTCAAAGTGCGCTGTAATATTGACCGACTCAAGCAATTGGCTGTCCGCGAAGGCATTCAGGTCAAAGGCGATACCTTGCACGAAGCTGCTAAAAACCTGGCGCTGTACGAAACCTTAGTGACGCCGGATTCTCAATTCATTGACCAATCTCTGGCCGAATTACAATTCAAACAAACTTATACTGGTGCCAGCGTATTGGCCATTCGCAGCCACGGGAACATCATCCACGAAAAAATTGCCCACACCCAACTCAAATCCGGCGACATCCTGCTCTTGCGCTCTGACAAGCAAGCCATTCGCCTGCTGAGCCAAAGCAAAAACCTGCTTATTCTCAATGAATTTGAACAAAAAAAGACCAATTATACAAAAGTTATAGCCACCTTGTCCATCGTATTTGCAGCCATGACTGTTGCAGCAACAGGCGCTATGCCCATTGTACTCAGTGCAGCCATTGGGATCATTTTGCTGATTATACTGGGTATTTTAAAACCCGAAGAAGCCTATCAGGCCATCGAATGGAAAGTAATTTTTATGCTGGCCGGCGTGCTTTCGATGGGGGCGGCGTTGGAAAAAACCGGCGCTGCGGCCCTGCTTGGGCAAGGCATCAACGACACCATCGGCAGTTACGGCCCCGTAGCTGTGCTGTCTGCCTTTTTTATCATTACCAGCCTGCTCACCAACATCATGTCGAACAACGCCACCGCAGCCCTGCTGGCGCCCATTGCCATTGTCACAGCGGAGAGTATGGGCATCAGTTCGCGCCCGTTGCTGATGGCAGTTGTTTTTGCTGCGTCCATGAGTTTTATGACGCCGATTGGTTACCAGACCAATACCATGATTTACGGTCCCGGCAATTATAAATTCAAGGACTATTTGTTAGTTGGCACGCCGCTGAATATTCTAGTATGGCTGCTGGCGATGTTTTTGCTGCCGAAGATGTTTCCGTTTTGACGGAGTGCAGGAATTAAGTCAGCAAATACCCAAACTCCTGCAAACGGCGTTTCACAGCCGCATAATTCCCTTTGGGGATAATGACCATAAAGCCCTCTGCTTTGATGATCAATGGCTTAAGAACAGGGTCTTGCGCCACTAACTGGATCAGAGCCTTGTTGTCGGGCGGTATTTGCAGTACTTTGGGTTCATCTACCTGCTCGAAGGGGTTGATCTTATGGATCATATCCTGAAAGAAGGCTTGCCAGTTGGGCGGCAGTTTTTCGCCGATGATTTGTTTGAACAGGGCAATTTTGCCTTCCAATTCCTTTTTCGACCGAATATTTTTGAGAAAAATCTGGCTGTCGGTGCGAAACCGGTTGGCACCAAGCCGTTCGGTGTAAGGCTCCAGAATCGCAGCGGCAGAGGCATCGGAAGCATCGGTCATGATGAGCAGGGTATCGGGAGAAAGTATAATATGGGTATCGGAGGCGATGCCGGAACTGTCGTAAACCTTGGTGATCCCACAAACAAAATCACCGAGTTTGGTGCGCCGCACGTAGCGCAACCCATCCCAGGAGGAGTAGCAATCGCGCCCCATGGTTTCCAGGCCAGGATGGTCGTAGGCAATGTCGCACAGACCAAATGCTGCGAAGAGGAAAAAAGAACCGCGCAGGAAGGGAATATCAACCGCCAGGCCAATCTGAGCGGACGTAATAAAGTGCTTGTTATTATAGAAATTTACCTCCGGATCCGTCCGGTCTAAATATTCATAGTAGAGCTTGTTGGTAATGTAGTAATTCGCCATAGGCCGAATGTCAATCAGGTTGAACCGCACGAAGTGGCGGATATTCTCAAAAGGAACCCATTCGCCAGCAGGCAGTGCCGCCAGTAGGTTGCGTATTTCAAGCTCTTTATGTTTTGTCACATCGTAGTTTTCCACAGTGGCCATACCTTTGAGATCGGGTAGTACGAGTGGCGCAGAAGGGATCAATGTGGGGTATTTTTTTTCAAACAAATCCTGAATCATTTGCGGGGTGTCGGCTGCATTTTTTGTGCTATTGCCATAAACGGCAAAACCCGCCAACAAGGCCGTACGCAGGGTACGCATCTTTTTATCCGCAGCATCGGGGAAGAACTCCTGAAGGCTAAGGCTGCGGTTCATTTTGGGCAAACTGATATGTGTCGGGCGGTTTTTGGCGGTATATCCTATCTGCCCCTGTTGCTTGTATGACAGTACCCGGGGCCATTCGAGCAGAATATCGCGTTCACCGGTGGTATAGGTATGTTGAGTAGGTTCGGGGGCGGCTATCGGGCTTAGTTTTGCGTAGTCGGGCAGGTCATAATAGCCGGCCAGCAATTGGCGCAAGGCAGGCGGCAGGCCGAGATTGAGCTTAACAGGAGTCGCGTAATAATAACCATAGCGGTGGTTCATCCGTTCGTCATAAAGCAAGTTAAATTGGGGCAGTATGATTTTCTTTTCTTCTATTCTGTCGTAATAGGTTTTATGGCGCTCTAGTGAATAAACTTTTACACCAAATCGCTTTTCGATCTCTACATCGTCCAATTGTTCTTCCCAAATCATTGTTTGCCATACTTTTTCAACGTCTTCTGGCAAAAACCGCAGAAAGGCCTCGTAAATTTTTCTTGAACCGAATGGCAATGCACAAATCTTCGTCATTGGTTCTTTCGGAAGGGTTTTCGCGTTCGTCGCTAATTTTAGCAATTCTGCATCAGCCCCTTCAGCAATGAGCATATCGGCGTACTTCGCTATGAATTTTTTAGCTAACCCCAAATACCGCGAAGTCAGATCATCTTTGGTGAAACTTCCCCCAAGGATAGCGACTACTGATGTTAATTGCTTTGTAAATGCGTTCATTTTCCGAGCAACAATTTAATGTCATCCTCTGAAAGCGCTTTCAAAGAAGCGCCATCAGCGGAAATGATGTTATCGAAGAGTTCTTTTTTGAGTTGTTGCAACTGCAGTATTTTTTCCTCGATACTGCCCTGTGCTATGAGCTTGTAAGCCAGCACTTTGTTTGTTTGGCCAATGCGGTGCGCCCGGTCTATGGCCTGATTTTCAGCAGCCACATTCCACCAGGGGTCATAAATAAAAATGGTGTCGGCAGCGGTGAGGTTAAGCCCTACCCCACCGGTTTTCAACGTCATTAAAAATACGCGGCAGTCGGGGTCGTTCTGGAAGCGATTGACGAGCGATTCGCGGTCGCGGGTAGCACCCGTCATGGACACATAGCCCACCCCGGCATCATCCAAACGCGAAGAGATGCTCTCTATGGCCGCCAGGAAATTGACAAAAATAAGCGCTTTGTGCCCATTGGCAAGCGCGTCCATGAGTTGTTCTTCCAGCAGTTCCAGCTTGGCGCTCTCCACGCGGCCTTCGGTAAGCGCTTCCGGCACCGTGGCTATTTGTCGCAATTCGCTCAATGCCTGAAACACAAAAAACTGGGCACCTGCCACGCCTTTTTCTTTGATCTGCGTGTTGACCGCTTCTGCAAAGTACTGCCGGCGTTGCTCGTAGAGGCGTTTTTGCGCTTCGCCCATTTCCACATAAAGGGTTTGCTCTATTTTGTCGGGCAGGTCGGCCAACACGTCCCTTTTGAGGCGGCGCAGCACGAAGGGGTATATTTTGCGCCGCAGTTGGAGCGTGGCTGCTTTGTCGTTATGCTTTTGGATGGGCACAAGGTAGTCCTCATTGAACTGAGCAGCCGAGCCGAACATCGCAGGGTTGAGGAAGTGAAACAGCGCGTACAACTCACCGAGGTTGTTTTCAATGGGCGTGCCGCTGAGCGCTAACCTATATTTTCCGCGCAACAACAGCGCCGCTTTGGTGGTTTGGGTGGTCAGGTTTTTGATGTTCTGCGATTCGTCGAGGATGACGTAGTAAAACGGCTCCTCTTTGAGTTTTTCAATCTCGTTGCGCATGGTGGCGTACGTAGTAAACACGAGGTTGGAGCTGCGCATGGCCTCGTATTCCCGGCTCAATCCGTAAAAAGTATACGTGCTGAGTTGTGGGGCAAACCGCTTCACCTCGCGCTCCCAGTTGAAAAGCAGACTGCGGGGCATCACGATGAGCGTAGGCGTTTTTTCTTTGGGATAAATGGTGGCCAGCAAAGCAATGGCTTGCAACGTTTTACCAAGCCCCATATCATCGGCTAAGCAGCCGCCGAGTTGTTGCTCGTGCAGGTAACTCAGCCATTTGAATCCCTGTTCCTGATAGGGACGGAGTTTGGCGTCTAATTTTGGCAGTTTGGCCTTTTGGGCGCTGAGTCCGTTGAATCCCTCAAAAATATTGCGCGAACGCTCAAATACCTTGTCTTTGGCGGCCTCCTCCAAAAGTTCGTCCATGAGCGGCAAATCGAAAAAAGAGAGCTGTGCTTTTTTCCCCTTTTTTTTGAATAGCCGTTCTAAGCGCCGGACGTAAGCTTCATTAAGCAGGGCATGGGTGCCGTCATTGAGTTGAATGTAGCGGTTTTTGTTGTATTGAGCTAAGGCATCGAACAGGCTGATTTTTTCGCCCTCGAAATCCAATTCCACGCTGCCCTCGAAAAAGTCAATGGAGTGACTGAGGTTGAGCTGGAGTTTGGGCGAACGGGTATTAATCTTGTAAGACCGCAATTTTTCTGCGCCGAACACGGTGTAAGTCGCCAGCAGATTCGGCAATTCGGAATAAATAAAAGCGGCAGCAGTTTCTTCAGGAACGACGAAGAGGCTGCCGTCAAGCATGATCTCATCGCGGTCGTTTTTCCGCTTTTTAGGTTCGTGCTTGCGCAGCAAATGCAGGATATTGCCTGCGAGTACCTCGGTTGGTGCCTGATCTATGTACTTCACCGTGACCGTGAGCGCCATGTCGTTGATTTCGGCATAGCGGTAGAGGTCAAATTGCTCTAATGCGTTAAAATCTAAGTCGGCCAGGCTTTGGCCTACGCGCAGGTAGAGGGCATTGTCATCGCCTATTTTTTCAAAAATCAGACAAGGAGCCGCCTTGATTTTATCGTCGGGGCGCGACACAAGTTGGTAGCCCTGATACAAAAGGTCGAGGTTTTCGAGGTAAGAAAAAACCAACGCGAGAAACAAAGGCAGGTCGCGGCGCGCTACTTCCGTATTAAACCAGGAAATAGCTGCAAAATTACTGCCCGTTGGTGCCACTTCTATGAGTTGGTTGGCCGCTATAACAAACTGCTCGGTCACTACCCTGAAATCGTCCAGTTGATTTGCATTGTGTTGTAAGGACAGGCGCGAACGAAGAAACCCTTCGCGGTCGGAAGCCGTGAGATGCAGACGCAATTGGCCGGGCAAGTCCGAAAATTCCAGCGGTTTCAAAGCGGCATCCACCACATTATCGCAATGACGCAGGGCTTCCAACAGGAATGGATGCTGTGCCAAATAGGTCTTGTCTGCCGGGTGTTCCCAGTTGATGACGAAGCTGTTCTTTTCCTGAATTTGCTCCAACACGCGCAGCACGTTCCGCACGGCACCACCATAATTGAGGTAGCTGGTTTCCACGGTGCGGCCTTTTGCATTCACCACCAGGAGAAAAGCACCAAACTCATCAAAATTGATCTGAAAAAACACCTCAGCATAAGCGCGCGACGTTTTTTGCTGAAAGGTGGTGCGCTTAAACCGCTCAAAAGAAAATGGCTGGCGATCCGAAACAACCGGAGGTGTTGCAGCAGGCATCGGGCTATCCGAACTGGCTGATCTCGCTACGGTCGTTTTTTTCTTTTCAGGCTTAACATCCGCAGCTTTTATTACACCACCGGGTTTTCTGCCCCGCTGCTTGAATAATGGCGCAGGTAATATCATTATGTCTCCTTTTTCAGCCAGCTCAATATCTGTCAGAAAAAGGTTCATTTCATCAAAATCATACCCATCCCGAAGACTCGCCCGGACAAAAGTCGTCGGCATTTTTTCCAGGGTTTCGAAATTCCATTTTATCGTGACAAGCGTTTCTTCTCCGGGCATTTCATCAATACGCGTGATGTAGCCCTGCCATCCGCTTAGGTCGTATTTCTCCATATCAGGGTCTTTAACGCCTGATTTTATCCTGACAAAATCGTTAATTTTAAACATTGCTGGCTGGTTTCATGATGGCAAACCTAAGCAAGATGACAGATATTTTTCGGATTTTTTAAACCAAATCCTCCAGCGGCAACACCTTTTCCACCAATCCACCTCTCCAACTCCAACAACTCCTGCTTATTCAAATAATACGGCACATTTTCCGCCACCACAATGTCGGGGGGAGGTAGTGGATTAGCATCGAAGGCATCTTAATAATTTTATAACTTTGCTAAAAATATCCCGATTACCTTACATCAAGCAGCCATGAATACGCAGGTTTTAAAGTATCAACTGAAGTCATTAGAAAAGCTTCCGGTCAAGATTTGGGACGACTCTAAGGAAGCTTCGGTGCATCTTGCGCGCTCCATTGCCTTAGCCGTTCGGCAAAAACAACAAGATGGTGAAAAGATCATGCTTGACATAGGAGCGTGTCGTAAATAACTTACCTGTTTGACCACATTGACATCCAGCGGAAAAACATCCACATTCCAAGCGGCGTCATTCCGATGGATCAGGTCGAAGCTTATTGCAAAAACTATGAAAAACTGGTCTAGGAGCACGGCGGAATTGACATCCAATTGCTGGGCATTAGGCGCACCGGGCATATCGGCTTCAACGGGCCGGGCAACTACAAATTCCGGGATTACCTGACCGTGGGCACGCCCCTGAATATCCTGGTTTGGCTGCTGGCGATGTTTTTGCTGCCGAAGGTGTTTCCGTTTTAAAATTCCATCAAAAATTCACCCGAATTCGCCCCTTTCCTCCCCTGATTCATCCGTTTCCATTGGTGATCGCCTTCATGGACGCCTACTTTTGTAAGAAAAAAGAACGTCATGAGTAAAAAATTATGCTTATTAGGCTTATTCGTATTAGGAATGTATGGAAGTATCCGGAGTCAGAGTGCCATCAGTGGCCGGGTTATTGACCAGCAGGGAGCTGCTGTGGACTTCGCCAATATTCTATTACTGAATTCAAAAGACTCTTCTTTGATAAAAGGAGAATTGAGTGATGAAAATGGCCAATGGACTATGCAGATTCCTTTCACCGGAACGTTTATCCTGCGCGAACGATGCTGGGATATAGCGATTACGATTACCCGCCATTTACCATCAGGAAAACTGAAGAAGCCATGCAGTTGCCGGAAGCGCGGCTGCAATCCAGTTCCATTCAGCTTGCGGCTGTAGAAATAACGGCGCGCAAACCTTTCCTCGAACAACGCGCAGGCAAGCTGGTCGTCAATGTAGACCAAAGCATTACCGGACAAGGTGGCACGTTGGTAGATGTGCTGATGAAAGCGCCGGGGCTGGTGGTCATGAATGGCAAATTGAAAATGGCAGGCCGTTCGGGTGTTACGATCCTGATAGATGGCAAACCGACGCGGTATATGGACATTGAAGCCCTGCTCCGCGAAATGCCAGCAGACAACATCGAACGCATAGAAATCATACACCAGCCTGACGCCAGTTACGATGCGGACGGCACCGGAGGCGTCATCAACGTCATCCTGAAGAAAAATGTCCTGCTGGGCACTAATGGCAGCTTCTTGCTGGCGGGTGGTATGGGCAAACTTCCCAAATACCGCACGGCTATGGCGATCAACCACGGTGCCGGCCCCTGGAAAATGTCCTTCAACGGCGGTTATATGTATCGTTCCAATTATGAAGAATTGCACCTCAACCGCATTGTGGGCGATTCAGAATTTGACCAAAGCAATTTTAAACCTTCCACCCCCTACACGGGCTATTTCCGATCCAATATTGACTGGAACCCGTCGAAACGCCATGTTTTTGGATTATCGCTCGGCTATACCGCCACCACGAACAACCGCCTGCACACCAATACGACAGCCATCGGATTTACAGGGTCAACCCCCTATATTGAATTGGAAACAAAAAACCAGCTCAACAAAAAAACCAATCAGTACATCACGGGCGGCAACTACACGTTCCTAATTGATACCAGCGGGCAAAAATTAGAAGCAGACCTGAGTTGGATCGGGTTTAACCGACAGGGGTCGAGCCTTGCCAACACGGCAGTTACCATGGGTGAAAATGTTCCTTTTCCATCCTGGCGAAATGAGGAGCCTTCCTTAACCAATATCACGGTGGCAAGAGTGGATTATACCCGCCCCATCACAGAAGCCATCAAGGTGCAGGCAGGCGTAAAATACAGCTATGCAGGTATTGACAACAACCTAAAATCGTGGAATGAAAACAGCGGCGAATGGATGAGAAATCCACAGCAAACCAACCATTTCTTGTACACGGAACATACCGGAGCAGCGTACCTGAATGCCAGTTATGTTCATAAAAACTGGGAAGCCAATGTGGGGCTGCGTTATGAAGACAATTACGCAAAAGGGCGTTCACTGACGCTGGATTCTACCAAAACCCGGCACTTGCAGCAACTGTTCCCAAGCTTCAGTCTGGCCGCTCCCATGGGCAAACACTTCGGATTGTCGGCTTCCTACAGCTACCGGATTGAGCGCCCCAACTATCAGACCCTGAATCCATTTATCTACTATTACGATCCGTATACTTTTGAAAAAGGCAATACCGACCTGCTTCCCGAACTGACGCACTCTGGTAAACTGACACTGACTTACGACAAACACCCGTTCATCGCCCTGGAATATTCGCACACCAAAGACATCATTACGCTGGTGACTGAGCAGGACGACGCAACTGGCGCAGCGTATGCCGCTACCGTGAACCTGGATTACCTGCAACGCTACGGCGGTAGTGTGTTTTTCCCGATGGAATTTGCGAAGGGCCTCTCCGGATACGGCAGTTTGATGTTGTTTTACAACCGCTATTCGTCGGATTACCTCGGCGGCAATTTCGACCGCGATGTGCTGTCGTTCTCCGCTTACCTCCAGGTAGCTTACAAAATCGGCAGCGGCTGGTCGGCAGAACTCTCCGGCTGGTATCAGGGCGAAGGCATAGAAGGCATTATGAATTACAAGCCATTTTATTCGGCAAGCATGGGCATCCAAAAGAAACTGCTGGACAACCGCGCCAATGTGCGGCTCTCTTATGACGCCTTCGCTTTCCGCAACTGGCGGGGAACGCTCGAATACCAGAATATGGACATGGAAGTGACCTCCATCTGGGAAACCCGCGTAGTGCAGGCCACGTTTACCTGGCAGTTTGGAAGCCGTTTTCTGAGCAAAGACCGCCAGCGCGCCAACAGTAGTGCAGAAGAAACATCCAGAGCAGGCCGAAAAGATTAATATTCCGAATACAGTCGCATCATCTACAGGGGTTGTGTAAGAGGAGGCTGACTCATAAGGCAAGTTGCCACTTATGAGACCCCTTCTTTACACAACCACCTGCTCCTTGTTTTTGGCTCACCCTGAAAGCTTTTTTTATCTTTTTCTGAAAGTTTCAAAGGATTGCTTATGTTAGTGTCCGCATTTTCACCGGAAAACATCATTCGGATGCTTAGTTTGAGGGAATTGTTCAGGTTTGGTTTGCGACAGCCTTCGCGCAGCGACTGGTTTGTCACGTTAGCCTATTGGATAGGTGCCTCGCCTTTTATCCTGAGCAGTTATCTTGGTGACAGCCCTTTCTTACAGGCCATCGGTGGGATGGCGTTTACCATTCTTTTCGATACTACGTCCGTATTTATCCTGGTCTTCGGCATTTTTGCCACGTACATTCCAAGGCGACAATACTTAGCTTTATTGGTGGCTACTGTTGCGCTGTTTGCCGTCAATTCATTAGTTTACAATTACGGCTACGGCATCATTTTTGGGTGGGAATACCGGTCGCCAAGTTTCGAGTTATTGCTTTGGGGGGTGCTGCGGCATGCCCAGAGTTACGGCATCCTGGCAGCCATCATGATCGGAAAGCAGTTTTTCGACATCCAGAAGCAGTTTTTTGAGTTGGAAAAAGAGAAGCGCGAGAATGAACTAAAAATGCTCAAGTCGCAGATTGACCCGCATTTTTTGTTCAACAACCTCAATATCCTGGATGTCCTGATCGAACGCGATCCGGCGGCAGCCCGGGTTTATCTCAACCACCTGGCTTCCCTTTACCGCTACCTCATCCGGCACAAAGACGAAGAAGTAGTGTCGCTGTACGACGAGTAGGCTTTCGCTAAAGACTATATTTACTTGTTGCAACAACGCTTTGGAGACGCCTTCAAGTTTGATCTTCAGGGCAATGCCGCTGATATGCAGACCTTTTTTATTCCGCCCGGCGCCATGCAAACGGTTATTGAAAACGTCGTCAAACACAATGAGGGCGACGATCATCAGCCCATCATGGTGTCTATTTTGTTGGAAAATGACGCAATTCTGGTGCGCAATACACTGCGACCAAAATTGGAAAGCGCCGAAAGCAATGGTACAGGCTTAGCCAACCTGCAGGCGCGTTATCGTTTATTAGTTGATCAAACCCCCGATATCCGGCGCGACAACGGCGAATTCGCTGTGCGTTTGCCGCTGATCCGGGGCGTAAAAGCCTGAACCGTATGCGCGTATTTATCCTGGAGGATGAAGCGCTTGCCGCACAACGACTGATGGAATTCATCCGGATTGCACATCCGGATGCCCAGATTGTGGGGTGGAAAAAAACAATCCGGCAGGGCATGTTATGGCTGCAACAAAATGAGGAACCCGACCTCCTGTTTTCCGACATTGAACTGCTGGACGGCAATGTATTCCGACTCTATGAGGCGCACCGTGTCAATTGTCCCGTCATTTTCACCACCGCTTACGACCAGTTTCTCCTTCAGGCTTTTCAAGTCAACGGCATTGCTTACCTGCTAAAGCCTTACGATCTGGAACAGTTCAAACAGGCCATTGCTAAATACAACCGCTTATTTGGCACTCCCACAGCGCCGGTGCTGACAGAAGCGGTGCTGGCACAACTGAAGCAGGCTTTCCAGCCCGCGTTTGCACAATACAAGCAGCGCTTCACCGTGCGCATGGGCGGCGGCATTTATCTCCTGAATACCGAAGACATTCAATGCTTTACTGCTGAGGACAAATTGGTGCTGGCCTGCACCGCCGAAGGCAAACGCTACCCGCTCAACCAAACAATTGCTGAATTAGAAGGTATGCTTGACCCGCGTCGTTTTTTTAAAATCAACCGCGGCGACATCGTCAACATCATAGCCATTCGGAAAATTGAACCCCATTTTAACGACCGGCTGGCAGTTACAGTGGTGGGGATTCCAAGTTTTTTGGTAACGCGCGCAGCACGCACGTCGGAGTTTCGGAAGTGGCTGGAGGAGGGTTAGTGGTTGTGTAAAAAGACCTGGCACTTATCTATTAGTATGGCAGACAAGTCTTGCATCTTATTCCCTCCTAAACTCGTTATCGCATTTTCCCGTATCTGGATCTTCAACCCCGGGTTTCACCTTGACAAGGTCGTTTATTTTAAACATTGCTGGCTGGTTTCATGATGGGCAAACCTAAGAAGCGTGTCGTGAATAACTTACCGGTTTGCGCGGTGGCTTTTTCCATCATGCAGCGTTGATCGTCGGTCGCGTAGCTTAGGCTATACTCCCTTCTCGCGCCTTGCCTGATGAAAAAATCTGACATGCTGAGCCTGTCGAAGCACCTCGCCCAATTCACGCAACTTATTTACGACACGCTCCTAAGCAAGATGACGGATATTTTTCGGAATTTTTAAAACAAATCCTCCAGCGTCAACACCTTTTCCACCAACCCGAGGCTGTGCAGGTTGTGTTTCAAGCCAAAAGTGGTCACCATCGTCAACATCAGGTGTTTTCGGGTTTGGGTGACCCTGTGAAAAACCCACATTTTGTTTCGTGAAGTTATTGGTGGCGGAATAGCGGGTTACGTGTCGGACACTTTGAAAGTGTCCGACACGTAACCCGCTATTCAACGCGCAAGGTTCTTGATCTGCTCTTTCAGTTCATAAGCCTGCACTGCCGTTCGCCGGAGAACGCGGTTTTCTCTCAAGACCTCCAGACTTGCTTCCATGCGCTCCGTAGAAAGCCCTTCCGGGAAAATTTGCCGAAAGCTTTGCTGCACCGCTTCCGTCGTAAAAGCCTTCCCCGGTAATTTGGAAATGGCATAAATCACTTGCGCTTCCTGATCCGTGAACTGAATTTTCAGTTTGGGATAAAAATCAATCAATAACATGACGAAGCCGTAGATGATCTTTTTCACCGTTTCATCAAACAGCGCAATGCCCGCGTATTGGCCGATGAACTTCAGGATCTCTTCGGTGGAAAGCCGCGCAATATTGGTTAGTTTAAATGACTCGGCGCTGTGTTTGCCAGAGGAGTCCTGCTCCTGCTTGATAGAACGCGTTTCTTTGCTTTCGGCGATGGGGCGTGGAACAAGCTGAATGTTTTCGTGTAAGATGTCGAGCGTGGCTTCATCCAGCGCCATGCCGTGCTTTTCCAATGCGGCTGTAAGGTAAGCCGCCAAAATGTCTCTTTGATTTTCCATGATCCTGCGTTTTTTATTGAGGGTAGATGCGCTGGCCGTTGTAGTAGGCTTCGATTAGCTTGGGAATATCCTTATCGGATAGGTTTGCCCGGCTTATCCCCCGCCTAATTGACTGTTCGAGGCTTTTATTTTTAACTAAATTCCGATAAACCCCGGCTGCAAAAATACGCGCTGTTTCGGAAAATATCTCTTTGGTGGTACCAATGGTAAAAATACCAACCTTGCTGATAGCTACCGCTTGTTCGCGGCTGTGACAGGCGTTGAGAAATACCAACTTGAGTTGAGGCAAGTCTTCTTTGAAGTTGCGAAAAAGGACTTCCAGTTGCTCGGATGACAGGACTTCTTTTCCATTTTTTCCATTACTGTGCAGCACTAACCCCGCAGGTTGCTTGATGATGCCTTCGGGATCCATGTCTCCCTCCTCCTGCCCATGTCCGCAAAAGTGTAAAATAGACGGCTCATGACGCTCAATTGCATCGTGCATATCACTTAGACTTGCCTGTTCACATATCTCTATACAAAACTCCCCTTGAACGCTATCTTTAAGGCTGCTCCTGATGGATTCGCTCTCGATCTCCCAACTTATTAGTTTTTCCGTTGGATTGGCTTGCAAAAACAATAATGTCACTTTCTCCTGCCCAAATTCCAGTGGGGGAATGGGTATGGATAAAGACTGTTCAGCCCCCAGCTTTTCCACCCCCAATTTCTGAATTAAGCGCTCGGTTTGGGCTTGGTGTGCTTCTTTTGGAAGCTCCAATTTACCCTGATCCCGGCGTCCCAAAAATATTTTCAGATCTTCAACGGCCACCAGTGTGTCATTTTCGGCGGGTATCCGGTCTTGTTGCCAATTTTTCAACTTGGACATATTTACATAATCCTGACCATTGAGACTCACCCACTCTTGCACAGCTTCACCTTGCAGTTCTTCGATTGTGTTGCGGATTTTATCCATCAACCCCAGGTTATGCTTGTCGCAAAGGATATTGATGTCGTAGGCGTGCCTGCCACGATGAGTAGCGCGCTGCACGGTTACCATCGCATAGTGCCCGGATTCTTTGACGACAATGCCATGTTGCCAGATGTCTTTGGTATCGGCTAATGACTGCGCTCTGACAATAAACCGCTGCATGGTGCCCTGATGCAGGAAATCGTGCCGGTATTGTATATACAGCATTTTCGACAAGCCCTGTACTACCTCAACAATGGAAGGCTCATCTTTCGGCAACAGTTGTGGTGCTATAAACTGCCGTTCTGCCAGAGGAACTTGGCGGTATTTATCTTCTTCCTTCTGTTCAGTAACTTCAAAACAAAGTTCGCAACTGATCATGAAGCTGATAAAAAGTTCCTGTTCTGCCGGCGACGGCTGTTTTTTTGACCATATTTCCTGTAAGTTAGCACCTGAAAAACGGCCTTTGAGCGTATCCCGCAGGTAATGATACTGCAACTTATTATTCCGGTTAAACACAGCATAAACCGCCTCAATAGCCCAGCTTTGATCCAGCATAACGGCGTTGCCAAAATAACCTTCCCGATAAAATACCACCCCGGTTTGTGCGAGCCATTTGAGCACATCCATTGGGTGTTCGATATGGTAATCTCCTGCAATGTCAAAATACTCATCCAAAGGCAGGGCTTTAGTCCCGGATCGCAACAGATCGCGCAGATGTTGTCTAAGGTTAGCCCAGGTTAAAGGCAGTTGTTTTTCGATACCCAGCCGTTGTTCAATGGCTTCCTTAACCGTAAACAGCAGCTTATTGCAGCCGTTGTTTCTTTTATCTGATATGAAAGAGTCTATCTGAAGAAAATCCATAGGTTTGTATCGCTGATCCAAAGCGTATTCGTCCGGGTGGCGGCTATTGTCTGCCTGGCTTTTGGTTTTTACGACAATTACGGGACTGTTACCACCCTGATGACGGATATAATGCAGCCAATAGTCTAATGAGAAATTCTCGTATTGACGTTCTTCGCCATCCTCTTGAATGGGACTCTCAGGATTTTGGCGCGTCCCCTCATCCCATAGAGCCAGATACACCGCATTGACCTGCATAAACAGCCGGTGAGTAGCATGGTAGATGTCCTGCCCGCCAAAGTCCCAAAGATTCAGAATGAACGGAAAATCCGAAGGCTGTTCGCGAGGATATTGCTCCAGCACCACGCCATGAGTGGACAAATGGCGCTGCTCAAAGGTCTCATACACTAAGCGCTCTACCAGACAACTCTTCCCTACGCCTCCGTTACCCACCAGCAGTACTTTAAATTCCTTGTTTTCAGTCTCTCCATTGCCCAACTCCTGCAGAAAGCGTTGCATAAAAGGCAAACTGCTACCACTCACATCAGCGGCCTGCCTTTTAGCGCTGGTGAGTGGATTGCCTTTGAGAAAAAATTGTACCAATTTGGGAAAGCGAACCAGCAAATGGGCCGAAAATTCATTCAGTTGATTGTCACTGAGATCCAGGTGGCGCAGTTGAGCCAATTGCCCCACCAGTATAAAAGTCTTTAGTTTATTTCTGCTCGCATCCAACCAGCGCAGCCTGTCAAAGCCTGCGGGGAACTTCAGTTCGCCCTCCAGGCCGCTGTCGCTCACATCTAAGTGTTCCAGCGCGGGCAGCGCTGCCTGAAATTCCAGTTTTTTAAGCTGCTCATTGTTGCCAAGATTGAGGTATTGCAAATCCGGTAGTGCCGGCAAACTCAATTCCCCCACATCCAGCTTCGTGGCGCAAATACCAATGACCTCCCTCGCCTTGTTACAGCAAAAGGCATTCGGCGCAAAAAATTGCCGCAGCGCCGTCAAATCCGACTGCTCCTCAAAACTGACCCCAAAAAGGGTTTTCAAAAATTGTTCTGGTTCCATACGCTTTGTTTCGCGGGCTTCGTTTCGCACGCTTCGTTTCGCACGCTTTGTTTCGCACGCTTTGTTTCGCGGGCTTCAGTCCGCTTTGTTACCCCCACAGTTCAACTGTTCCATACCCGGGATATGGCACGCTTTGTTTCGCGGGCTTCAGTCCGCTTTGTTTCGCACGCTTCGTTTCGCACGCTTCGTTTCGCACGCTTCGTTTCGCACGCTTTGTTTCGCGGGCTTCAGTCCGCTTTGTTTCGCACGCTTCGTTTCGCACGCTTTGTTTCGCGGGCTTCAGTCCGCTTTGTTTCGCACGCTTCGTTTCGCAC